>OKSV01000017.1_pt1 | contig 160898 bp, 157 predicted proteins | sample 1601261 | NCBI WGS metagenome assembly OKSV01 (sample SAMEA3879560, study PRJEB24766) | human gut metagenome | biome: human-associated habitat; feature: feces | place: USA | collected 1985/1987
AATGGCTTAAAGAAAATTTTCGGATTTCCGGTGATACAAAAAATTTACCTATAGCTTACGGCGTATGCATTACTACAAAGTCCAACAAAACATCATTTAACGTTATTGTGCAGCAAAAGAATAAGATAAAGACATTTAATTACAGCAGTCAAAATAAGGAGTAAAAAATGGAATTAACATCACTACAAACATCTCAAACAAGAACAACGACAAACAATTCGTCCCAGTCGTCAAAAGCCTCAGAAAGCAGCCAGCAGAGCAGTCCGACATTTAAATTTGATGAAGTATTGGATATCCTTTTAGAGGATGGATTTGATGCAACACTGGATAAATTAAAAGAATTAAAGTCAGAAGGTGTTATCTCTTCAATCAAAGTCACTTCTGATTCTACAACAGGAAAAACAACAATAAGCGGAGAGTACGATGGAGTTGAATACGAATTTATCGGAGTATTAAAAGGTGGAAATAATGATATTTCTGACTTATCAGATACAACCAATACTTCAACATCGTCTTCAAGCAGTAAACCGGCGGCTTCAGAAGAAACAAAAGAAGACAACGGTTCAATAGAAACAGGCGTTACAACCGGAGCATCCACAGATTGTATGGGAGAAACTTTTACAGCGTATGATGCAGCCTGGTATGGCTCCGGCGGTCCGCAAATAAATCTGAAGGAAAACCTGATTACTGCCTGTACAATCTATCCGGAGGTTATGCAGCCGTTTGTTGATGCAGGACTTGTAAAAATGAACAAGTATGGAGATTATGAAATTGCAGACCAGGAAGCTGTTGATAAATTTTACGGCAACAGTAACTCAATCAGCATGGATGAATTAAAAGAGCTGTTAACTGGACAGAATTTTGATGCTGAAAAAATCAAAGCTTATATAGAAAACCAAGAGCCGCTTGATAATGATAAAAGCTTTATTGAGAGTTTTCCGGAAGAAGGAATGGACGTAGATGAATTTATCCAGCTATATAGAGAATATCCTGATATACTTGATGCTTTTGTTCAGGCAGATCAGATTAATATCGGCAGATGGAATGAACTATATGATGGAGGAATAAGTGATTTCGCTACTGACGGCAAAATAACAAAAGAAACACTTGAAAGTTTATTAACAGATGGACATTTTGATACAGAAAAAATTCTTAAACACAAATATGGTAGTTATAGCTACGATAAATACAAAGAAAATTTAGAAACACTTAAAGCTGAAGTTGCAGAAAAACAACGAGCTAATTATGAAGCAGCTTTGAAGTATATGGAGTATTTTAATTCTTTATCTTATTTAGAGCGCAGGGCATTGCAGGAAGACAGCAGCTCTACATACAGCTCTGTAGAATATTATCTTGAGCAATATAATGCAATTATGGACTCTGACGCTAACTCACAAAAGTTCACAAATCTGTGCAATGGTCTGCAATTCTATACAAATACAAGCAAGGGCAATTTGATTTTGGAAAAAGTCAAATTAACAAATCCAGAGCTGCTCAGCTAATTCAAAAAGCCCGTTTAAAACGGGCTTTTTTTTGATACTCTTTCAAAAACTTCTTCAAAACTTTCAATCGGCTCAAGCCTGTAACCGCAGTTTTCTGCAAGCGTGCCTCCCATCATAAACAGTTCTTCCTGCGGATAGCGTCTGCAAATTCCCGGACGCTTTTTATGTATCTTACACTTATTAGTTTCTTTATCAAGATTCATGCATTCGAATACAAGTCCGGTTTCGTCCTTATCAATAATTTTTAGATACGTATAAAACGGATGAAGTTTTTGAAGTTTCTTAAACTCTTCCTCTGTCTGGATAACGTTTTTATGCTTAACATAAATCTTCTGGCAGCATCTGCCGCAAGCATTACAGGAACCTACACGGTAATATTTTTTTCTTAATATATACAGGTAAAAAAATTTTTTTAGTTTTTTAAACATCCATAACTCTTGATTTTGCTAATTTATACTCGGAAGAATTTTTATTAGCCATCAGCATGGCCTTTGAGAAATACTTATTAGAAGTTTTAAAATCTCCATTGCTGTAATATGTTCCTCCTTTTTCGAGGCATATTCTTATAATTCTCTCCTCCGGATTTATGAAAGATTTCAGCCGCTCAATTCTCTCGCCGAATTCATCCTTCAAAGAATCTTTTAATATTACACAATTTTCGTATTCCAAAAGCGCCATATGGTAATTGTTATCAGCATCATACCTCTTAGCCCATTCCAGATGTCCCTGATAGCTGTACGCGTCAAAAGAATCATTTAACTCATTTATGAGCTTAACTGTTTTCAAATACTCCTGCTGGTTATGCAAAACAAGCGGAAGCAGCCTTCTCATCGTACAATAAGTAGCTGTATAATCCCCCAGATTAATATAAACTGACGCAAGTTTCTGAAGTACATCCAGAGAACGATGGTCTAAGCACATAGCCTGTTTTAGATATATTAAGGCATGCATAAAATCATTTTCTTCCAGATAAACTTTACCCAGAAGATGATTTATATCAAAGCTTACAGGCAAATTTTTTACTGCATATGTTAAGTATTCAATGGCTGACTTATTATTTCTAGCTGAAATTGCTCTTCTTGCTTTCTGCAGCGACTCGTTACCAATCTCATTACACTTATCAATACTGCTTTTAATAACCTCGTATGAATTTCCTTTTTCTTTTGCGTATTTCAAATATTTTTCATAATAAAAAACTGATTGAAATTTCATACCTTTAGAAAAATATGAAGTTGCCAGATTAAGGCACACAGCTTCATCGTCAGGTTTATAAGCATAGGCTCCTGCCCAGTTTTCAATTGCATTTCTCAAATCCATGCGTTTATAAAAAATATTCCCCAGATAAAGATATGACGAATTTTTAAGCCCCTCTAGCGCAATAGATTTCTTAAAATATTCTTCTGCTCTGGTTAAGTCGTCAAGTTTATAATAACATCTGCCGATTTCGTAATACAATTTAAAGGAAATACTTGTATTAAGCAAACTCAAGTACAGCTTCAAAGCTTCCGAATATTTTCCGTTTTTGTAATGGTTTTTGGCTGCTTCAAGCGTTTTATTTTCTATATCAGAATTGTCCTGTACATAATAATCTGACGATACCATACAGGTATTCTATCATATTTACAAACTTAAATCATCCCATAATTTCTGATTTGTTACAAGACTTGAAAAAACATCATCTTCATAAACATCTACAACGCCCTCCTTGAAAAGCTCTTTAACCCTTTCAATATGTGACGTATCTTCCTTATCGCTGGTTGCTATTTTTGTAAACTTGTTAATATCCATATCACGCTGGAATAATTCCATAGCGCTCGAAGAAATCTCCGTTTTGTCAACATACGGATTAGAAGTGTATCCGCTTTTTTGAAGATTAGCCCTTACAGATGCAAGGTTAATGACATTGCTTGCATTCCCCAACTGTGAATTATTATATAATAACCCGTTATTATTATTGTTGATATTGTTGAACATGAGACCCTAATCTCCCCTATTATTTTACACCATTATCATCTATTTTCCGCTTTTTGTAATCAACTAAATAGATGATATTGGCAAATTTATTTTTTCCCGGTTTTAAAATAAAAAAGAGGATAATTAAAATGCGAATTAACCATACCTGCACTGCCAGAGAAATGAGTATTATCAGAAAATACATCACAGGAATCAGCTACAAACTGAAAATGACACAAGATGAACTTGATAGTTTTCATAAAATAAGAACAAGAAAACAATTAGAGAAAAAATCATACGAATATATTGCAAAAAAGCTTGATATACCGTCAGAAATTCTTCCTCCGCTTGTTCAGGTTGAACAGGATAAGTATGCAGACTATTCTTATGCTTTTCTAGATAATGTAATTCAGGCTGGAATAAAATTAAGAACCCCAAAAACAGAAATATTAAGCGCTATAAGACATGAGTTCCAGCATTTCCTGCAAATTTGTAATATGCTGAGAACAGAAGGTTTAGGCAGCGAAGCCCAAAAGTATCTCACTCAAGAATCTATTGAGGACAGAAAAGATTTTATAACCATGCTGATAAAGAAATCCAATTTTAAAATCTTTGACCCGAAAGAATGTCCGGATGCAAAATTTCTTAACGGTCTGCGGGACGCCTTACACTTTAATGACATAAACCTGTTTAATGAACGATTTAAGCCTGCGGCAGAAGGTATAAAAAATATGTGGCAGCAGATTAGAACAGTTGCAATAAGTCACTGGGGAGCAATAAAGCAAGGCACTTATGAGGCAAAAACCAACAAAGAACTGTTTGAAGATTTGAAAAAACATAAACCGGATGAAGATTTTATTGATTGGTCAATAAGCAAATTGGAAAAAGATGCTATGCTGGCAGAAGATGTTGCATACAGAGAATACAACAAAATTGACCCGGGATGTTACATCAAAAAAGAAAAACAAATCTATGCTGCTCTAGAGAAGGATGAATTATATCAGGAGCTCCAGAAAATTACACTTGATAGACAAAAAAAGAAGGAATTATAACAGTATCTGCGTACCGAGCATAATTCTATGAGAGTCTTTTGCAGCTTCATTCTGACAGAATACGTAGTTTAGAATAAGCCTTAACCCCTGACCTTTTATAAAGTAGTTTAAGCCCACAGAATACTCTCTTGATTTATTGTTATCAATTTCATGATTAGGGTCAAATTCATCATACCTTGCGAGCAGCTGTAATTTTTTAGTAAGCATATAGCCCAGTGTTGCATAAAAACCGCTGGCGTGCTTATCAACCGAATGACCGGACGGGCCGTTATACCCATTTGCATTTGCCCATTCGAAATTTGCCATAAAACGTTTGTAATCATACTGGACATGTGCACCTATAACACAAAAATTATTATCTCTGTGACCGGCATCCATACTTGTACCAACAAGTAATTTTCCATATTTACCATCAGTTTTGCCGAGTGGTTTTAAATCAACTCTGCCGATGAATTCAGCCCCCGGGAAAAATTCCTGAAAATAAGTATCAGAGCTGTAAACACCAAAATCATAATCAACAAGACTGTAACTTCCAGAAGCTCTTGCACCCAGTTTACGAACCGTACCAAAGTTTCTGGATATTTGCGAACGCGCAATAAATGGCAGAACAAACGGCCCATAGGCACCTTCCAAGCCCACAGGTGGACGTGAATGACCTACAAGAAGGCGGTGATGAGGTATTTTATTTGTTGCTACATACATATCTGCAAACAAATTCTGAATTACATTTCTTGATGAAAACGGAGCAATATTAATCATTACCCTGAAATCAGCATTATTATTTTTCAAAAAACCATCATACCCGACATTAATAGTATTGATATCATAATGGTTTGTTGTGTGTTCATGACTTAAGCCATCCTGATTAAACTGCAAACCAATATCACCATTATAACCAGCCCACAACTGGGTTCTATCCATTATCGAATTTTCATCAAATTTGTGAGTAAATACATCTTCCAGCAGATAAGTCGGCTTATCATATTTTTCTACTTCAAGATGATAAACATCTTGAAGTTTTTCTTTTAAAGTTTTTTCTTCCGGCGCTCTTTGCTCTGTAATTGAAACAGACTGAGGAACTTCGATACTGTCTGTCTGTTCTTCCGGGGTTTCCAGTACTACTTCATCAAGCTGTTCTACAGTTTTTGCACCCTTTCGTGCGGCAAAAACCGGATTAATTGCTATAAATATTATCGCCAGTATTACAAGTAAAATCTTCTTTTTCATAACTATATTCTATATTTTTAGGGGAAAAAAGACCAACCCGCAAGGGGATTGGTCTTTATAAATTATATTAACGCTGTTGTCTGTGTTCTTCTCTTAAATAAGCTGTCCAGAATAAAAGTACAACAAATACAAATGCACCTACTATATTTCCTAATGTAACAGGAAGTAAGTTGTGCAAGAAGAACCCTTTCCAGGTCATAGTTGCCAGCTGGTCAGGAGTCATGCCGGAAGCTGCAACAATTGAAGGGAAATGCTTCATCAAAAGTCCGTTTGGAATAAAGAACATATTTGCAACAGAGTGTTCATAACCTGATGCAACGAATGTCATAATCGGGAAGAAAATTGCAAAAATCTTACCAATTACACGTTTAGAAGTTGATGCCATAAATATTGCTAAACAAACTAACCAGTTACAAAGAATACCTCTAAAGAATGCTTCTCCAAAAGTAAGATTGATTTTTGAAAAAGCAGTCTGCATAGCAGTAACACCCACTGCATCACCGCCGTTATGCCCCATTCCTGCGCCATAGATTAAACCTGCAACAAGTATTGAGCCTAAAAAGTTTGCAATGTATACAACAGTCCAGCTTCTCAATAATTTAAGAAGGCTTACTTTCTTTTCCAATACAGCAAACGTCATCATTACATTACCGGTAAATAGTTCTGCACCGGTCAGCGCAACAATCATCAAACCTGTAGCGAATGTCATTGCACCTATCAATTTAGTAAAGCCCCAGCCCATATTAGAATCACCTGTCATAACAGTTAATGATACCTGTGCGCCAAAAGCAATAAAAGCACCTGCTGCAATTGCAAGTGTGAACATTTTTGTTTTACTATAATCAGCCTTGCCAGTCATAACATTTTCACTTAATTCATGAACGGTTGCACTTGGTGTAAGGCTGTCTTGTGTGGAAATAACCTTTTCTTCTTCCATTTTTCCTTTCTCCTATGTATTAGTCCCAATCTAAACAATATAAATAGATGTATTCCAACGAACAGGAAACACAATATTTCTTAATCACATACTATTTAATGTTCAGCATAAAAAGGGTTTTGCTTAAATCCTTATTGATAATAGCACCTGAAAAAATTTATACAAGGGGGTAAATGCAAGGGGTAAATAAAGGGGGAAGAAAAATAGGAAATAAATTCAAATTTTTATAGTATTATTAATATATGAATTGTTTTTTTAGAGATCAGCAGGAAGCTTTATACAAAGCCACAAAGCCCTATCAATACGTAGGCGGAGAATTTTTATCATACAATAAAGATTTTGACTCTGCTAAAGTAAGGTTCGCATTTGTTTTCCCTGATAAATACGAAATCGGGATAAGTAATCTGGGCGTAAGGATTATTTATGACAGAGTAAATTCTCACCCCTGCATGATGGCCGATAGGGCGTATGCGCCTGAACCTGATTTCCAACCAGAATTTTTATACGGCGTTGAATCAAAAAGAGCTCTCAAAGATTTTGACGGAGTTGGTTTTTCGCTTCAATACGAGCTTTCATATCCGACGGTTTTAAAAATGCTGGAAATGGGAGGAATAACCGTAAGAAACGATAAAAGACGTGATGATGAACCAATCATTTTAGCCGGCGGCCCTTGTACTTTTAACCCGCTTCCGCTTGCAGAATTTATTGATGTATTCTGTATCGGGGACGGAGAAGAAATGATGGTTGAAGTTTGCGAAGTTCTCGAAAAAACAAAAGGAATGCCGCGCAGACAAAGAATTGAGCAGTTGTGCAAACTCAAAGGCTGCTGGAGTGCCGGAACAAATCAAACCGTTGAAAAACGTATCGCACCTCTTACTCTTGAATACGCCGCCACATCCTATCCTATTCCTTTTTCAAGTTCTGTTCACGATAGAGCAATTGTTGAAATAAGGCGCGGATGCGGAAGAATGTGCAGATTCTGCCAGCCGGGACACGTTACGCTGCCAATTAGAGAACGCTCAGCTGAAGATATTATTAAGATAACAAAAGAACTTGTTAAAAATACGGGATATGACGAATACTCGCTTCTGTCGCTCTCATCAAACGATTATTCAAATATAAAAGATGTAATTAAAGAACTCGCTGTTGATTTTAACAAGAAAAAAGTTTCAGTTTCACTCCCGAGCCAGAGAATTGACGGCTTTAATCTGGAGCTTGCAAATCTTATGCACTCGGTTAGAAAATCAGGAATGACACTTGCGCCTGAAGCCGGAAGCCAGAGGTTAAGAAACCTTATTAAGAAAAATATTTCAGAAGAACAAATAATTAATGCAGCGCTTACGTTGTACGAAAACGGATGGTCAAAGATAAAATTCTATTTTATTGCGGGGCTCCCGACTGAAACTCTTGAGGACATGGACGAAATGGCGGAACTTTTGAACAAGATTAAGTACCGTGCAAAACTTATAAAACGTGAAAAAGATTTGAAACACGGATTTGAAATAACCTGTACGCTTTCAATATTTGTTCCTAAACCACTTACGCCTTTCCAATGGTGTCCGCAAATGGATTTAGACGAAGTTACAGCACATATAAATTACCTGAAAGAAAAAACAAAACATATCAAAGGGGTAAAAATTAACTATCACGAAAAGTTTGTTTCACAAATTGAAGCAGTTCTTACAAGAGGCGATGTAAACCTGTGCAAATACATAGAAGCGCTTTATAAAAAAGGATGCTACCTCGATGCCTGGGGTGAATATTTTGACAAAAATGTATGGAAAGAAACTGCAGAAGAATGCGGCTTTTCTCTTGGAGAACTTGCCCAGAAAGAATACGGGCTTGATGAAACTCTCCCGTGGGATTTTATTAATGTCGGCTTAAGCAAAGAATGGCTGCAAAACGAGCATAAGGAGGCGTTCGAGCAAGGCTGTGAGTTTAATTTACAGCCGACTTGTGAACACAGATGTGTTAACTGCGGTGTCTGTCCTTCATTAAAAACCCGTAAAGTTCTTGCAAAACCTTTCAAAGCCTCTGAGGAAGCAGAAAAGATTTCTGCTATTGTACCTCAAGACCCTGCCAGAGCACATGTCGACCCGAATATCCCGGTTTACAGATACAGACTTACAATTACTAAGAAAGGACTTTTGAGATACTTTTCACACCTTGACTGGCAGAATACATTCCATAAAGTCCTTGCAAGATGCGGTCTTAATATGGTTTATACTCTAGGATTTAATCCTACAATGAAGGTTTCAATGGGAATTGCACTGCCTCTATTCGCTCAGAGCGAAGGCGAACTGGTTGATATCGAAATTTATGATAACCTTAATGAAGAAGAAATAAAAGAAATTATTAATCCAAACCTTCCGCAAGGTGCAGAAATAACCGCTGTAAAGAGGATAGAAAGATATGCTAAGGCTGTAGATATTGAAGCTCAGTGGGCTGAATACCGCATAACTCCATATTATAAATCAAATGAAAATTCACTTTACAATTTTGAAAAATTTCGGTATGATGTAGATAAAGTTTTATCTTCAAATGAGATTTTAATCACGAAGAAAAATAAAAAAGGTTTTGAAAAAACAACAGATTTTAAGAAATCTATAGGTACATATAGATTTGAAGACAACAATCTGTTCATATGTCTAAAAACCGGTCAAGGGTCTGACATTCCTGCTCTGAGAGCTGATGACTTGATGAGATTGGTAAACCCTGATCAAATATTTGATATAACGAGAGTCAGATTTTTGAATGAAAGTTTAAACGAGATGTAAAAAGTACGTATGTACTTTTTACCCCATATAAGAAAAGGATTTAAAAACGATGAAAGAAACAGTCGCTAACAAAATAGTCATAGCCGAGCGCGATAATATTGCTGCGGTTATTGAAAAAGGAAAAGTTGCAGAGTTTTATGTTCACAGAGGAGAAATCATCCTCGGAGATGTTTACCTCGCTCAGGTTGAAAATATCTTACCATCAATTGAAGCAGCATTCGTAAATGTTGGTTCAGACAAAATGGGTTTCCTGCACGCACAGGACGTTATGGGCAAAGGCGCTTTGCAGGACAAATTAAAACCAAAACAAAAAATAGTTGTTCAGGTTGTTAAAGAACCTGTAGGGCACAAAGGGCCGCGCGTTACAACAGAGATTTCTCTTCCAGGAAGATTTCTGGTACTTATGCCTAACGAACCGGGAATTAACGTAAGTAAAAAAATTACATCTGCAAAGGAAAGAGCAAGATTAAAATCAATCTTAAACCTGCTTAAACCGGTAGGTGTCGGGGTAATTGTAAGAACAGAAGCAGAAGGCCAGTCTGAAAGCGATATTCAAGAAGATTTAGAAATTCTTCTTGAAAAATGGAACAATATTATTACCTCTGCTGAAAGCATGACTCCGCCAAGCCTCCTATACAGAGATCAGGATTTATTATACAGAGTAATAAGAGAAGCTTGCAGTGAAGAAACTCAAGAAATCGTTGTCGACACTGCTTTTGCCTTAAATAGAGTTCAAAATATACTCCAGAACTGGCATATGAATAAAAACATCAACGTTACATTATACAAAGGTTCTGAACCGCTTTTAGTTGCAATGGATATCCACAAAGAAATTAAAGCAGCTCTGCAGATGAAAGTTAATCTGCCATCCGGCGGATATCTGTTTATTCAAACAACTGAAGCTCTTACAGTAATTGACGTTAACAGCGGTAAGTTTACAAACTCTGCAACTCAGGACGAAACAATACTGAAAACAAATATTGAAGCAGTCCACGAAATTGCACGCCAGCTCAGACTTCGTAACATTGGCGGTATGATTATCATTGACTTTATTGATATGACATCGCGCGTAGATAAGCTTGCAATGATGGAAGAACTTGAGATGGCAATTGAATCAGACAAAGCAAAACCGCAAGTCGGCCAGCTTTCTGATTTAGGCCTTGTAGAAATGACAAGACACCGTCAGGGACAGGCAATCAGTGAAATTTTTGCAAAACGATGCCCTCACTGTCAGGGTAACGGTTATATTATGGAAGATATTAAGTTTGCTTCTGCAACATCAGAAGGCGAATATCGTGCTAAAGCAGCAAAATTAAAACTTCCTATGGGTAACAAGAAAAAATTCAATAATAACAAGTTCAATAAGCCGGAAGAAGTTAAAGAACAACAGCAGCCAATACAAGAAGAAAAACTTGAACAGGTTAGTGAAAACCCTTCTGTAGCTGCCCAGATCGAAGTTAATGAGATTAAAGAAGAAAAAGAAGTTAAAAAAGGTAGAGCAAGAGGCAGAAGCAGAAAAATCAAAGAGGCTGATGTTCTTGCAGAAAATACAGCTCAAACAGTCATAAACGAAGCTTCCGAAATAGCACCTGTAATTGCTGAAAACGCTGCCGTAAAGACAGAAGAGCCGGAAAAACCTGTAGAAGTTCAATCAGAAGTTAAAGCGGAAGAACCCGAAGCAGAAGCTAAACCTGCAAAACGTACACGCAGACCAAACAGAAATTCACAAAAAAGAACAAGAAAGACTGTTAAGAAAGATGCTGAAGAATAAAATTATTACAGTTTTACTTATGCTTACGCTTATATCGCCGGTCATTGCAGAGCCGGAGGGTATGGGCAACAGCACCATTCCTTATAAGCAGCCAGTAAGTAAAAGAAAAGTTGCAAAGAAATTCCTCGCCGCAATGGCCGGCGTTGGAGTTTCTTCAATTCTTCTATTTGTAACTTTAAGCTTATACAACAAAGTCCGCTCAAGCATTATTGAAGCTGCAAAAGAAATTCCGTCCAATGGTGAAACATCACTGGTAACACCGGAAAGTCTTACTGATGCAGTCAAAACTTTTTTAGAAAAAACAAAATGGGATAATTAAGTGGCTAGAGAATTTCAGTTCTACGTAGTTCCAACACCGATTGGAAACATTAAGGATATTACTCTTAGAGCAATTGAAACTCTAAAAGAGGTTGATTTTATTGCGTGCGAAGACACCCGTGTAACGCAAAAGCTCCTTAACCATTATGATATAAGAACTAAATGTATTTCTTATCATAAATACAATGAGCGTGAACGTGTTGATTTTTTCTTGAATGAGCTTAGGACCGGAAAAACAATAGCACTGGTGTCAGATGCCGGAACACCTATGATTTGCGACCCGGGCGGAGTTATTATACAAGAACTGGTTAAAAATGGATTCAGTGTAACCTCACTGCCGGGAGCGTGTGCAGTAACAACATTTCTCTCCAGCGTACCAAGAAGCTGTGAAGAATTTGCATTCATCGGGTTTATTCCGCGTACAGAAAAGCAGATTGAGGAAGCTTTAAAAAACTATACATCTATCAACACTGTATTTTATGATTCACCGGAAAGAATATTAAAAACAATAAAGGTAATACAGAAAGTCCGGCCGGAAGCTGTTTTTGCCCTTGCAAGAGAGCTTTCTAAACTTTTTGAAGAGGTTGTAACAGGCAGTGCTGATGAAATTACCCAAAAATTTCAGGGTGGAATTAAGGGCGAAATTGTATGTATGGTTTATGCCGACAAAAACCCAGTTATCACTGATGTTGACTTTAAAATCAAAAAATTGCAGGAAAAAGGGTTTAAGGCTAAGGAAATCGCTGTAATCCTTTCTACGCTTTATAATCTGAATAAAAATGAAATTTATCAGAAAATTTTAGATATGTAAACAAATGTAAATCTTTCTTTCAAAATCCTAAAGTTTTTTCGAAAAATGCCGATAAGTATAATACAGGCAAATACATTTATCGGAAAGGACAACAGGATATGTTAAAAAAGATTGCAACCCCAACAAACAATACTTTTAGCGGAGTTGAATTTATATTAAGAGGAGCTAAAAAACGCAGGGCGATGGCAGTATCCAATGCAGTTACAATTAATGCTGAATCAGGTATTCAGGTTAAGCTGCAGGCTGTGAAGTAGGGGTTCAAGCATTTGGTTTTGATAAAAATATCAAGCCAAACGTTATATTTACCCCCTGTCTGTTAAGATAGTTGAGAGTATATTTTGAATCCTGATTTTTCAATCAGGATTTTAATTTGGAAAAAAAATATATTTATGTTATTATTAATTTGTTGCCGAGGAAACGTGGCCGAGTAGGCTGAAGGCGGCACCCTGCTAAGGTGTTATATGGGGCAACCTGTATCGTGGGTTCGAATCCCACCGTTTCCGAATTTAAACACCGGGTTTCAGGTTATCTGAAACCCGGTTTAATTATTGTATAGATGTATTTTAACGTCCGTTTGGGATATTGAAAATCGCTCATCAAAAGTCCAAAGATAGTTGATATTATTGAATTCTAAAGGTCGGAAACAGTTTGAATATTATTTTTTTCAAATCGGACGAAAACGGACTTTTTCGGACCAAAACTGCTCAAAAAATCCATTTAGTCGGTAGTTAATACCAACTTCATTGCTTATTATTGTATTTACCCAACTTCTCAATATCTTTTCGGGCTTCGACTAAAATTTTTGCTAATTCTTCCTCAATTATTTTTATTTTTTCCTCAAAATAAAAACTTTTACCATTCTCACAAGAAAATTTTTGTTTCAATCTTTTGTGATATCTTGCTCCCTCTTTATATGCTTGAAGTTCTCCATTTAATCTGTATCGCCAGTTTTGCAAAATTCTTATTTGTTTATCTGTTGGGAAATATTCCATATAGTTGCGCAAGATTCTTTTTGTATATCCAGTATAATCACCAGTACGTGCAAATATATGTCCTTCATAAAATTTTTCAGTTTTTTCTGCTAATTTATTTTTTGACATTTCAATAATTCGACTTAAATGTTTAGGGTTTACTATTGAAAAGAAATAATGAAAAGTTTCGTGCATAAATGTGTCGGCATCTTCCAAACAAATTTTATTATCTTGACTAATTGGAATATAAATATCATAACTGACGATTTTATTTTTGTTCTTTTTATCAAATACTGCTTCAACACATCCAAGACATGAATCAAATGAATTTGAATCTTTTAGGTTAAATTTAATTTTGTTGTTATTAATGCTACTTAGATTTTGTGAGAAAATATCTTTGTCAATTAAATTATTTTCAAATTTATTACAAATACTATTAAAAAATTCATTATTATAGTGTCTTGCAAGTTCAAGTCTGGATTTTACAGAACCTTTACAAATTTTCAACGGTAGTTTTGCATTTTTGCTGACTTTTATTCTCATATGAAGCATAAAACAACTAAAAGATTATTTTTGCTAGTTCTCAAATTTATTGTTAAAAATTCTCAAACCATGTGGTAAACGACAATAGAATGATTATTTCGAAAAGCAGTCTTTGTGAGCGGGTTTGAGGGGTCCGACTTCCGTTTATTGCATATACTTTTTTTAAAATTTAACTCTTAGTATTTGTATCTTTTAGCTAGAATCATTTTTACAACATCAGGGTTTCTGTTGTCATAACAGTTTCCGTCTGGTCTATCTAAAGTTTTTATTTTATTCATTTCCTCATCAGTCAGTTCAAAATCAAAAATATTCAAATTTTCTGCCATTCTCTCTTTTTTAACTGTTCTTGTTAAAGTTACAATATTCCTTTGAATAAGCCAGTGGAGTACAATTTGACCGACTGTTTTATTATGGTTGTGAGCGATTTCAACAAGCACAGGGTTTGTAAATATTGAGCTGTCACCTTGCGAAAATGGTGAATGTGCCTGGTGTATTATACCGTTTTCATCTTCAAATTTCTTTGTATCAATATGCTGGAAATACGGATTTGTCCTAACTTGATTTATAACAGGCTTGATTTCAACGTGGTACAGAAAATCGCAAAGCCTGTCAGCATACATATTTGAAACACCAATAGCTTTTATCTTACCTGCCTTGTATGCTTCTTCCAACGCCCTCCACTGTCCGTAAATATCTCCCATAGGTTCATGTATCAGATATAAATCAAGATAATCCAATCCTAATCTTTTTAAAGATGCGCCAATAGCTTGTTTTGTCATATCATAACCTTGATCTTGAACCCATAGTTTTGATGTTATAAATAATTCTTCACGATTTACACCGCAATTTTTAATTGCTTTTCCGACTGCTGGTTCATTCATATAAATTGCAGCTGTATCAATATGGCGATAACCTGTTTCAATTGCATCAATTACGCACTTTTCACATAAATTTTCATCTTCTATTGTATAGACCCCATACCCTAAAATCGGAATCTCTACACCGTTTGACATTTTAATGTTTTTCATAATTATCTCCTTTTTTATAAATAAGTAACAATGGTTTCTTTTATATTCTAATTATGCTATACTGTTTTCAAAATAACAACGGGCAATGTTGCTTGATGTGTTACTTATTACACCGTTTTATAAAAAAGGTTACTTATCTATGATATTAAAAGGAAATGAAGATTTAAGAATTAAGAAAACAATAACAAGTATTCATCAGGCATTTATTGATATGATGTTAAAAACCGATTATTCAAAAATTACGGTGAAATCCATTTGCGACAAAGCAATGATAAATAAAAAAACATTTTACTGTTACTATGAAACGCTCGACTATCTGCTTTTAGAAATGCAGGAGATAATGATGAGTGAGTTTTTAGAGCGTGTAAAGGCTTATAAAGTGCCGGATGAATTGTATAAAATAAATGAAGAGTTCTTTAGATATTCTGTATCAAAAGGTGAAGTTTATGAAAAAATAATGTGCTGTGAGTCATACTCTTTTGTGGGTAAAAATATCTCAAAAAATCTTGTTCAATCTGTTTGGAACAGTTTTTTAGATGGCAAATCAAAAGAGAAGATAAATCTTTTATTGTGTTTCTTGCACAATACTGGTTTGGAATTGTACCGCCAGTGGGTGTATGACGGCAAAAAAATCCCGCTTGAGGATGTTATAAAACTATCTGGTGCATTATTAACAAATGGTGTTTATGGTTTTTTGAAAGAGTTATAAAGCATAGAAAATTTCATATTGATACAAATTAATCAAAGCATCTGTTCTAAGAAATTAGAACTTTGTCTGATATATTCAGCAAGCTCGTCTGCCGAATATATTTTTCTGTATAAAATTTCTTCCGGCCACTTATCCAGACGATATCCTTTACTTAATAAAAACTCTTCTGTAAATAGTCTTGCGGCTCTGCCGTTACCATTAAGAAACGGATGTATCCTGATAACTTCTGAAAAAATATTTGCAGCATGTGTAAAGCAATCCATAGTATCGTAGTTTTTATTAATGTATTCATCCAGTTTTTTCAGGTCCTCGACCACATCTTTACTTGCAGAATAATCATTTACAACACTCTTCGGGTCTTTTGTTACGTGAAAGATTTGTCTTACGAGTTCGTCTGTTTCAGGCGTACGCAGCCTGCCGCCTATAAGCTCCTGCCCCGGAGTGTCTGCTAAAACTATTTTATGTAGTTTAACTAAATCCGCAACCTCTGGCTTGCGATTTTTTACAGATTCAATATAGTTGTATGCTTTAATCATGTTTTTTATTGATATTTCCTGCATGCTTCCTGTATTTGTACAGGTTCTGCTTATCCATAATTTATCAGCAAGCTCTTGGGGAATAGTTGCACCGCTTACAGCATCTTTATAAATCTCCTGTGAATGTTTTCCGGATTTTTTATACAAATCTGTAAACTCCTGCTTAAAAAGCATCTTCTCTATTGGATTTTTAGCACTCTTGCCTATTTCATCTAAAAACTTTTTATTCTCTGGCTCAAGGGCAATAAACAATCTGTACAGGCGTTTTTTTGTTGTACAAAATATTTCCTTATCAAACAACAATTCCAGAGCCGGCACAAGAGATTTTGCATCACTCCCATATTCAAAAACCTTATCAAGAACAGCATTTATAATTTCTGGAAATTCTACCTTCGGTTGGTGAGGCGCTTCAAGGATTTTTTCAAATACAGGTTTTATCTCTTCAAAATTCGCTGCATCAAGCCTTGATATTTCTTTTATCCTCTCCTGTTCACTATTTTTGTAATTAAGTGCAGCAGTAATCGTTTTTTCTTGATTAATTATACCGGAATACATATCTATAAAATTATCATATCTATTGCAAAGCTCATTTGTATTCCAAAATCTTTCAATTCTTTCGTACAAAACTCTCAGCTGCTTTATATTTCTATCGAAACCTGCTATTTTTCCTGCAGAAATACATTTTGCAATAATTACATTTATGGACTTTTTCCACTTAAGTTTCTCATCTGCTGTAAGATTTTCAAGATGCTCCTTCTGCATTATAAAATCACATATTACAGGATATAAGCTGTCACAACCATGATATTTTGAAAAATCTGCGTTATCACCGTGAACAGGTTTGTTAACCTTAGGTGTAACCGGGTCAATAAGGTTAATTTTCTTTGCTTTTGTATCAATTAATATATTGTTAGGACTAATAATATCAAATTGAAAACCTGTTTTTTTGCAGAATTTTTTCATCTGCAAATATGCTTGTTTATATGATTTAACAGGAAAATCCTTTAATTTTTCATATATATTTAAAGCTTTGAGCGTTTCTTCACGTGTAACCTTAACATCTCTTAATGGATGAGAATCTGTAACTTGAATACGTTCGGCATATTTATCAACCCCGAGGCTTTCTCCGGTTTTCTTTTTTACAATATCAATTTTTCCAGGAATACATAATACTACGCCTTCAAGAGTATTTAAATAATCATTCTTCGGTTTAACAAATTCTCTATCTAAATCTTCTTTTCTAAAACAATTTTTATAAATTCTTATAACATAATCCTTTATACCTGCTAAGCCATACCCCTTCTTTGATAACCCCTCGCCTAACAAATTATTTTCATCACTGATTGATTTGAGTATCGTATCTTTCAGCGGAATTCCATTCATCTCTCTGTTATAAGCTTTCCAAAACGTATCATTTCTTCCCTGAAATTGCAAGTTTGTATATTGAGGATTAAATAAAATCTGCATGTCAATAACTCCTTGCTATATATGAAAAACTCTAAAAAAATTTTTTGCCACCAATTAGCAAATTATTTCTTTTACGTTTTTTATCTAAAATAGATAAAAATGGAGTCCACGTTATGCACACCAAAGTTTCCGTTATATTACCAATTTATAATCAGGAAAAATATCTGGCAAAAGCTTTGACTTCGCTCCAGAACCAAACATTGAAAGAGGCAGAATTTATATGCGTAAATGACGGTTCTAAAGATAATTCCTTGACTATTTTGAATGATTATGCAGCAAAGGACAGGCGAGTAAAAATAATTAATCAAAAAAATCAGGGAGCAGGATGTGCAAGAAATAACGGTCTAAAAGCTGCGAAAGGCGAGTATATAGCGTTTTTAGACCCTGACGACTGGTTTGAACCTGATGCACTGGAAACATTGTACAATAAATCAAAACGCCAAAATTGCGACATGGTCGTATTTAATTTTAATAAAGTGGGAGAGAATGGAAACATATTAGGTCGTTATAATCTGCATAATAGGTTACAAAGATTTTACGACATAAAAGAAGATGAAAATTTTAACTGGCGTGATATTAAACCGCGTATTTTAGGAGGAATGCATCCCGCCTCTTGGAATAAATTCTACAAACATGAGCTTATAAAAAAACACAGGCTGCATTTTGCCAATTGCAGCCTTGCAGAAGATAATGTTTTTGTCTTCGGAGCCTCACTGAATGCCGGTAAAATAGGGTATTCTGATAAATGCCTCTATAATTATCTTATTCGCCAAAACTCTGCAATCCGTTCAAAATCTGATAAAAACTTCTGTTTATTCAGATCAATTGACTGTGTAAAAAAACTAATTAACAATCTTGGTTTAGCAGAAGAGTTAAAAAATGAATTTGACGGCTATATCCTGAGATTTGTTTCCTACCACATAAAACAAATTGTATCTGTATCAAAATTTAAGCAAATCTGTCAGAAAAAATTATCACCTCTGCAAAATCAAATGCTGAACGAGCGTTATAATGCTAATTCTAAACTTATGCCTATAATTGAAGCACTGCTTGCAAAAAAAATAAAGACAGAGTTCCAGAAATTTATCTGAAACTCTTTTTATCGAAAGATCCTATTGAAAGGTTAATTATACCAGTTACGTATCCCCATACCGCATATTCCAAGCCAAATTAGCACTTTTGCTATATCAGCACCGGTGCTGAATAAATTAATTATTGCACCCAGAATTAATATTATCCAGGATAATCCAAATATAGCATCTCTATTCATACGTAAAATCCTATTTTGCGCTTTAAATAATTATTTGTATTACTTATTTGTCTAAATGATTAGTTTTATTTACATTAGTATAAGCAACAATGTCAATATGAACTATCAAGAATTAATTACAAACGGTATCAGGAGAATACGTTTCAAGCTTCATCTTACACAGGAACAATTTGCAGAAAAAATTGACATGAGCGTTCAAGGTTATCGTAATATTGAACATAACAGGTATCTGCCAACAGCAGAAACAATAGATAAAGTTTGTCAGGCGTTTAATATTTCTCCTGTAGAGCTGCTTTTACCTGAGCCCCAAAGCGACCTTGAAGCAATCAGATATATTATTGACACCAAACTTAAAAATTGCCAGCTTGAAAAACTCATGCGTATTAACAATATGATTGATTTAATGTAAAATGTAAATCAAATGAAAACCTTCAAAACAATATTAATATATTTTTTATCTGCGTTCGTTATTTTAAGCTTATTACTGTACCTTGTTTTAATCTTTATAGTTCCTGAATATCTAGAAGATAACATCTGTTCTGTAACAGGTATATGCACAGAAACCGAAAATTTAAAAATAGAGATTACACCGGCTCTTAGGGTAAAATTAGACGCAGATATAGTTAAATCCGGCGATTCAATTTATGTCGAAAAAATTCATGCGTCTGCTGATATAAAAAAATTAGCAGTTCAATCAATCAACGCTGACTATATTTTTATTGACGGAAATAAATTCGCACATAAAAAATCCTCCAACAGCTCATTTAATCTAAATAAAATTCCAGAAATAAATATTAAGCGTCTGGAATATATTTCAAAAAGTATAAACCTTAATATACAAGACATCTCTTATGACGGCCATTTGGCAAAATTTAAAGGAGAAGCAAAAACTAAGTTTCTACAGAATAAATTTTTAGGCACTCTGGAAAACACAGGGTCGTCTGTCTTTGCGCAAAGCATAAAATTTGGTTCTGCACTTAGTATTACAGGAAAACTGACTGATAAAAAGGGAAATTATGATTTTCACGTTACCGGCCGGAATCTTCCAGTAAACCAGATTGAAAAAGCCCTGCTCGTTTACCAGAAATCACAGGATCCGGCAAAAAAATTCATAGAAAACTTTGTTAACTACGCAGGCAGAATTGATGTTGATTTAAATTTTAAAAACTCCGGAGTATATGGAATATGTACAGCTAAAAAACTTAGTGCTAACGCTGTATGGTTTAATATTCCACTATATTTTGAGAAAGCCGTTTTTAACTTTAAGGGTAAAACTGTAACATCCGACGCAGATGGTCTTCTTGGAGGAGAGAAAGTAAATCATATACTAATCATTACGCACCTTGGAACATCTGAAAAAGAAGTATATGGTGAACTTAATACTACACTTCATGGAAATTTCAAATATATACCTGATTTAACTATTCTTAATTCTGCAGACGCAAAAATTGTTTATAAAATTAAACATAAGAAAATTGATGTTATGTACCTGCTTAAACTAAAAGAAGGATCTGATTTGCTCTATAAAAAAGCCTATCTCGGTCTTAGAGATAAGCAAAGACGCTTCTTACTTAAAACCTATAAAGACGGAAATAAGCTCTACATAACGAATTATGATTATTCTCTAATACAAAATGACTCTATAAAAAATATACTTACCGGAAACGGCCTATTAATTAAACAAAATGATCATATGAAGCCTCAATTTTTGACTTGCAAAACAAATGGCTTTGCCCCCGTTTCTGTAACCGGTTCATTCGGTGAATACGTCGAAGGAGGCGAGTTTAACGGAGACTTGAAATATGACTTCGTAAAAAATCAAATATTCGGAAAATTTGAACTTATTAATACAAGGTTTAAAAACTTCTTTGTAAGCAGAGCAAAAATTATTTCAGAGAAAGAAAAAATATACATAAAAGCTGACGGAACATATGAAAGCGAAAACTTTTTCTGTGATATAGATGCAAGCAACAAATTCAGTAAAAATATCATAATTTATAAAATGAATATGTTTTTAAACGAATTGATTATACGTAAATCTCAGAATTTTAGTTCTGGACATACTGACATTGCATCAAAAATTAAGGACAATGATATTAATATAGAAAATTGGGAAGTAAGAATAGGTAAAATAAAAAAAGACCGGATAGTTATTAAAAATATCGAACTGAATGGGAGTTTAAAAGATGATACTTTCAGGTTTTCAATGCCTGAGTTAAAGTTTGCAAACGGTACTTTGACTGCATCAGGCAGATATAATTTTGCAGACGCATCTTCTTGCGTTGATTTTGCAGCTAAAAACATCGACTCCAATACAGCTGCAGAGATGTTATTTAATCTTCCAGAACAGGTAAATGGTACTGCTGATGCTATATTACATCTTAATACAGCTAAAAATTTACAAGAGATTAAAGCTTGTGCATGTTTTCAGATTAAAGAAGGATTTTTGCCACAGCTCGGAAGTACTGAATTTATGTTAAAAAATTCAAAAAAGATAAAAATAGCAGATTTAACAAATGCAGATTTGACGAGTAAAAAAGCACTCCAATCTAATATTAAAGGTTCTTTCTATGTAGATAATTCAAAGCTCAAAGATATTAATCTCACGTCACAGCAAAAATTTCTATCATTATTTATCGAAGGCGATTACGATATTGAACAAGAATTTGCAGATTTAAGCTTGTACGGCAAATATAATAAAGAAGCTCCTAAGGGTATAAAAATATTATTTATACCGCTTAACTGGATATTAAATATTGTTTTCCGTCCGGAAAGCACAATGGATTTATACAAAGATAAACTTGATAAAATTCCATCAATAGAATCTGATGCTTCTAAAAATGCTTATTTCAGAGTAAAACTTTCAGGCGATTTGAATAACGGAAATATTGATGTTGAACTCAAAGGTATTAAATAGGTTTGCAAAAAAAGTGTGCTTAAAATAAAATTAGTATGAGGGTCGTAATTTGGAACATTATACTAAAACACTTCCATATGAGCTGGAATTAACATCAAGAGTGCTCCATGAAGCAACAAGATGTTTTTTTGAACTGCAAAAATTTCCAATCTCTCAGGAAGAATTTATTATTCTGGACTGCCTCTACATTAACCCTAATATAATACAAATGGAAATTGCCAAATTGATTTTAAAAGGCCGAGCACACACAGGTAAATTCCTTAAATCTCTTGAAGAAAAAAAACTTATTACAAGAACACCTGTAAAACAGGGGTCTAAAATCGTAATGCAAATTAAAATTACTGATAAAGGGCTGAAAACCTACAGAAAAATAGCTAATGCTCTTGATGAGCATATAAATGATGCCAGTGCAGGTTTAAAAATAAGGATAAATGATGTAATTTCTGCACTCCAAACAATTCGTGAAGATGCTGTCACTAAATTCAATATTAAATTTGAATAAATAAAAAACTTGCAAATTCACGAGATATATGCTTTAATTACGTGTAGAAAAATCTACACGTTGACGGAGATACTATGACAGAACAAGCATTAAATTCACACGAGGAGTGGAGTTTCAAGTTAAATCCGTGGATAACAATGATACCTCTGATGCTATCTATCTTTATGTTTGCTCTTGACGAAACGATTTCAAACGTAGCTCTTCCTTATATGGCAGGAACATTTTCAGTAAGCCATAACGAGTCCACCTGGATAATTACGAGTTATCTGGTTGCCAGCGGTATTGTTATTCCTGCTGTAGATTTTTTCAGTAAGCTTATTGGCAGAAAACAATATTTTATGCTTAGCATTGTTATATTTACAGTAGCATCAATTCTTTGCGGGATTTCAAATTCAATGGCAATGATGCTTTTTTCACGAATTTTGCAGGGCGTTGGAGGGGGCGGAATTATGCCTATTGCGCAGGCTATGATTTTTGAAATATTTCCGAAAGAAAAACTTTCTGCCGCAATGGCAATTTTCGGACTCGGGGTAATTATGGCGCCGATTATGGGGCCTGCTGTCGGCGGATGGCTTACAGAAAATTTCTCTTGGCCGTTTATTTATTTTATTAACATACCTTTTGGTATAATTGCACTTATTCTGTCGCATAAATTCATTGAAGAGCCGCCATATTCAAAAAAACAAAAAAATGTTACTATGGACATAAGCGGATTTGTTTTCCTTGCTCTCTGGCTTTTGACTTTGCAGGTTGTGCTGGATAAAGGAAACGATGCAGACTGGTTTAATGCAACATGGATTTGCCAGTTATCAGCAGTTTCTTTATTCTCTTTTTTGACATTTGTTTATATTCAGATAAAAAAAAGCAAAACGCACACCGGCTTGATAGACCTTTCTGTGCTAAAAAACCACAATTTTCTTATTGGCACAATGGGTCAAATCGTCTTGATGGGAGTCATGATGTCATCGGCTTCAATATTGCCGTCTATGCTGCAATCTTTGCTCGGGTATACATCATTCTTAAGCGGAATATCAATGGTACCGCGCGGTGCAGGATGCTTCCTGGCATCTATACTTTGCGGTATATTTGTTTCAAAGGTTGGTATTAAACCGGTTGTAACGGTTGGTTTAATAGTCCTTGCCTCCGCAGGGCTTCTGTTTGGAGAAATCAACACGTCTATATCACTTGTAGATATTGCTTTTCCAAATTTCGTATTTGGTCTGGGGATGATTATGGCAATGGTGCCGCTTGCAAATATTTCTTGCGCGACGCTTCCGAATGAGGCACAGACAAACGCATCCGGGGTTCAGAACCTGTTGAAAAATATCGGTGCTGCCATCGGAACATCAATTGCAACAACAATGATAACAAGATTTTCTCAAATGCACCAACATATGATGATTAAATCTTTGACTGAAACAAATAGTGTTTATGCAGAGAGATTAAACTCAATGATTTCTTCATTTATAACTCAGGTGGATCTTCCGACAGCAACACATATGGCTCAGGCTCAGATACATAATATACTTAGACAGCAGGCAACGTTATGGGGTTATGTCGAAACCTTTAGATACTTTGCTGTCGCAGTAATCCTGATTTTGCCGTTTGTCTGCTTCCTGCACGATAGCGTAAAGGCAGAAAAAAAAACAAAAACAAGCATAAAATAAAAAGAGTATATTTATGGTGGGCGTTAGAAGACTCGAACTTCTGACCCTCTCCTTGTAAGGACTTAGCTCATACTTTTCTATGAGTTTGCTAGGTTTTATAATTTTACCAAAACCCTTGCCAGTCCTGCATAACGAGGCTTTTGCTTATTTGCTCAACTTGACCGATTTGATATAGTTTTATCAAATTTGTAAGCAGATTGTAAGCAGATTTTAGATTCAAAGTACAAATGTCAGACAAGTCAGACTAACTATTTATATTATATACAAATAAGAACTGGAGAACAACTATGCAATTACTAAAACTAATCGAACAGGAACTGAAGACTACGCAAGAGCTAGTACAACTTCCATTTTACATTGTTAGAACCCTCGACGGCTATGAACAAGCTGAAGAGATTCAATCGGAAGAGTTTATTGTAAGTTCAACAAAGAACTTCATCGACTCTTACTCAAATGGACATATAGGAAAGTTAAATCTTGACAATACACTTACGCTCAGCTTGAGACTTCCAAGAATATTAAATCTCAAGTTGTCATGGTTATCCTACAGAACTAAAGCAACAAAGTCAGAAATAATACACGAGGCTCTCGGACATTCAATACCTATGTTGCTAGATAGAGAAGAGGCTCAAGAAGACTACATGCACGAGTTGACACAATAAGAGGGATATGCAATGGAGAAGACAATGGGAGAGAGAATTACGGTGAGACTTGATGGGGGATTATCCTCCCTCATCAAGCAACTCAAAGACAAGGGAATATTCAACATCAGTGGATTGATTAGAGAGGCGATGTGGGAGAAATTATCCAAAATGAAAGACATAGATAAGAGTGGAGAAGGAGAGGACTTAAAGAAAGATGATGAGATTTGATTGTATTAGCACTAACATCAACATATTGTCTCTCTCAGTAGGTAAGAGATACTTGTATGACATAGCAAGAGTGTATCTTGGAGAGAATGATTATGATGATGAGATAGTATCAGAGTGTTATCGTGATGTAGATAATTTTATCAGTGGTATTGAGGATAAAGATATCCTAAAGAACTTTAAGTTACCTCCTGACCTTGCAAGGTACATAGGTCAAGGAAAGGGTAATATTACCCTAGCACATGACCTTGATAGTGTCATGCCAGTTCTTGATGAGTGGGACATGCCGTATGACTTCTATAAAGCACTGTTGAAGTATATGAGACGAGGGTATAAATGGCTAAAGGCTGACAGTAAAGCTGGAAAGACTCATCTTTATTTTAAATTCAAACCCTCAAAACCCTCTGATTATACTGGAATTAGCGACAACAAGACAGAATATGACAGCCTTATAGTCAAGTTTTACCTCAAAAATTATCTCAAATACACCGACCACGCTAAAACTAGCAAGGAAGGTTGTGCTTATTGTATTACAGCCTTATACCTTGTAATACTGGGAGAGATGTACCGTATCCTCTATCCTTTTAGTGATGGCGATGTTAAGACCTTCATGGGAATTTGCCTTGCAAAGCTCAATCCTGTTATATCAGGATTTACAATGACAGCAGAATACAACACTGGGAATATGAAAGCGTTAAGCATAATTACAGAATTACTCCAGCTCACATCTAACACATCAAGCCTTGAAATTAGTAAAACCTCTGAATACAATGTTCAATTCAAATACACCCCTAAAACTAACCAATTCAAAAATTCATCTGAGAGATTGGAAGGAAGAGCAAAGTATAGAACAGACAAGGATGGCAAAAGGAGAATAGAGTTACTTATAACAGGAAAAGACAATACGCTAACTCTTAGATATGACCTGATTGGTATGAATATTTTGAATGATATAACTGGATTAGCAGGAAAGAAGGACTTCTTAAGCATAGCCTCTAATGACAGCCTTCTTGAACATATCAGTAGAAGAGTATTACTAAATCTTCTTTCACACACACAACAATTTGCAAAAGACAGAAAGTATGTAAGTGATAAGGTTGAGTTATTTTATGAGGATGAAGATGACATCAAGCTGACAATTACCAAGACTCCTGAAGTAATTCAACAATTCAAAGAGAATAAGATTGAGGATTGTATGAATGAAGTTGTTTTCAAACGGCTCAACTCTGAGACTCTTCCTGAGAGTTTTGATGTAATTCTTAATGAGTTCAAACTCAACAAATATCAGATTGACTATATTATCATAGCTCATGAGCTTGCAAAATTTGAGGTTGATGAAGTCTCAAAAAGACTTTCAAGACTGGGCAGTAAACAACAAGCAGAAATCAGAAAGATGATTGACAGAATACGAGAACATCAGAAATCCCCATTCTATGCTCTTAATTACATATATCAAAGACTGGTGGATTGAGATGTTTGGGGACATCAAGGTTGATAAACTAAGATTTTTATACAAGAAAAAGGATGTATCTTATGAGTGCAGAAATCTGATTCATTCACTCTTAAAAAGATATTATCCTGATAGCACAACAAGCTCAAAAACAGGATATATTCAGCACACATTCACACCCACAAAGCTGATGAGAAGAGGTAAAAAGGATTGCAGACATAACCTTCAAATGCCGTCTCAAGAATTATTTTTTGAGGCTCTTAATAAGATTACTCTCAATGAGCCGTCTTTACAGAAACAGAGCAATGTGACCGTTATCCACCTTACAAAAGACATTCTTCTAACAAAACCAGTACATGAATACATTGAAATGCTCTCACAAAGGTCATATCCTTACCTAATTACGGAACAGAAAGCCTCTAATAGTGAGCCAAGCCTATATTTTCGTTACCCTTACAATCCTGAGTCTGAGGACTCTTGCTCTTTTGTGATTAAGTTCTATGACAAAGTTCAAGAGTACTATCACAGGCATGGACACTATAATTGCTCTCTATATGAGCCTCTATCACCTTATGAGAAGGCTCTTGTGGGTAATGCTTATAATGAAGAAACAAACACTCTCAACCTTGAAAACCTTAATATATTGAGGATTGAGATTGAATACCACGAGAGCAAAAAGATATTACCTATTACAAAAGCTCTTGACCCTAATGCCGAAAAGCTAACTGTTGAGTTAATGCTAGAGTCTTTAAGAGCTGGAACATTTTACAACACCATAGAACAAATATTCACTAACACACTAAAAAAACATGTGTTTCATGCTAGCGAAACACTTGAAACTGCAACGGCTGGACTCTCAAAGGTTAGGGAACTGGCATGCACATTACTCTTAGAGAGTTCTCAAAACCTACATTACAAAGCAGTTGCAGAGGATTCAGGTCTGTCAAATCAGTTCTCGGAAATTGATTCAATAATCAAGAAGATAAGACCTGAGTCCGACTTATACTCTGAGTTATATAACGCTCTATTCCCTTCTACTCCTGATGTTGAAGAGAGTATTATAGAAGAGCAAAAGAGCGTAAGAGTTTGCAAACCATATAGCTCACAACAACTAAAGGACTTCATCCTGATTTATGAAGTTCCAATTTGGGATGATAGTTGACAAAACCCTTGTTTTATGAGGGTTTTGAAAGAATGCTTAAATTCAGGGGTAATCTTACATATAATAAAACCTCAACCAGCCTTCCTGAGCCTCCTAGCAGTCTCAGATTGAACATCTTGACACAAAGTATTGAATAGGTATTTTCATGCTAGAATAAGCACATGGTGGAAGTAGTTACAAAGCTCAAAAATAAGTATCAGGCAGTAGCTGAGTCAACAAGATTGATGGCTATGGCTGGTGATAAGAACTTCTTACCTATTTATGCCTCTTCTAAGGCTAAGATTTACCCTTATCAGATTGCCTCTGCTCAATTTGCCTTGAGGTCTGATTACCTAAAAGGTTGTATTCTTTGCGATGAAGGCTCTCTAGGTAAAACTTACGAGGCTCTTTTAATTGCTGGGCAAAAGTGGTATGAGGGTAAAGAGAATATCCTTGCAATAATGCCGTCAAACCTAATTCCTCAATGGCTTAGAAAACTGGAGAAGGATTTTACTCTTCCTCATGTATTTTGGAATAATACCAAGAAAATTCCTGATGAGGATGGGATTGTGCTGACTTCTTATGAGACAGCTCTCAAGTATTCTGAGCGTATCAAAGAAAGAGACTGGGGCTTAGTAATTTTTGATGAGGCTGATTGTCTCTCAAAACCTGAAAAACAATTGACTTCAACTCTTAAGGATTCAGTTAGACAAGCGTATAAATTACTTCTCACTCCAACTCCAATTAAGATGGATATAAGAGACATCTATGGACTCATTCACTTTATTGATGAAAGCGTACTCCCTGACCCTGACGAGTTTTACAAGAGATATTTTCGTAAGCCTGAAAACTATCCTGAACTCACAAGCTGGGTTTCTCAGTTTTGTTTCAGAACTCTCAAAGTTCAAGCCTTGAATTATGTACCCTTCTCATGCAGAATACCGTTCACATTGGATTACCCTCTAATTAAGGAAGAGAGGGAATTGTATGAAGTTTTGCATAGATATATCAAATCTGACAATAAGGTTGCATATCCTGAATTTGATGAGTATAATTTGGCTCTAAGACTCTTCAACACTCTATCATCATCTCCTCAAGCGTGTGCGAAGCTCATGTTGAGTGCAATTTCTCGTACCTATGGGGAAGAGAAAGCAGTTCTTCAAAAAATCCATGATATGGCTCAGAATATTCCTGTAAACTCAAAAACTTTGAGCCTTCTTAAGATTCTGAAATCCGTCTTCAAACACCTGAAACAGTGCAAGGTCAATGAGAAAGCTATTGTATTTGTAACAAATAACACTACTCTTGATGTTCTTTATGACATCTTAAGACGAGAGGGGTATAACACTCTCAAATACAAGGATAATGACACTTTAGAACAATTCAGAAATGATGATGAAGTGCAAATACTTGTTACAACGGATGTAGCTGCTAAAGGGCTGGACATTGAATATTGCCCTGTAGTTGTAAACTATGACCTTTTATATAATTCGATTGAAATGGAACAGAGGATATGCCGTTGCCATAGACAAGGACAAAAGTCTGATGTACTTGTTATCAACATGCTAAGTAAGGAAAATCTTGCAGATGTTCGTATGCTGGAACTTATTAACAAGCGTACACTTCAATTTAATGGCATATTTGGTATGTCTGATAATATAGTAGGTAATTTTGACCTCAAATTGAAAGAAGTTCTTGAACAATTTAGACCAATGACTGATGTTGCACAATCGTTCAAAGATACATTAAAAGAACATCAAGACTCAAATGAAGAGCTTGTCAAAGACTCAGAAAATGTCTTGTTCACAACCTTCTCAAAGTCAATAGCTGATAAGGTAACGGTTACACCTCAATACATTGAAGAACAGACACAAAAGTTGAATAATGATTTGTGGGAACTGGTGAAGTATTATTTTCTTAATATCAAACCTGATTGGTATGAGATTGATGACGAGGCTCAAACCCTAAAACTCATTGAGGGGTACGGCAGACCTTATCTTTTTAGTTATAAAGAGGACAAATTTATGAGGCAAAGAGCCTATGAAGGGTATTCAGAATATGGCATGAGTCCTGACTTCAAGCCTAGTTTTAAGAGGATTACATACACATCATTACTTGTAAAAGGTATAATGAAAGAACTGGAAAACCTTGATACACAACAAGCCATCTTGTATGTGGATTCTGATATTGAGCCTTGCGAGATTGGCTTGTACAATTATTCCATAACAACGAGTAAAGCAGACTCAAATAAACTCTTTCAACACCTTCTAATCGGTCAAACTCAATCAGGAAAGATTCTTTCAGATTCAGAATGTAGAAATATTCTGAACTTACCAGTTACAAATATTGATGATGGGGAGGCTAAACCTTTTCAACTCCAAAAAACAAACCTCTTTGAAGACTTTGAAGAGGCTGGAAATTTAGATGATAAGGTGATTAAAGAGGATATAATAAGAGATTACCTTAAGAAGAAGGAAGGCTCTATTGCTTATGAGATTGAGAAACTCAAACTTATGGCTGGCAGAGAAAAGACTCAACTTCAAGCCGATTTGAATGAGCTTAGAGATGAGGTTAAGGAACTCAAGAAACAACTTTCAGACAAGATGACCGATAGACTGGAAGAGTTGAAAGTTACAAAGAGACTTAAACTAATTGAAAAAGAGCTAAGAGAGAAGGAAGAAAAACTCTTCTTTGCAGAGGCTAAAGTTGATGTTGATACAGAGAAGAAGATTGAAGAGCTTACGAACTCTTATAACTTTGATGTGCTGACATCTTGTAAGTTTAAGTTACGATTACTTAAACATCAAGCGTAAAAAGCATATTCATGGTATGATTTATCTAATTATAAGGGGATATATATGGTTGATAGTATAGAAAGAGTTTCAGGACAAAGTATGGACATTGAGAATGCTGATTTGGAGAAGTTCAGAGCAGTGTTCCCACAGTGTTTCTCAGAAGGTAAAATTGATATAAGTAAGTTGCTGGCTCTATTTGGGCAGTATGATGACAACGACTTTGAAAAGTACAAGTTTGAGTGGAAGGGTAAATCTGAATGTTATAGAATAGCAGGAAAACGCTCAACTGGTACACTACGACCTTGTCCTGATGAGAGTGTTAATTTTGACACAACAAAAAATATGTACATAGAAGGTGATAACCTTGAAGTTCTGAAACTCCTTCAAGCGTCATATTATCGTAAGGTAAAGATGATATATATTGACCCTCCGTATAATACTGGTAACGACTTTGTATATGAGGATGATTTTGCTGACCCAATGGCGAAGTATAAGGAAGTAACTCAGCAGACAACAAAATCCAACCCTGAAACAATGGGAAGATACCACACAAACTGGCTCAATATGATGTACCCTCGTTTGAGACTAGCCTCAAACCTATTGAGAGATGACGGGGTGATATTTATCTCGATTGATGACCATGAATTACACAATTTAAGGAAACTATGTGATGAAGTTTTTGGAGAAGAAAACTTTTTGACTTGCATCTCAAGAGCAACAGGAACTCCAACTGGTGGTGGATTTGAAGCATTTGTCAATGAACTAGACTATATACTTGTTTATGCTAAAAGCTATGAAGACCTTACTATTGGGGGATTTGATATGTCTGAGGAGGACGCAAAAATTTATAATATGGAAGATGACAAAGGAAAGTATTTAATAAGACCTTTGAGGAGGACTGGAGGAGAAGACCGTAGAGAAGACCGACCAAGTATGTACTTCCCTCTTCAAGCACCTGATGGCTCAGAGATATATCCTATGGGTCCAACTGGTTATGAAAGTAGGTGGATTTGTGGTAAGGACAAGTATACATATTTAGTTGAAAATAACCTTATTGAATGGAAGAAGGTTAATAAAAATGGTGAAGACACATGGCAAGTATATCAAAAATTTTACTTAGAAAACAGAAAGAAACAACCTGGTAACTTATGGGTGAATGTTGAAGGCAATAAGAAAGCAACAAGAGACATAAGGGAATTATTTGACACTGTTAAAACATTTGACTTTCCAAAACCTGTTGATGTTATTCAGAAATTAACTACTATATCAACATGTCCTAATAATGACGACATAATTCTAGACTTCTTCTCAGGCTCTGCAACAACAGCTCATGCCGTCATGCACTTGAATGCAGAAGACAGTGGAAATAGACACTTTATTATGGTACAAATACCAGCCTTATGTTCAGATGATACTGACGCATACAAAGCTGGTTACAAGAACATTTGTGAAATCGGCAAAGAAAGAATAAGAAGAGCTGGAACTAAGATTCATGAGCAAAATGACTCAGTTGATACAGGATTCAAAGTATTCAAGCTAGACACATCAAACCTTGTTAAATGGGATTCTACACCGACAGAGGACGCAGAAGAACTCACGCAAAGAATGTCACTACTCAAAGCGACCATAAAACCTGATAGAAACGACTTAGACATGGTCTACGAAACAATGCTAAAATTGGGTATCCCTCTTGATTATAAGGTTACAAAGGTAGAAGTCAATGACAAGAAAGCATATTCAATAGGTGAAGATTGCCTAGTCCTAATATGTCTCGACTACGGCAAAGACGGTATAACAGCAGAAGACATCAAAACAATGTGTGATGACTATGTACCAGCAAAAATCGTAGCCTCCGAACAAGCCTTCAAAGATGATGTAGCACTCTCAAACGCTCACTACATCCTCAAAGACAGACAAATTGAGATGAAACTACTCTAAAGGTAGGGGACAAATTGTCCCTATCCTAGAAATTTTACAAGGAGATAATAATGACAAACATGGAATTATTTAATATAATCACAGGAATTGCAGGAGTATGCGGTGCTTTAAGTTGGATTCCAATATTAATTGATAAATGTAAACTAAGAAAAATCCGAACTTCTTTAATACATTGTAGATTTTTTGATAAGTTCTTTTTCCCAATTTTACCCCCTGATTATATAAGACAACACTTATTAAATCCTGATATTAAATTTGATAAACTTGAGGGAACATTAATAGTTATTGGGGTTAATATATGCTCAACAAATAAAGATTTTGTAGTAGATAAAATAAATGCAAAACTAACCTTAGATAAATCGGAACATGAAGCTATTTTAGTTTCTCCTGATGTAGTTGTACCATATTATTCGACTCAAGATAATGTCGTAAAAGCACGCCTATATATACCATCCAATATCGACATCTCCAAAATGAAAAATATCAAAGCAGATATAAATACTAGATTGTATATGGCTTTTATTTGTAAAGATGTCAATGAAATGAAATACACAGACTTTAGAAAGCTAGAAATAGAACTCATCGATATTGATAATAAGTTGTACAAGATGAACTTTGACAAAAAAGTTATAGATAATTCTTCTTTAATTATTGATAGAGATATTTATGATGTTGATTATGCTGCAAAAAACGCTAACAGACAGTTATATGAAACCCTTTGTGCTCCTACTAGTAACATAAATATGGTTAATGAAAAAGAGATAGGAGAAAATAATGGCTAATGACAAAGTAAGAATAGATGTGCAAGGTGAAAGCATTGCAATATTAAAGGTTAATGATGATGATTATATCTCATTAACAGATATGGTAAAAGGTTTTGAAGGTCAAGGTGCTTTAATAGAACAATGGCTAAGAAACAAGGATACACTTCTATTTTTGGGGACATGGGAAACTTTATACAATGATAATTTTAATTCCCTCGAATTCGAGGGAATTAAAAATGAGGCTGGTAGAAACAGTTTCTATATGTCTGTTAAAAAGTGGATTGAATTAACTAATGCAAAAGGTATAATATCTCAAGCTGGTAGATATGGTGGAACTTTTGCTCACAAAGACATAGCCTTTGAATTTGGCTCATGGTTAAGTCCTGAATTTAAACTATACCTTATTAAAGAATTCCAACGCTTAAAATTAGAAGAGAATGAAAGAAAGTCCCTTGATTGGAGTCTAAATAGAACTCTTTCAAAGATTAACTACAGAATTCATACAGATTCTATCAAAGAAAATCTTATTCCTCACAAATTAACTAAGAAAGAACAAAACGGAACATACGCAAGTGAGGCAGATGTTCTTAATATTGCTTTATTTGGTAAGACTGCTAAGCAATGGAGAGAACAAAATCCTGATGTAAAGGGAAATATTAGAGATTATGCTACGATTGAACAACTCCTTGTATTGGCTAATATTGAGAGTTTCAATGCAGAACTTATTAGACAGAATATACCACAAGGAGAACGGTTAAAAGTATTAAATGATATGGCTATAAACCAATTAAAATCACTGTTGGCTAGTAATGTGGCTAAAAAATTAACAGTTAAAGGCAATATACCTTTAATAGAATACAAAGAAGATAAAGACTAGTTGTACTCTCATGTCGTACAACTCAAACGGTTACAAAGTGTAACCAGTTGACAACTATATAGAAACCATTACAAGTTGTAACGGTTTGGTGGAAAAATTTAATTCCCTCGAATTCGAGGGAATTAAAACAAGACAAAGGACAAGACTAAGTGAAACTTAAATTCAAAAATCAAGATTTTCAAACAGAGGCAGTTAATTCAGTTGCAGAGCTCTTTACAGGGCAAGAGAAATCAAGTACGACTTTCTCTATTGATGATAATGCTGGGCAAATCAGGCTACTTCAAAATGAGTTCGGATTTGGTAACAAGCTCATGATTGATGATGACACCCTCATATCAAACATGCACAATGTTCAAAGAAGACACAAACTACCTATCTCAAGAGACTTTGACTCAAAACAGTATTCAATCGAGATGGAGACTGGAACAGGGAAGACCTATGTTTATACTAAAACTATTCTTGAACTTAATAAGAGATACGGATTCACTAAGTTCATTATTGTTGTACCTTCTATTGCAATCAGAGAAGGGGTATTCAAGTCCTTACAAGTTACAGAAGAACACTTCTCAAACTTATATGATTCAGTCCCTTATAGATATTTTATTTACAACTCTTCAAAGCTCTCCGATGTTAGAGCCTTTGCAACTTCCAACAATATTGAGATAATGATTATCAACATTGACGCTTTCAAGAAAGCTGAAAACATTATCAACCAAGAACAAGACAAGCTCAATGGCGAAACAGCTATGAGGTACATTAAAGACACAAATCCTATTGTAATTATAGATGAGCCTCAATCAGTTGATAACACACCAAAGTCAAAAGAGGCAATACAATCCCTCAATCCGTTATGCGTATTGAGATACAGTGCAACACATAGAGAGAAAATTAACCTTCTCTATCGTTTGACTCCAGTTGACGCTTACCAAATGGGATTGGTTAAACAAATTTGTGTATCTTCAAACTCAGTAGCTAATGACTTCAACAAACCTTACATCTACTTAAAATCTGTATCAAATGAAAACGGATTCTCTGCTAAGATTGAAATGGATATTGAAGGTAAAGGGGGTAAAGAAAAGGGGAAGGTTGAAAGAACAACAAAGACGGTCAAAGCAGGTGATGATTTGTACATCCTATCAGGTAAAAGAGACCTATATCAAGATTATGTGATTGAAGGGATTGACTGTACAAAAGGGTTTGAATGTATTGAGTTTTCTAATTCTGAGACTGTTCAACTGGGTAAAACAATAGGTGGAATTGATGAAAACATCATGAAGAAAGCTCAAATTTACCGTACTATTGAGGCTCATCTTGACAAAGAACTCAGATACTATGATAAAGGGATTAAAGTCTTGTCTTTGTTCTTCATTGATGAGGTTAAGAAATACCGTACAGAAACAGGGGAAAAAGGTATTTATGCTCAAATGTTTGAAGAGTGTTACAGGGAACTCATCAACAAACCAAAGTATGCCGATTTGAGAGATAAGTTCAACCCTGATGTAGAAAAGGCTCATGATGGTTACTTCTCACAGGATAAAAAGGGTATTTACAAGAACACAAAAGGCGATACACTTGCAGATGATGACACCTACAACACCATCATGAAGGATAAGGAATACTTACTCTCTTTTGAATGTCCAATGAGATTTATCTTCTCACATTCAGCGTTAAAAGAAGGCTGGGACAATCCAAATGTATTCCAAGTCTGTACGCTTATAGACCAAAAGTCCACATTTACATGCAGACAAAAAGTAGGCAGAGGTTTAAGGTTGTGTGTAAACCAAGACGGAGAAAGAATAGAAGACAGAAACATCAATATACTTCATGTTATGGCAAATGAGAGTTTCTCGGAGTTTGCTGACAAGTTACAGAAAGAGATTGAAGATGAAACAGGCATGAAGTTTGGTATGTTTGAAATAGGCTACTTGCTTGACCTTAAGGTTGAAGAAAAGACCGAAATTGAACATACAATGAATGAGTCGGACGCTTTTGATGTCTTTGATACGCTTATCAAGAATGATGTTATTGATTTTGATGGAACGGTAAAAGACGAGGGTAGGGTTAAATTAGAAGAGATTGAAGACCTCAAAATTGCAGAGCCTCTCAAGAAAGAAGTTAAAAAGATGGTGCAAGAGTCTAAGCCATTGACTTTTGAAACCCTCAAAGAGGTCAAATGTGTTGAAACAGTTATTGAAGAAAAACCTCTTTTCACTCATGAGCAAGCCTCTGAGATGATGGAAGACCTGAAGGGTGCAAAGGTTATCTCAAAAGACGGTAAAATCAAAGACACAATGAAAGCTCAACTCAAAGCTGGTAAGCTGGACTTAGTTAAACGCTGGGGAGAGGCAAAGATGAGAGCAGTTGAGCAAGCTCTTGAAATTGCAAGCAAGAATAAACCTGTTATCAATGACGCAAGCAAAGAAGTTAAGATTAAACTCAAGAAACAAGTTATTCTCTCACCTGAGTTCAATGAATTGTGGGACAAAATTAAACAGAAGACCACATATAGGGTTAATTTTGATATTGAAGAGTTAGTCAAGAAGTGTGTTGATGACCTGAAAGAGATGTCTCCAATCCCTAAAGCAAAACTTGTCTCAAAAGTTGCAGACATTGATATTGAAAACACTGGAGTCACACACACTGAAACACATATCAAGACTCAGGACTTATCAGGGACTTATGAGACTTTGCCTGATATTATTAGGTTAATTTCAACAGAAACTCTATTGAAAAGAGCAACGGTCATAAGAATTATTGAAGAAAGTGGACGAGTTCAAGATTTTATCAATAACCCTCAGGGATTTTATGAAAAAGCTCTTGAAATCATCTCAAAGAACAGACACTCACTGGCGATTGATGGAATTAAGTATGTCAAACTTGCTGGAGAGCAGTATTACGCTCAGGAGATTTTTGATACTTCTGAACTCATTGGATACATTGATAAGAACGCATTAGCAGTCAATCACAGTGTATATGACTATCTTTTATACGACAGTGGAGTTGAGAGCAGATTTGCAGAGAGCCTTGACAATGACCCTGATGTGAAGATGTTCTTCAAGATACCTTCAAGGTTTAAGATTGAGACACCAATAGGTTCATACAATCCTGACTGGGCAGTATTCTTAGAAAAGAACGGAGAACAAAAACTCTACTTTGTGCTTGAGTCTAAGGGTACGACAAGTCTATTTGACCTAAGGAGTCCTGAACAGCTCAAAATCCATTGTGGCAAAGAACACTTCAATACTCTTGATGTAAACTTCCCAACAGAGCCAGTTAAGGACTGGAAAGAGTTTAAGACTACGGTATAACTTATGAGAATAGGTGAACTTTTAGAGCTTAATATTACTTATTCAAAAAGGGCGATAGAACCCCTAAAAACGAATTATAGCTTAACTTTTATAATAGGCTGACAGGATTTCATGGTTTGGTGAAAACTTGACCTATTCTATCTTCTCTTCCTTCTTGACTTTTTGAACTCAATGAACTCAAGGACTTCCCTTATATCATTTACTGTAAGTCCTTCTTTTGCCAGCAAGTCATTTAGTGTTGCAACTTTATTTTCATTATCATCTGAATACACAAAATCCGTGTCATCTTGTTGCATTGGATATTTCATTAACACTGGGGTATTTGTTAATGTTGACCAGTTCTGAATATCATTGAATTTCCATAAACTCCTAAGCATTGTAGAAAAATCAGAGTTCATACCATAAGCCAATTTTAAGAGGACTTCCATCTTAGGAAGATACTTATTCCCTTCTATATCAGATATAACCGTAGGACTTACGCCTGTTCTACGACTAATTTCTCTTGATGATATGTTGCCAGCTCGTTCCTTAAGTAACTTGAGATATTGATGTACATTGGTTGTCATGAAGTCTAAAGCCTTATCAATGTACTTCTTGTCCTCTTCTGTAAACTTTTCTCTAGGAGGTACTCCAATATGTCTATCTGTTTCCATATCTGAACTATATCATTCTTACTACTATTTGTCAAATCCTTAATATCATAGGATTTGTGCCTACTTTTACTCATGTTCGCAATTATGTAAAACCCACAAAGGTTGACAAAATCATCAAACAATGGTATGTTTGTATATGCAGAAGTTCCACAAATGCGAACAGATAAATACAATAAAAGGAGACACTTATGGTAACAAACAAAACAAACTTAGCTCTAGCAGAAGAGCAAACTCAAGACCCACAAGACTTAATGTCATTCAAAGAAATTGGTCTAAAACACAGTATTGAATATGACTACTTATACAAGAGGTCAATTATTACAGGAGAGATACAACCATATTACAGAGGCATATGGAAACTCAGCGAAAGAGAAGTTCTTGAGTTTTGTGACAACGAGGCTCAAAAGAAACTTAACAAAATCAGAGCCAAAAATGGAGACAATAAATAATGGCAGGTATTACGGAACTAAAACTTGTAAATTCTAAGGGTAAACCTTATAAAAGGTATAGAATTACTTACTATGATATATTTGGTAAGAAATGTACTTCACCATATTACAAAACAAGAGCATCAGCAACACAAGATTTGTTCAAATATGAAAATGTAGACCCTAAAACTTTGAATATAACTATTGAACAAATGTGCTACTATTATATGGAAAATGCAAGAACAAAGCACTCATATACAACAATAAAAGACACAGAAGCATACATGAAGAACCATTTATGCCAGTTGTTTAATATTAAGTATGAGAAGATGAGTTCGATTGACCTTGAAAGATTTATAAATGGTATAGCTGAAACCCATACTCCCAATGTTGCAAATCAAGCACTAAAGAAGATAAAAGCTGTTGCCAATTATTGTCTTAAACACGGACTTATCAAGGAAAATAAGTTTAAAGTAGTTGGTAATATACCAGTGGAAAGTGGAGAACATTATCCATTAGAATTAGATGAAATGATTTGTGTTCTAAATACATGTCAAACTTTGTATCCGAAACACTTTGCCATGATATATACAGGAATTGCAACTGGAACAAGATTAGGTGAATTAAGTGCGTTAACAATAGATGATATCCATTTTGAAGACGATAATAACTTTATACATATCTGCAAGCAATATACAAAGGGTAAGTTATTACCCCATACTAAGACTAAAGATATCAGAGATGTCGTAATATTTGATGATTTGGCTGATGTCTTACGAAAACATATTGAATGCTTGCCTAAAGGTTCAAAATTACTATTCCCTAATGAGGCAGGAAATTACCAAAATCCATCTAATCTTAGAAACAGGAAATGGAAACCTTTATTAGCGTATGTAGGCATAACTAAAAGGGTTCGCATACATGATTTGCGTGCAACATATATAAACTTAACATTATCAAATGGTTTAGGTATTAAGTTTGCTCAAAAACAAGCTGGTCATAAAAAGTCACAAACAACATTAGATGTTTATGCAAGTTGTAATAATGATATGAATAAGAAAGCAAGAGGTGTATTAAATGAAATATTTTCTCAACGAAATCACATGTAAGCAGAATGTAAGCAGATTTGCATATATAATAAAAAAGACAAAAGCCTTAAACCTTTGTCTTTTCTATGGTGGGCGTTAGAAGACTCGAACTTCTGACCCTCTCCTTGTAAGGGAGACGCTCTACCAACTGAGCTAAACGCCCGTATACCGGCTGTCAACATAGATTATATTAAAACAAAAAAAATTTAATGTCAAATACTTTGTTTTAATAATCTAATTAGCGTATTTAAAAACCTCTTCAAATTATATACAATACTAGAAAAAGAAAGGAGTTTTGAACCATGGAAATCAAAGTTGTTCAAGATGCAAAAAGTATTGAAGCCGATATCCTTGTTGTTAACAAGTTTGAAGACGAAAATACAACTAATGAGCTTGCCAACAAATACGCTGTTGAGCAAGATAATTTTAAAGGCAAATTCGGAGAAACCTACCTTTTGCCAACTTATGGAAAAGAAATCTACAGAAAAGTCCTCGTTCTCGGGCTGGGGAAAAAATCAGAATTTAACCCTAATAAAATGAGAGAAGCTATAGCAAAAGCAGTTAAAAAAGCCATGCAAATGGAAGCAAAAAAACTAGCATTCTCTCTCGATGGAATTGAATTTGATTACTCAGAACAATTCACAATGGGTGCTTTCATTGGAGATTATGCTTTTGACAAATACAAGTCAGAAAAGAAAGAAAATAAAGTACAAGAAGTTTATGTACAAGCAAATGCAGAGATTGTTAAAAAAGCTGAAAAAATCGCCTCTGCAATGGCTTTTGCCAGAAACCTTGCAAACGAACCAGCTCAATTTGCAACGCCGACAGAACTTGCAAATATAGCATGTGATTTCGGCTTAGATACTGTTGTGTACAATAAAGAAGAATGTGAAAAATTAGGCATGGGAGCATTCCTCGCAGTAGCAAAAGGAAGTTCGCAAGAACCGAAATTTATTCACATGAAATATCAAGTAGACAACCCGAAAAAGAAAATTGCTATAATCGGTAAAGGTATTACTTTTGATAGCGGCGGACTTGACATAAAGCCTGCATCATCTATGCTTTCAATGAAAGACGATATGTCAGCTGCTGCCTGCGTACTTGGAGTAATGAGTATTATAAGAGAATTCCATCCTCAGGTTGAAGTCCACGGTATTATCGCAGCGTGCGAAAACATGCCTGGCTGCAGCGCTTACAAACCGGGTGATATCTTAACAGCCAAAAACGGCAAAACAATTGAAGTTGATAACACAGACGCCGAAGGCAGATTGACCCTCGCTGACGCACTCTGCTACGCCTGCGAATTAGGTGTTGATGAAGTAATAGACCTAGCGACCCTGACAGGAGCCTGCATGGTTGCACTGGGTACAAATGCAGCAGGTATTATGGGTAACGACGATACTCTTGTTAAAAACCTTATAAACACCGCTGAGCGAAACGGTGAAAAGTACTGGCAGCTGCCTCTATGGGATGAATACTTTGACAGCTTGAAAAGCGATATAGCAGATATGAAGAATACCGGCTCACGATGGGGCGGAGCTTCTACAGCAGGAGTGTTCCTGCAAAAGTTTGTAAAAGACGTTAAATGGGCACACATTGATATTGCAGGAGTTGCCTTCTTAGATAAACCTCAAAAAGAATTCATAAAAGGCGCAACCGGTGCTGGTGTGCGAACACTTCTGAATTATATTCTAGAGCAGTAATTATTAAGAGTGGCGGGATGCAAAGCATCCCGCCACTCTTATCTAAATCTCTTCTGTATCAACAAATGTTATTTTATACCCCAGAATATCGGCAATAAGTAAAACTTCGTTATATGTTATACTTCCTCTAATAAGTTTGTTTGAAAGATTATTTGAACTATAATTTTTCCCCATTTTCTCCGATAACAGCAGACAAAGCTCTTTCATTTTAATATTTTTCGCTGCTAATAACGATTTTATTTGTTCTCTTGCCTTCATATTCATATCAATAATTATACTAATCCGTGAAAATGTTGACAAATGAGTGTACAATGGATATAATAAAAACACTTATTAGTGATATTATACTCTAATTAGTGTGTTTACGTTTTACATTTATTAACATAAGGGGTAGCTATGGAAAAAAAACTATTTTATGAATTTATTGGAAAAAAAATCAGACAAAAAAGAGAGGAAAAAGGTTTAACACTTAATGAATTATCCCTCAAGACAGGGATAAGAAAGATATATTTGCAAAAAATAGAAGATGGTAAAGCTTATGGATTTAGTACAACAAAACTTTTTATGATAGGTGAAGCACTGGAAACACATGCCAGTATGCTGGTGAGAGGCTGGGAAGAATTTAAAAAGTTAGCCGGCACCGAATAAATCTCCGTCAAAATTCAAACCTTTTGCTTCTTTAAGCAGCGGATAATCATCAATATTATTATTCTTAACAAAATCAATTGCTTCTGCTCTTGCGAGTTCAAGAATTTTCGCATCATTTACAATATCTGCAATAATCATATCCGGCAGCCCGCTCTGGCGCGTTCCCAGGAATTCTCCCGGGCCTCTTATTTGCAAATCTTTTTCCGCAATAACAAAACCATCATTTGTCTGAGTCATTATATCAAGTCTTGCACGTGTTTCTTGAGATTTTGTGGAAGATGATAACACACAGTAAGACTGCAAATCACTTCTTCCCACACGCCCCCTTAACTGATGAAGCTGTGAAAGCCCAAATCTTTCTGCATTCTCAATCACAATTACTGTAGCATTTGGAACATCAACCCCGACTTCAACAACAGTTGTAGAAACAAGAATATCATATTCTTTGTTCTTAAACTTATTCATAACTTCATCTTTTTCATCGTTTTTAAGCTTTCCGTGCAAGAGCCCTATTTTATATTCTGGAAAAACTTCATTCTGCCACTTTTCTTTTTCAATAGTTGCTGCTTTTGCCGAAAGGGTTTCACTTTCCTCAATAAGGGGATAAACTATATATGCCTGACGTCCGGCCTCTACTTCTCTACGTATCAAGCTTGCAATCTGCTTTCTTGAATTTGTCATTGTCGTAAGTATAGGTTTTCTACCGCTCGGAAGCTCATCAATAATAGTCAAATCTAAATCACCATTCATGGTAATTGCAAGCGTCCGCGGAATCGGTGTTGCTGTCATTGTTAATATTTGCGGATTTTGTGATTTTTTACGCAGCGCAAGCCTCTGCTTAACTCCAAACCTGTGCTGCTCATCAATTACTACAGCCCCAAGATTTGCAAAATCAACAGTATCCTGAATAAGTGCGTGTGTACCTACTGCAATATTTGCCTGACCATTCCGGAGATTTGTTTCCGAAACAGTACGCTGTTTTTTGCTTATACTTCCAATTAGCAGTTCAACGCTTAAGCCAAGAGGCGTAAGCCATTTAACAAGGTTATTGTAGTGCTGCTGCGCAAGGATTTCCGTAGGCGCCATAATTGCAGCCTGATATCCGTTTTCAATTGCTGCAAGAAGCATAATACAAGCAACTACTGTTTTTCCGCTCCCTACATCGCCTTGAAGCAGTCTTTGCATTGGTTTTGTTGAATTTAAGTCATTTAAAATCTCATTCACAGCCCTTTTTTGAGCGCCTGTTAATTCAAACGGCAAACCGTTAATGAAACGCATTACAAGTCCGTCTTTTTTTATTTCTAACGGGATTGAAGAAATACTTTTATTGTTCTCTTCTCTTAAAAGTGCAAGTTTTAGCTGAATTAGGAATAATTCCTCAAATACAAGTGAGTATCGAGCGTTATGCAAAGAATTATTATCCTTCGGGAAGTGCATTTGTTCAACAGCTTCACGTTTTTCCATGAGATTATACTTGTCTATAACCTTGCGCGGCAAAACAGTTTCTATATCATTTTTAAACAGCTGTATTATATTAAAAATAGCCTTTCTTAAAGTTTTTATATTAAGATTTTCACTCAAGGGGTAAATCGGAACTATACGCGCTAAATTTATATTGGATTCACCGAGAATTTCGTCCTCCATAATTGAATAAACAGGTTTATCAAGGGTAGGCATTCCATCATAAGAATTTATTTTTACAGTGCCGGAAACCATAATACCGGCTCCTTTTGGAAATTGCTGTTTCATTCTTTCCAGAGTGAATTTATTAGACTTTGAAGCAAAAAAATTAAGACTCATGCTTCCAGAACCGTCATTTATGCGAACCTTAACAACACCAAGATTATTTTTTGTCGTAAAAGCTTCCACAGAACGAATATTTCCAAACACAGTTGTAGTTTCACCAGGCTCTAAATCCCTTATCCTTGTTCTGGTTGAGTAATCAACATGTTTGCGAGGAAAATAATAAAGCAAATCACCTACCGTATAAATCCCGAGTTTATTCAAAACATAGGCTATCTTTGGTCCTATGCCCTTCAAATACATAACATCTGATTTTAAGCTAAGATTTGAGTGCGCCTTTTCTGGCTGTGTTTCACCTGTTTCGGCCTTAATTACACTAACGAGCCTCTCAAGTGATTTTTTTCTCTGGGGTAAGGTATCCATTTGATACCGCTCAAAATGTTCTAAAAGCACCTGCCATTTTGGGTTTTTAGATTTTTTAATTTCTTTGCGCAATTCAGAACAGATGAACGATGAAAAACTTCTCGTACGCCCGTTAATATTGATATATTTATACTTAACCTCAATTTCGACGGCTTTCTTAATCTGCTCCAAATTATCCATGAATAGATTATACTATAGAATTGCCTAAATTGGTTTTTATAATCTTTGCTGGATTACCGGCAACTATAACATTTTCAGGCACATCTCGGACTACAATAGAACCGGCGCCAATTACAGAGTTCTTACCAACATAAATCCCGCCTATAACAACAGAATTTGCATAAATAGTTACATTTTCACCTATTATGGGAACCTGACAGTTATACTTCTCGCTATATTTCCCGCTGCCAATAGTAACATTCTGGTATATTACACAATTTTTTCCTATTTTGGCAGATGGATTTATTACAATACCTACCGGATGCGGAAAAGTTACATTATTCTTTTTTAAAGTTTCTATATCAGGAATGCAGCAAACATCCGCAAGCTGATTTATTCCAGGACTTCTAAATTTTAGTTTAATCCCGAATATTTTTAAAACCAGCCGGGCATTTTCTTTATATAGCCCGAAAAGGGAAGCATATATTCTTTTTATCATGAATAATACCTCTGAATGCGTTGATTACAATCAACAGTGTAAGGTCATTATATAGCTAAAATTATTATTATGCAAGTTGATGACAAACAACATTTGAATACAAAGAAACAAATTCTTGTAAATGCAGTTTCAAGCGTGATTAAAGAATTGGTCAAAAACTCCGGTAAAAGCGGACGTAAAATTTCTCAAGAATATGACATCGGTCTGGGCGTAATTTCTAAGCTTGAGCGTAATCTTGTTTCTGATATAAAGCTTTCTACAATATGGAAACTTGCTAATGCATTTGACATTTCTCCTCTTGAAATAATAAAAAAGACTATAACAGAATTACCAGAAGACTTTAATTTTTATGATTAGAAGTGCATCTTTACATTTCTTAATATTCACTCTCTAAAAAGGCAATTTTTAAAAACATAAATACTTTATATATATGTAAGAGATATTCAAAAGAGAGAGTGAAATTTATGGCAGCTACATACGATGCAATTGAAAGAAATAAAAAACCAGCAGGCGCTTTAGAAATTCCTGAAAACTTTCATTTCTACTATTTGAATAAACAAGACAGACAAATGAGATTTAACAACGGCGGAGATCCTATTTACGCTGTGTTCGATAAAATTGACAACAGACCGCTATCTAAAATCGCTAAAGATTTCGTCAAAGAATTAAAAGATGACTCTATCAGATTTATCTCTACTTTATTGAATTAATACGTAGGCAGTAAGCTAGTAGTTTTTAGCCAAACTCCTACATTTACCCCTTACCCCATCTTACATCTTACAAAATTTTGCCCCATTTCGGGGCTTTTTTTAATTTTTACTGTAAATAGTAGCTTCTACATTTTTATGCGGCAATGTTAAGTCTTCCATTGATTTAACAAGCTGTGCTTTTGTATCAGCTTCTACAAATTTTCCTCCGGTAACATTTGCAGTACACTGGAGCTGTGCAAGGTCATCTTCGTCATGCACATTAAATGCAATTACATCAATTTTGATATCTTTTCTTGTCTTAACCAGTTCTATTGAATAATCACACGGGCTTTCGTCACAATTTTCCCCTCCGTCTGTTAGCAGAATAATATGTTTTACACCGTCATATCCATCTAAATCTTTGTTGACAGCCTGTTTAAGCGAATATGTTATTGGCGTCATTCCTCTTGGTCTAAGACGCGACATTTCAGAAAGAATAGAAGAACTGCTTGAAAAACCGAGAGGTACTACAAGCTCAGAACTTCTGCATGCATTATACGCGAAAAGATTGCATGTATGACCGTAAACTCTAAGTCCGACTTTAGTTCCGGAGGAAATTTGCGGCAAAATATAGTTCATCATTTCCTTAACCTGATTTGCTTTTGTCTTGTGTTCAAGAAATTCCCCCATGCTGTTTGAATAATCTACAACAAAAAGCAGCTTGTCACTGTTATCCTTATAGCTGTAATCAGAAGGAGTATAAACCTCATAGGCAAAAACAGGAATAATTATTAAAAGCAATAAAAACCAGATTTTTTTCATATCATAAGATTAACCTGTTTTTTCAATCCAATATATTCTCTTACAGAGCTAGCCTGCAATACTTGATTTTCATTTTTATCAGCGCTACTCTTGTATCGGAGGAGTAAGATGTCAAAGAATATTTTTATTACTGCGACCGGAACAGATGTAGGAAAAACGTATGTTTCAGCCCTTATTGTAAAAGAAATGAGAAAAGCCGGATATAATTGCGGATATTTTAAACCTGTACTTAGCGGTATAGAAGAAAAAAATGGCAAATTGACTGTAAGTGACGCAAATTATGTTGTTGATACAGCAAAAATCCCTTGTGAAGCGGATAATTGTGTCGGATACTGGTGGAAGGAGGCAGTTTCTCCACATTTAGCAGCCAAACGCGCCGGCAAAGATATTGAAATAGAAAAAATTAAACAAAAGTTTGAAGAGCTCAGCAAAGATTATGATTATCTTTTAATTGAAGGCGCAGGCGGAATTACCTGCCCTCTAAGGCTTGAAAACGGAGAAAAATACCTGCTTAAAGATTTAATCAAAGAGCTTGGCACAAGCATTATTATTGTTGCAGACGGCGGACTCGGCACGATAAATTCAACCCTGCTTACGGTTGAATACGCAAGAAACAATAATATCCCGATTGCAGGTATTATTTTGAACAACTTTAACCCTGACAGTTTTATGCATCAGGATAATTTAAAACAGGTTGAATACCTCACCGGCATTAAAGTTGTTGCGACTGTAGAAAGAGGTCAAAAGGATATTAAACTTTTGGAGGAATTATGGACTGGCAGAAAGAAGATTTGAAATACATATGGCATCCGTGCTCACAGATGAAGGATTATGAAACACTTCCTCCTATCGTAATTGAACGTGGAGAAGGTATAAACTTGTATGATATTAACGGAAAATGCTACAAGGACGTAATCAGTTCGTGGTGGTGTAATCTTCTCGGGCACTGCCATCCAAGAATTAATGCCGCAATAAAAAAGCAGGTTGATACGCTTGAACACGTTATTTTCGCAAATTTTTCACACAAAACAGCTATTACACTCTGTCAAGAGCTTGCTGAAGTTGTTCCGGCCGGATTATGCAAATTCAACTTTGCCGATAACGGTTCTTCTGCAATTGAAATGGCTTTAAAAATGAGTTTTCAGTACCATTATCAAACAGGAAACCCGCAGAAAAAAAGATTTATGGCATTAGCAGACGCATACCATGGCGAAACCCTCGGGGCTCTTGCAGTTGGCGGAGTTGATTTATATTCGGAACTCTATAAACCGCTGCTTCTAGATGTAATAAGAATAGAAGGATTAGATTGTTACAGATGCAAATACGGGAAATGCCGTGATTGTTGTAATTGCGAGTGTTTTGAAAAAGCGGAAGAAGCTTTTGCAAAATACGCAGATGAAACAGCTGCAATTATTGTAGAACCATTATTACAGGGCTCTGCCGGAATGAAAGTTTATCCGCCTTTATATTTGAAAAAACTGAGAGAATTGTGTGATAAATATAATGTACATCTTATAGCTGATGAAATTGCAACTGGTTACGGCAGAACAGGGAAAATGTTTGCATTCAACCATGCCGGCGTAAGCCCAGACATAATGTGTCTTTCTAAGGGGTTAACCGGCGGTTATATGCCAATGGCAATTGCTGTAACTACACAGGAAATTTATGATGCGTTTTATGATGATTATCTGAAGGGCAAAGCATTTATGCACTCACACACATATGCTGGCAATCCGCTTGCATGTTCAGCAGCAATTGAAGTTTTGAAAATTTTAAAAGACGAGCAAATTATTGAAAAAGCTAATAAGCGTGCTGTTTACTTTAATAATATTATTAAGGAAAAATTCCTTCCGCTTGAAAACGTAGGCGAGGTGCGCTCAATAGGTTTAATTAACGCAATTGAACTGGTTAAAGACCGGGATACAAAAGAACCTCTGGATTATAAAAAACGTACAGGATATCAGATTTACAAAAAAGCTCTGGAAAAAGGAGTTCTGTTAAGACCTCTCGGGGATGTAATATACTTCAATCCGCCTCTTATTATTGAAGAGCAAGATATTGACTTTGTATCAGATGTTGCATTAGAATGTACAAAAGCAATATTAAATAGTTAGGAGTATACTAATGAATGTATCGTTAAAAACTTTTATGCCGGTTGTCGCAGCCGGATTGTTAGGTTTGAACGCCTGTAGTCATGTTGAGGAAAGAGCTAAAGACTATATGCAAGATAAACCATATTCAGAATTTGTAGAGCTTACGAATACAAGTAATACGACACTTATACAGTCCCGACTTGATTCATTGGCTTATAGAGATATTTTTAGCGGTACAAAGCTTGCGAATGATTCTGCTTCTGTTGCAGAATTTAATAAAATCGCAGCCTGCCTCCGAGGGTATAATAATGAATATGATTGTTCTCAAAGAATAGTAGCAATAGAAAAAGGGCTAAAAGACCAAGGGATATTAACAAAAGATTTTTCCATAGTAAAAGATCTTTCCGCTACTTTTGCCGAGGGTTTGGTGCAAGCTAATAAACTTCAACACTATGCTGATGATTGGGCTTATAGAAAATTCTTTACTCAAAAAGGAATTATGACTGATGAACTTTCAAAGCAATGTGATGAGGTTTCTAAAAAAATCAGACCTTAATTAAGTTTTGATTTAAGGATTCTTGCAGCAGAAATCAAAATATCAATACTGGTTGAAAACGGCGGTGCGTAAGTTAAATCTACATCAAGCAAATCTTCGACAGTCATTCCTCTCAGAAGTCCTACTGAGATAGTATTAACTCTTTTATCAGCATCACCGCAGCCTATTGCCTGAGCACCCAGCATTTTATGAGAACGCCTGTCTGCAACGAGTTTTAGTGTAACATTTTTTACTTCCGGCATATAACCGGCCTTATCGCGCTTTGTTATAACCACAGAAACAGTGTCATAACCTCTTTTTTGCGCAGCTTTTTCTGTTAAACCGGTCATTGACATACTGAGAGAATGGTATCTTAAAACAGCTGAACCGAGAACCCCCTCAAAATCCTCGACTCCGCCGCAAGCATTAATCGCAGCAACCCTGCCTTCTTTATTTGCAGTAGAGCCAAGCGGAATCCATACAGGAGAATGCGAAATAATATTAATCTTTTCAGCACAGTCACCGCAGGCATATATATCCGGAATGTTTGTTTCCATTCTGCTGTTAACCTTTATAGCACCGGTCGTTCCTATTTCAATTCCGGCTTCCTTAGCAATATCGACTACAGGATAAACCCCTGTTGCAATCACTGCCATATCTGTTTCAAACCCTGAACCGTTAGTCGTTAAAACTCCTGTTACAGTTTCATCACCTACAAATTCACAAACCTGATCTTCATTTAGTATTTTTACAAGACCGTCAGAATTTTCCAGTATGAAAGATTGTATCAATGAAGAGATATCCTCATCAAAAACAGAAAGAATAAAAGGAGAGCGCTCAACAAGAGTTACATTCTTTTTATTTTTAACAAAAGCCTCTATCAGTTCTATACTAATATACCCGCCGCCTATTATTGTTATATTTTGCGACTTTTCCATTGCGCTTCTTATATTAATACCGTCCTCTAGAGTTCTTAATGTAAAAATATTTTTCAGACCGGTATTTTTTATATCCGGTATAAACGGCGCAGCCCCTGTTGCAATAATTAATTTGTCATACTCAACAAAATTACAAACACCTAATTTTAAATCTTTAACCAGAATTTTTTTATCTGCAGGAAGAATTTTTGTAACCTGATGCTCCGTATGAACATTTATACCGCTTTTTTCAAACTCTTCCTTGGTTCTGACAATAAGTTTATGCCAGTCCTCAAAATCTCCCGCTACGTAGTAAGGAAGCCCGCAGGAAGAATAGGATACAAAGGTGTCCTTTGTATAAATATGTACATCCGCATCCGGAAGCAGTCTTTTTGATTTTGCAGCAGCTTTGGCGCCTGCTGCGACCCCGCCTATAATTATTATTCTCATAATGAGATTATGGCGGGCTTAAACGGTAAATTCAATTAGACACTCATCTATTTCCGTATTAATAAAGTTATATCGTTAAATACAACAAATATCATAAGAATAATAAGCAAAGAGAAAAATACTGTAGATATAACCTCAATAACTTTTTCATTTAAAGGTTTACCCATGATTTTTTCAATAATCAAAAACATTAAGTGTCCTCCATCCAGAGCCGGAATAGGAAGAATATTTAATATAGCAAGGTTCATAGATATAAGAGCTGCAAGAAGTACACCGGAAGCTTTTCCGCTTTTCTCTATCATATCGCCGCCTATTTTGGTAATCGCAACAACACCGTGCATATCTTTTAAAGGAATATTTCCGGTAAACAACTGACCGAGAGAGTACATCATCATATAAGTATTGTTCCACAGATAAGAACAGCTCTCTTTTACAACAGCAGCAGGAGTATTTGTCTTAATCATTGTCTGCTTTGCTCCAAGCCCGATACCAATAATACCTTTTTCATCAGGATAAATAGGATTGAGTTCTATAGTTTTTCCATCACGCAAAACCGTTAGATTAATAGGGTGCACACCGTTTGATAAAACTTTGGCCACATCATACATTGAGAATTTGCCATCTGAAGTATAAACTCTCTTACCGTCAATACTTTTTTCAAGTTCTTTCAATCTCTCATCAAGAGTTATACCCTCATTTTTATAGTACTTAGCACCCTTTAGCGCATATTTGTCCATTGTTACAATATCTTTTTCCAAATCCTGAGGAAGTCTTATCGCAATACCCTCTGGTATAATTTCATCTTTAGATAAGCCCGGATTTAAATCTTTAAGTTTTGAATAGTTTGCATTGACTGTTTTTTCTGAAACAATACCGTTATTCTTAGCACTATTTTTAACAATAGTCACCAGTGAATAAACGTTATTTATATCACAACCGTTAGCTTTAAGTATTCTGTCACCTTCTCTTAATCCGGATTTCCGTATACTTGCTTCTTTTGGAGCACTTATTTCCCCTGCATAAATCTCATAATTTCCAGAAGGAAGTTTGTGAGAAACAATTGCCACAAGCATAACCAGAGCAATCGCACAAATTACGTTTGCAATTACGCCGGCAGAAACAACAATCGCTCTCTGCCATGCCGGTTTATTTGCAAATCTTTCCGGAGAGTCTTTTGGAAGTTCACAATCTTTCTCGTCATCAGGAAAAGAAACGTATCCGCCAAGCAAAAATGCATGAACCAGAACTTCCACATCACCAACCTTGGTTTTATATAAAGTCGGCCCTACAGGAAGGCCAAACCCGAATTTATCAACCTTTATACCAAATGCACGGGCTGCAAAAAAGTGCCCTGCTTCGTGTACAAGAATAAGTAAACTTAAAAGTAATATCATTATGATAATTGACATAAACTCTCCCTTTTATTATCTTTTTTATAATTTTAACATAAATAGCTTTGTTGTGTTATAATTAGGCAAAATAGGTGACAAAATGACTATTGCAATATATCCGGGCAGTTTTGACCCGATTACAAACGGACATATAGATATTCTAAAAAGCGGCGCTAAAATTTTCGATAAAGTTATAATCGCCGTATGTTATAACGTTAATAAAGAAGGCTTTCTTCCTATTGACGTCCGTACAAAATTAATTCAAGAAAGCGTAAATGATATTCCAAATGTTGAAGTTGATGCTTTTCAAGGTTTAACCGTTGAATATGCAAAAAAGCGCGGAGCATCTGTTCTTTTGAGGGGCCTGAGAACCTCTTTTGACTTTGAGTATGAAATGCAGCTTTCTCAGACAAACCATGCTTTATACAATGATATTAAAACAGTCTTTTTAATAACTCAGCCTGAATTTAACTTTATTTCGTCATCCTGTGTAAGAGAAATTCTTATAAACAAGGGGGATATAAGCGGCTTTGTGCCGGAAGCTGTATGCCGGTATTTAACTATGAACGCTCAGGCTTTAAGTTAGACAAAATTACTGCAGCTATCATAAATACACATCCCAAAATCTCTTTTGGAAGCATTGTTTCGCCTAAAATCACCGCACCGCCTAGTACTGCAAAAACAGATTCAAGACTAAAAATAATTGACGCAATTACAGGAAGAGTATTTTTCTGCCCGAAAATTTGTAATGTATAAGCCACGCCGCAGGTTAAAATACCTGCATACAAAAGAGATGTTTTGCAATCAATAATAGATGCCGCTGTCGGATTTTCAAATAAGAGTGTTAAAACAGCTGACAAAATCCCAACAACCACAAACTGCAAACAGCATGCTTTCACTGCATTAACTTTGTTAGAATAAAAATTAACAACCAGAATATGGACGCCGTAGAAGAATGCAGCTACCAGCACCAGTAAGTCATAAACATTAAAACCGCCACCTGGAGTATAACACAAGAAATATAAACCAATTACAGCAAGAATTACGCTGAAAACGATTCTCTTTTCAAGTTTGTGTCCTTGCAGAACCGCAATAATCGGTACGAAAATAATATACAGAGCAGAAATAAATCCGGCCTTACCCGCTGTAACATACTGCATGCAGTATTGTTGAATACTCATGGCCGTAAATAGCGCAAGTCCGCATCCTACTCCTGCTCTGGCAAGATTTATATGCTGATATCTCTTTCTTTTTTTTGTTCTAGTGTCCGGTTTTGACAGCTTAACCCAGAGAATTACCGGCAAAAGGCTCAATGCACCGAGAAAACTTCTTACCATATTGAAAGTAAACGGCCCGATATGCTCCATACCTTCACGCTGAGCAACAAACGAAACACCCCAGATGAGTGCCGTCAAGAATAATGCAAAATTAGCAAGAAGTTTATTTTTCATAACACCATTATATATAACTAAATTCTATTATGCCAAACCCCGCCGCGTCTGTCGACAAAAGCGTCATAGCAAGACCAGAATCTGAATATACCAGTTAAACCCAACACTGCATGTGTAACGTTTTTATCTACCGGGTTATCATTTATTAATTGACCCAGCCCCGGCCAAACAATTAAAGAAATTGCTGCAGCACCTACAGAACGTCCGGAAATAGCACCCGGAGTACCGTGTGTTGGAGCAGCCATAACGGCTGATGACAACATAATTAATAAAACTAATATAGAACAAATCTTTTTCATACTTATAATTCTCCCTAATATTTCTTAGTTACCCATAGCAAATGATATCCAAATTGTGTTTTTACCGGTTCGGAAACTTCGCCCACATTACCATTGAAAGCGGCATCTTCAAAAGGTTTTACCATCTGGCCTTTTCCAAAACATCCCAAATCTCCGCCATTTTTTCCAGACGGACATTTAGAATACAGCCCTGCCATTTCTTTGAAATCATCAAAACTTTTTATTTCGTTCTTAAGTTTTATAGCTTCAAGCTCGGTTGGTACAAGAATATGACTTGCACAAACCGTTGAAAAATCTTCCGCAAAAGAAGGAAGGCATAATAAACCTAATAAAAATAATCCTCCAAATAATTTTTTCATAATAAAACTCCTTAAATATTTATTCAGCATCAACCAATACTTTAGCCTGTTTCCACAAATCGTTAAATTCGTCATATGTATACTCTTCAAAAGGTTTTGTTTTAATTTCTTCCATTTTTCTGAAACGTTTTGTGAATTTTTTATTAGCTCTCAACAATGCTTGTTCAGCATCAATTTTATACCATCTTGCAAGATTAACGGTCGCAAAGAAAATATCCCCCATCTCATCTTCCATTTTCTCTTTGTCACCGCTTTTAACAGCTTCTTCAAATTCTTTATACTCAGATTGAATACAATTTTTCAAACTATCAACACAATCCCATTCAAACCCGACTTTTACGACTTTCTTACTAATTTTTTGTGCTGACATTAATGCAGACTGGGACTTGGAAATACCATCCAATACAGATTTTCTATAAGTTTTTTCCTCTTTTTTAAGTTTATCCCAATTATCCAAAATTTCCTGAGTTGAATGCACTTCGGTATTACCAAAGACATGCGGATGCCTGTGTATAAGTTTATCGCTCAATTCTTTTGCAACATCTTCTATATCAAATTCACCGTCGTCCTTTGCAATCTGGGCATGGAGTACAACCTGCAGTAAAACATCACCGAGTTCTTCACGCAGATTTGAAATATCGCCCTCGTCAATTGCATCCACTGCTTCATAAGCTTCTTCAAGCATGTTTGGACGCAAAGACTTATGAGTCTGCTCTCTATCCCACTCGCAGCCGTTTTCACTCCTTAGTACAGCTATTATATCAACCAGTTTTTCTAAATTCGGATATTTCATAAACTGATTATATCATAGACTAAGATTTATTAGCCAGCATTTTATACCCGACTGTGAGCGCCCCCATAACACCGGCTGTAATTCCGCCGTATTTCAGGGCTTTTTTCCACTGCATATTGCTTTTTGTATTTTTAATAATATCAAATAATTTTGCATCCTTAAACTCAGAAGACTTTATGAATTTTTTAGATTCGCTGTTCCATCCTAATTTAACTGCATTTTTTGTTTTCAAAAGTTCAAAATCCATAATTCCCTCCAGAGATTTTTTCAATGCTTCTTTGCTTGTTTTTATGTTGGTTGTATTTACGGCATCCAGCAGTGTTTCAGATGAAATACCTTTACACTGCTCATCTATTATATATTTATTTGCATTAATTAATTTTCTAAACTCTTCTGGAGTTTTGACTTTATCAATTTTTTTTAAGACTTCTTTCAATTGTTTAAAATATTTTTTTACGTCTGAGGAAGTATTTTTATTTAAATTTTTATCAAAAACTTCTCTTGCAAAACTATCAGACACGACTCCGTCCTTACCAACAGGATACCTGTTCCTGAAATATCCGGCAGTACCTCCGCCAAGAGCACCCAGAGTCATCATTCCGAAAACAGACGGACCGGAATTTTTGCGAACGGGTTGATATCCGCCGCCTTGCGAATACATATTACCTGCATTCATCGCATATGAATTAGCCATACTACACACCTTATAATTATTACACTATATATCTAAAGTAATTTTACGCAGAAAAATTGCTTTATTATTTAACAAAGCGTTACAATTTGTTCAAGTTTACATTTTTATTATCTTTATTGTATAATCTCCTTATACTTTTTAGGAGAAATTTTTAAGTATGAAAGTAAGTGTAAAAGTACCTGCCACATCGGCAAATTTAGGCCCCGGATTTGATTGTCTGGGCTTGGCTCTTCCGATTTATAACACAATTACAATCGAAGAAACCGTGCTTCCGGGAACAGGTATTGAAATAAATTTGATGTCAGAAGAAGAAGTTATTGATGAAATGATTTTCGATAACATTCCAAAAGATGAAAATAATATAGTATATAAAGCAGTGGAAATGCTTTATAATTCAATCGGTCAGGAACCATCAGAATTGAAGATTAATATACAGTCGCAAATTCCTATAACAAGAGGCCTTGGAAGTTCTGCGGCTGTAATCGTAGGAGGGCTTATTGCAGCTAACAAACTTTTAGGCTCGCCTGCTGATGAAACAGCACTTCTTTCAATAGCAACAGAGGTTGAGGGACATCCTGATAATGTTGCTCCGGCTATTCTGGGAGGTTTCGTAATGGCTTCACAGGAAGATGACGGTTCAATTGTATACAGAAAACTTGATTGGCCTCAAGATTGGGATATTACAGTATGTATTCCTGATTTTGAACTTTCTACTAATATTGCACGCTCTGTTCTGCCGGAACAAATTCCTATGCAGGATGCAATATTTAATGCTAAACACCTTGCAATGCTTGTAGAGGCTGTTAATACAAAAGATACTAAATTAATGAAAATAGCACTCCAGGATAAACTCCATCAGCCTTATAGAGAAAAGCTCGTGCCTGGTATGCGTGAAATTATGGAAGCATTTAAGCATGAAGACGGCGTTCTAGGCTGTGTTTTATCAGGGGCCGGCCCGACAATGCTGATTATATCCCACAAATATGATGTGGATAAGATTAAATCCACAGTACGAGAAATATGGGAAGGCCAAAGCATCAAAACTGATATAAGAACTTTAAAGATTGAACCTAAAGGTGCTGAAATCCTCGAGGCGTAGGGGGAAATTAGATAATATAGTTAATTACTCTTCAATTAAACTAAAATTTTCTCCAAGTTGGTCTTCAACCATAGCAATCAATTCAGAGCATCTCATTCCCAATGCGTTTGCAATTGCCCAGCTTGTAATTAGTTTACATTGAACCTCTCCCCGTTCTACTCGTAAAATTTTGCTTTTATCAAAGCCATAGCTTTCTGCAAACTTACTTGCAGACAAACCAGTGCGTTTATCTCTTAATTCTTTAATCACATTGGCAAGGCTTTCTGTTATTCGTTGCATTTCTTTTGTAATATATTGCATTTCTTACACTTCTAATATTATTACCTATTTTTTAACGACTGCTCAATCATTATTATAAGTTAGTTCTTGTATTTTATAATATACTTTTGTGAAGAGTTCTTCATTTTGTTTAATTTTTTCTAATTTTACCAAGAGCTCATTGTATGCTTTTTCTATATCAATTTTTTCTTCGGTTTTAAATAATACATCTGGTTTTATTTTTAATGCATAAATAATATTTTCTATAGTTTGCTGGCTTGGATAACTTTTTCCATTTTCAATTTTGCTTAACGCTGAAGGTTCTATGTTAATCATTTCTGCAAATTGTTCTTGCGACAGGTTACGAATTTTTCTAGCCTTGAAAACATTATTTCCTATAATTTCACGTATATCCATAATATTATTTTAATTTTATTTTGAATGTAGTATAATGTCCTCGTAAGAATAAAATATTCCCACAAAGAAAACTTGGAGATTTTACTTATGCAATACTTTTAGAATATTATAAGCATCATTTAATTTATCTTGTGGAAAGGTTTGTAATAATCGGGTTATATTTTTTATTGAATCAGCATGGTTGTCTAGTGTTATTGTTGGCCTTGCAGTAAAGAAAAGACTCGGATGTACATCCAGTGCATCACATAATTTTGCCAAAGTTTCGCTCTTGATAAAATTTTTACCGGCTTCTAAACGGTAGATGGTTCCGGCTTCTACACCAATACGTTCACCAAGTTTCTCTTGTGTTAAGCCTTTAGCTTCTCTAAGTTCTTTAAGCGAATTTCCTAAAATCTTTTGAATATCTTTACTATCCATAAAAACATGATAGGTTATTTGTTTACCCATCTCCACATCATAAAATTCATAAACTAATCATATTGCAACTATTTTAAAACATAGTATACACATAAATACTCATGACATAATTAAAAGGAGAAAAAGATGAAAAACTTACTAACAACATTAATTCTATTAATAATCACAGTTGGAGCTGTTTTCGCCGATACAAAAATCCCTGTTCAGCTTATCAAAATCAAAGATGGCGATACTGTTGACGTTAGAATTGAGAAAAACACATTTCCAGTAAGATTAATAGGAATTGATTGTTATGAAACAGGCAGAATACATCGGGCATATCACCAGGCGTATGACAATAATTTATCAATTGATGAAGTTATTGCAAGAGGAAAGCAATCAACAGTTAATGAAGATTTACAAAAAAACGGCGGATGCATGATTTATGATTACAAATAGCAAAGACGCGAGCTTTGCTCGCGCCTTTGCTTATTATTCTATATTAACTAAACATTAATATCTTTTACAGATAATGCAATTCTGTGTTCTTTCGGTGTGAATTTCTTGATTAGTACATCAACTTCAGAACCTACTTTAAACATATTGAACGGATTTACGTTTTCATCAGACATTTCTGATACAGGAAGCAATGCTTCAACACCAGGGAAAATATTAATAAAAGCACCAAATGTAGTAACTTTATTTACAGTTCCCTTTACTATTTGCCCTTCTTCAAACTGTCCTTCAATTTGCTGCCAAGGATTTTCACCCATTCTCTTTAATGATAAAGAAATTCTCTTCAATTCATTGTCAATCTTGATAATTTTAACTTCAATTGTATCACCTAATGTTAAAACATCAGAAGGGTGTTTAATTCTCTGCCAAGAAATTTCTGAAATTGGAAGCAGACCATCGATACCATTGATATCAACAAATGCACCAAAATCAGTAATTCTTACAACATTACCTTTAACAATTTGATCTTCTTCAAGAGAAGAAAGAACGTTATCAACAACCTGATCTCTTTGTTCAGCAACAGCCTGTCTTTGAGAAAGGATAAGTTTATTTTTCTTAGGGTCAGCTTCAAGAACTTTAACTTCGATTTTCTGATCAATAAGACCTTCAAAAGGAGTTCCTGTTCTCAATTGAGAAGATGGGATGAAGCCTTTAAGATCAGCCACGTCAACTAATACACCGCCTTTAACAGTTGAAACAACCTTAGCAAGAATTGTATCACCCTGAATTTTAGCGTCATTTAATTGAGCCCATGCCTGAGCAAATGCAATTCTCTTTAATGATAACTGCATAGGATCATCGTTGTTTTCCTCTTTTAAAACATAGAATTCTCTGGTATCACCAATTTCTAATTCTTCTACGTCGCTTGAAAGTTCTCTATTAGATAAGAATGCTTCCATTTTAGCACCCTTTACACTTACTAAATAACCTTCTGCTTCTTTTTTAATCACTGTACCTTCTACGATATCAGCTACATTATTAGATTTAGCAAAGCTTTCTTCTAACAACATTTCAAATTCATCTAATACTTGTGTCATATTTATTTTCCTTTCTGTATTTTGTCAATAACTTTATCTATAATTTTTTGCGGAGTTGAAGCACCGGCAGTAATACCGATAGATTTAACCCCTTCTAATAATTCTGTTTTAAGTTCAGTATCGTTTTCAATATGAACTGTTTTTGTACAGGCTTTAAGAATTTCTGCCAGATGCGAAGTATTAGCACTTTTTTTAGAGCCTACAACAATCATTAAATCGCTTTCTTTTGCAAGCTCTTTTGCTTCTTTCTGCCTCATTGCTGTTGATTGGCAGATTGTGTTATAAATCAAAACTTCTTTTGCAATTGTATTAAGATAATTAACGATGAGATTTAATGAAGAAACCATCTGCGTGGTTTGAACAACTACACCAACTCTTCTATGAGATTTAATCTCAGCTTCATACGGAGCAAGTTCTTCAATTGATGCTGCAACCACAACTTTATCAGAGTACAAATCAGCATTTGCTTTAATAGCCATTACTTCCGGATGATTAGATTTGCCTACAATTACAACAAAATAATCATTTTTAGCAAGTTCTACAGCTCGCTGCTGAACTTTTTTAACGTCAGGACAGGTTAAATCAACAAGTTCAAATCCGGCATTTTTAATTTGCTCAAAAATTTCCGGCGCAGCACCATGGCTTCTAACAATGCAAATTCCGTCACCTTGCTCAGGTATTTCATTTATAGTTTTTATACCCATTTTTTCTAACTCATTAATAACATCCGTATTATGAATGAGTTCGCCTAATATATAAATATTTTTATCAGGGTTTTCTTTTTTTAACTTTATAGCAGTTTCTACGGCTCTTTTCACTCCGTAACAGAACCCTGCAAATTTGGCTAGTTTGATATCTGGATTACTCAAAAAAATTGTAATTCACTTTCTAAAGGACTAGAGGTTTCCCTCAGTACCCACATTAAACTATAAAATAATCCAAAAGTAAAGAGTTCCTAATTAGCAAGCAATTTTAGTCCTGTAATTCCAGATACAATTAAAGCTATGCAAATTAGTTTCGAAATAGTTAATGGTTCTTTAAAAATAAGTATGCCAAAAATAACAGTTCCAATTGTTCCAATACCTGTCCATACTGCATAAGCAGTTCCTAACGGCAGTTGTTTAAGAGCTTGCGACAGAAAATAAAAGCTCAGTATCATACTAATAACAGTAAAAACAGCAGGAAAAATTTGAGTGAACCCGTGAGAAAACTTTAACCCTACAGCCCAGCTGATTTCAAAGAGCCCGGCTACCAATAAATAAAACCACTGCATCTTAAACTCTCCTTTCGATTAGAAAGCCAGGAAGAAATCAAATGATTTCTCCCTGGCTTTTATCCTTCCGTGTACTTTAAAATTATATTTTAAAGTGTTCTCTCTTGGACCAGCCGGAATTCTACCGCGGAACCCTAGAAAACTTTTAATATTCAGTAAAAAACTGGGTGTGGTGGGACTCGAACCCACGACCAATTGATTAAGAGTCAACTGCGCTACCAACTGCGCCACGCACCCATGTATGACATTAAAATATTATCACAAACATTTTTTATTTCAAATACATAACAAATTTTTTTTTGTTTATACGTTTAGCTTAATATGAAACTTATTACAGGTTACAGTATTAATAAAAATTTCTCAGCTTTTCAAGGATTACGCAGTAAGCATAAAACCCTTCAAGATTTATTTAATAACATGCCTGCAGAATACCTTATTCCGCAAAAATCAATCGAAAAAATTTCAGAAATTAGACCTGTAATGCTTGCGGGAACAAAATGCAGAAACTCTATTCCTTTGAGAAAATTTTGGGATTTTTTTGAAATCGATAAAAAGACATTCTTAAAAGGTTTTTCCACTAACAAAGATGGTTTTGCAAACAGTTTTCTAAAAACAAAATCCTGTATACCAATTTCTACATCATATATTCATGACTGTTCCGTAATGTATCTCTTCAATAAAGAAACAAAGACGCACGCTCTTTACCATGCTGCGCCTGACTGTAAATTAGAAACATTAAATTTTATGATAAAAACTCTTATGCCAGAAGGTTTTACCAAGGGAGCTATCATTCCGGGCGATTCAATTTTTTACAGAAAACACAGACATAACATGGAAAATATGTTTAATCTTATGAAACAGTCCAATCCGCACGCACTTATTAATGTTTACCACGGGACTACAAGATATCCAGAAATTACAGGTTACAAGGGATTTGTTTATGAAATTCCAAACAAAAAGGTCAAAGAACAAATGCTGGATGGGATACTGGATGCAGAAGATTTTGGACAGGCTACTTTTAAAATATTAAACCTGCAAGGCTATAATACTTTTGAAAACATTAATCTTTGCAGTACAAAAGATGAACTTTATAAATTAAAACAAGCTTTCAAACAAGCAAAATATCCACCGGAAATTTTTAAAATTTTATCGAATGCAATTGATGCAAGAGAAGCTGAGTTGTAAAAAATAGCAAAAAATTTTTTTACGGGATTTAATATATAAGTTATGAACATTTCAAAAATTCAAACTACACCAAATTTTTATAATACACAGAAACCGCAAAAAAGAGAATTTATAGACATTATCTCTGATAATGTTAGAAATCCGCGCGACGTAAATGATTGTGTTGCTGTGCCAAGAGGGATTTTTAAAGCCTATATTTACCTTATGGCAGGAAGCGGATTAATTTCTATTGCAAACTTTTTACCGCAGAAATGGAAAGGAATAAAAACTTCACTTAATGTTTTAGGTGCCGGCTTAGGAATTATAAGCGCTGTTTACTTCGCGAAACCATTTGCTGTAAAAAGTTTGTCACCTACTGTAAAAAAGGAAGAGCTGAATAAAAATGAAAATAAATAAACTTACCGGCTATCTGGCTGTATCAACTTTACTAGCAGCGTGTGTTTCCAGTACCAATAAAACTTTTAAGCCTCTGCCTGAAAATTTAATACCTGAGCAAATAGAGCATAAAGTAGATTCCTTGAGCAAAGAAACAAAGAAAATTATGAATGATACAACTTATCATTTTTACGGCAGAGATACGCTGAAACTTAATAAAAATTTTGCAGATAAAACTGAAAAGTTTTTGAAGGAGATTAATAAACAAGCAAAATCTAATGACAAACAAGTTGTTGTTGATAAATATACAGCTCTAGAACCGTTATATCCCTGGAAACCTGCTTCACCAATGCGTGTTCCCAAAACAAAATATGTTTATGCCGGCGAACATATAAATCACAAGGCTGTAATAAAAGATCCCAAAATTTTTACTACAGATTCAACAGACATGTACATTCCGGTAGAATATTACGGTCAAATTAATCCAAAAGTTTCAAAATAAAAAAGAGGATAAGCTCACGCTATCCTCTTTCTAAACTTTTTGCTTAAATCAAACTATCTTAATTTAACAGTTACTGATTTAGCTTTTTGAGTGTATTCAAGTTTGTCTTCTCTTGATAACCAGCCTAAGCCCATTTCAGCAAAGTTTTCGTTTAAGCTAAGGTCTTTTTTCATTTTATTAATAGAAACTTCACCTTTGTTAGAAAGGTAGTTGTAGATTTGACCTGCTGATTCAATGATTTGTTCTTGAATACCTAATTTGTTGCTTTCTTTAACTCTTGCCATTTTAAATCTCCTTCTTAAATAGTGTCACTGTAATAAACTTACCCATTTATTGTATTAAAAATTTTCTTATTTGGCAAGAGGTTTGAACTGTGTTTATGGTAAAATAGTCCATAAGGAGTATGTTATTAAATTTTATTAAAGTCGATTTTCGAACTAAAGTATTAGTTGAAAAATATACAGAGCTTATTTCTGCGGGTGTAAAACCTTCGGAAATACTGGTTCTTGTCCAAAATTCAACTTTAAAAAAACAATTTGTTGATAAAATTTTAGAAAACATCAAAATTGATGCAATTGAAAAACTTAATGTTCACTCATTTTTTTCAATTGTATATAATACACTCATTGAAAACTGGTGTTTTATTGAAAATGCTATACCTTCGGATAAACATTTTATCCTTCCAAACCTTGTCGGGCTTGAGGTTTCACAATTTTTACTTAAAGATATTTTAAAACATGTTGAAGTTAAAGGTTATAATTCTAAAAAATCTTTGCTTCATCAAATTTTCAGAAGATATTCTTTGATTGTACAAAATCATCTTTCTAATGAGCAGATACAGGAACGTTCGAAAATTTTGAAAGAATCTTTTGCAGAAGATGCAGAACTAATTATAAAAAAGCTTCTTTCATCTACCCTGAAATCCCGCAGTTTAGACTATCTCAGACAAACCCTGATTTTCAACCATGTATATAAACATACTGATTATTTCAAAAACATTAAATACCTTCTTGTTGATGATGCGGATGAAATGACACCTGTTTGTTTTGATTTTATAAGCTATCTGAAACCCCAGTTAAAAGATTGGATTATATGTTTTGACTCGTTAGGTTCAAGCCGGTGCGGTTATTTGAGTGCAGACACGTCGATTGAGTGTAAACTAATACACTTATTCAATGAAGATGTTCAGACTGATAAAAATATTTTTTCACAGGGAGAAATAATATTTTCTAACATATTAGAAAATAAGCATGAAAGATTGGAAAATTTCACATTAACTTCGCTCTCCAAACGCGCTGAAATTCTTGATTTCGCGATTGAAAAGATACAAAACTTATTCAAAAAAAATGTTTCTGCACGTGATATTACAATAATTACTCCGCTTCAGGATGACATGCTGAGATTTACGCTTGAAGAAAATTTAAAACATTCATGCAATCTTATGTTCCTCTCAGGAAGCGAAAAACTTATTGACAACCCGCTTGTAAAAGCGAGTTTGAGCATATTGAAACTTATGCTCGGAATTGAAATTTCTGAAATGGATTTGAGAGTTATTTTGTCGGATTATCTTGGAATACCTTTAAAATACTGTTGTCCGATATTTGAAGGTTATAAGAAAACCGGCGGCTTCCCGCATATTTCTCTTGAATTTTATAACGAAAAATACCAGAAATTTTTAGAGGTATTCGAAGAAGTAAAAGAAAAAAATACAAAACTTTCTACAAAAGTTTTTGATTTGTTTTACAGACTTGTCGATTTTGCTGATGAAGCTAAAATAAATAAATTTAACTTCTTTATTAAGCAGTTAAGAGATTTCGAAAGTGTATTCGGTGCAAAAACTGTTATTGAACGCGCTGATGAAATTATCACACAGATTGAAAACTCTATTATTGCAGAAAATCCGTCTACGACATTGGAGATTGGCGAGAATGATTTAGTTATTGCAACTCCGCAAAAAATAATCGATAACAAAATATCTTCAAAATACCAATTCTGGCTTGATGTTTCGCATTCTGACTGGGTAAAAACCGACACAGGCCCTCTTTATAACGCATGGGTATTTCAGGCTGACTGGACAAAAGATGAATATACAGTTGAAGATGATATTTTTCTTGCCAGACAAAAAACTGCCAGAATTTTGAGAAAACTGCTTTTGCTCGCTGAAAAACACATCTGGGCATGTTCAAGTCTTTTTGACCCGTCAGGAGTTGAAAATCTCGGCGGAATAGAAGATTATCTCGCAGGCGAAGCAAATGTAGATGATAATAACGCTAAGCCTGTATTTAAAATAACACCGCGTGATGACCAGAAACCTGTACTTGATTATAAAAAAGGTTCAATGGCTATTTCTGCGGTACCGGGTGCCGGTAAAACAACGATTCTTCTTGCTCTTATTATCAAACTTATAGAAAGAGGTGTAATTCCTACAAACATTTTCGTATTAACTTACATGGACTCTGCAGCCAGAAATTTCCGCGAAAGAATTAAAAACATGTGCCCTAATACTACTTTGCTTCCGAACATTAGTACTATTCACGGGCTAGCATTAAAAATTATCAAAGAAAATTCTAACTTTGAGAGATTAAATCTCTCTGCGGATTTTGAGATTTGTGATGACACGCAGAGAATGAGAATTATTAAATCTATCGGCGGAAAAAATACCAAGACAGAGATTGATGAATTTGACAGAGCAATTTCTGTTTTAAAGCTACAGGAGGGTGATATTGACAGGCCTTCCGGCGACAAAAAGATTGAAAAGTTTAAGACATTCTTTAAAGAATATCAAGCGAAATTGAGAGAAGCAAACCTTATTGATTATGATGATATTTTAATCATGTCAGTTAAACTTCTGGAAAATAATCCTGATATTTTGGAATATTATCAAAACATATGCGAATACATTATTGAGGATGAGGCACAGGATTCATCAGGTGTTCAGCAAAGATTAATAGGTTTATTGAGCGGCAAGCACAAAAACATTATCAGATGCGGTGATATAAATCAGGCTATTACAACAACGTTTTCCAATGCGGATGTAGAAGGTTTCAGAAGATTTATTGCGGAAGCTGATACAACAGTTGAGATGAATCACTCGCAAAGATGCACGCAGGATGTCATGACATTAGCAAACAATCTGGTGAATTTTGGAAATGAAATTCTTCCAAAAGCATTTTTCACAAGCTATATGCAGGGGGTAACAGGGAAAAATCCGGTTAGTGAAAACGCGATTTTCTCAAGAGTTTTTGAAAATGCGTTTGCTGAAAGAAACTTTGTTTTGAAAGAGATTAAAAATATTCTTACGAGAAACAAAAATGCAACAATCGGAATACTTTTGAGAAACAATTATCAAGTGGCATCCTGGGCCGGCTTTATTAACGATGCGGGCTTGAAAAGTATTACGAGAAGCGAATCTTTGGGACAAAAAGGAGTGTTTAATACAATTTTTTCCATTCTTAAATTTATCCAGAATCCGTTTGATAATGAGGTTCTTGTATCAACGTACGAAACACTTGCGGATTTAGGTTTTTATAAACAAAGATTACAGCTTGAAATCAGAGCCTCGGAAAAACCTTTTATTGAAAAGGACGGAGATGATATTGAGTCGGCTGCTCTTGCGCAATTTTTGTGGGACATGCAATACTGGCTTAACTCTTCAACGCTGCCTCTGGAGGAGTTGGTAATAAGAATAGGCTTATTTTATTACACGAGTGATATTGAAAAATCCAATGTTTATCTGATTGCAATTCTCGTAAAACGCCTCAATGCTTCGGGCAAATTTGATTTGACATTACAAAGACTGGAAGAACTTGCGAAAAAGCCGACTTTAAGCGGATTTAAATTTTTTTCAGAAGAAGAGGACAAAGATGCAATGCGCGGAAAGGTTCAAATAATGACGCTTCACAAATCAAAAGGAGATGAGTTTGAATATGTGTTCCTGCCTGAAATGGCGGAAAAAAATCTCTCTATTGATGTTAGTAAAGCAAAAACCAAGGCATCCACAATTTTTATGGAAGAAGTCCGCGCGTTTAATCCTTCTTACAAGAGTAAATCTGAACTTGAACTTCGAGAGTTTAATTCAGAAGAGAGTTTACGCCTGCTGTATGTAGCGATAACACGTGCACAGTTGAAACTCTATATCACAACTTCCGCAAAAGCAAAGGGCTGGGGCAATAAAGAAACCGAGCAAGAGCCGAGTGTGATTTTTGGAAATATTTTATTATGAGGTAACCTAAATGATAATAGATGAAGATAAATATATAGAAAAACTTGAACAAGACTTAAAGCTTGCCGGCTGGACAAATTCAATTGAAGCAAATACATATTACTCTATAATGAGATTATCAGGGGCTGATTGCATACTATACATTAACGACAAGCCTGTTGCAATAATTGAAATCAAAGTAAGCAGAAATCAAAAGATTATTTTAGAAGCTTTGAAACAGGCCAGAATATCCCCCCTAAAAATCAACAATTCTTCATTACCTTTCATATATATTTACTGTGACGGCAAAATTATTTTTCAAGACTTAAAAGATATAAGCAGTAATCCTAAAGAAATCAAAAGGTTTTACAGCCCTGATGAAATGAAAAAAATGCTTTCAACAATACCTTACGGGCCGACAAATGTAACTAATAATATTGACGTATTTCTTAAGTATCTGAAACTTGCAATTATTCTCATTTATAACAATAGATTTAATGTAAAATTAGAACAGTACTTTTCAAGCAGATTTTCTGATGATAAATTTTATTCTATTAATAACCATGAATATGGAATAAAAAGAATATTACAATTTGCGTATTTTTTATTTTCAGAAATATATCTTCTAAATTTAGAAAATACTGCATTTAATCTTACTAGCAAAAGACTGGATGAAATAAAACCTGAAGATTATAATTCTTCATTTTATAAAATAAATCTATTAAATAACACTGAAGAGTTAATTAATATTCCTCAAGGGAAACGTATATCACAGAATAATATAATAACTATTAATTTTGCAAAAGGATTTGTCCGCGACACAGAATCATACGCAATTCCAATATATGATAAATTTAGAGCAACCGATGAAGCTTTAATTCAATTTGGCGAAAGTATAAAAGGGAAAGTACAAGATTTTATATATAAGTGTACTACACGGCTGGATTCGGACAAACCTGCAAGTGAAGATTATCTTGACAGAAAAGATGATGCAAGACGTCTTGCATCATTCCTTATGCACCAAGAAACACAGACTCCATTAAATTTTGCTATTGTTTCAAACTGGGGAACAGGAAAGTCCTCTTTTGTTGAGTTTATGGATGGTGCTTTTAGAGAGCTTAAACCCAAGCATAAAAAATCTGAGTATAAAAAGCCTAAAATCATTCGTTTCAATGCGTGGCAATATAATAATGAACAACAGATAGGTGTAGCTTTATTGAATAAGATTTATTCTGAATTAAATTGGTTTGATAAAATAATTATTTCAATACAAGAATTTTTCAAGAATAAACAATATATTTTTACGTCTGTACTTATAATATTAATAACTCTTCTAGTATACAATTTTGTACCGGTTCACTCATTTCTCGAAAACAAGATTTTTTCAAACTCATTTATGGATAATTTTATTAAATTAACCAGTTTATTTCTTGGTTCCGGAGGTATAATTGCATTAATATGTAAAAGTTTCAAGTATTTAGAGAAAATTTTTGGGAAACTATCGTTATATAAATATGACAATTTATGTCGTAAGCACCTTGATTTAAAACATCTTATTAAAGATGAAGTTTCAAAAGTATGTAAACTCCAGACTAAAAGAAATGAACGCCTTATTGTTTTTATAGATGATCTTGACAGATGCAAGCAGGAAGCTATTATTACACTTTTAGATGCCTTATCAATATATTTTTCTTCTGATTGTGATGTTATAGCGATTCTAAACATTGATATAAATATTATTATAGGAGCAACAAACAAAAAATTAGGACAAAAAAATAAAAATAATAATGCCGCTGCAAGGTATTTGGAAAAAATAATTCAATTAAATTATAATCTTCCTAAAATTTCAGCACCACAATATAACAAATTACTTTCCAGCCTTCTTCCTTGCAATGATAGTAGTATTCATTCACCACTTATAAAACAAGCTGACGCACAGCCACAAAGAGATAATATTACAATAGAAAAAGCTGACACTGAGGAGAAACCAGAAGAAAACAATAACTACTCAGTAATTAAACTGGAATTACCACAAGACATTGCAGATGCCTTAAAAGACTTTTTCCTGCTTTATGGAGATTTAATACAATTCAGCCCCAGAAAAGTCAAAAGAATTGTTAATATTTTAAGAATTTTAAACAGTGATTTAAACTCAAATAATATTAATATTGAACCTGAAGCACTAACAGCCGCGGTCTGCCTTATTGAAAGATATCCGGAAATGTCGCAAATAATAGCTTCAAAACTGGAAAATACTAATACACAGGAGATAAATTTAATGGCTGTACTAGAGGAAATACCGGATAGAAAAGAATCATTGCTGTCAAATTTAAATATAAACATAAGCAGAGAACATTACAATTATATTCGTAAATATATTTTTGACATAGGACAATCCTAAATATTATACGCAATAAACCTGCAGAGTTCGATAATTTTTTCGGGGTAAATACCGATTATCAGAGTTGCAATTGCCGTCGCAATTAGTACAAATTTCTGCGAAAATACAGGAGTAAATGTTGGAATATTTTCGTTTTTATCACATTTAACAAATAACGGAATAAGAATTTTTAAATAATAATAAAGAGCAACAACAGTCAAAATCAAAAGCGCCAGCAAGAACGGTACAAAAAACAACCCGGAATTGGCAATCGCAGTAAAAAGATAAATTTTTGCAACAAAACCCGATGTCACAGGTATCCCTGCAAGAGCCAGTATTGAAAACGCATAAGCACCCGCAAGTCCGTGGTTTTTATAAAATAAACCCTGAAAACTATTTACGTCCATATCGTGTTTATCTCCGCAGATATTTAAGAATGCAAATGCCGCAATATTCATCAGTACATAGCATAGAAGATAAAATATTACAGTTGAAAGATTATAAACAGAAACCAGACAGGCCGCTAAGAGAACATAGGAAGAATTTGCCGAAGCCGAACATGCCAGAATAGCCTTAACATTATTTTCTCTCACAGCATATGTATTTGCCCAGAGTGCTGTAATCAAGCTTATCACAGCAATTGTGAAAGTAAGTTCAAAGCTGTTGCTTAAAGGAAATACAAAAAGTCTGCATACAATTCCGAACACAGCAAGTTTAGGTATAGTTGACAAAAAAGCCAGAACCGAGCTTTCAGTCCCCTTATACACATCAATAACCCAGTTGGCAAACGGGAATACTGCAAGTTTTGCGATAAGCCCGAGTACTATCATTATAGAAGCAATAGCATACATTATTGAAGGATCTTGATTCATAACGGTTTCATAAATCTCCGAAAGATTTATAGAACCGCAAATTCCGTACAGGTATGAAACTCCGAAAAGAAAAAATCCGGTTGAAACAGCAGAAGTCAGCAAATACTTAAACGAAGCTTCTTTTGAATAATATCCTTTTGCGGCTGCAATCAAGAAATAAGTTGAAAAACTTAAAATTTCAATTGATACAAAAAGCGTTAAAAAATCATTTGCAGAAACGATATTCATAGCGCCGAAAATCCCCGCAAGCAGAATTGCATGGAAAGTATAAGCATTACCTTTAATTGTCTTAACAAGGCCTCTTGTTAACAAAGCCGTAAGAAATCCACAGACGAGTATCATGAAATCAAATAATAATGTATAACTATCAGACATTAATGAATCTTTGAACGCAAAATACTGCGGTTCTGTCTGCACAGTTGTCAGGAGTATAATACTCAAAGAAATACCGATAATTGAAACAAGCCTTGCATATCTGTACAGCCTTGGAGAAAAAATCAAGCTGAAAATAAGCTGGAGGATAATAAAACCTCCAAGGCACATTTGCGGTAATAAGATATTAAAAATATCGTTTAACATATTAACCTCCAAGCATCCCTAAAATCGTTTGCGGGAAGAGTCCAAAAATTACCAGTCCTGCAAGAATAGAAGCAAGTACAATAAATTCATGAACGGTTATATCATTAACCTTTTCATACGTCTCCGGCAGTTCTCCAAAAAATCCTTTGTGCAGGAATTTTAACATATAGCAGGAACTTAAAATTAAAAGCGGAAGCGAGAATACAGATACAAGTTTTAATACATCTGAAAAATCTGCGTTCAAAGCACCTATCATTGTAAGGATTTCACTAATAAAAGGCGCAAAAGCAGGTATTCCGATTGATGCAAGAACAATCACCACAGCAAATCCGAACAATCGCGGCATTACAACAGCAATTCCAGAGAGAGTATTAATATCTCTGTTTTTACATCTCAGATAGACAATTCCTGCTATCATAAACAACCCGCAGGTTACAAGAGCATGTGCAACCATATGAAAAACCGATGCAGAAAGCCCGATTTGATTTATTGCACATAATCCCAGAAGAACAAGCCCCATATTGGAAATGCTTGAATAAGCTACAATCCTTTTAATATCAGTTTGAGCATATGCTACAAAAGCTGTATAAATAATATTTACAAGCGCAAAAACAGCTAAAATCGGTGCAATTGTTATAAATGCATCTTCCAGCGTCTGATAATTAAATCTGTAAATACCATAAGCACCGGTTTTTAAGAGAATACCGGCTAAAATCATACTAACAGGAGTCGGCGCATTTGTATGCGCATCCGGAAGCCACGTATGCAGAGGTATTATAGGAAGTTTTACACCAAATCCGATTAAAAGACAGATTGATATCAAATTCTGAATATAATCAGGAATTGATGAAGAATTTATATCAGAAAATACAGCTGATAATATTCCGTTTGAAATAAAGTTGTAATAATGCAGAAGTAAAATCCCGAGCAGCATTACCATACTCCCGAGGAACGTAAACAGAACAAACTTTATTGCAGAGCTTTGAGCCATCGGATTTTCATTTACTCCCCATTTACCACCGATTAAGAAGTATGCAGGAATTAATTCTAATTCCCAGAACAGGAAGAACACAAACATATCTCCTGCAGTGAAAATACCCAGTATTGCACTCATAAGAAGCATAAGCATTGAATAGTAAAACTTATGGTTTGTGCGGATATTGAATTTACTTGCGAAAGAAGCGAGCAGGAACACAAATGAAGTAAGTGCGGTTAAAATCATTGAGATATTATCAAGCTTAAAAATAAATTTTACACCGATTGATTGTATCCAGTCCAGACCGAAGAAATGAATTTGGTTTACATAAGGATTTGCCGGGTCAAAAAATATCAGCATCAAAATCGTATATAAGAAATGAAACCCGAATACGCTTTTTGAAAATCGTCTTACGACTATTTCATTCCGCGTAAAAAGCGGAGATATCAAAAACATAGATACAACAAGCGGCATAAATATTAAAAATGGTATTGATAAAAATATATCCATATCTCTCCTTTAGCTTATTTGACTTAAAATTACCTTATATGCAATTATTACCAGACTTATTATAACAGTTACCAGTATAAACGCATATGCATTATAGCTCTGCACATTTCTGCTCTGGAGTTTCATATCCCAAAGAGAAAGCTTTCTGGTAAAATCCGCAGTCAGACTTACAGATTTATTCATAATATTTTTTTCTATCCACCCTGCAGTTTTAACCCCGCATTTTGAGGCTAGAATTAATGGTTTATAATTCCCGAAAACCTTTACATCAATAAAGTTCATTGCTTTGGCAAATTTCTCATAAATTTTTGCAAGGACATTATTATAAAATCTTTCTAATAATTTCGGAGTCTTATCAAACTTTGTAAGCAGATTTTTTGTATACAGAAAATAAACAGCAGCCCAGCCTGCAAGCGCGGCCCAGAAAGGCTCGGCAATTTTGTAAGAAACCTTGCCCCGGATTAAGAAATAAAATACTATATTTAATAGAAAAATTAATCCGATTGGTATATATTTAGCAAGATTAATTCTGTTTACAAGCCGTTTGTCCTGCACCATCACAAGAGAAATTCTCATTATATAAAACGCTGTCAAAAATGCAGTTACGCAATAAATTATTGAAAAGAACGTGTTATTAATAGAAACAAATAAAAATTCTTTAGCAATTACTCCGGAAAAAATAAGTCCGGAAAGGCTCAATCCGCCGAGCAGAAATGTGATATAATTAATAAAGTTTTCATTTTCATCAATTGATAGAAATAACATTGATTTTATAAATGCGTGTGCAATCAAAAATATTAAAGCGGCTTTAACATTTAAAATCCCGATTGCAAAAAACATCAGCCCGAAATTTGCAGAAGTTGAATAAGCCAAAACTTTTTTAGGATGAGTTTCAAGTGATGCCAGCACTGAACAAATAAGAGCTGTTAAAATTCCGAGCCACGTAATAATCTGCAAAACAGGGCCTTCCAGCGTAAATAGCGGAAGCATCCTGATTAAAAGATAAGCACCTGCAGCAACCATAGTTGCAGAATGTAAAAGCGCACTGACCGGAAGTTTTGCTTCCATAGCATCCTGAAGCCACGTATAAAAAGGGAATTGTGCAGATTTTACCGCAGCACCTATTATAAATAATATACATAACAAATAGAAAACAGGAGTTTCTGTATACGCAGAAATCAGAGTCGTTACAGCGTTCATATCCTCAAAAGAAAGCGTTGTAAACGAACGGTTTCCGGCATAATTGTACATAAGATAAGACGCAAAAATTATTCCTCCGAGAAGCGCAGTGTCACCAACTCTGTTCATCAAAAATACACGCCTTGAAGCTTCTGACTTTACGATATTTTTGTAATCAAATCCAATAAGCAGATAAGACATAACTCCTACAAGCTCCCAGAAAAAATACATCTGGAAAAGATTAGGACTGAATAATAAACCTGCCATTGAAAAATTAAACATATTTAAATACGCGTAAAAACGATACTGTTTGGGCTCATCCTTCATATAAGGTATTGAAAACATCTGCACCAGAAAACTTACAAGGAACAAGACAAGCGCAATTATGAGTGACAACTTATCAACATGAAGGCCGAAATCAAGTACAAAATTACCAATTTTTATAAATGGAAAACTTTGTTCAATAGCAGCTGTGAGTTTCAAGAGGCTTACAGAACACAAAAGTATTCCGAAAAATGAAGAAAGCAAAGTAAGCGTATAAATAATTTTATTATTCACATAGACCGCAAAAAACCTTGCACTCATTATTATCAGAAAAATCCAGAGTGGAAGCAAAAGTATTAAATATATGTTATCAAGTATTATATCAGCCATTAAAGCTCCTTATAATGTTCTATACTATCACTGCCTTTTTTCTGAAACATCAGATAAAAAAGATAAAGCGCAACTGCCAGTTCTACAGCCCCAAGACCGACATAGAAAAGCGCTATAATATATCCGTCAAATTTAACATTGTCGCAAAATGAAGCAAATGTCACAAAATTTATGTTAACCCCGAGCAGCATAATCTCTATTGAAATCAAAACTTTAATCATGTTTTTAACAAGAACAGACCCGAGAAGTCCGATTAAAAACATCAACATTCCAATAAATAAATAGTGGTACATTGTTATTTCCATTCTCCGCCCTTTCTGAACTTTATAAGTCCAAAGCCTGCAATAACGATAGTTAACAGCAGTGACACGAGTTCAAATGCCCAGACATAGTTAATAAAAATCCCGCGTGCAAAAGCCCTTATAGTATCAAAAGCATTTACCTGAACAAGCTCCATTGTATGAAAAGTATCCGGACTCATAGCAAGCGACATCATAACAAGATAAATAAATGCAAGCAGGAAAATTCCAGAGCACAAAAGCGTAATATAGGGAGTTATAAAACTTTTTGCCCTGCTGCCGCTTCTTGTAGTAAACATAATGGAAACGCCGACAATTACAGGCACCGCAAGCCCGTATATAGCAGCCTGAATTATTGCATTATATTCAGAGCCTAAAAGGTAGAAAAACAATGCCCCGAAAAAAAACACAACAACTGCTGCAAGAAGCGAATACACAACATTGCGCGCAAAAAGCGCCAGCAGTGCAAATATTGTAATCAGTACTGATGCTGAATAAAAAATTACAGGATTATTAATCATTACAGCCTCCATTATATTTCAATACTAATTCATCGATATCATCAGTTGCAAGTTCGTATTCTTTTGTCAATTTTATAGCCCCCTTAGGACAGTAATACTCGCAGTTGCCGCAAAACATGCATTTTTTCAAATCAACTGTATAAGAAGAAACTTTTCCGTTTTCATCTTTTGTAAAACTTATAGCACCGGTAGGACAAACCTTCTGGCAGATACCGCATCCGATACATCCTTCTACAACAGGCTTTCCTCTGAAATTATCATTAAGTTCACGTTTTTTTTCCGGATATTCTAAAGTTACAGGTCTTTTAAAAAGATGCTTGAATACTGTAAACAGTCCCTCAAATAAGCCTTTAATTCCGCCTAGCATAACCCACCTGCCCATCTAATAATAACTGCGATGAAAAAATTCAAAATGGAAAGCGGAAGCAAAACTGCCCAGGAAAATTTTAATAAATCAAATGATGCAAGACGCGGGAGAGTTGCTCTTATCCAAATCATAATAAATATCAAAACAGCCGCTTTTGAAAATAACCAGAAAGCTTGTTCAAAGTAGATTAAGAACGAAGAACTGAACAAATATTTCCCGAACGGCGAGAGATATCCCCCAAGAAAAAGAATTGAGATAAACATAGCGTTTGCAAACATCATAGCGTATTCACTCAGGTAAAAAATTGCGAACCTCATGCCGGAATACTCTGTATTATATCCGCAAATCAATTCACTTTCTGCTTCCGGAAGGTCAAACGGGCATCTGTTAAGTTCTGCAAGAATACTTATGAACATAATCAAGAACCCCAAAATACACGGAAAAATAAACCAGCATGATGTCTGCGCGAGTGTAATTCCAGTCATATTCATAGAAGATGCCAGAACAACGACAGATAAAATTACAAAAGTTATCGGAAGTTCGTAGCTCAAAACCTGTGCAATACTTCTTGCAGCTCCGAAAAGAGCATATTTATTATTACTTGCCCAGCCTGCTAAAAATACGCTTAAAACAGGAAACGCTGCAAGGATCAAGTACAATACTACATTCGTGCTGGTATTTACAAAAGTAAATTCCGAGCTGTAAGGAATTATTCCGAGAGCAGCAAACATCGGCACAAATACGAGTATCGGCGCAAGATTAAACAGAATTCTGTCTGCCTTATCCGGAGTAATATTTTCTTTGCATAAAAGTTTCAAAGCATCTGCAATTGTTTGCAGCAGCCCCCACCATCCAACTCTGTTAGGGCCTTTTCTCTGTGTAAAAAAACCGAGTAATTTCCTCTCAACAAGCACAAGCAGAATTACAACAACAAGTAGAGCTGCTGCAATTATACAAAACGGTATAACATAATATGTTATATCCCCGAAAATTTGAGGAATGTTATGTCTTTTCAAAAATTCTATATATAAAAAGTAAAGATAATTCATTACTTATCCACCTCCGGCAGAATGATATCAAGTGAACCTGCAATTGCAATTGCATCATTAAGATATTCACCCTTAAGAATTTTTCTTAACAGATTTACAGAATAATATGAACCGGTTCTCCACTTGAGTCTGTAAGGACATTTTTCTCCGTCAGAAGCTACAAAGCACGAAGCTATTCCGCGCGGCGCTTCAATATCTGCATAATACTCGCCTTCCGGAAGCTTTAAAGTCAACGGATTTATAAGTTTCTGCTCCAATCCGCCTGCTGTTTTTAAATACTCAACTGCCTGATGAACAATCTTAATGCTCTCTTTAATTTCCAAAATTCTTGCCTTATACCTTGCAAAAGAATCACCTTCCTCCAGAACAACAGTTCCTACATCAAACCCCTTATAAAGATTGTCGCAGTTTCTGTAGTCAAAATCCACACCGCCGGCCCTTAGATTAACACCTGTTATTGCATAATCCAAAGCCGTTTTTTTATCTAAAAATCCTTTTCCGACAGTCCTTCTGATAAAAATAGGATTTTCGGTAATAATCTTTTCGTAATCTTCAAGCTTTTCAGGCAAAATCCTGAGAATTTCTTCAACATCTTGAAGGTCACTAATATCTCTGCGCACCCCGCCAAAGACAAAATAGTTATACATCATTCTTTGACCGGAGATTTTTTCAAAATACCTCAAAATCATTTCTCGTTCTCTGAAAGCATAGAAAAATGGAGATACTGCCCCCAAATCCATTAGAAATGCGCCAATCCACAGCAGGTGAGAAGATATTCTGTTAAGTTCAAGAAGCATAACTCTTATTGCTCTTACTTTGTCATGGAGTTCAATCTCTAATGCCCCTTCAACAATTCTGCATAATAATTCTGAATAGAAAAACCCTGCAAGATAGTCAATTCTGTCAACAGTCGGAAGATACTGGATATATGAGAGTTTTTCGGCCATTTTCTCCATCCCCCTGTGAAGATAGCCCACATCAGGCTCGCAGGAAATAATTTTTTCTCCGTCGAGTTCTAATAAAAGCCTTAAAACCCCGTGTGTTGAAGGATGCTGAGGCCCCAGATTAAGTTTAAGCGTTGTTGTCGTCATTCCAGCACAACCTCGTATCGTCCTGTACATAGTCTTTTCTTAGAGGAAATCCCTGCCAGTCCTCCGGCATATAAAGCCGCTTCAAGTTTTCATTCCCCTTAAAATTAATTCCGAACAAATCGTATATTTCATTCTCATCAGCAATTGCAGACTCAAAAATATCTGTAATTGTTTCTGCTTCATCTTTTACAGAAATTGATATTAACAAGTCTTCTTCATCCACAGTTGAATAAAGATGATAAATAAGCTCAACCAGACCATCAGGTTTATGTACAGCAATAATTTCTTTTAAAATATCATAAGGATAGTTATCTTTAACAAACGCTATAACATCATGCAGTCTGGAGTTTATAATAATCTTATTCCCATCAAGTTCACAATCAGCGAAAACTTTTATAAATTTATCCCAGTCCATCATGCCCTCCTTTTTTAACCAGCTTAAGGTCATGTGAATTTAAAAATTCTTTTCGCTTAAGTATTGATTCTTTTTTAATTCTGTTCTGCAGTTTTCTAATCGCATCCAGAAGTGCTTCCGGTCTTGGCGGACACATTGGAAGATAAATATCAACAGGAATAATTTTATCAATCCCGTTAACAACAGAATAAGATGTTTCACAAAACATTCCGCCTCCGCACGTACAGGCTCCCATAGCAATAACATATTTAGGTTCTGCCATCTGTTCATATAATCTCTGCAAAACAGGAGCCATTTTATAAGTAATTGTTCCCGCGCAGATTAACAAATCCGCCTGCCTTGGAGATCCTCTAAAAACTTCTGAACCAAAGCGTGCTATATCATTATCAGATGCAACAGTCTGCATCATTTCAATTCCGCAGCAGGAAGTCGCAAATGTGAGAGGCCAGAGCGAATTTGCCCTGCTCCAATTAAGAATATAGTCGATTGATGTTACAATTACGCTCATATTCTCCCTACCCCCATTTGAGCACCTTTCTGCCGATTGCATAATAAAGCCCGAACAGCAGCAAGCCGGCAAAGATAAAAGCTTCAATCACAGCAAACAATCCAAGTTCGTTCACAAATACCGCAAACGGGTAAAGAAAAATTGTTTCTATATCAAAAATCAGAAATATTACAGCGTAATGAAAATACTTAATATCAAACTGTATCCTTGCATCTGATACAGGCTGCATTCCACATTCATAAATAGAATTTTTGACAGGGGTTTTATGTTTGTACTGGCATATAAAACCGGCAATCACCATCGCTATAGCAAACAGTGCCGCAAGGATTATAAATACTGATAGACATACAAGTTCTTTCACCTAATAAAACCCTCTTTTCTATATTCTACTAAAAAATTATCTGATATAATAGTTATTATTATACAATGTTAAGATGAAATTCTATGCGACAATTGATTAAGATTTTATTAGTAATATTCTTCATCCTTTCGGTGTACAATCCTTCTTGTGCTGTAATTAAAGGCGAGTTAGAATATCAAATTCCTATTGACTACTCGAAACTTTCAACCGAAGAGCTGGAGAATAAAGCTGGATTTTATTACGGTCTTGCCTTAAAGACTAGTAATGGTAAGGTTAATGAGGATATGACATCTGCATTAAATCTTTATGCAATCTTATCGAACAAAAATCCTGAAAATACTTTTTATAAAATCCGGCTCGGTCATCTTTACGATATTATAGGCAAGGATAGATATGCTAAAGGATACTTTTTTCAAGCAATAGGAACTGACAGCAGCCAGCCGGAGCCGTATTTCAGACTGGGAGAATTTTATTACAGAAGAGAACTTTACAAAAAGGCTTTGAATATGTATAAAGAAGCCTATAAACGCGGATATAGCGGGAACTATGATACGCTTTATAAAATTGGAGATATTTACGAAAAATTCGGTGACACGGAAGCTGCCTTGAAGTATTTAAAGCTTGCGGCTCAAAAAAGCCCTAACAGCGAATTAGATAATAAAATAAAGCGCGTAGAAAATGCAAATGCCATCAATAAAGAATACTATTCAGACACCAGAATAAGACTTATGGAAAGATAGTTTTACTAAAACTCCCAGCGAATATTCTTTTTAATAGTTCTAGCCGGAGTTCCAGCTATCATGCAATTGGATTCATAAAACTTCTTTGTAACAAATGAATTTGCACCAATAACACAGCCGTCAGGTATAACACCCCCCTTGTGAACAGAAACATTTCTACCCATCCAAACGTGATTTCCAATAATCACATCCTGATCTTCATTTATTCGTTCTCCGGTAGTTAAATCATAGATTGGATGCCCGTCACCAGTCCAAATATTTATTCCATACGAAAACATACAATCTTTTCCAATCATTATTTTTTTACTGTTGCCATCAATTCGCAAATGGGCATTAACAAAATATTTAACATTATCAATCAAAATAGATGAATTATCACCATAAACATCTATTGTAATATTAGAACAACGCTCTATACCTTTGATTTCTACTATATTATTACTACCTGGCATTTCTATTATAAAAAAATTCAACAATTCTGTATCAGGCAGAACAATTGTATTATTTTCTCCTGTAACATTTTTTAAATACTTAAATAATTCTTTTCTATTTGTTATAAGACATTTATTACCGATCTTATCCAATTTATAAACTTTATTGGTTTGATAAACAGTATTAAATTTGAACTTTAAGAACAAAATTTTGTAAACTTTATACTTTCTAGCAGGGTTTCTTTTTTCTTCATAAGATACAGAAAACAGGATATTTAGGAGTTTACCCCCCCCCCCCCGAAACACAGTATTTACAAGGGTTTCAAGCATTTAACTATTACCTCCGTTTGTGAGCTTATTATAATTATCCAGATAAGTCTGCGCAAGTTTTGGTTTATTCAATTTTTTGTATACGTATGCAAGATTGTAATGAAATTCCGGTACATCAGATTTAAACATTATTGCTTTATTTAAATTTGTTTTAGCCTTTTTAATTTCACCCATCTGTATATAAGTACAGGCCATATTGTAAAAAATATAAGGATTTTCTTTGTTTAAAGAGGCAGCCTTTTTATAATTCTGCACAGCCATATTAAACTGGCTGTTCTGCGCGTAATTATTAGCAAGATTGTAATAAGCTTTGTAATATTTCGGGTTTACGCTTATTGCTTTTTGATACATAAAAATAGCGTTATCTTTTTCACCTTTATCCTCAAGAACATTACCCAGAATTAACCAATCTTGAGCTGAACGTTCTTTTTCATCAATCTGCAAAATTAAATCCATGGTTTTATTATAATTATTATCACTATAGAATGCTGTTGCCTGTTTTGATAAATCTTCAGATGCGAAACAGGCACATCCTGCAAATAATAAAGCTGTAATTAAAAATCTTCTCATAACTAAATTATAAAAAAAAATTATAAATTTATCAAATACAGGACTTATGTTATATTGTGTTTATGAGGTCAAACAAGATAAAATTCTGGTTATTAATATTGCTTCCTTGCTTTTTATTTATAATAAGCAGTCTGCTTATAAAATATCATCCTCAACCAATATGCCTGTGGAAAAATTTAAGCGGTTATAATTGCCCTGGCTGCGGTATAACTAGGGCATTTCACTCATTGTGTATTTTGGATTTTAAATCTGCTTATAATTACAACCCGGGTATATTTATAGTTGCACCGCTGCTTTTATACATATGGCTTAAAGAATTAGTAAAATGCCTAAATACATAAATAATAAAATTTGCTATACTTTTCAAGGGATTTCCTTTTAGGCTGGTTAGGCGTACACTGTATTCTACTTATTTGAACAGCAACTGTTCCCGCAAGAAAATGAACCTTGAAATAGTTTTTTTTAGATGATAAACTGATTTACGAAGAGAAGATAAGGAGTATTAAATTTATGGTCTGTTTAACATCAAACAAAATTGATACTAAACTCGTATCAGAAGCACTAAAAGCATTAGGAAAAGATAATTTTGCTTTAATTATTCACGGAAGCAGTTTCCCATCTAAAAATGGTGAAGATACTGGATTTGGAACATTCAATTCTGCAGCAGGACGCGATGTAATTGACTACGCTCACGGCATTTTCAACGCTTTGCAATTAGGACCTGCCGGAAAAACAAAAAGCTCAGACTCATCACCTTACTGTGGTACAATTTTCTCAGGAAACCCGCTTTTTATTGACCTTAAACAATTAACAGAAAAGAAATGGGACAATATACTTTCACAAGAAACTTTTGAAAAAGTTGTTGCAGGAAATCCTAATCAAAATAAAGGTAAAACCGCATACTCATATATTATGAAGGCTCAGAATGAAGCTCTAAAAGAAGCCTGGGCAAACTTTAAAGAAATCCATGGCGGAATATTCGGTTCTTCCTTAAAAAAAGAATTTGATAAATTCAAAAAAGAAAATAGCTTCTGGTTAGATAATGACTCCTTATATGAAGCTCTTTCTATAGAAAATGATAATGATTTCTGGTACACATGGAAAAACGAAACAGATAAAAAGCTTATGAACCCGAAATCAGAAGAAGAAAAGAAAGCATACGCCTCAAGAATAGAAGAAATCAGAGATAAATATTCTGACGAAATTGAGTTTTACAAGTTCTGCCAGTTTGTATTAGAAAAACAGAATGAAGAAACAAAAAAATATGCACTTTCGTCAGGCATAAAAATGATTGCCGACAGACAGGTAGCTTTCTCTGACAGAGATGCCTGGGCTTATCAGTCCCTATTTTTAGAAGGCTGGTATCTTGGCTGCCCTCCTGATTATTTTTCAAAAGATGGTCAAGCCTGGGGCTTCCCTGTAATGGATCCGGACAAAATGTTCAATCCGGACGGCTCATTAGGCGAAGGCGGAATTTTAATGAAAAATCTTTACAAAAAGATGTTCAAAGAAAATCCGGGCGGTGTTAGAATTGACCATATTGTAGGTTTAATCGACCCTTGGGTTTATAAAGTAGGCAAGAAACCAATGTGTGAGCAGGGTGCAGGAAGATTATACTCATCTCCTGAACATCCTGAACTTTCAAGATATGCAATCGCAAGAAATGAAGATTTAGACTGGACTCTTGAAGCTGACAAAGAAAAAAGAGTTAAGACTCTTTCAGAAGAACAAATAAAACTTTACGGCAGACTAATTGAAAAAATTGTTATTGCTGCAGCTAAAGAATGCGGACTCGATAAAAATGCAATCGTTTGCGAAGATTTGGGAACATTAACAAACCCTGTTGATGCTGTAATGAAAAAATACGAACTTCAAGGTATGAGATTAACCCAGTTTGTTGTTCCTGAAAAACCTGAACACCCTTACAGATGTAAAAACATTGGTGAACACGTTTGGAATATGGTTGGAACTCATGATAACCTTCCGATTTCTATGTGGGCTGAAAGTATGATTAATACACACGAAGGTTATCTGCATGCAAAAAATCTTGTAGAAGATTTATTTGCAGAAGCTGAGAATAAAGACGATATTATTGTTAAACTTACTCAGGATAAAGAATATCTGAGATTTGTTAAATTAACAGAAATCTTTGCATCAAAGGCAAGAAATGTTCAAATCTTCTTTACAGATTTCTTCCAGATTAATGATGTTTACAATAGACCTGGAACATCAGGTGACCAGAACTGGTCACTTAGACTTCCAAACAACTTTGAGGAACTTACTCCAATTGATTTGCAGGCAATATTAAAAGCTGCAATCATTGCGAGAGGTAAAGAATTTGCATCAAAACATGCAAGTTTGATTGAAAAACTTTCTTAAGTTTGATAATATTAAAGCCGGAGCTAACGCTCCGGCTTTTTAGTTAATTAAGGAGTACATATTATGTTTATTCAACCTGTTACAGGTTATAGAAAGGTTGTTACACCGGCGTTTAGAAGTCAGACAGAAAATCCGTTACTAAAACAATCAGATATAACCAGATTAGATTCTAAATTAGTTATAGGCAGAGCACCAGGAGCCTGCCGTTATGAAAACCATCAGTATAAAATTAACTCAAATATTCTCGATAAAGATTTGCAGTTCTTAAAAAGTAATTATAATGTTGATACACTAATAGATTTAAGAGCAGGACATATTGAAGGTAATGAAATTACAAAAGAAGCAAACGCTGCTAAAAAAGCAGGAATGACTTACCTCAATCTACAGATGGATGGTGCTATAGCACCAAAACCAGACGAGCTTAAAAGCTTTTTCAACACAATCGACAAGGCAAAAGGTAATGTATATTTACATTGTCACATGGGACACGATAGAACAGGTGTGATGTCTGCCTGCTATATGGCAAAGGTTCATAAACTGAACGAAGAATTTGCTTTTCAAAAAGTTTTTGATGAAAGGGGAGTTACTCGTTTAAAATACATGTATGGACACCCTGATCAGTGTAAATTGCTTTCTAATATATTAAAATATCTAAAATTTTTCTAAAAAGAAAGGGCGGAAGCTTCGCTTCCGCCCGATAAGCTCTCTTTAAAATCTTATTATTCAACTACAGCACTGTAGCAGTCAGAACAAATAGTTTCGTGGCCTGCGTGTTCACCGAGTTTTCTATACTTCCAGCAGCGTTCACACTTTTCGCCTTCTGCATTTACTACCCATACTGTAATCCCATTTTCTGTATATTCATTTAAAACGCCTTCCGGTGCTGAATCTGAAACATATGCTTGAGAAGTAATAAATATATCTGCAAGTTCTTTTGCATTTGCTTTCAAGACATCTGCATCGCCGGATTTTACATAAACCCCAACTTCAAGCGAACTTCCGATTTTCTTATCAGCTCTTAGAGGTTCAATTGCTCTTGTCACAACCTCTCTTGTTTTAAGAATTTTTGCAAAATCTTCTTCTAACTGAGGATTATTCCATTCCTTATTTACTACCGGCCAGTTTGCAAGAAGAATACTTTCCAATCCGCCGCGCTGAATTTCAGGAGTATTCTGCCAGATATCTTCTGCTTGATGCGGCATTACAGGTGTTAAAATTCTTACAAGAACCTGTAAGGTTTCATAAAGGACAGTTTGGCAGGCTCTTCTTGATAAAGACTTTTTACCTGCTGTATACAGTCTGTCTTTTACAATATCAAGATAGAATGAGCTTAAGTCAACTGCCGCAAAGTTTTGCAGGCATTGGAAATACTTATAAAACTCATAGTTATCAAAAGCAACAGTCACTTCTTCCACAACTTTATTAAGTTTATGTAGAGCAAACTTATCAATAGGTTTCAACTCTTCGTATTTTACATAATCTTTTTGAGGATTAAAATCAAAAATATTACCGAGCAAAAATCTTGCCGTATTTCTTGTTTTCTTAAAGATTTCTGCAAGCTGCTTAATTATGTTATCCCCGATTTTTGTATCATTTCTGTAATCAACAGAAGCTGCCCATAATCTTAAGATATCAGCACCATAATTTTTGATGATATCATCCGGCCTAATGTAATTTCCCAGAGATTTAGACATCTTTCTTCCGTCTTCTCCAAATACAAATCCGTGTGTTAAAACAGATTTATATGGAGCCTTACCTTGAACAGCCATAGAAGTTAATAATGATGACTGGAACCATCCCCTGTGTTGGTCAGAACCTTCAAGATACATATCAACAGGAGTATGGCCTAATTCATCAGAACGTTTCTCAACAACAGCTCTCCAGGTTACGCCTGAATCAAACCAAACGTCCATAATATCTTTTTCTTTTCTTATGTGTTTTTTTCCACACTTAGGGCATACAAAACCTTCCGGCAAAAGTTCTTCAGCTGTGCGTTTTACCCACGCGTCAGAAGATTCTTTTTCAAATATTTTCGCTACGTTTTCAATTGTTTCGTCACTAACTATAACTTCGCCGCAGTCTTCACAGTAGAATACAGGTATTGGCACGCCCCACGCTCTTTGACGAGAAATACACCAGTCAGAACGACCTTCTACCATGTTAGAAATTCTAGCCTCACCGCTTGCAGGTATCCATTTTACCCCTTTGATTGCATCTAATGTTTCTGCACGGAATTTATCAACCTTAACAAACCATTGCGGAGTTGCTCTGTAGATTACAGGATTTTTACATCTCCAGCAGTGCGGATATGAGTGGTTAATATCCGCTGCAGCAAGAAGTGCACCGCAGTTTTGAAGTTTTTCTATTACAATTTTATTACCTTTATAATACGGAACGCCTTCTAAATCTTTATCACCGACGATTTCAGTCCAACAGCCTTTGCTGTCGAGCGGAGAGAATACTTCGATATTGTATCTATTCCCTACTTCATAGTCTTCAAGACCATGACCCGGCGCCGTGTGTACAGAACCCGTACCTGCATCAAGTGTTACGTGCTCGCCTAAGATAATTGGAGATTTTCTTTCGTACAAAGGATGTTTAGTATTTAAGAGTTCTAAATCAGCCCCTTTAACGGTTCCTATTACATTGATATCTTTTTCTTCCCAGCTAACGCCCTCAAGGAAGCTTGCAAGCAATCCTTCAGCGATTACATAAACATCATTGTTATAAGTAAAGAATGTATATTCAAATCGCGGATGCATACTGATTGCCATGTTTGACGGAATTGTCCAAGGAGTAGTTGTCCAAATAACAGCATAAACATTGTCATTTGGAATATTTACCAGCTGCTTAATTTTATTTACCCCTTCGTCATCAAACTTAAATCTTACATAGATTGATGTAGATGTATGGTCAGCGTATTCTACTTCTGCCTCAGCTAACGCTGTTTCACAGGAAGCACACCAGTAAACTGGTTTCAAACCTTTTTCAATATATCCTTTTTTGTACATTTCACCGAAAACTCTAACCTGTTCGGCTTCAAATTCAGGATTTATTGTGAGGTAAGGATGTTCCCAATCTCCCCATACGCCAAGACGCTTAAATTCAGACTCCTGTCCTTTCAAATTTTTATGCGCAAAATCTCTGCATTTTGCTCTTAATTCAGCAGGAGTCAAAGCTTCACGGCCGCCTTTGATATTCTTTACAACAGCGTTTTCAATTGGAAGCCCGTGACCGTCATAGCCCGGAACATAAGGTGAGTAAAAACCTGACATGGATTTATATTTAATAAGAATATCTTTTAAAATCTTATTAAGCGCTGTTCCAACGTGAATTTTTTCAGAGCTCAAATACGGAGGCCCGTCGTGCAGCACAAAAGAATTAGACTTGTCACGCTGAGCCAAATTCTTTTCATAAACTTTTATTTCCTCCCAGAAATTTTGAGTTTCCGGTTCTTTTCTTGTAGCATTTGCCCTCATCTCCAATGTAGTCTGCGGCAAATTCAAAGTTTCTTTATATTCCACCATGTCTATACCTCAATTTCCTTTTTATTTGTATTAAAATCTTTATTAAAGCTTACGTTATGCTTAATTTTGATAAGCGTATTTGTTTTAAGGTTTTTCATTTTTATAAAATCAGCCATTTTATTGTAATCAAATGCATTTTCCCATCTTGCAATAACAACAGTTGCAACACAGTTTCCAATTAAGTTAACAGTAGTTCTTCCCATATCAAGAATCTGGTCTATACCTAAAAGAACCGCTACGCCGAGAATAGGAATATTAAAGCTCGTCAGTGTTCCGGCAAGCACAATTAAAGAGGCTCGCGGCACGCCTGCAACACCTTTAGATGTAAGCATTAACGCAAACATAATCACTAATTGCTGCTCTATGGTTAAATGAATACCTACAAGCTGGGTGGAAAAAAGCACTGCCATTGCAAGATACAACGTAGAGCCGTCAAGGTTAAATGTATATCCTGTAGGCATTACAAACCCTACAATAGATTTTGGCACACCAAATTTTTCCATAATTGCCATTGCTTTTGGAAGTGCAGCTTCTGAACTTGCAGTTGTAAACGTTAAAAGAGCAGGTTCTTGAACAGCCTTAATCAAAGCGCGCAGAGAAATACCAACAATTTTGCAGGCAACATACATTACAATCAATACAAATACTGCAAGTGCAGAATATAGGGAAAGAATAATTTTCCCATAATTATATAATATTTCAATTCCGTTAGAGCCAACAGTATACGCAATCGCTCCAAAAATACCTACAGGGGCAAAAAACATTACGTATTCTGTAAATTTAAACATTATAGACGCAACTGAATTTAAAATACCGACAACCGGTTCTGCTTTTTTACCAACTGCACATATAGCAAGTGCAAAAAATATACAAAAAATCACTATTTGGAGCAGGTTGCCATCAGCCATAGCCTGAAAAATGCTTGTAGGACATAGGCTTAAAAGTAAATCACCAAAAGAATTATGATGAGTAGTAGACGCCATCTCAACAATTCTGGTCAATCCTGTTTGCTCAGATGCAATATTTTTAATTCCAACACCAGGTTTAAAAAGATTAGCAAATCCTAAACCTATAAATAAAGCCAGTGTAGTAACAACTTCAAAGTATGCAATAGTTTTAATACCTAATCTTCCCAGACTCTTAACATCACCGTGTCCAGCTATTCCGACAACGAGAGTTGCAAAAAGCAATGGTGCAATAATCATTTTTACCATTCTCAGAAATATTTCGGCTAAAACATGAAGTCTGACAGCAAACGCAGGAAAAGCCCATCCAACAAGGACTCCTAATAATAGTGCCGCAAAAATCGCTATTGTTAATCGTGATTGTTTCAAAATCTTTTCCTTCTCAAAACCCTTCAATTGTAAATTATACAATAAACAAGAGAAAAGTATACAAACATGCTACGATTTGTTACGCATTTTGCCCGCCATGATTGACACACATATTTGTTCGTCCTAAGATTAAAGTACTCTAGTCGAAATTTCTGCCGGATTTGACGGTTAGAGGGAGGGGTAAATCAACTCCAGTCAGTATTACAACTACCAGCTGAAAGTGTTTATCCTAAAAATAAATTTAGTAAAATAGGTAAAAGGAGAAAAAGTTATGCCTACTATGAACCAGCTTGTGCGTTCAGAACGTAAAAAGCTAAAAGACAAAACCAAATCGCCGGCTCTTATGGAATGTCCACAAAGACGCGGCGTATGTACAAGGGTTTACACTACAACCCCTAAAAAACCTAACTCTGCTTTGAGAAAGGTTGCCAGAGTCAGACTTACTAACGGATTTGAAGTAACTTCTTATATCCCTGGTATCGGACACAACCTTCAAGAACACAGTGTTGTTCTAATCAGAGGCGGAAGAGTTAAAGACCTTCCTGGTGTTAGATATCACATCGTACGCGGTACTTTAGATACAGCAGGTGTTGCTAACAGAACACAAAGCCGTTCTAAATATGGTGCTAAGAGAGCTAAAGGAGGTAAGAAATAATGTCTAGAAGATCTAAACCGGAAAGAAGAATTCCTTCAGCTGACCCTATTTATAACAGCGTTGATGTTTCTAAATTCATTAACAGAGTTATGAGACGCGGTAAAAAATCTATCGCTGAAAAAATATTCTACTCTACAATTACAAAAGTTGAAGAAAGAACAAACGAAAAGGGCTTGGAAATTTTCCAAAAAGCTCTTACTAACGCAACTCCATTATTGGAAGTTAAAGCAAGACGTATCGGTGGTTCTACTTATCAAGTACCTATCGATGTAAAACCAGATAGAGGTTTTGCTCTTGCATCTTCCTGGATTATTGCAGCTGCTAAAAACAGAGGCGGAAAATCTTTCGTTGAAAAATTAACTAACGAACTAATCGATGCTTCTAACGGCAACGGTGCTGCTTGCAAAAAACGTGAAGATACCCATAGAATGGCAGAAGCTAACAAAGCGTTTGCTCACTACAGATATTAATATTATTTGTATAATAAAAAAAGGGCGGTTGGAGTTTTCTCCAACCGCCCTTTCTCTTACACAAGTTCGTCCAAGCTGTCTGCTAATGACTTTTGCTCATCCAATACTACCTTGAGGATAGTACCCACTGCTGATAGTTCTTGACCTTTGTCAAAATTATACTCACAGTAATTCTTAGCAATCTCTAGCAAATCAATGCTTAACGTAACTTTTTCTTCAATTGTGGAAAGTGTATCTAACATATTTTTCATACATATAAAATACAACAAAGTATTCTCTTTTGTCAAGAGATATTTGAAAATATATTAAAAAATGTATTAAAATAATTTATTTGTTATTCCGGTTGTAATTAGTGCCAAGCCATATTTATCAACGGTTTCAACGACTTTTGATGAAGCTGAAGGCACTATTACAAGAGATATTCTGCATTGAATTGCTGCATTTATATCATGAACATCAAGTGGAATATCAGAAGCTAATACAGCATCTTTAGCCCTTTCACACGCTGCATTCAAAGCATATTCAGATGCATCACTTCTCAAACCTTGAGCTACAGCTGAGGTTTTTAAATCTTTTGCGATTACAACTGCCTGAGATTTTGCATGCTTTGCCACCTTCCATGCAAAAACAGCATCTTCTATCTGCTCTACTGTCGGTTTATTTTTAGATACTACTTTAAACGTTTCTTTATCCAGTTCGCTTAAATTCGGGGTTTGCACAAGCGTTCCCAGCGGAGTTACTATAGTTTCATTTGAAAGATACTTTTTATAATCTTTTAAAGGAGTTTCTATACTTACATAACATATGTCATGTGAGTCCAGATATTCTACGGCATTTTTTGTAAACTTTGGAGCAATAATTATATTTACTCCCTTAAGCATCTTTGCTGCATCGCTGTCAATTTCAGCCGAAACTACCACATTTGCATTAACAAAATCAAGAGGATTTGAGTCCATTGCTTGCACAATAGCTTCCTCCAGGGATTTTCCAAGTGCTACTGCACTTATATTCGTGCCAGATACCGTAACAACAGCATTAACATCAAAAAATTCACTTATTACGTTCAACCCTTTTGTTATACTTAAAATGTCTGCATATGAAAGAGGTTTGCTTGATGAATAATCTATTGTTTTTTCGTTTCTTTCAATGCTGGCATTCTGGTGACTGTTTATTCCGCTTGTTATTTTAAAGTCTTCTAAATTCATTTTACGCCTCACTAACTAATACATAGTATTATTGCTGCTGTCCTATCGGAGCTGAAGTTACAGGTATCGGTGCAAACTGCGGCTGCGGTGCTTCTGTTCTTTCTGGTTTAACTTCAACCGTAGGAGTTTCCTTTTTCTTTATCGGTGTTAAAGTCTGTTGCAGAATTTCAGCCGGTTTTACCACCGGTGCAGGAGTTTTTTGCTCTTCAGCTTTTTCTTTCTCTGCCTCTTGCTGTTCTTTTTCTTTGTTTTCTAATTTCTTTTTCGCTTCACTCTGAGGAATGATTGATACCCCCGGAGCTCTGAAAGGATTTAAGATTACTTCCGGATACTCAAAATCAGCATTTCCATAAGGTGCAGTTGCAACTGTCATAACATCTTTCCAGATAAGAGCAGGTACTGTTCCGCCTGTAATCCCGCCCATCTGAGAGTTATCATCATTACCGACCCATACGCCTGTAACAACATCAGGAGTAAAGCCGATAAAATACGCATCTTTACTATCATCTGTTGTACCGGTTTTTCCTGCAGCAGGTTTTCCGATATTAGCAGCACGGCCTGTGCCGTTTGTAATAACTGTTTTCATAATTGCAGTCATTGTTGCAGCAGTATTAAGATTAAGCACCTTACTTGAACGGGCTTTTTTAGCTTCATAGAGAATTGTTCCTCTTGATGATTCAATTCTTTCTATAGCAAAAGGTTCTACCTTAAATCCGCCATTTGCAAAAACACCATAAGCTCTTGTCATTTCAAATAATTTTACACTGTTTGAACCGAGAGAAATTGTATAATCATAAGGAATTGGTGTTGTAATTCCCATTACTCTTGCAAGCTGTATAACAGGTCTTACACCTATTGCATCCATAAGCCTTGCTGTACATACATTAGAAGAAACCATCAGTGCTGTATACAAAGGAATAGGGCCTCTGTATTTATTACCGTAGTTTCTAGGCGTCCAGTCGCCGGCTTTGAAAGGTAAATCATCTATCATATCATTAGGAGAATATCCCTTTTCAATTGCAGCTGTGTAAATAAACGGTTTGAATGCAGAACCGGAAGGTCTTGCAGATTGCGTTACCCTGTCATACTGGCTCTTTGTATAATCTTTACCTCCGGCATAAACCAGTATTCTCCCGTCAATAGGGCTGAATGAAAATACTGCTGCCTGATTTTTATCTCTTGTTAAGCCCCACGCTTTAAGATTCTTTAAGATAGCCTCATTTGCTTTTACCTGGGCTTTGTAATCAAGTGTTGTTATAACCTTATAACCGCCATTCACAATTTCATCTTCTGTAAACCCGAGTTTATACATTTCTTTCATTACATAATCACAGAAGTATGGCGCCTTGTTTGTTGCATACATAGTCGGCATTGACGACAAAATTATCGGAGCTTTTTTAGCTTTTTCATAAGTTTCTTTATCAATGTATTTCATTTTATACATTCTTAAAAGAACCTGATTTCTGCGTTTTTCTGCGAGTTTTTTGTTGTTATACGGCGAATAAACAGACGGCGCCTGCGGAAGTCCGGCAATTAAAGCCATTTCCGGCAATGTAAGCTGGTTAAGATTTTTATTAAAGTAAATTCTTGCGGCTCCCTTAACACCGTATGCTCCGGAGCCTAGATAAACATTATTAAGATACATTTCCAAAATCTTATCTTTTGAAATGGTCTTTTCTATCTGTGCAGCAACCTGTAATTCTTTGATTTTTCTGGTAAAAGTTTTTTCATTAGAAAGGAATAATATTCGAGATAATTGCTGTGTAATAGTACTTGCACCCTGTACAACATGACCAGCAAGTACGTTCGCAACCATTGAGCGGGCAAGACCTACCATATCATATCCAGGATGTTTATAGAAATTTTTATCTTCCGTCGCAATAAGCGCTTTTACAAGTGTTTCAGGGACTTCTTTCAACTCAACATTTGAATATGTATAAGCTGCGAATGTCTTAATAACTTCGCCATCACCTGCACAGAAGGTCGTAACAATATTTGGTTTAAGCGTATTCAAATTTTTTATTGGAGGCAGTGATGTCAAATAGAGCTTCAAAGCTATCAAGCCTGCAAGCATGACCCCAAGTCCAAAAACAATGAGTCCTGCGATTAGTTTTAAAAATGGATTATCAACTGTTACGCGTTTAGAAGAATATTTCTTTTTTCTATTTTTTGGAATATTGTAATTTCCCATAAAATTATCCTTTATTGATTTTATCTCTCAATCTTAGTACCATGATATTATTCTAACAAAGAAATAACAGGGCGGAGTGTTTTTCAATATAATGTTAAGTTTTTTGACAATTTTAAAGAATGAATTATTATCATATTTTGTACCAGAAAAAATGGAATATAAAATCACCGGTAAATGCCTTAAATGCGGCAAATGCTGCAGATATATGTATAGTTTTGACACTTACACTACAACAGATTTTAAGATAATGCAGTTTCTTTTTCCTGCATATAAAAGATTTTATATCAGAGGAAAGGATGAGGCAGGAAATCTCATTTTTGCCTGTAAATATGTCACAGAAGAAGGACTTTGCTCTGTTTATGATAAACGTCTGCGTATGTGCCGCAATTATCCTGCAAAAAAAATTTCTTATCCGGGAAAACTTCATGAAGGCTGCGGATACAAAGTTGAAGATAAGAGTTTTGAAAAATACTTAAAACATAAGAGTTAATTAATCATTAATCTCTTGATTTGCTCTTGTATAAACGAATAACTCTATTGGATTTATGTTTAAAATAGAGGAAATTTTATATATAGTTTTCAGAGTCATATTTTTTTTGCCCCTCTCTATATCGCTTAAATAACGCACATCCATATTTAATTTCTCTGCGAAAATGGCCTGCGTCATGTGACGCTGCTGCCGGAAAAATTTAATTTTCAAACCAATATTTAAACATAATTCTTCATAGCGCATATAAAAATTTTAATGTATTTATATATACAAATACATCTATATAAATATACATTAAATGGGGGTTATAAATACATATTAAATATGATTTAATTCTATAGTGTTAAAAAAAATATTTTTTTTGTATGAAAGAGAGGAAATTATGGAAAGAAAATCTTTTTTAGTAACTGAACTATTATGCTTATTTTTGGGGTTATTGGGAGCTCATAGATTTTATACCGGGTATATAGGCTTAGGTATTTTGCAACTGCTTACTCTTGGCGGATGCGGAATATGGAGTCTTATTGATTTTGTTATGATTAGTTTAGACAAATATAAAGATGCCAACGGTCAGGAACTGATGGAATACAACCAGTGTATTGGCTACGGGCTTATTTTATTGTCAGCTGTTGTAACTATATTATGCATTATTTTCTAGGCTTATTTTAAATAATATTAAGTACGGCTATTGACAGATTTTAAAACATACTATATAGTGTATAAGTTACAATTATTCATTGGAGAAAAAATGCCTGTACTGAATTCACTACATATGTGTATCAAGAACATCCGAATTAATAATTCGGTGGTCATGCTATGCTGCAAAAATGTGAATTTACAGGTTAGTTAAAAAATCTATATATAGTTTAAGAGCTTGTAAATTCTGAAGAAATTTACAAGCTCTTTTTGTTATTTAAAGGAGGATTAGATGAGAATTAACCCGATTAGAGAAACAAATTATCCGAACTACAACAGTTTCCAGACAAAGAAACTAACACATAAGTCTCCCAACAGCGCCCGCATTACAGACTTAAGCATTCTGAACCAAAACTACAATCAGGTTAGAATAAATTTCAGAGGTGTGCCAAATACCTCTCTGGAACTCATCAAACAAATTCCTCTTGAAGACAGGCTTGCCTCGCTCTTTCAAAACTTCAGGCTTGGAGATTTAATCCTTGTCGGCAAGAATTTACAGGATTGCGCTAAAAAAATGTACAAAAATGCCAACCTTGTCCAAAATGCAATTAAACGAAGTTTCTATATTGCTGATGACAAAATCGGCGGTTCTCTCGGTTTTATAAAAAACAGCAGTGGAGATACTGAAGTTATTAACCTTAATGATTTTGAAATTCCTCTGATAAGCGGTAATAAAACTTATCCGCTAAAACCTCAGGAAAGTTTTTATGTTATTCCTGAAGATGTACTTTCTGTTGATGGGAATTTGCTAAAAATTAAAGATGAGCCAAAAACAAATTTAAGCATGTATAGAAAAAATTTCGCACGTGCATTTGACTATGAGAAAGAGGTTAAACAAAACCTTGAAACACTCAACAAAAAAACATTATCAAAGTTGATGAAAACCGACCACAAAGGAACATCTGCTGTAACATTTGCCGAAGTTGGAGGATATCAGGAACTTAAAGATACTCTAAAAAAAGATATCATTTATCCGCTTCATTATCCGGATGCTTATGAGAACATGGAGCTTAACCGCGGTTTTATCTTATACGGACCTCCGGGAACCGGTAAAACACATATTGCAAGAGCACTTGCAAATGAAGCCGGTGCAAATTTTATAAGCCTCAACGGTCTTGACCTAGAGTCAAAATGGGTTGGCGAATCAGAAGCTAACTGGAGAAGCCTTTTTACAGAAGCAAAAGAAAATCAGCCTACTATTATTTTCCTTGATGAATTTGATGCTGTTGCAAGAAGCAGAGATAGTAAAGATGAATACGGGAATAAAGTTGTAAATCAAATTTTAACACTTATGACTGATATTGATAATGAAGGCGACAGCGTTTTTGTAATTGGTGCTACAAATAATTACGCAGCCCTTGATAAAGCAATAATTCGTTCCGGCCGTTTTGGGAAACATTACGAAGTTAAAGAGCCCGATATGGATGCCCTAAGAGAGATTTTCAAAGTTCATACTAAGAAAAAAACGCTTGATGAAAATATTAATACAGAAGAATTATTGAGTAAGCTTCACTCTCTGAAAGCAACAGGTGCAGATATTAAGCATATTGTCAATGATGCGCACAACAATGGATATGTTCGTGCAGGAATTTTCACAAAAATGGAAAACAAAACTTTTAATTCTAATGATTTAAAAGATTTTAAAATCGAAAAGGAAGATTTTGACAAAGCCATTGATGATTTTATGAAAGACAGGAAAAGTAATACGAGAAAACCTATCGGATATAACAAGCAGTAAGGGTTAACTTTTGTAACAAAACTAGCAAAAAAATTTTTCACATACTTATATATCAAGGTAAGGAGAATTTAAATGCAGTTAAATAATAATGTTTCTTTTAAAGCTGTACCCGGCGGACAAATTAAGTCATTACTCGCTAAAAATCCAGAAAAGCTTAATGAAATTACACAAAAATTAGCTCCAATGGGAGATAAGAATAGTGTTGTTGATATTTTTTACACCTCTGTACGAACTCAGGATAACAGAAACGTTAAAAAGTTTTCACTCAGATTATTTAACAAAGTATTCGGAACCAGTGACAACGCTCCTGTTATGGAAAAAGAAACATCATTCTTTGCTAAAGATTTACTGCCGAAGCTAGACTTACTAACACAAAAAGATATTATATCCGCAGAAGACAAGCATTTTCGTAATGTTGCAGAAGCATTTAGCGGTTCTAAACCTTATAGAGAATGGCTTCACGAAATAATGAAGTCGAAAAAAGAAGAAGGTATTGAGCTCGGTTCTGATACAAAGAAACGTTTTAACAACATATTTAATAGGTTTTAAAAATGTTCAAATCTATAGTTTGCAAAGCTAAAACCAATATCACTATACCTTATTCTGGAACAAAAAAAGAAAAACTAGAATTTATTGATAGAACTGCCAGAACTTTTTGCGAAAATTTTGATACTTACCTGCAGATAAATAATCAAAAAAATTTTATTAAGAAAAAGGAGCTTATAGCTCTTTTTTCTGAGCTCTTTCCGGGGCTGAAAATTAATATTGGCAGAGTTAGTTCAAAAGAAGCCGGCACTGATGCAGCAACAAGACGCGAAGCAGATTGTTATATTATGCGTCTGAAACCAAGAAAAAGTAAAAACATACTAGTAAATATTCTTGATTATTTCAGGCCGTTAATGATAGAAAAAAATACCGATAATATTGAGTCAATAAAACATGAAACCTGTCATATAATTTCACAAAGTGTTAGAGGTAATGCTTTTAAAAATAATGATATAAGAGATTTTATGGCTCGAAACGGAGAATTTCTTGAAGATATGAGGTTTTTGTTAGAAGAGCGCACAAATCTTAGTATATTTCCTGCATTTTACTTTCAAAACAAATATAAAAACAAATTATTAGAATTATTTAAAAATTACAAAGTAAATGAATATAAACAAATCCATATCCTGTCGACTTTAAAGCGGCTCATTGAAGAAGAAAAACTTGCATACAACATATCTACACACGGCAAAAACACTACAATTGATGATATTAATGACAGGGCATATAAGGTTGAAAAATTTCTTGCATTTAATAAAAAGCTGGAAGTTATTAATTCTGCACTGAAACAAAAGCTTATAAATATTCGAAGCAATAAAAAAGACCTCCGTTGAGGTCTTTTTTAAACTTTGTAAAAAACTCCCAGAAATGGATTGTCTTGCTCACTCGCGTTGAACGGCAATTCCGTGTTTCGATATCGTGATTTCATCACTCAACAAAACACTCCAGCCTTCGCTCGTTCGCGCTCGAACCATAAAACAAGGCTCACGCCTTGTGGTGGTTCTCATCCATACCCTCAAAACTTTTACTCAAAACAAGAGCAGGAATAAATCCTGCTCTTGTTTTTACAATAAAAAACTCCCGGAAATGGATTCGAACCACTGTTGGAAGAGCCAGAATCTTCAGTCCTGCCGCTAGACGATCCGGGAATATTTATTACCAAATTTGCCAGAAACGTTTGCCGGTATTTCCGTCATTTAAATCCAACGGGTCTTTCGGTTTAACGTTTGTTCCGCCATATTCATAAGGGTTAGAAGCATCCATAGCCCCTTTTGTTGAGGTATATGTAGCTTTTGACTTGTTAGACTTACCCTCAGCGTCCGGAGTTGAAGATTTAACTTTGGTTTCATTTACATTGTAATATCTTTCAGCATCATATCTATCGATATTTCTAAGTCCGTAAGAAGCATTTGTAACATCCTTTTCTTCAGGATTAGAGTAGTCTTCAACTTTTTGAAGAGTTTTTGCTTCAGGATCTTTACCTAAGAAATGCATTCTGCCCAATTCGTCTGTATAAATAGTCGAATTAGCCATTGCCTGCACAGTAGTTAAGCCTATCATTGCAATTAAACCTAATGAAATCAAAATTTTCTTTTGCATAACATTGTACTCCATAAGCTTTGATACCAACATTATAATACAAAACTATTTAAAAGTACAAGGGGGGGGAATGAATTTGAGCTTGAATTTAAATTACTTTATTTTTATTTCATTGGTTATGTCTTTTCCGCCGTATAAAAGAACACTTTTTGCAAATACATAATCGTATTTATCTGCTTGAGCCTTTTTGGCAATTTCATCCTTTATACTTTTTTCAATTGCATTAAGTCTTGCATTATAATCTTTTTCAAGAGCAGATTTTTTTGTATTAAATTCTTTTGTATATTTTTCTTCTAATTGTAAAATCTTTGCGCTGTCAGTTTCGTTAGAAATTTCTCCTCTTGCATTAACAATAATCTTGTTTAACTCATCCATTTTCTTAGCATGTTCCTGTTTTAATTGTTTAACCTGTGCTGAATTGCTAACAATCTTCTGCAAATCAACTACTGCAATTGTACCGCCTTCTGCGTGAACATAATTTATTGATAAAAACAGACCTAAAATAAGAATAAAACAACTTTTTTTCATAATTAACCTCTCTCTAACATAATAAATTATTTATCTCTTAGATAAACAAAAAAAAACATTCTCCAGCCGGCTAAAAAATTAATTGAAAAGAATATTTATTTAATCTAGAATATAAGTATGTCCAGATTATTTTTCATCATAGCCTTAATATTTGTTGGTCTAACACCTGTACTCGCAGAAGAACAGGTGAAAGAAACATACAAGCTTCAAGGGCAGGTTGAGTATGATGACAATCCGGTAGAAACAATTTATCTTGATGAAACTATTGAAAAACCGAAGGTTAATATACCACAGCGTTCGGTCACTATTCCGATAAAAATTCTCAATATTACATCAAATACAAACACGCCCAGGAGCGCCCTTGCAAGGGCGTCAGTAACAAGAAATAATTTGAAGGATATACTTCCTCTAAGCGGTTCTCTGTCTGAAACCGCACACGGCATAACATACGGAACTCTGTGGGGTGAAGAATTATCATTTTCTCAAATGGAATCTACAACAGGAATCTTTTTGAGATATGATGCTCCTAAATATTTTTCTCTTGATACAACCTTCAAACAAAGTGCATCTCAAGATATCGGCACTCAGTACGGTACAGTAAGAGTTACACCAGAATGGCATATCACCGATAAGCTTACTTTGAAAAATGCGTTTACAAATTATGTAAACGCACCTAAAAACAAAAATGAAATAACACTGGTTTACAGTCCTGCATTAAAAAAATATGCTGAATCTTTAAAATTTGAACTCGGGGTCGCAGAATCATATTATTCTAATGGAAGCAGAAGTTCAGCTGTTAGTTTTAGTACCGGATTTAAGTTGTAATTAACCCGAAAATTTTATATAATTGATTTATGATGAGATACAAACAAGAGCAAAGACGGCCTAAAAGAGTTATCAACAGGAATAATAAAAGAGCCGATGAGAGAAAGCCGGTCAAGGCTTCATCTTCTTCTAACGGTTTTTATTACTCTTTTTTGACGGTGGTGCTTTTGTTATGCCTGGTACAAATAACCATCAGTGCAGTGTTGAACATATCAAAAATTGTATCTTACAAAGCTAAAATTGTTCAGATTACAAAGACAAGAAACGCTGCAAAAGCTTTGAATGAACAGCTTCAGGATAATATTAAGAATTTTTCTAATGTTACCGGGCTGGAAGCAATCGCTAGAAATAATCTCAAGATGTCCGGAGAAGATGAAGTTCTGGTTATTATTAATACAAAACCTGATGAAACAAAAGAAGAGAAAGAAATCGTTACACGATTTATGAAGCTGAAAAAACATGATTAAAAATTTATTACAAGAAGGCTTTGCCTTAAAAGACAGAGGACATTATAAACACGCAATTGAAGTTTTCTATAAAGCGCTTGAAGAGGATAATACAAGCACGGAATTACTGTTTGAAATTGCAGATTTATATTACAGAATGCAGAATGAAGAAAGAGCTCTCAACTATATTGAACAAATTCTGGACAGAGTTCCGGAACATATCACCGCTCTTAAACTTCTGGAAAAAATATTTATTGATAGAAACGCGCTAGCAGAAGCAGAACAAACTGCAAAAAATATCTATTGTGTTTCACATAATAGCAATGATTTAGCCCAAATATTCAGACTTTTAAACATGCAAGGCAGGTTTGACGAAATTTTTGAATATAACGTAGAAAACCCAAACTCTTCCATATACTTTGAACAGGCAAAGGCTTTATTTTACAAGAAGGAGTTTGCTAAAGCACAGGAACTACTGGAAAAGGCAATTGCAGAGGAACTGGGAAATCAAGATATACTGCTATTGCTCGGACAAGTCTATTATGCTCAGGGGAAAAAAGACTTGTGTCTTGAACTTGCCGCAAAGATTTCTGAAAACGATGAAAATGCAGAATTGTTAAACTTTCTCGGGCTTCTGGAAGATTACAAAGGAAATTACAAAGAAGCATGCCGGTATATCCAAAAAGCTATTAAGCTTGATGCTGATAATGATAAATATTTTTATAATCTTGCTAATATGTATTTTAAGCAGGGCGACACAATGTATGCAAAGCGGTATTATAATCTTGCGATTTCTTTAAATCCGCAAAATCCTAATTACCATTTTGCTCTTGCGAATTTGTACTATTCAGAAAAACATTACAAAAGAGCGCTGGAGGAACTTCCGGATAATTTATTTGAGGCAAACCTGCTTAAAGTAATAATTTTGTACGATACCGGCTATCTTGCACTTGCAAAACAGGAATTAAAACATTTGTTTGCCGAGTGTCCGGATAACTCAATATTACAGGAATATTCCGAACGCATAGACAGCGAGCTGGGGCTTAAGTAAAATATTCTGTTTCGTTTTTTATTTTGTTATAGAAGAAGTTTAAGCGTTCTTTATCATGCAGATACCAGTATCCGATAAGAACTTCAAAAGCTGTTGACGGCCTGTAAACATTCTGAATAGCGCGTCTTGCAACTGGTATAGGAAGATTTCTTCCGCGTCTTGCTAATTCATGTTCTTCTTCTGTCAAATCTTCTGAAATAAAATGCAGCATTTCTGCTTGAAAGGAGGCATTTACCCTGTCTGTTGTCATTTTATGAAGAATTTTTGAATTAGATGTCTTATAAATAACGTATTCTCTTACAAAAATTTCCCACACAGCATCACCAAGATGCGCATAATTTCTGAGAGCAAAAATTTCTTCTGTCATAGAGAACCTGCCTTACAAATCGATATCTGATTCTTTAATAGGTGCACCGATTACACGTTCAAGCTCTGCTGCATTGATATTATAATTAAGCAGATTGTTGTAATAATCCAATTGTGCATTTAAATATGTATTTTCAGAATCCTTAAACTCTATGGCATCGCCCAAGCCGACCTGATATCTTCTGAAAGCAAGATATTGTCTTTCTTGAGCCTGCTGCAGTGCAAGCTTAGAAACATCCAGACTGTCATGTGAATTTAGAAGGCTTATATATGCGCTCTTGACTTCCAGATAAACATTTTGTTTCTGCTGTTCATAATCTGCAACATACTTATTATAAGTAGCCTTTGCCTCATCCACCTGTTTTTTTAGAAGCATAAGGTTAAGATTTGAATAATTTAACTGAACACCGACCTGATAACCGTAATCGCTGTTAATCTGGCGCCCGCCATGGTCATATCCTGCAAAACCGCTTACATCAGGAGTAAACGCACGTTTTGCACTCCTTACGTTCAACTCTGCTGCATCCATTGATTTTTTAGCCGCAAGAAGGGCCGGCCGTGACTCATTTGCCGTTTTGAGCAGTTCCGGGAAATTCACCTCATATTTTTTATTGTTAAGTTTGTCTTTTAAAATTACACCCTCAAGCTCCGGAATACCAACTGCGTTAGCAAGCTCTACTGCTGCAAGTTCAAGAGTATTCTTTGCTTTAATAAGATTTACTTTTGCATTCCCGAGGTTATATTCGGCTGTTGTAACATCAATCTTTGCCTTTTTACCAATCTGGTAATAAGCTTTTGCCTGTTTTAACTGGAGTTCGAAATCTTTTACGGTTTCTTCATATACAGATTTTTGAATTTCTGCAAAAACCATATTGTAATATGCAACCTTTACATTATAAATAACTGTTTCAATACTTGATTCAGCATCATATCTTGAAGCTTCATAATTTCTTTTTGCCATATCAGCATTTGCTTTTGTTTTACCAAAATCAAATAAAAGCATATTAGCAGAAAGTGTCGGAGCATAGAACATATTATACTTCTGCTGCATCATTCTTGACATATTTGCAGGCATTGTTGACATAAGCATATCATTTCTGGAATAGCTTACGCCTGCACCAACTGTTGGAAAGTAATTAGACCAGGCCTGACCGATTTTTGTTTTGTAGATTTCGGAATTACTGATAGCAGACATTATTGTCGGGTGATGTGTTATAGCAAGTTTTATACAGTCGCTTAAAGTTACCTCGCCGTTCATATCTGCATATTCTATCTGGCTTGTAATCGCAGGAAACTTGGTTTCATACATTCCTTTAGCTTCTTTGGAAGTACTTTTCTGAGCTCGTTGAACGCTTGCATTTTTCTTGCGCTCCTGACGTTTGTTTACTTTTTGCTTTTCCGGCTTTACAATTTCTATCTTATCGGAATTTTTAACTTTTTCCTTCTTATTTTTTGCAATAACAGAAGTCTGTGAAACTCCGAGAAGTGAACATATCAGCAGTATATTTAAAATCTTTTTCATCTTAAATCTCCAAATCCTTTTCGGTAATTTCTTTCTTAGGGAACAAATCTACAAATTCCTGAACAATTACATAGAACGCCGGAGTTAAAACTGCCCCCAGAGTTGCAGCTGCCATCATACCGCCTAGAACTGTAGAACCTACAGAAATTCTTGAATTTGCACCTGCACCGCTTGCAAAAATCATAGGCATTACACCTATAATAAATGCAAGTTCTGTCATCATAATTGCCCTGAATCTTAGTTTTGCAGCCTTTATTGCAGCATCTTTAACAGAGAGTCCGTGTCTTTCGTGTTCTTCTTTTGCAAATTCAACAATCAAAATTGATTGTTTTGCAGCAAGACCAACCAACGTTATCATACCAACCTGAGAATAAATATCAAACGCCTGATTTATCATAAGCTGAAATATCAAGGCTCCAAGAGCTGCAATAGGAGAAATCAAAAGTACTGCAATCGGAATTGTATAGCTTTCATAAAGAGCTACGAGGAATAAGTATACGAATACAAGAGCCATACCAACTATCATAGCTGTCTGACCGGAAGCTTCACGTTCCTGTGCAGATGTACCTGACCAATCATAGCTGATGTCTGCCGGAAGAATACTTGAGGCAGTATCTTCCATTGCATTCATTGCATCTCCGGAACTCTTTCCGGCAGCCTGCTGGCCTTGAATTTGAATTGACTTGTACTGGTTAAAACGGGTAATAGAGGCTGTACCGATTGCCTGCTTCAATTTAATTATTGAGAGAACAGGAACCATTACCCCGTTTTTATTTTTTACATAAATTCCTGACAAATCAGATGCTTTATCTCTAAAACGGCTGTCTGCCTGCAATTGTACTTTGAATACTCTATCGTACTTATTAAAGTCGTTAACATAGTATGTACCGAGCATTGAAGCTAAAGTTGAATAGAGTTCCTGCAAATCAACACTCTGGGCCATAGCTTTTTCATAGTCGATTTCTACTATATACTGCGGAACATTAGCCTGAAAAGATGTGTAAACACTGGATAAAGAAGAGTTCTGGTTTGCAGCGGCAATAAGTTTGTTTGCCCATACTTCCAGCTCCTGAGGAGTATATTCACCCTTTGAAAGCATCTGGAATTCAAAACCGCCCATCATACTCATACCGCTGATTGCAGGCGGTGAAAAAGAAACAATTGATGCTTCTTTAGTATTTGCTGCTACCGCCCTTATTTTATTCAAAATAGCAGTATGAGATAAGTCTGTAGCCTGACCTTTTATTTTTCTTATTACCCAGCTAACAGGGCTGACTTTTCTTTCTGCATACTCATCAAGCTGTATAATTACAGTAGACTGATTAACAGATCCGTTACCGCCAAATACCGTAAGCTTTTCTTTATTAATTCCGTCAATATCTTTAATCTGGTCAACAAACTTTCTTGACACTTCTTCTGTTCTTGATAAAGATGCACCGTCAGGAAGTGTAATCTGCGCAAGTAATATCCCCTGATCTTCATCCGGAATAAAACCTGTTGAAATAATTTTGAAAGAGAAAAGGGTTAATATAACAATTACTGCATAGAAAATTGCTGTAAGTTTCTTGTTATAAACAAATTTTGTTACATATTCCATGTAGAAATCTTCCAGCTTAGCAAACATTTCATTAAATTTAGTCACAATTAAAGCTGCTTCATCCATTATTTTCTTAATATAAGGATGTTTATTTCCTTTTTCACCTTCTTTTTGATGTCCGAGGAAATGTGCACACATTGCAGGTGAAAGCGAAAGCGCACATATTGCCGAGAACGCAATAGACACAGCAATACAAACAGCAAACTGTTTATACATAACTCCGGTCATACCGCCCATAAATATAATCGGCACAAATACAGCCATCAATACCATTGCCATTGCAACAAGAGAAGAGCCGACTTCTTCCATTGTAAGCTGTGTAGCAATTATAGCCGATTTTCCTTCCTCTATATGGCGTTTAACGTTTTCAATAACAACAATAGCATCGTCAACTACAACACCGACAGCCAGTACCATTGCAAATAATGTCAGCAGGTTAATTGACATTCCCATCGCTTTCAGTACAAAGAAGGTGCCAATCAACGATACAGGAATGGTTACACAAGGTACGAGCGTTGCCATTGCATCGCCTAAGAACAGGTAAATAATAATTACTACAATAAAGCCTGTAAGCAGAATTGTAAACTCTACTTCCTTCATTGATTCTTGAATATATTCGGCATCATCTTTAACATACATAATTTTTATGCCATTAGTCATTTTTGAATTTAATTCTTCAACCTTAGCTTTAACTGCCTTAGAAAGGTTTATAACGTTAGCGTCAGGAAGCTGTGAAATAACTACAACAGCAGAAGGCTTTCCATTAACAAGCCCTAGGTTAGAATAAGATTCAGCCCCTAATTCAACCCTTGCTATATCTTTAATTCTTACATTAGAGCCGTCAGTATTTGAGCGTATAATAATATTTTCAAATTCTTTTACATCGTCCAGACGGCCTTTTGTTTTAAGAGTAATTTGTAAAGCATTTTTCTCATCAGTCGGAAGTTGTCCCAGTGCACCGGCTGTAACTTGAGTATTCTGGTTAGCAATTGCCGTTTTCACTTCACTTACAGATACATTAAGGCCGGCCATTTTCTGAGGGTCAAGCCATATTCTCATTGAATAATTACCTGCACCGAATACGTTTACATCAGCAACTCCGTCTACACGTTTCAGTTCATCTTTAATATAGATTGAACCGTAATTTGTTAAATCAAGCTGGCTCCAGTTTCCTGATTCCGGATAAAGCGTAAGAATTACCGCACCTGCACCGGCAGTTTTGCTTACAGCAGTAACACCGGTTCTCTGAACATCTTCCGGAAGCTGGGATTGAACCTGCTGTATACGGTTCTGAACGTTCATCAGGTTAATATTTTTATCTGAACCTACTTTAAAGTACAAAGTTAGAGAGTAGCTTCCATCATAAGATGTTGATGTCATATACGAAAGATTTTCTACACCGTTAAGCTTATTTTCAAGTACTGTAGCCACAGATGACTCTATTACTTCTGCACTCGCTCCCTGATAAGAGGCTGAAACATTTACCTGCGGAGGTGTTACATCCGGATAGCTCTCCTGTTTCAAACTCAATATAGAAATTATACCGAGAATTACAATACATACAGAAATTACAAGTGCAAACCTTGGTTTTCTTATAAAAAAGAACAGTTTTTCTTTATCAAATATTTTTTTCATTATTTTTCACTCTGATTTGTTATAATCTTTAATTTTTGACCTTCTGCGGCAACATTCTGGATACCTGAAACAACTATCACATCAGATTTATTCAAACCATCCTCGACTATCCAGTTGTTATTAATATCATCAGAAACTTTTATGTCTTTTCTGACAGCTTTATTGTCCTGAACAGCCCAAACATAGTATCCGCTCATTGCATCACCTTTCGCACAAGCTTGAGGAACTGTCATAAATTCAACAGTCTTAGGCGCTGTTAACTTAACTTTCATATAAGCACCGGGAACAAGCCACCCTTTTTCATTATCAAAAGTAGCTCTCATCTGTACAGAACCTGAATCTTTATCAATCTTATTGTCTACAAAATTTACAGTTCCAACTTTGTCATACCAGCTTCCATCTCCAAACTGGACTTTAACCTCCACATCTTTAAATTTATCACTTGCTTTAAGAAGTTTTACAAAATCATCCCCCTTAAGGCTGAAAGAAACATAAACAGGCGAAACACTTGCAACATTTACAAGCGAACCTGAAGTTGCAGTTACATAGTTACCCTCTGTAATATTTACTTTACCTATTCTTCCATCTATTGGAGAACGGATTGATGTATAGCTGAGATTAACTTTTGCAAGCTCAAGCTGCTGGTTAGCTGAGTCCAGAAGCGCCCTATTCTGATTTCTGGCAGCAAGACTTGAATCAACATCTGAACGGCTGATTAAATCTTCTTTGACAAGAGCATTTGCCCTGTGCCATTCCTGCTGTGCATTGGTATAAAGAGCCTGATACTGATTAACAGCAGCTCTGGAATTATTCACAGAAAGTTGATACTCTCTAGGGTCAATTTGAAAAAGAAGCTGACCTTTTTTAACAAAATCACCTTCTTTAAAATACTTTTTCAACAAGAAACCTGAAACTCTTGCAATTACATCAATTGAATATTGAGCTTCAACTCTGCCGGTTGACTCTGCAGATACATTAACCTGCTCCATATGAGGGTTGTCAACAACAACCTCCTTAGGCATTCTCATTGCCTGTTTTTGAAGCACACCGATAATAAAACCTGATGTTTTATTGTAAATAATCGGAACAATTATAATAAGCAAAATTATTACAGCTAATTGTTTACGCGTAAGTTTAAAATTCATGCCAATCTCCAATTCCCACAAGTTATATAGAAATATGGTAAAATCTTACGCATAGTATGTCAATCATGTGATTGCAGGATTTTTAACTAAACAGCAACTTCATCTGACTTTGTCATGTTCATAGGATTCCAGCTGTCGCCCAGATTATTTTTAATCAAATTTTTATAATGAGCTTCTTTATAATTGAGTAAATCAAGCTGGACTTTCAGTTCTTCCATCTGCTGCAAAGCCTTTTCTTTTGTTGTTTTTATAATTTCATAGCGCTCGGGAATTGTAGAATCCCCGATTATACATAAATCAATATATCTTTTTACAAGCTTTGTTTCTGTACCTATCGAACGAAGGCACTTGACTATTTTAACCCAGTTCAAATCATCCTCTGAAAAAAGCCTTATATTATTCTCATTTCGTTTTATGAAAGGGAAAAATCCGCTTTTTGCCCAAAATCTAAGCGTATGCTCTGAAATCTCCATTTTATCAGCTACTTCTTTTATTGTATACATATTTCTATCTCCCGATTAAATCATTAATAATCTTTGAGGCCATAAAAATTCCTGCACAAGACGCAACAAAAGGCGTAGACGAAGGAATTATCTTATTAAATTGTACCACCTCGCCGCTCTGAGTTCTAATATTTTCTATTTCAGAAATCTTTTCCTGAACAAATGGTTTTTCGTCACTTGTTACAACAGTTATACCGGATGTTATCCCCTTTTTCTTTAACTGATAAATAATATTAGATACAAAAGGAGCTTTCTTATCGTGAATTTCAGAAATATCGGATATGTAGAGTTTTTCAGGATTGATTCTGTTTCCAGCCCCCATAGAAGATATCACTCTTACATTATTTTCCAGACATTTCACAAGAAGGTTAACCTTTGAGCGCATTGTATCAATTGCATCAGCTGTATAGTTTATCCCGCTAAAATCAAAATCTTCCAGATAAAAATCATTAATTAAATGCAGCTTTATATCCGGATTTATATCTCTAAGCCTTATTTCAAACAATTCGGTCTTATACATTCCAACAGTAGAATTGAGAGCAATAATCTGCCGGTTGATATTACTTTTAGAAACTTTGTCAAAATCTACCAGAGTAAGTTCGCCAACTCCGCTTCTGGCAAGAGCTTCTGCACAAAATCCTCCGACTCCGCCAAGGCCAAACACAGCAATATGAGATGAAGCTATAATTTTTTGTGCTTCATCTCCCCAATATAAAACATTTCTGGCGAAAATTTCATCCATTTACTTAATAATGCCAAATCCTAAAAGAAATACACAAAGAACAAATATTCCGGCAACAATTCCGGTTAATTTATTGAGCCCTTTTTCTGCACTCTTTTGAGAAGTAAACATCTGAGCAGCATTTCCTATCCCTGCAATGCCGTCGCCTTTTGGTGAATGCATAAGTATCAATACTATTAATAGTAATGCTGAAATAACTTCTATTGCTCCAACAATTGTTAACATTTAGTCTCCTTTTTAATAAAGTGCGCCCTTTTCGAATTTAATTTAATATTATCAAATGTATATAATCTTGCAGGACGCTTGGACGATGATTTAGAGAACTCGTTCAGCTCTCTTAATCCGTCTGTTGTAATTACTTTTTTTCTAAAATTCCGCTTATCAAGTTTCTTTTCCATAATCATTTCATAAGCTTTTTGCATTTCAGTAAGCGTAAATTTTTCATTCAATAGCTGATATGCTACCGGACACATTTCCAAACGTTCTCTTGTACGTTTAAGAGAATATTGTATAATTTCTTTGTGGTCGAAAGCCAAAGGCGGTAAATCTGAAACCTTATGCCATGAGAGCTCTGCTGTTGTAACTACATTAAAATCTTCGGCTCTTATTAATGCGAAATAAGCACAGGTTATTACTCTGGAAACCGGATGTCTTAAAGGGTCACCGAATGTATAAAGCTGTTCAAGATAAATATTATCGACATTGGTTTTTTCTTTAAGAACACGCATTGCTGCTTCGTCTAAGTTTTCGGACATTCTTACATAACCGCCCGGTATTGCCCATTTATCTTTGAAAGGTTCGTTGTTACGTTTTACCAGCAAAACTTGAAGTGCATCGTCTTTTATTGTTAAAATTACAATATCGACAGTGATTTCGTGAGTTTTAATTTCGTTGAACATTTCTACCTCTAGTGTTTTTAACCCTAAAATTATTGTATAATAAAGAATAAAAAAATGTAACAATCCGACAGTTGAATAAGTGTAATTTGTTACATTTTTTTGTATTTATGATGGTAATATTCTATCAAACCTATATGTATCGCCGTTAATACTGCTGTTATATAAGCAAGCGGTTTATGCTGCTTTCTGAAAGTCTTATTTTTACTCACACCGCTCCATACTGCAAGTCCAAGCGCTGTAGTCGCTGCATAACCTGTTGATTTAGGCGTGATAATTGAATTTCGGTTTACAGAATTTACTTTCATATCTGAAAAGTATCATAAAATATCTAGAAGAGCAATATCCCGTATGGAGAAAATCGTGCATCTTTTTTATACTGTGGATTGCGTTTCAGAAAATCTTTCAAAATCTTTCGGGCTTTCAAATAATCATATTCTTTAATATACATATTCGCCAGCTTTGTCGTATAATCCGGATTATCAGGAGAAATCTTTATCAAATATGCATACTCTTTTTTGGCCGTTTCTTTATCAGTATTTTTCAAAATCTCCGCTTTTAATAGATGAAGTTCTTCATTGTCTTGTATTTCCATCGCTTTACTTAAATAATCTACCGCCATTTCCGTATGGCTTATATAAGAATAAGAAACTGCAAGGTTATAATAAATTATGTACCTCATATCGTCTGTATCAGCAAGACTAAGAGCTTTTTCCAAATTTCTTATGGCTTCCGGATAACGTTTCTCTGCAACAAGGCTTTCTGCAAGATCTATATACCCGCTCGGAAGTGTCGGAGCGTGGTAAATATAATTTTTTGCTTCTCTTGCTTTTGAAGAATTTAGCTCTTCGTCATCGCCGAGCACAAGATATGGAACATATTCGCTTTTAAGCTCAGCAGAATTTGTCACATCCGGTTTTATTTTGTAAAGAAGCTGCAGCGTGCTTGTATCTGCTTCTGTCAGCGATTCACGCGTATCATTTGCGATAGCATTATTGTCTTTTGCTAGATACATTATATTATCAGGGTCAAAGCTGTGGCCCATAAAACCGAGCGCATGAAAGATTTCATGCAATGCTGTATTGTAAATTTGGTTTCGTGTAAAATTTTTGCCTTCAGGATCCTGAATATAAAAATTAATACTCATACCTTCTAGAATATCACCGGAAATTTTAGGCTCTGTATAAGCTACCACATACTTTTTTCCGTATTCCATACTTTCATTTTTGTTGTTCTTAACAAAGTTTATGACAATATTAGGATTTTCCTCTGTTTCACTAAACATCACATTGCCTTCCCGTTCCCATTCAGAAAAAGCACTGCTTATTTCGTTAACAAACTCCCTTGGCACCCCCGCACTGTTTTTAAACCCGTAAGTTATAGGAAATTTATTCCATCTGACAATCTGCTGGTTAAAAGGAGCCTGCTTAATATAGTTTAACGGATATTGTCTGTGTATTTCGCGCTTTAAATCATATAAAAAATATTTAGCCTTTATTGAGGCAGCGTCTTGAATATTGTCCTCTGCAAGCCTGACAAGTTTTTCCTGTGCGTCAATATCCAGAGGAGAATTAATTATAGAATTTACATAAATTTCTCTTACGCCGGTGTCTTTGTTGCCAAGGGCAAAAGATTTTTCGTAAAACTCCTGAGCTTTTTTTATATTGTTCTGCTTATAATAACGGTTTCCCAACTGCGCATAGATAGCATCAGCATTACTATTAAAATAAAATGCTGCAGCAAGCCCTGCCGCAAGCAGAGAATAGAGAACAACCCTACCCCTCATCGTCATCCTTTACCCCTTTTTTAACCGGTGGAGCAGTCTGACGTGAATCTTCCTCATCATCTTTTACCCCTTTGTCTATGTTAAGAGTCTTAACCAGCGCTCTGACATCGCCTTTGAGCTTAAAATACTCGGCAAACTTAGGAGTTGTTTTTATATTAAAAGAGCGTCCATTCTTATCCTTATGTCTGGAAATAAGCCCCTTTTCTAAAAGTTCCTGCACATGTTCATACGCATTAGATCCGCGCAAATCCTTGAGCAGCGACTGTCTTATAGGTTCTTTCAGTGCAATTACTGTCAATGTTTTCAAGACAGGAGGTTTTAACTCAACAGGACAAAGTTTCTCAACAATATCAAGATGTTCTTCTTTAACCTGTAAAATATACCCGTTCTCGTCATCAATTTCTAACGCCCCTTCTCTGGAAGCGTAATCCATAATTAATTCCAGAAGCGCCTCTTCAACTTTTTCCGGCTCTTCTTCCAGAATTTCTGCAATATCCTTAATTTGAAGCACTTTTGCGGTTACAAATAAAACGGCTTCAATTCTGGATTTCAACTGTTCCATTCGTTTCCTCCGCTAAAATATTTTGTACATTATTTATACTTCTATCCAATTCTTCTGCTGGATTTTCCTCACACTTAATTACGTATAAATCACCGTAAAACTCATCCTGCTCCAAATCATAATCACTTTCAACTGTAAGAAACAGAAGTGAAATATAAGCGCTAATCTTATCCATCCCCAGAAGCGTAAGTTCATTTAATTCAATCTTATCCTGCCTGCTCAAAATTTCAGAAAGATTAGCTTTCAGCCGCTGAACCCCGTTTTCGATATACTCATCATGCGCAAGGTTAATAATATCATCAGGTGAAAGTCTTGCATAATTTTGAACACGTCTTTTTGCACGCTCGTGAGCGTTTTTCAAAGACTGCTTTTTATCAAGCATTTCATAAAATTCCAATTGACGGATTAAGTCACGCAGTGTAACAACGCGGTTATGATTAAGCCTTACGCTTGTTCTTCTCTGCAAAACTTCGTCAATAGAAATTACATTATTTGTCGGAATATACTCTTCCTCATAGTCAAGAGGCATTTCGTCATCATAATTAAATTCGTCCTGATGCTGAGGTTCAAAATCAAGAACATCAATCCCCTCCAGAACATTTGACTTAAGCTTTAAAAGAATAGCTGCAAATAATAAAGTTCTGCCGGTTAGCCGCAAATTCTGCGCTTTTGATTGGAAAAGGTGCATAAGATATTTATCCGTAACCTCAACAATATCAACATTCCACGGGTCGATTTTTCCTTGTTTTGCCATATTAACAAGGATTTCTATACCATCGACTTCTGCTTCCTGAACAAAGCTTTTCTCCTGCTGATGTAAAATATTCGTGCTGTCTATATTATTTACTGCCATATTTGTATTTTAATTTGTTTCTTCCCTTGAGTACTCCTTCAAATTCAGGAGTTTAATCCCTCAGCTTAACCCCTGTAACCTTTGAAATTCCTTTTTCCTTCTGCGTAACCCCGATTGTCCTGTTTGCAGATTCAATCATTGGTTTTCTGTGGCTTACAACAATAAACTGAGTCGTTTCAGCCTGCGACTGAACGATATGCGCTAATTTTTCTACATTTATACCATCCAAACTTGCATCAACTTCGTCAAACGCATAGAAAGGAGCCGGCATATACTTTTGAATAGCAAATACGAAAGAAAGCGCTGTTAAAGCCTTTTCTCCGCCCGACATACCCGCAAGACGCTGCTTCTTTTTATCTCTCGGCTGCGCCTCAATATCAAGCCCGCCTTCAAAAGGTTTTTCCTCATTTTCCAGAATTAAAGTACCTTCACCGTCAGAAAGCCTGTGGAATATATCTTTAAAGTTTTCATTAATCACATTATAAGTTTTGAGGAAAGTTTCTTTCTTCAAATCCTCATACCCGCGCATTCTTTCTAAGATTTGTTCTCTTTCATGACTCAAAGTTTCAATCTGGCTATGGAGTTCCTGCTGGCGTGCAGATACGTTTTCAAAATCTTCCAGCGCTTTCATATTAACAGCGCCCAAATCATCCATACGCTTTTGTAAACGCTGAATACGGGAAGTAATTTCTTCAATAGACATCTCAACAGGCGTAAGTTCATTAATATTTACCCCCGCCTCAGTAAGAACACTTCTTGTTTCTTCAAGCTGAGGCTCTAACTCGCGTCTTCTGGCCTTGAAAGATTCTATCTGCTCGGCAATTTTCTCAATATCAGAAGCCTTAAGGTTTCTCTGAGTTTCAATATCAACAAGGTCTTTGTTAATATCATCCCTCTGTTTTAAGAGTTCACCCAGCTTGTCTGTAATCTCCTTAATCTGAATTTCCAAGACTTCAAGCTGTTCATTCAAACCTTTAATTTCTTCTGCAAATTTAGCTTTATCAAGCTCCAAATCTTTATTAACGCCCAGAGAACGCTCTATCGTATCATTGTGTGTTTTGATTGTTGTATTAATAAAATCAATTCTCTGGTGCAGACCTTCGATTTCGTTATTCGCATCCGCCATATTCTTTTCATAGCGCTTAATCTCAGCTTCGACTCCGGCTGTTTTCTCTTTCAAATCCTTAAGGTCAGCATCGTTCATAAGCTTTTCTACTTCTGTGATTGAAGTCTGAACATCTGTCATTTTTTCAGAAATATCAATATGTTCTTCTTCAATCTTATCCAGCGTTTTTTCTATTGACGTAATTTCCGGCTCAGTAACTTTAATGAACTCCTGTTTTTCATCAATGTTTTGCTGTGTGTTTGCAAAACTTGTTTCTAGGTTAGCAAGTTCAAGTTTCGCCTTGTTAAATTCAGTCGTAGAAGAAGAATATTTACCTCTGACATCTTCCATTTTTCCTTCAAGAGAAGAACGCTTGGAAATCAAAGCTGCATATTTTGATTCCATATCCTTAAGCCTTGATTTGAGCGTATCAATTTCACTGTCAGAGTTTTGCGCAAACTTCAAGCCCGTTTTACGAACAGCACCGCCCGTAATTGAACCTGATTTTTCAAACAGGTCGCCGGAGAGCGTAACCATTCTATACTTTCCGATTAATTTGTTTGCAACACTTCTATCCTCAACAACAAGAGTTTCGCCGACTGCATAATAGAAAGCGTTCAAATACTCATCGTCAAAGTCAATCAGGTTAATCGCGAAGTCAATTACACCCTTATCTTTCGGAAGATTAAGGCTTCTTGGACATTTAACAATTTTGTTAAGCGGAACAAATGTTGCTCTTCCGGCGTTTGAAGATTTCAAGAGTTCAATACAGGTTGAAGCAACATGCTCATCATCAACAACAATGTGAGCCATTCTTCCGCCAACTGCGATTTCCATTGCAGTAGAATATTCTTCGTCAACCTGACCCAGTTTCATAAGAGGTGCGTGAACACCGCTGATGTTCGCTCCTATAACTGTATCAACCGCACGTCCGAGGTTAGCATCTTCGTTCGCTTGCTTAACTGCTTCAAGCTGATATATTTTCTTACGTGCAGCTTGAAGGTCGTAGTCCATGTCTGTGATTTCATTTTTAGTCTTATCATATTCATACAATGTGTTCTTAAGGATAATTTTGAAATCGTCAAGTTCTTTACCTAATTGTTCTATCAAAAGATCTTTTGAAGCTTTTGTTTCAGAGAAATTCGCTTTGAATGCCTCAAGTTCAGCCAATTTACCCCTTGCATCTTCAAGAGATTTTTTCTTCGTTGACAAATCTGCTTCCAGCGGAGCCTGCTTTTGAATAAGCTTTGTTTCCTTATCCTGCAAAGCTTCCAGCTCTTTTCTTAATGTATTTCGTTTTTCTATATGTTTCTCAGCTGTTTCATTCAAACCGGACATATCTTCAAGAATTTTATGCAGAACAGCCTTCTGCTCCTCTATATTCTTCTCAATGCCCTTAATCTCATCCTGTTTGAGCGAAATTTTCAGCTCTGAATCCTTAATTTTTCCCTGCTGAACCTCAATACCGTTTCTGGTATTCTCAATTGTTTTAAGGTTATCCTGAATTTGTTTGTCAGCAAACACGATTGAAGAATTTTTCCGTGCAATAGAACCTTTGATTTCTTCGGCTTTTTGCTTTAATTCAAGCTGATGGCCTTCGCCTTTTTCCGTAATTGTTTTGGAAATCTCATCATACTTCTCTTTGATGAGTTTAAGCCGTTCTTCCAAATCCTTTGACTTTAATTCTTCTTCCTTTTTCTTTTTGGTAAATTCAAGAATATTTTCATGCGCTTTTTCAATATTTCTGCGCAAGTCAAAAAACTTAACCGTATTTATCTGACTTTCTAAACCGTTTTTTTCTTCCTTAAGCTTTTGATACTTTAGTGCAACTTCTTTTTCTTCCTTAAGCTGTTCAAGACGGGTGTTAACCTCGTTAAGAATAAGGGTTGAATTAACTACACGTTTTTCAACGGTATCTAACTCATTTGTTGCCTGTTCTATACGCCTGTCAAAGTCTGCAATACCTGCAATTTCATCAATAATTTTACGGCGCTCGCCCGGCGTACAGTTTGTAATACTCATTACATCGCCCTGCATCATTACGTTGTAACTGTTAGGCGTGATGTTGTATTTTTCAAGTTTTGCGTGAATATCAGAAAGCGTTGCAATCTTGTCATCAAGATAGTAAATACTATTAAATCCCTGCGAAGATTTTCTGATGCGCCTTGCCACAGAAAAATCACCGTCCTCGGTTTCGCCGAAAGTAACTTTTACAAAGGCTTCGTTTCTTTTATTGTAGGTTGATATAAGGTGGAAGAGCTTTTCAGCACGGAGCGTACGGCTTGTTGAAAGCCCTAGAGCGAAAAGAATACTATCGATAATATTGCTCTTTCCTGAGCCGTTCGGCCCTGAAATGGTTGTAAAACCTTGCAGCATAGGAATATCGACTTTATTCGCAAACGACTTAAAGTTGTCTATCTCCAACTGTTTTATGTACATAAATCCCTTCCCATAAAAGACATGTCTGTATTTAGATTACTACAGAAAACAACTCCGTGTCAATAATCAGGTTCGCATAACCAGACTTGAAAATCATAACCAAATAGGTTATAATGTTTTTGTAAAGTAGCTATCAGTACTAACAAGGTGATAGCTACTTTTATTAGCCATTCTGTCATGTGCGACCTCCTTTCTCGACTATATGACCGTAATACTGTTGTTCGAGAATGGTCGTCAGAAACGTCCTTACACGTTATTACATGCAAAATTATTATACAATAACTTTACAAAATTTTATAATACCTTAGTTGGAGATTTTTCATAATTTCGGGTAATTAATATTCCACACAAATCTTATTAAAATAATAGTATGGAAATCCAGAGTTCACAAAAATTTTGCATTATAACCCCGCTGAGTCCAAAACTGGATGCAAGAGAAACTAACAGGCTGGTTGAAGAGTTAAAATATCATTCTCATCAGACTGTAGGTCTTGATTTAAGCTATGTTCAGGACTGCACAATAGATTTCTTGGATGCAGCAAGGGAGTTTAAGGCAGGATTTTTCAATATACAATCTGATATATTCTCACTTCTTACGTTAATGAATTTTGATAAGTTCATTAATCTCTACACAACAGAAGAAGATTTTCTGTGCGGCAAACACCGTCTGCTTAACCGAAAATTCAGCATTGTATAAATAGCCGGTAAGGCTATTAAGTGTACATTTTACAACAAAAGGGTTGAAAAAATTTCTTTTTTGTATTAATATGGATTTGACATAAATTCTGTATAATTATTTATCCAAGCCGGAGCGCGGGGAACAACAGAGATAGTCGCCTAACAAGTTTTTAGTCATGAGCCGTCGGGGCTTGTACAGGATAGCTAAAAATTTAGGAAAGACGCTTTGATGGGAACTAAGCGAGAACAAAGTGAAACCGTAGGGAGGATTTTTGAGAATAGTATACAGAATCCAATTTACAAATAATATAAGAGGATTTCAATGATTAGAAAAACAGTCTTAACAACTATTGCATTGCTGGCTTTGCTATGCGTTAGGGTGCAAGCTGCTCCAACTCCTGAGAGTGTAATTAAAGAAACCATAGTAAAACATTCAATTGAGATGAATGTTGACCCCGCATTAGCATTAAGCATTGCTAAGAAAGAATCAGGCTTCAGACACGAGCTGAAAAGTCCTTACGGTGCAGTCGGAGTTTTCCAGCTGCTTCCGTCTACTGCCCACAGAATGGGCTTTAACCCTTATTACTTGAGTGAAAACATTAAAGCCGGACTTACTTATTATAAGATGATGTATAAAATGTTCGGTTCTACAGAACTTGCGCTTGCAGCTTACAATGCAGGCCCAGGAAATGTAAAAAAATTCGGCGGTCAAATACCTCCGTACGGCGAAACAAAGAGATTTGTAAACCAGATTATGCTTGAATACAACAGACAAAAGGCAAATCCTGATCCTGCTATCGCAAAAGTTAAACAGGCAAAGGCTCCGATGCCGGAAAAAGCAGCCGAAGCAAAAAATACACCTAAACCCATTGAGCTTCCTAACTTGAAGGAAATTCCTGAAATAAGACACTCAGATCCGGTTATGGAAATTTTATAGCAAACAAAAAAAAGGCTTCCGATTGGAAGCCTTTTTTCTATGATTTAATCAATAAGCTTGCGCCAATTACACCGGCAGTGTTTCCTAACTGAGCCGGAACAACTTGTACTTCTCGCTGAATAGTCATTGCACGTTTAGCAATTGTTTCTTTTATCGGGTCAAGAAGTATATCGCCTGCATCAGCAACACCGCCGCCAATAATAATTTTTTCAGGATTAAGAAGGTTAACAACGCTTACCAGACCCATTCCGATATATTCACCCATAATTCTAAAAATCTGTTTTGCAACAGGATCGCCTTCTTTTGCTGCTACAGCCACAATGTACGGAGTTATATCAGGGTTTGCAAGTTCTCTGTACTTGGTTGACTTTCCGCCTCTTATATATTCTTCTGCCATAGCAACAATGCTAGGACCTGACGCATAAGCTTCAAGACAGCCTCTGTCGCCGCATCCGCAAAGAGGCCCGCCCTGCATATTCAATTTAATATGTCCGATTTCACCCGCTGCGTTATCTGCACCTCTTACGAGTTTGCCGTTAATAACAAGTCCTGAACCGATACCTGTTCCTACTGTAATACAAACAAGGTTTTCACATCCTACGCCGGCACCGTAATTTAATTCGCCAAGAGCTGCTGTTCTTACATCATTATCAACACGTGTAGGAATGCCAAATTCTTTTTCCATAATACTTGCGATAGGGACATTAACCCAGCCCGGAATATTCGGCGCAAGTCTTACTACACCTTTTTTACAGTCGATTTGGCCGGGGAAGCCAAAGCCCATACCTTCAATATCTGATGCTTTCATTTTTGTTTCTTTCAGCAAATCTCTGATTGCATCTTTCATACTGTTAATTGTATATTCATAACCCATCTCCGCTCTTGTCGGAATAGAATTTGAATAAATAATTTTTCCTTTATCGCTTACAAGCGCGATTTTAACATTGGTTCCGCCTACATCAATACCAATTCTCTGTGCCATTTATAATTCTCCTTCCTATAGCTGCTCAATGCTTAAATTCTAACACAAGGAGGTAGATTTTAAAACTACAATAACTAATTTGTGCTAAAATAATCCTATGTTAAGACACATCACACCAATAATTTTATTATTAATCTCAAATATTTTTATGACTTTTGCGTGGTACGGTCATCTCAGATTCAGGAGTCTGCCGCTGGTTATTGTAATTCTTGCAAGCTGGGGGATTGCGTTTTTTGAATATTGTTTTCAGGTGCCGGCTAATAGAATAGGGTACAACTGCTACAACGCTGTTCAACTTAAAACTATTCAGGAAGTTATTACACTCACTGTTTTTGCATTCTTCTCTGTGTGGTATCTGAGAGAAGAGTTCAAATGGAATTATCTGATAGGATTTATTTTCATAATCCTTGCAGTATTTTTTATTTTCAAAAAATAAGGACATAGAAACTAATGAAAAAGATTGCACTTGTAAGTCACGGATGTCCGAAAAACTTAGTTGATTCGGAATTAATATTAGGAATACTTGCCCAAAACGGCTACGGAATTACTCTTAATGAGGATGAAAGCGACATTGTAATTGTTAATACCTGTTCTTTTATTTGTGATGCCGAAAGAGAATCTATCCGTTCAATTTTAGAACTTGTTGATAAAGGTAAAAAAGTTATTGTAACAGGATGCCTTGCTCAGAAGCATCCAGAAGAGTTGAAAAAAGAAATTCCTGAGCTTGCTGGTATTATCGGTACTGCCGATTTTGGGGGCATTGTTGATGTAATAAAAAATATTGACAAAAAATTTGTATCAGAAGTCAGCGAAAAACCTGACTACATTTACCCCGAAAATATTGAACGCCAGCAGATTACCATGGGTGCAAGCTCCTATCTTAAGATTGCAGAAGGATGCAGCTACAGGTGCGGTTATTGTATAATCCCGTATTTAAGAGGAGATTATCACTCAAGAACAATAGAAAACATCACTGCTGAAGCAAAAAAACTTGTAAAAAAAGGCGTAACAGAAATTATACTCATTGCTCAGGACACAACAAGCTACGGTATTGATATCTATAAAAAGCCGTCGCTTCCAAAACTTTTAGAAGAATTGAATAAAATCGAAGGATTAGGCTGGATTAGATTTATGTACGCATATCCTACACATCTTGATGATGAGCTTCTAGATTCAGTTTCAAAGCTTGACAAAGTAGTGAAGTATGTTGATATCCCGCTCCAGCATTCACACCCTGAAGTCTTAAAACTTATGAACCGTCCGGCATTTGATTACCGCCCGATGATAGAAAATATAAGAAAACGAATTCCGGATGTTTCAATCAGAACAGCTTTTATTGTCGGGTATCCGGGTGAAACAGAAGAACATTTTGAACATCTTTGTAATTTTGTCCGTGATATGAAATTTGACAGGATGGGAGTTTTTAAATACTCAAGAGAAAAAGGCACTCCTTCGTACAAGCTTCCGAACCGTGTACCTGCTAAAATTGCAAACCAAAGATACAAAAAACTTATGGAAATTCAGCAGGAAATTTCAGCAGAAAGAAACAAAAAATTTATCGGAAAAACAATTCCATGTATAATTGAATGCTTTGCTGATGATGGTGAAATTATCGCCAGAACACAGTATGATGCACCGGAAATAGATGGAATTGTAAATATTCAAACAGACAAAATGGTGGTTCCGGGAGATATTGAAAGGGTTAAAATAACAGGCGCTTCGGAATACGATTTAATCGGAGAAATATAAAAAGTAAGAGGTGGAAAATCCACCTCTTTTACTTATTGATTAACGATATTCAAAAGTCTTTCCCAGACTTCATCTATAGAACCGTTTGCATCTATTTTGTATAAAACACCCTTATCTTCATAGAATTTAACAAGCGGAGCTGTTTCTCTAAAATAAGTTTCGAAACGTGCTTTTGCAGTTTCTTCATTATCATCGGCACGGGTTTTTAAATCCACGCCGCACTTATCACATTTATTTTCAACTTTGGAAGGTCTAAACTTTTTATTATAAATTTCACCGCATACAGGGCAGGATTGACGATAGATAATTCTCTCTATCAAAATTTGAGTATCAATATCAAAATAAATTGCTTTAAAAGAAACTCGTTCGTCTTTATCAACATCTGCATTGATTTCATCAAGCATTTTAGCTTGTTCAAGACTTCTCGGATAGCCGTCAAGAACGTATCCGTTTTTGCAGTCATCACCTGCAAGTTTTTTTGCAATAATCTTGCCGACAAGTTCAGCCGGAACAAGCTGGCCTTTGTCAATAAAAGATTTAGCAATCTTTCCTTCTTCAGATTCTTTTGCGATTTCTGCCCTCAAAAGCGACCCTGTATCAACGTGCGGAAAACCCAAATATTCCGAAAGTCTGTTAGTCTGAGTGCCTTTACCGCATGCCGGAGGCCCTAAAAAAATTAGTTCTTTTTTCATAGTATTTTTGCTCCTTCTTAAAAATATTATAGAACAAAAATGATTTTCAAATCGTTAATTATAAACCAGTTTTTTCATCGAGCTTAAAATAATCAATCATATCGAGAATTGACATTAATTCTCTAAAAAATCCAACATTATTAAGGTTTGTAACCGGAGCATACAGGCTCCCGAATTCAAATAAGTTTCTCCTTGTTGAAATCGCAAACATAATTCTATTATCAAAGAAAGCACACTTAGATTTTTGAGTACCAAAAGATGTTGTAAGGTTTAAAAACCTTTCCATGAAAGCAGGAGCTATTAAGTAACGAGCTTCTACTTCATCTTCCGAATAAACTTTGAACTGTCTTGCAAATTTCGGGTCTTCTAACCTTATTTCTTTCTTATTTGTATTAAAAACATCTGTCTTTTTTTTATTATTAAATATTAGCACCATTGAACATATTGCCGCCAGAATAAGTGCAAAGACTAGTGCAGGAATCAAAAGTTCTAAAGCTTTAGAATTTAGAAAACTCTCTTTAAAAGAAAATAAAACCACTATTACAGGTGCTGAAATAAAAGCAAATAGTACTAAAGGCAGCCTGTTCATAAATCCTGCCTCACTTGATGTGACAACAATAGTCTTTGCTTTTATTTTTTTATTAGAAGCGAAGCTTATTACAACCCCTTTAAAAACAGATATACCATTATCACGCCCTCTTAACTCAAGAGCGGTTTCTGAAATTCTAAATTTAACCCCATTATGAGTGCCGCTGAATGAATCATCTGGATAAGCCGTATTAAACCTGCTAAAAAGAGTGCTTTTAGACAACTCTTCGTCTGAAAAAATACTACGCTGATTAAAATACTCCATAGGTTCAAATTTTTCAATAATTTTTGGAATAATAGCTTCTTTTAATTTTCTTTTAAAGTCAATTCCAGCTTGAAACGGATAAAACAATACCCAGAAACCGGCTATAGCAATCAAAATCTTTAAAGTAACAAACCAGCCTGCGGTAAACTTCAGAAAAAATTCACTAACTGCATTAAAATTAGTCATGTACAAAATCAAAATAACGGCCAGAACAATTTCTACAACAATCATCCTGTACAAGATTTTTTTGCGTTTTGTTTCAAATGATTGTAATAAAGGAAAAATTTCTCTATTAAATTTCTCTAAACTCTCTTTATTCTCCTGATAAACCATACAAGCAGTATATCAATTAACAGACCTTCCTAAATCATCCTGTCGTTGTATTTTCTAAAATATGCTAAACTATAGTTATGATTGATTTAGATACGGGAGAAAATATAAAAACTCTATACAGGTTTGTAGAAATCAGGGGCGGAAAGCGTACAGAAAAATTTAAGACTCCTGATATTAAACGCGCGCTTAAGTTCCACAAATGGTATGTTGCAAGATACAAAGAAGGGCTTCTTCTCGAAATCCTCCCTGAAAAAAAAGTTTACGACTGGAAAGAAAAAAAGGTAAACTTTAAATATGACTAATCAAAAATACATAGCATTAATAGACTGCGACAGCTTTTTCGTATCCTGCGAAAGAAAGCTTAATCCCGAGCTCAAAGGGGTTCCGGTTGCTGTCGTATCAGGAGAAAGAGGATGTGTGATTTCTCGTTCCAAAGAAGCCAAAATGCTCGGACTCCCGATGGGGCTTCCGCTTTTTCAGGCTGTACAAAGGGTTCCGGAATGTATTTATATAAGTGCAAACCATTATGCTTATACCAAAATTTCAAAACAGGTAATGAACATATTAAAAGATTTCAGCCCTAATGTTGAGGTTTATTCAATTGACGAAGCATTTGTTGACTTTACCGGCCTGACCAAATTATATAAAAAGAACTATTTCAAGCTTGCGCGCGAATTACAGAAACGCATAGCAGATGAGGTTGATATTCCGGTTACTATAGGTATAAGCCGGAGTAAAACTCTTGCCAAACTTGCTTCTGACAAGGCAAAAAACACCTCGGCAAGGATTGCTGTGATTGGAAAATGCGGAATACACCATCTTCTTGAATTCACTGAAATACAGGAAGTCTGGGGTATCGGCAGAAAGCTGGGAGTAAGGCTCAGAGGTCTGGGCGTTCGAACGGCACTAGATTTTATTAATAAAGATGATAAATGGGTTAAGTCAAAATTCGGCAAAAACGGGCTTACCTCAAAAGCTGAGCTGTCTGGCGTTATGGTTTCTCCTATAAGCAACGAAGTTGAGCTTCCTAAATCTATAAGCGATACAAAATCATTCCTTGAATTTTCATCTGATTTGCAGTTTTTGAAAAACGAACTTTCCATACATATTCACGAATCATGTGCCAGATTAAGAAAAATTGACTGCAAATGTGCAACGATAGGAGTGCTCCTAAAAACTAAAGATTTCAGGACATTGTACTCCAAAGTTCAGCTTGATATTCCGACAGATTTTGAGTTTGAAATTTCAAGAGCTGCTTTTCCGCTTCTTACAGAAATGTTTAACAGCAGAGAGGTTTACCGCAGTGTAGGAATTGTTCTTGAAGATTTTAAAGAAAAAGCAGAAGAACAACTTACGCTGTTCAGCAATAATGAAAAGAAAGAACAAAACGAAAAACTCGGCCAGAGTTTGGATAAGCTGGAAAAGAAATTCGGTCGTAATATTGTAAGAACAGGGTTTACAAATAAAGAAGTGCCGTTCAAACAAGGTTTTCTAACCAGTCCGAAAGATGTTTAAATTATTTACCGCGATACCCTATGCCTGCCCTGTAGCCGGAAATTGAATATAGAGCAGGAAGGGCCGGCTCTATCCATTTTAAACCGGACATAACAGCTACTGTTGCGATATCGTCAGAATGAAGACAAATATCAAGAGGTTCCGGCTTCCTGTCTGCTTCATTGCAGTTTTGATGTTTAAAACACCTGTTTATAACTTTTCTGCCAATTAGATTTGCAATCGCACTGCCGCCGATAACTCCAGTTAATATGATACCCGTAACCATACCGAGCGCCCGCGCAGATTTTGATTTTATATTCATTTTTTCCAAAATTCCCAGAGCAGCTCCGGCACCTATATTGCATAGAAAAATATTTGCCAGATATTGATATGCACCCTCTTTAATTTTATTAGGTATTTTATCCTTGTAATCATCAGAGGTTAGTCTGTCACCTGCAATCCCGCCTGCTATTCCGCCAAGCACCGGAATTAAACCAAATACGGACAAACGGCCGATTTCCGAAAAAATATCCTTTGAAGAAATATTTTCTGGCTCAGGAATAAGCTTATTCAATAGCTCTTTACCCTCCAGCTCCTCTGAAATAGTTTTCACCTCTTTCATATTCAATACTTCTGTCTTTATCTTTTGAAGGATTTTATATGTCTGAGAGCTGACCTTATTTTGGGAAACAAATTCATCTACCAATCTGGTATTATACTCCTTTAATTCTTTTGATTTGACTAGTTTGGGCGCAGTCCGGAACATTTTGGAAATAATTTTCGGCGCGTAAAGAGAAGAAGCGACTGCCCCAAACATTGTCAGACCATTGCGGATAAAAACTTTTTGCCTCTTGTCCTCAGGAGCTCTGTATGTACTATCAAGCACAATACCGGAAGCTGCCAGAGATAAAAGAGGAGGTACAGCACGTGAAAATCTGCTGACTAACCTCGGTTGATCTAAATATTTTCCAAAAACTTTTAATGAGTTCATTGTACGGCTTTCCTAACAATTTTATTAAGCTTATTGTAAGGCAATCCTAACACTATGTCAAGTAGAAAAATTTCTACTCCTCTTCAAACAAATCAAAGAAATTATAAAATTGATAAGGGTATTTCAAAGCATACTTTTCCAGAAACTTAACATATTGAAGCTGAAGTTCCTGTAATTTTTCATTTCGTTTTGATTTATCTGTTACGAATTTTTCGGTATAAACTTTGTATTTTTTACCCTCACTGACACAAACAATAAAATAAACCGGTACATCCATCATTAATGCAAATTTTAAAGTTCCAAGAGGAAATTGGGCTTTTTTACCGAGAAAATCCGCAATGTATGTCCTGTTTTCATTTTGCGCGGATACCCTATCTCCTGCCATAAAAACAATTTCGCCATTTTTCAGACGTTCTGATATAAGAATTGAAACCTGCGGATTTATTTGTTCTACAGGAAAAACATCAATATTTAGTTTTATCTCAAGAGTCTTAAGAAAATTATTAAATATTTCGCAAGCATTTGATTGCAGAAAAACATTAACCCTTTGTGGATTTGGATATTTATCAGACTGAAAAAGCGAACGCAGGATTTCTACATTTCCGACATGGGTTGTTATAAAAAAAGCTCCTTTATATACTTCCGGTGAAGAGAGCTCAAACCTATCTGGATTAAGCTTTCCAAGACACGAAATAAATTTATCCACAAGAGAATTTGCATAGTTTAAGAATTGTATAAAAGAGGAAATTATTACAAACTTATTGTTTACAATTTTCAAAAATTTTTCAGAAGCCCTTCTTTGTTCTTTTGCCTTAATAAATACAATAAGTGTAACAAAAAAAGCTATTATCCTTACAGGAAACTCTCCCAAAAACTGATAGATATATTTTGTAAGCAGAAGTCTTTTTGCTCCTGCTCCCTGCTCTGAAAGCTGAAACCATTTTTTAGACATTTTTTACACACTCCAGAAGCGTATAGTCATGTGCTCCAAGTGCATCGTAGACCGCATTAACTTTTAACCCTGCATCTTTTATAATAGTTTCCATCTCGCTGAATGAATACATTTTGCTGCAGCCGTTTGCCATACAGGTAAAGTACAAAGAAGTGTGCACAAGCGACAATTTAGCACCTTCAAACTTCTGGCGGTCTATAAAAGGTTCAAGGATATAAATCTTTGTATCATCTAAAGCTGTTTTTGCAACTTTTTCTAAAATAAACTTTATCTGCTGCGGAGAAAAACAGTCTAAAAACTGGCTCATTACAACAGCTCCTGATATCTCCGGAAGATTATCAGCTTCTTCCAGAATATTTGCAGCATGGAATTTACATCCGGCAAGCTCAGGGTCGTTTCTTATTACCTCAATATTTTGCGGAAGATCAATCAATGTGAGGTTAATATCTTTATTGTACTTACGGCATACTTTTTCGAATTTGCCGGTATTTGCACCGATATCAAATATTTGGCTGACAGGAGTTATAATTTTATATACAATATCAAAACAATTATCCGAATAATAATGGTCAAATTCGAACCAGCTGTTTTTCATATCTTGAGGCAATTTAGAGAGATACGGATAAATTGTCGCTGCATCTCCAAACATTGCTTTAAGCCCTTTTGGTTCGCCTGTAATAAAAGATTCAGTAAGCTTTTCAGCACCTTTATAGCATACATCCTTTACGAAATTAAAATTCACCCTTGTCATTTCATCATACAGAAAAGCTTGCCCGAGAGGAGTTATTGAATAAATTCCGTCATTAGAATTAACAATTCCTGAAGCTTCTGCGACCTCCAGAAGAGTAGAAACTGTATATTCAGAGAGATTGAGTTCTTCTTTCAGAACATAAATACATTCCGGCCTTGAATCAATCTGCTTTAAAAGTCCAAGTTCCAGCATAGCAGAAACAGCCTGAAAAGTAAGCGGAGCAAAAGCTATCTTTTGAGCATCCGTAAGCGCAGAAATAACACATTTTTTATGTTCATCTCGTTCCATGATTTGATTTTATCATAAACAGGCTCAGGATATATGAAGCCGTAATACCGATAAAAAGAGTAAGTCCCAGCGAACTAATAAGCTTGAAGCTTGTAAACGACAAAAGAAGGAATGAAAATGCAGTAGAGGCTGCTGACATAAGCACTGCATCTTTAGATTTTTCTCCGCCGTTAAGCCTGAAGATTGAATAATCAAGGCTGAACCCGAGTATCAAGAATAAACCAAGTATATGAAATAAGTTTAAATTTACTCCGCAAAGGCTCAGCAGAGCGACAGTAAAAATTATACCAAGCAAAGGCGGCATTGTAATCTTAAAGGCATTTTTAATACCGTACATTATGCTCAAAAGAAGAAAAAGCATGGCAAAAACACACGGCAGAATAGTGAAACATTCCAGCCTTAGTCTTTTAAGGATTTTAGAAATTTCATCCGCAATATTCAAACTTCCTTTTACCGGCTCATTTACCATCATAAATGAACTATTTTTATCAAGCTCAAATTCTGATACCAGAGGAAAGTTTTCCGGATTATAGAGAACAGGCTTTTGAGGCTCAAACTTTGTCCCCAGTCTGCTTTCATATTTTTTTAAATCATTTTTATACAAATCTTGAACAAGTGTAATATTCTCCTGCTGGCGTTTTTCAGAAGAAACAAAATTACTAAGGCTTACAGAATTGATATTTTCCCTTTCGTTTATACCTTCTGTTTTTTGTAAGATTTCATTTATGTTATTTCCATGTATAATAAGAAACTCCGGAGTAACAGGATTAAAAACTTTCTGGTACAAATTTTCTGCTGCAAGAAGATTTTTAGGCGGAACGTACAGATTTTTGATATTATCATCAAACTTTACCCTGAAAATTCCTGCTGCAATAACGACAAAAACAACAACCAGCAAAGCTTTTTGAGGCAGCTTGATTTTTTTGAAACTATTATGTTTAAATTCCCCGTCTGACAGAACTAAGACAACAAAAAGCCAAACTCCGATTAAGCCAAACGATGTAAAAATTCCGATTTGTCTTAAAACTTCTATATTTGAAAACAACAACCCCCAGAATGCACACGCAGTTGTAAGCATTGATGCAGTCAAACTCTTTTTAAACTCTTTATCATTTCCTGTCAAAAAATAGTGCAGTGAATAATCAAGGCTTATCCCGATAAGCGAAGTTGAAAAAACAAATGTAAGAACATGGAGTTTTTTAAATATCAGAGCAGCAGCTGAATACCCGAAAAGGAAGCCGAACAAAATACTGAATGCTACAGGTATAACAACTTTAAAGGAGCGGAAATAAAATCTGCAAAGAGCTGCTAATGCAAGCGTTGAAATAATACAGATAATATTAATTTCAATATTTGATTTTTTGCTTGCATAATACGAATGTACCGGCGTTCCTGTTAGATAAATCGTTTTGCCTTTAGCAGCTTCAATAATTTGCTCCAGCTCATCATTGCTGTTTACCTGTGCATGTAAAACCGAATAGTATTTTCCCCCGAATTCTTTTGTATCATTTTCAAGAAACTTAGAATTTGAGAGTAAAAAATCCGTAGCCAGAAGATAAGGGTCTTTATCAAGCGGGGAGATATAGATACCGAGAGGGTTGTATAAAGATTTTACCGCTTCTTCCTGAACTTTCTGAAAACTCTTCTTTTTCAACAGTTCACGCATATTATTTGACAAAAAATTTCCGGGATATTTTGAATAAACATCAGTAACTGCTGAATAATCCGTTTTCATATCCGGAAATTCCGCCTTCATATCCTCAAGTTCATCAAGAGAAGATGCTTCAAAAATAATATTAACCTTTTTAGAAGACAAATTTGCAAGCTTTACCAGATAACCTTCTGCTGCGGAATGCGGACTTATAAACGCTTTCATCAGCTCAACTTCAACAGGCTTTGCCTGAACAAAAGCAAAAATGAAAAGAATTATTGAAAATATTAAAAATATTATTCGCTTCATGATTGAAACCAGATTGTTGTTTTTGTTTTGTCACAGGTTAGTATAACTATTTTATCAATATTTTCTCTGCCGTTAATTTCAATAGACTTCAAATAATCATAAGCCGGAGTTCCTGATTTCGGAATTAATCCGAGTTCCCACCTCTGTGCCTCTCTGTGGAAGTAAAACTTAAAATCCTTTTGCAAACGCGAATACGATTTATTAGAAATTGCAGCAATTACACTGTTTATCTGGCGATACTCGCGCGAAGTATAAGATGTTGTACTCTTTACCGGAAACGTGGTATAAAAAATTACACCTTTACCCTTATCAAAAGTAAAATCTCCAGAAGATTTAAGAAGAATATTAGAAATCTGTTTTTCCTGCCTGAATTTACATTTAATGCTGTTTAATTCAGGAAGCTCTTTTACAATTATATCGAGCTGAGCTTCATGCTCAAAAACATTTGCATACGCAGGCTGTATGAGAAGTAAACAGATTAAAAAAAATATCCTAACCATAAACAGCCCTTCTTAACTTCTCAGGCGCTTCATACAAAGTTTCACCTGTTTTTACATTTACACCAATCTGCATTGTGCTTGCTTTAAATATCTTTTCGCTGCCGGAATAAATCTCATACTTTATAACAATTGCCGGTTCAATTTCTTTTAGAAAACATTTTACAATAAGCTCTTCGCCAAAGTTTGCAGACTTAATGAATTTCATATCCATTTTTGCAATCGGATACATCACTCCGTCATTATACATATCAGTATAATTGTAGTTCAGCTTATCAAAAAAATCACATCTGGCTTCTTCCATATATTTGACATAATTTCCATGCCAGACAATGTTCATTGGATCTAAATCATAAAAAGGAACTTTTATTTTTATTTCTGTGTTCATAATTTCCCCTTATAACAAGCTCATAGGAGGCAAAATACCGGAAGAATATATAAGTTCACCATCATGATATTTGAAACTCACGCCCTTCGAACTTTTTACTAATTCCAGCCGGATGATTTTTGCCGGTTTAATTATGTTTGAATACTTAATTTTCCTGATCTGTCCGCACCTGCAATCCATATTAAAAGCAATTCCGGTAAACCAGTTTGCATAAAACAACTGCACAACTCCCGGAAGGATTGGTAATTTTTCAAAATGCCCTTTAAAAAAATTGCTGTTTTTAATGAAACATAGTTCAAATTCTGCATAATCCCTGCCGGTTTCTCTTGAAATAACGAACGGAAGTGAAAGATTTAGATTAAACACCTCTTCAATAAACTCCTTGTTAATCTTTCCGTTCTCTTTCTTAGGAATTTCATCAAAAAATCTCCATCTCTGAGGAACAATCTCAAACTTATTCTTTAATTCCTGTTTCAATTTTTTGACAAGAGTAAGTTTATCATGCTTTATAAAAAACTCTTTGCCATTTTCATCCAGAACCGCAAGTGCTGCGAGCTTACCTTTATGTTCAAAACAATAAACATCCTCAATACCGCTTATATCTTTAACAGCAGCCTCAATGTCATCTAAAATTATTCTTTTTTCCTGAATCTTCAATACTCTTCCGCATCTTCCTAAAAATTCGATTTTTCCATCTTCAAGCTTAATTCTATCCTGAATAATCACAGGACTGACTTTAGAATATGCCGTTTCTATTGTAGTATAACTATCTGCGGTTTCAACTATTTTGATACCTTTAAAAATTCGCAATCTCTTTTCATAGGGGGTGGTTCTATATGCTATAATACCGGTTTCCGTACTTCCGTAAATCTCAATTACACGTTCGGCAATAGTCAATGCATATTCAAACGTTGTATCTTCAAGCCTTGCTCCGGCTGCAATTATAACCTTCGGATTAACAGCAGGTTTGGCATTGAACTTCCTCATTGCTTCCAAAAAAGAAGGGGTTGTAACAAGAACAGCATTATCAATATTAATATCCTCAGGATAATTTATTCTTGCCTCATACCTATCAAACCCGCAAACATCAGGAAGCATTCTGAAAAAAGTAAAGCCGAAAAGATGTTCATCAGTAGTTGTTGTAATAAATTTAAGTCCATTTTCAAACTTTAATTCTTCATTAATATCAAGACACTCGCGTTTCAGATTTTCAAATGTTTTTACAACACCCTTGCCATCAGAAGTTGTACCGCCGGTTTTAAAAACTATTTCGTTAAACTTCTTTTCCATTCTTCCTCATTAACTCCGCAGGGTTGGCCATCCAGCACCTCTTTTTTACCCCTCTCACTATATATTCTATAATAAAAAAGGTTCCAACAAGAAAATATGAAATAAATCCGTTATACAGCGCCCAAATTTTTTCGGAGGCAAATACTGTTGCAAGCGATATAAGAAAATTCAAAAAAGTAAATCCTGCCCATACATAAGTAAGGTTTCGCGTGTAACGCATAACATTTTCGTCCGCGTCAGGTTCAGCTGCAAGAGCAATTTTTTGTATAACAGTCTTTTCCTGAAACAGAGAAGAAAAAAATACCGCAAAAAAACCAAAGTTTGCAATCGGAGGATAATATTTAAGAAGTACAAAGTCAGTAAAATGGAACAGGGCAATTACAGCAAACATTCCGATAAATGGCGCAAGCGCCTTTATCATTTTACCCGAGAAGCCCATACACAGCTTCCACAACATCATTAACTGTACGGATTTTCTTAAATTCTGCCGGTGATAATTTTTTATCCGTAAACTTCTGCATTCTTACGGCAATATCAACCGCATCAATACTGTCCAAATCCAAATCCTCAAAAAGATTTGCCTCCGGTACAATATCCCCGTCATTTATTTCAAGTTCTTCAACAAGGATTTTCTTTAATTCATCAAAAATTTGTTCTTTTGTAAATTTTTCAGCCATTTATTTTTGACTCCACAAAATCTGCAAGCGTACTAACTGAATAGAAATACTTTTTATTTTCTTCTTTGTTAGATTCCAAAGTAATATCATACTTACGCTTAAGAGCCATGCCAAGTTCCAGAGCATCAATTGAGTCAAGCCCCAACCCTTCGTTAAAAAGCGGTTCATCATCCTTTATATCCGAAGGAGTTATCTCTTCAAGCGCAAGGCTGTCTATTATAAGTTGTTTCAGTTCTTCTCTTAATTCCATACCGACTCCATACTAATATTATATCACAAACCGTATAACTCTTCTTCAATCTTGTGAGTTAACCTCTGTTTTGTAATAATCTCACTTTCACCGATAAAGTCAGCAATATTAATCTCACGCATTTGTTCTATTTCAAAATTCACACACCTGTCACTTACAGCATAAAACGGCTGATTTATAAACAGAAAATCTCTATCCGAAAACATTTTAATCGGAACAATATTTTTTCCTGCATTCAAAGCAACCAGAGAAGCCCCTTTTCTAATCTTCGGAAACTCATCGCGCCGATGCCTTATGCCTGATGGGAAAATTATGACATTAAACCCCCTATCGAGCATCTTCTTTGATTCAGATTTCAATTCATCAAGTTCAACCTCATTAGTAATAAAAATACTTGTTACCAGATTTTTCAAAATCGGATTATGTGCCAGTTCTTTTTTTACAAAACAGGTTGAACGCGGAATAAGCGCAATTAGAATTACAATATCAATAAAACTTGGATGTGTTGATACAATAACTTTATTTTCAATCTTTTCCAAATTTTTTACATCAAGCCTGAAAAGTTTTAAGAACATCATTAGATTGACAAAAAATCTCCACGTGTTGTGAATTATATCAGAACACAATTCTTTATTATTTTTTATAAAAGGAAAGAGCAGAAAATTAAGAATAACAGCTCCTATTCCAAAAATAAAAAAACAAAACACTGCAAGAATTGAACGGATATACTTCATCTAAACCAGCGACCTGTACATTTCCAAATACTTTTTAGCACTTTCTTTCCAGCTAAAATCTGCTTCCATAGCAGATTTTCTCATAGCATTCAGAGTATATTTATCCCTGTAAACACCCATTGCAGTTAAAATAGCATCCTTCATAGCCCAGCCATCATAACCCCAGAACTTAAATCCATTTGAGTTATCGAGCGGATAACCTGTTACAGTATCTTCAAGCCCTCCGGTTGCTCGGACAATAGGAAGAGAGCCGAAACGCATTGCAATTAACTGAGAAAGTCCGCAAGGTTCAAAACGTGACGGCATTAGGAAGAAGTCGCTGCCTGCATAAATCTGGTTTGCTAAATCTCCTCTATAACCAACATAAGTTCTGATATTCGGCGTATTGTTTGAAAGCCAGATAAAGAGGTTTTCGTAAGATTTGTCACCAGAACCTAAGAAAATAAAATCAGCCTCAAGATTTCTTAAATCATTTTCGACCTGCCTTATTAAATCCAGACCTTTCTGGTCGACAAGCCTTGAAATTAAAGCAATTAAAGGTCTTTCAGGATTGTATTTTAAGCCGAAATACTCAAGAATTTTCTTTTTGCACTCTTCTTTGTTTGCTAAAGAATTTATATCGTAGTTTTTGATAAGTGTCTTATCAGTCTTAGGGTTGAAAACAGAGTAATCTATGCCGTTTACAATACCTAATAATTTATTTGTATGTCCTCTCAAAGTATAGTCCATTCCTTCGCCGTATTCGCCGGTCAGGATTTCGCGCGCGTAATTAGGAGAAACAGCCACAACCTTGTCAGAATAATTAATCGCACCCTTCATCCAGTTTACGCGGCCGTAATGTTCGCATCCCCATTCGTTAAATACAATATCTTTGCGCATATTTGCAAAGTCAAGAATATCTTCAAACCATACTCCTTGATATGCAAGGTTATGAATTTCGAATACATTCTTAGTTTTTGACCAGAACTCATCAAATTTGTAATTAGCCTTTATATAAAGCGGTATCATTGCCGTGTGCCAATCGTTTGAGTGAATTATATCTGCTCTAAAATTCAATTGTTTTGCATACTCAAGCGTTGCGAGAGAGAATGCAATATATCTTTCGTGCTCATAACGCGGGTCAAGCCAGCGCGGATAAACTTCCTGAAAACAAGAAAAATACCAGTCATTCTGCACAAAGAAAACATTAATGTCTGTTCCTGGAAGCTTTGCCATGTGGAGCTTAAATTTTTGAGGTGATGAGCCGAACGAAATCCACATTTCTGAATTTTCGAGCTCTTTTAACCCCCATTTGTTATAATCAATACAACCGTGAAGCGGAGTAAAAATAGCAATCTCAGCATCCTTCTCCAGTGCTTTCGGCAAACTTCCTACTACATCAGATAAACCGCCGGCTTTTGAAAACGGAGAAACTTCCGCTGCTGCAAATAATATTTTCATATTTTACTCCTACTCTCTCTTTATTTTCTCCCTCTCCTTAGGGAGAGGGTTAGGGTGAGGGGTCAGCCCTCATGCGGAATTATTATAAACCCTTAATTTTTTTTTATCAAGCCTTATACTTCCGGCAAACCTCTATAGCCGGACTCATCAAGCCAGAGTTCTATAAACGTATTTACAGACTCTTCATTCTTAAAATCTGAAATATTAAATACTTTTCCATCTTTTCTTGACTGGTAGATTGCCGCATCTTCAATTGCACCCTGCTCATAGAGGATATAGGCCCGCTTTATCGCCTTAGACTCACACTCGCGCTCTTGAGATTGTGAATTATATGTTTTCCGAACAGCGTGATTAACCTCGTGAAGCAGAACTTTTATCATATTTCCCATAGAAGGTATTTGACCATTCAGATTAAAACGAACATCATCATTGCGGTTATCATAACGCGCAGCACCCATATTAACAGACTCTGTTGTCGCAGACTTTATGTACTCCAACTCACCATCAGTCAAACCTAACTTATCTTTGTTCGCAAGAAGAATATTTTTAGCATTCTCTAATGTTTCTTGAAATTTTTTTGCTCTGCAGGAGTTTTCTCACACATAACAGGCTTAAGCTGTATTCCGCGCCTATCCTGTTTGCTGTTTGCTCCGGAAGCTGCTGCTTCTTTCGCGTACTCTTCATTTGTACTAATTAAATATTTATCTACCAAAGTCTTAAGATTTCCGGTCAGCTTTGAAAAAAACTCCCGCATTTCATCACCGGTCAACTTACCATCAGCACGCTTTTCACCGGCCTCCGACACAGTATCACACTCGGAAAATATTGTATTTAAACCGGATAAATCTGTCTCAGAAAGATTTATCTTTGCCTCTCTTATAAAGTTATTAAAACCTGCTAAATCAAAACTTATATTTGCCATACATTAATTAACGGCATAAATTCTAAAAACTTTAATTTTTTTTTACAATTATTTACCTAACATTACCATCAACACAGAAATATCTACGGGCTTAACTCCGCCAATCCTCGACGCCTGAGCTAAATTCTGAGGTCTGATTTTCTCCAATTTTTCTTTTGTTTCCGTCGATATATGCTTAATCTGCGAGTAATCAATATTTGCAGGGATTCTGTATTTCTCCAGTTTTTCAGCTGTTTCCACCTGCTGTTCCTGACGTTTTATATAACCATCATACTTAATCAAAACTTCCGCTTCATCTGCAACATCTTCCCTAACCGTTTTAGAAATATCATCCAGCTCTCTGAATACATCGTACGTAATATTTGGACGTTTTAGAAGTTCAGCCATTCTCATTCCGCGGTCAATGTGTTCGCCATATTTTGCAAGAACCTCATTTACCCCTTCTGTTGCAGAAAGTTTTGTTTCCTCAAGCCTTTTAATCTCACACTTAATATTTTCCTGCTTATCTAAAAACCTCTTATACTGCGCCTCATCAATCAGACCAACTTGATGCCCTATTTCAGTCAAGCGCGCGTCTGCATTATCCTGCCTCAAAAGAAGTCTGTATTCCGAACGCGAAGTAAGCATTCTGTAAGGTTCCTGAATATCTTTTGTAACCAGATCATCAATCAATGTTCCAATATAAGATGAAGCCCTTGAAAGTTCCAATGGTTCAGCATTATTCAAATATTTAACAGAATTTATACCTGCAATTAAGCCCTGTGCAGCAGCTTCTTCATATCCGCTCGTTCCGTTAATCTGGCCTGCAAAGAACAAGCCTGCAATATCTTTTGACATCAAAGAATGTTTTGTCTGAACAGCCGGAACATAGTCATATTCAACTGCATAAGCAGGCTTAATAATATGTGCATTCTCTAAACCTGGAAGCGAGCGGAGCATTTCAACCTGAACGCATGCAGGAAGGCTCGTTGAAAAGCCCTGTATATAAACTTCATACGTATTCAACCCTTCCGGTTCAATAAAAATATGATGTGAAGGATTTGATGCAAATCTTACAATTTTATCCTCTATAGAAGGACAATAACGCGGTCCCACACCTTGAATCAAACCTTGATACATAGGCGACTTATCAAGATTAGCCCTGATTATCGCGTGCGTATCCTCATTTGTACGGGTTAAATAACAAGGAACTTGAGCACGAACAGGACGATTCGGCTTAAATGAATAAAAACTCAATTTATCATCACCGGGTTGAATATCCATTTTTGAATAATCAATCGTACGTTTATCAACACGTGCAGGAGTTCCGGTTTTTAATTTTTTTGTAACAATACCGTGTTCTCTTAAAGAAGCAGAAAGTCCTATTGCAGCGCGTTCTCCAAGCCGGCCGCCGGAATACGCCTGCAAACCTACATACATTTTTCCTTCAAGCGAAGTTCCTGTAGTTAGGATTATTGCACGGCAAGAATATTCTAAGCCGTATTCATCACGAGCACCGGTGATTTGTCCGTCTTTTACTATTATATCTGTAATACAGGTCTGCTTAATCCAAATATTTTCAGTATTTTCAAGGATATTACGCATATACTGTGTGTATTCTTTTTTATCAGATTGAGCTCGAAGAGCTCGCACAGCAGGGCCTTTAGATGAGTTTAACGTTTTCATCTGAATGTAAGTCGCATCAGCAACCTCACCCATAACACCGCCAAGCGCATCTATTTCTCTTACAAGCGTAGATTTAGCAGGGCCTCCTATTGCAGGGTTACAAGGCTGCAGCGCAATGTTGTCAACATTAAGCGTACACAAAAGTACATTACAGCCCAAACGCGCTGCACTCAAGGCAGCTTCACATCCAGCATGGCCTGCACCAACGACTATGATATCAAATTTGTTATTTAAATAATCCCTGCTAGTCATAAGTAGATTATATTACAAGGAGCAAATATTCACAACAAACAAAAAGAGTTTGATATTTAAAATCAAACTCTTTTGTCTATTATAAATAATAATTACATAGATTTTCTATCTGCAATTTCTTCCATTTTGTGATCTGCAAGTCTTGAATCACCCTTAACTCTTGAGTAAGAAAGATAGCCATTCATTCTATCAATCTTAGTTAAGTTTCTGCTTCCGCATTTAGGACATACATCCATATTCAATTCTTCATGCCCGCAGTCATCACAGTAAGAAAGTGAAAGGTTAACCCCTTCATAGAAACCCATATCCATTGCTCTGTGAACAAGAGTTTCAATAGCCTCTGTATTGTAGTTAAGCGGATATTTTACATATTGAATTTTTCCGCCATTTAGCAAATCCCAGAAACGTTTTTCTAAATCTTGCTTTTGAATAGGTGTAATATCTTCACCGACATGACAGTGGAAACTGTTAGATACATAACCTCTGTCAGAAACATTAGATACAACACCGTATTTTTTACGGAACTGCTTTACTTGAAGTCCGCATAAGTTCTCTGCAGGAGTTCCGTAAATTGCGTATAAATATCCATCCTGTTCTTTGAATTCATTAACTTTCTTGTTAATATATTCCATCACCTCAACAGCAAAAGCTCCGTCTTCAACAAGAGATTTTCCGTTATAAAGTTCCTGCAATTCATTCAGTGCAGTTATACCGAATGAAGCAGTAGCAGATTTCAACAAAGGTTTAATTTTATCATGAATACCCAAATGACCTCCTAAGAAACCACCTTCACAATAAGCAAGCGGGTTAACTGAAGCTTTCATTTCTCCTAAGTATTCGTAAGTTCTTATATGAAGTTTTCTAATTAATTCCATATAATAATCTAATACGGCATAAAAATCTTTACTTTCTTTCTTAGCCTTAGCATAAATCATAGGCAAGTGTAAGCTTATTGCACCAATGTTAAAACGTCCTACAAAAATAGGTTTATCGGCTTCGTCAGCAGGCTTCATTCCGCCTCTTTCGAACCAAGGAGATAAAAATGCTCTGCAGCCCATTGGAGAAACTACTCTGCCATACTTTTTATACATAGAAGCTACGTAGCCTTCTCCGGACAAAGACAACCAATCTGGATACATAGCTCTCTTTGAGCATTCTATTCCGGCTTTAAACAAGTCTTCATTAACCTTGCCTTTTCCGTGAAGATTTTCATCATACAAGAAAACTATTTTAGGGAACAATACAGGTTTTTTGCATTCTTTCTTGCCTTGACCGTTCATTCTGATTTTTAACATTGCAAGAGTTGCCATTTTTTCATATTCTTCTGTTCCCAGACCAGCTGATACAGTAATGAATGGATAATCACCTCTTGAAGATGCTACAGTATTGAACTTGTATTCCCAGCCCTGAAAACCTTGCTCAAAATCCTTTTGAACATCATTCATTGCTTCTTCTCTTGCTTTTTCAAAAGACAATCCCATGCATAAGTATTTATTATTTTGTCTTTCAAAAGTTTTAGCTGCATACGGTGCTAAAATCTTATCAACTTCTGCAACGGTAAAACCGCCATACTGCTGACTTGCCGCAGCCATTACAATATCTCCGATTACGTCAAATGCTACGTCAAGAGATTTTGGTTCATTATACCAGAGATTACCCATTTCGAAGCCGCCTTTAAGAACAGAAGCAACATCAAATAAGCAGCAGTTCATTGTATCACGTCTTGCTGACATATCGTGAATATAGATATAACCATCTCTTATAGCCTGTAGTTCATCTACTGTTAAGAAAAACTTCTTGTACAATTCTTTATTAAGTTCATTAAAAATCAAAGAACGCTTTGTCGAAACAAGAGTCGAATCTGCATTAGAATTTTCTTTATCACCTATATACATAATTCTTTGAGATTCTTGATAAACTTTGTCTAACATGTGAACAAAATCCTGCTTATAGTTTCTATAGTTTCTGTAACTGTGAGCGACATTAGAATTAATATGTTCCAGTGCACCTTCAACCAAATTGTGCATTTCTGAAATTGTAACCTCGGTTTTATTCATCCTAACAATATTATTATCTACAAAGTCACATATTTCTTTCAATTCCTCATCTGTTAGTTCTACTAACATTCTTGTTGCTGATTTTTTTACAGCGTTAATAATTTTGTTATTATCAAACTCTTCTTTTGTTCCGTCTTTTTTAATTACATAAACACATTTTGCTTTGATAGGGGTTATTTGCGCTGTTTTCGGCAGTTCATTTATTTTAGACATAGGCGATACAGCACCGCCTTTTATAACATCAGTCGTTGTTTTTGTGGCTGGTGAGGTAAATTCTACGATATTTCTTTCCTTATTTAAACTATTTTGCATTGCCTTCTAAAACCTCCTAATCTACGTTAAGGCGAGCTATTTTTTCTACTCAGCTTTCCTTATATTTAGAGAATAACATTCTCTACCCAAAATCTAATCCTATATTTAAATGATAATTCAAACACCAATACTTATCAACAAATTCACAAAACGTCACAAAGGGGGAAACTATTGTAAACACTACATCTTTACGTTTCGCAACATTGTAAATATTGTTACGTTTTTAGCATGAATTTTTTGTTTTTTTCTTGACAAAATCCAGGATAGTTTTCGATTGTTAAACTGACACTTGTTTTATAAAAACAATCAGACATGCCTTATAAAAAAATTTTTAATTATTTTGCAAGGCCGTATTTCTTTTTCTTTTTTGCAGCATATGAAAGCCAATAGCTATCCTTTGTCCGCTCTTTTTGCAGAGCAATACATCTGGTATTACATTTACATAAAGAAACAGCTTTTTGTAAATCTCCTTCAGCAAGCTTATCCTGGTTAAGTTTTTTATGTATATATGAACGGCTGGAATAGTTGATGGCAATGGGTGAACGTCTTATATTCATATTTGAATAGGCCAGAGCTTTCTTATAATCTTTTTGCATTATACTCGCCGTAACAGCCATACCGTATGAGTTTGTATCCTTAGCTATTTCATACACTTTGTCATAATCTCCATTAAGCAAGTAAAGTATTCCGGCAAAGAAAGGCCATGAAACAAGAATAGAAAAATTATCTGAATATGCATAGCTGCCATTTATTTTATAAGCTTTATCAAAATATTCAATAGCTTTTTTACCATCTTGAAGAATCATATAGTTTTTGCCAAGCTCTCCGTACAAAGCGCTTTTTTGTTCTGGAAAAATTGCAAGCCTTGCAGCCCACAAAGAACAGTTAATTCCCGCTGAATTATTGTAGTTTCCGATACTAAGCAGAGATTGGCTGTATAAACACACGACAGCAGCCTGATTAAGCATGAAAAACAGAAATATACTTACAAGAGCAGTTACAAAAATACTGCCCAAACGCTTTTCTTGTTTATATTTCTTAACACCATAAAACAAAACACCTATAAGACAGATAAAAATTAAGTATACTGCCAGATACAAAGCATTCTGGATAAAATTGACTCCTGTCATCACAGCCTCCTTTAATAAGAATTAAAAAGGACAGGGTTTATGCCCCGTCCTTTATCATATCTTACGCTTCAAGAATTTGTCTTACAAGTTCGTTTACTGTCTTAGGATTTGCCCTGCCTTTGGTTTCTTTCATAACCTGACCGACAAAGAAGCCTAATAGATTTGTTTTACCATTTTTATAAGCTTCAATTTCTTTTGGATGAGAATTAACAACCTTTTCAACAACAGCCTTGATTGCGCCTTCATCTGAAATCTGGCTCAAGCCTTTTCTTTCAACAATTGCAGAAGCCTTTTCACCATTTGTAATCATGTCTTCTACAAGAATTTGTTTACCAATGTTGTTTGAAATAGTGCCTTTTTCAATAAGACTGATTAATTCAGCAAGATTTTCAGGTGTTAATTTTGTATCTGTAATCTCAACTTTATTTTCTTTTAAGTATGCAGCGATTTCGCCCATAATAAAGTTTACAGCAATCTTTGGAGTCGCACCCAGTTCAAGCACCTTATCAAAGAACAGAGCTAAAGGCATTTGTTCAACGATGACGCAAGCATCATATTCGCTCAAACCTAATCCCATATATCTCTGACGTTTTGCCTCAGGAAGTTCTGGCATTTTTGCCCTGATTTCTTCAACCCATTCTCTTGAAATTTCAAGCGGCATCAAATCAGGTTCAGGGAAGTATCTGTAATCGTGAGCATCTTCTTTTCCTCTCATAGAGCGGGTTTCTTTTAAGTTATCATCCCAGAGTCTTGTTTCTTGAACGACCTGTCCGCCTTCTTCAACAATCTCAATTTGTCTGTCAATTTCGTACTCAATAGCTCTTTGCAAAGCAGAGAAACTGTTTACGTTTTTTATTTCAGCTCTTGTACCAAATTCTTTTGAACCTTTTGGCATAATAGAGATATTAGCATCGCATCTCATAGAACCTTCTTCAAGGTTTCCGTCGCATACGCCTAAGTATCTTACTATTTCACGAAGTTCTTCCATATAGTTTCTGGCTTCTTCGCTTGAGCGCATATCAGGTTCAGAAACGATTTCAAGGAGCGGAGTTCCTGCTCTGTTTAAGTCTACGAGTGAGTATGTTGCACCGTTAATACCGGCTGCACCAACGTGAACAAGTTTTCCTGCATCTTCTTCAAGATGCGCTCTTGTTATACCAATTCTTTTCCCCTTTACGTTAATATACCCGTTAACACAAATCGGCTCATCGTATTGTGAAATCTGATATCCTTTCGGAAGGTCAGGATAGAAATACTGTTTTCTGTCGAATTTGCATCTTGAAGGGATTTCGCAATTCAAAGCAAGTCCGAGAAGAATACCCATATTTACGCATTCTTTATTTAAAACAGGCAGAACACCCGGCATACCGAGAGTAATAGGGCTGATCTGCGTATTCTGTTCATTACCGAATTCTGTTGAATCAGGTGCAAATATTTTTGATTTTGTTTTAAGCTGGGCATGAACTTCCAGACCTATAACAACTTCATACTTATCTCTTAATTCTGTCATAATAAATCCTCACTTTATACTTAAATTTTATCATAAAGATACGTTTTTCAAATGTTCAATCTTTATTTCCGGCTTCAGAAGAACAGAAACCGCATCTATTCTGAATTTTTTATACTCTGGATAATCTTTCAAATACATAAAAATACCCTGTTTTATGTGATTGTATTTTGTTCTGGTTACAGCCTCAAAAGGATGCCCGCAAACTTCTGTTGTTCTCGTCTTAACTTCTACAAACACTAACGTATTTTTATCCAGTGCAATAATATCGATTTCGCAAAATCTTGAAAACCTTTTGTTACACTCAAGTATTTTATATCCAAGCTTTGAGAGATAATCTCTTGCCAGTTCTTCACCTTTTTTACCAACCGAAATATTTGACATAATACCTTATTATTTTTCTACGTAAAATAAATATGAATCGCGTTCATTAAACGAATATTTTACATTTTCACCTTTCAACCATTCGAAAATCTGAGGATAAAGCCTGAAATTGTTATAGTCCTTAACCAGATAAAACCAGTATCCCTTCCCGTTTTGAAGACCGTTTAGATAATGGAACACCGCTTCTTTTTCAGTAGAGGTCAACGGCATTTCAAAAATATTATCCGTATAAAAACCGAGTTTATTGGAATAAAACAAATAACTTGGTGTTGAAGCTGAATTACAGAGAACAATATCCTTCTTGGGATTAAATTTATCTTTTATTACCTCAAGTAGATTTTTCGGCGAGCAGGAAACGAAATAGTCAAAAGTAGTTATATTTTTCATGTAATTTAAGTCATATTTACAAAAACTAAAAAATACAAGAACAACAGCTACAGCAATCCATTTTCCAGTTTCTAAAGGTTTGAGCATAAAGATAATCATAACCGGAATGAAATATAAACCGACCCGCCCGCTAAGAGGATAAATATGCATAAATGCTGCCATAAAAACAAGGAGCAAACTTAACAATATATAACTGCATTTTTCTCTAATAAACAGGCAAATCCCCCAGATAAAGAGAATAATTGCCGGTAGAGAAAAGGTATTAGGAACAAAATAAAACTTGATATTCAAGACCAGAAACCTTAAAAAATCGCTGAAAGAAAATCCAAAAAAGCCATCGTTCCAGTAATTCGGGAAATGTGTATCCAAATCAAGCTTCGCAGGTGCCAGATTGAAAAAATAATACAGAATCATCGTTGCAGCGAGAGGTAAAAGAAGTTTGAATGTGTTTTTAAAATTTTTCAGAAGAAACGCGCCTATAAAAAACAGTGACGGCAGAGAAATAAAAGGCAGAATACAAATACCAACACCTGTAATAATAAGCTTTTTTCGGTCGAATTCTTTTATTTTCGGGAAATAATACAGACAAATACATGCAATCAGGACATCTGTGGAATACTGTTTAAAAATACTTGAAAAAGCAATTAAAGGCTGGCATATAGCAAATATAAAAACAGCTGCTAATCTTGTGTAATTTTTCTTGAAATACTGTGTACAGCATTTATAAAAAAAGTATATTGCTGCAACAGATGAAACGAATGGAATAAACTTTGCAGCATGTTCACTGAATCCGAAAACAGCAGTAATCATCTTTGTACAAAAGATAAAGAGAGGCGGTGCTGACTGTGCGCTTCCAAGAAACAAAAATGATTCCCAGATATTTTTATTCAGAATGCTTAACACAAGCCTGCATTCATCATCAGAAAATACATTGCTGGCAATATAAAGTTTAGCGCGAAGGGTTAAACCTAATAGAAAAAACAGAGCCAATAAAGCAAAATATAAATATTTCTGCATCTGCTTCATCACATAAACCCCCGATACAAAAAAAAGCCTTAACGGCTTTTTTATTTTTTTAATGGAGCGGGAGACGAGGCTCGAACTCGCGACATCCTCCTTGGCAAGGAGGCATTCTACCACTGAATTACCCCCGCGAATAATTCACCAAGCTGGTGGGTTACTTTTATCTAAATCATTTACCCCCGCTCGGTATATTCTTATAATACATGCTAAGTTTTTAAAGTCAAGAGCTACATTTTGCCAAGTGAACTGCCATGTCCGCCGGAGGGTAAAAACCTTGCCTCTACAAACTTATAGTCCTTAATTTTTCCCATACGGTTTCTTATTATCTCAAATTTTGTATGCAGCATGTAAATTATTCCATTTTTATCTTTTATCTGCTTTGAGTTATTCTGAACAAACTTTAAACCTTCCCTGTTATACAGTTTTATCGCTTCCATGGTTTCCGGAGAATATGGTTTGCTCAATAGTTCCCGCGCATTGCTCTTTGCACGTCCTATATTTTTAGCAAGATTATTTTCAAAAATTCCGACATCTTCGCCGGAAATAACATACGAAACAGGAGCAGCATCTGTTCTGTTATAAAAAGATCTCACGTTCGGATTATTTCTATAATCTGCATCACAAACTCCGATATATGCTCTCAGCCTTTGTTCAAGAGGCTCCATAGGTTTTGTGCTTGATACAAGAGGTTTGTTCAGCATTCTTATAATCTTACCCTGAAGTTTCTTTACAATCTGCAAATTAGCAACAGGAGCGTAACTCCCGTTTGTTTCTGCAACCCAGTGCACTACAGGATAAGTTGATTTAAAATTTGTATTATTAACAGGTTGAATGTTCATAGCATATTAAAACCTGTAAAAAAATTTTTTGCTAAAAGTGGAATCCATCCTCTTTCATTCTTTTGATAACTTCTTTAAGCTCATCTTCCGAACAAACAATTGATGCTCTGAAAAATCCTTTTCCGTTATCCCCGAAAGCATCCCCCGGTACAGCGATTACTCCGGATTTATACATAAGCTCATCCGTAAATTCAACAGATGATTTATATCTCGGAGGGATTGGAAGCCACAGATAAAAAGTTGCATCAGGGATATTAAAATCACCCCAGCCAAGTTCTTCCCTGAGCCCTTTTACAAAAACTTCCTGATTTCTTTTGAACCTTTCATTAGCTTCTTTAATATATTGTTCTCCCTCTTTGGAGTTCAAAATTTCCGCACATGCTTTTTGTAAAGCTTTAAACAGCCCTGAATCTAACGTTGATTTTAACTTACCAAAAATCTTTACAGCTTCAGAGTTTCCGCAAATCCAGCCCAAACGCCAGCCAGTTATTGCATAAGGTTTTGAAAAACTGAAAAATTCAACAGCAATATCCTTGGCACCTTCAATTTCCAGAATACTCATTGGTTTAAGTTCCGGTTTGAAGTACATGTCAACATATGCTGCATCAGAAATTAATAAAATATGGTGTTTTTTGCAGAAGTCAACAAGACTTTTGTAATACTCGCGAGTTGCAGTCGCACCAAGAGGATTATTAGGGTAATTAATTAATAGAGCTTTGACTTTTTTAGGATTATATCCCTGCTTAATCAAATCTGCCCACACTTCTTCCATATCAGGCATAAAATTATTTTCCGGAGTCAAAGGAACAGCAAAAGCTTTCCCGCCGGAAACCTTAACCATCTCCCCATAAGAAGCATAGCCCGGATCAGGTATAAGAATAATTTCTTTGTCTTCTTCCCTTGTAGTCGGATTAATTAAAACTCTTATAAAATTAGCAAGTCCTTCTTTTGAACCAATAAGCGAGAAAATCTCGGTATCAGGATTTAACTCAACATTAAAGCGTTCTTTCATACGTTTTGCAACCGCATCACGATAATACTTTTCACCCTTAGGCGATGAATACAGATGTATACCTTTTTCATCAAGCACAGTCTTAAGAGTTTCGGTCAAAGCCTTTGGCGGAGCAGCCGTAGGCGCCCCCATAGACAACATAATCGGTGCTCTGTTCTTTGCTTTCAACTCCGGCGTTATCTTTGCTACAGTTTCTTTTATACGGAACATAATATATGTTTCCAGTGATTGTACGTAGTCATTAAAAAATTCTTGCATAATAATATTCCTTACCATTTAACTTGTAGGAGCAATGTCATTCGGTTTTAATTATCTTTTTACCCCTTTACCCCTAAAGAATATTATATAACAATTTTATTTAATGTGAATAGTTTTTTATCGCCGGAATTTTTATACAATTATCCAAGTATTCTATAGTGCTTAATTTTTCATTATACAGATATTTTATAAAGTTAAGATAGGATATATCAAAAGAGCTCAGAAGAATATTTATCTCGAACCCTTCAGAACAAAAAGGTTCGTAATCATAAACAACATAGCTGTTATATTTGCTTTTCCATTCCTTGCGTTCAATTTTGCAGTTGTTTTCTTCTGCGACATCTTCAACCCAATTAACGATATCTTTGCTGATGTTTTTTATTTCTAAATATTTATTCTGAAATTTTTCCATAACTACATATCTCCATACAGCAATTGTAAAGGTTTATTCACTAACATAAATTACCTGTTAGTTTAGTTTTTGGGGTTACACTGTTAAAAGAAAGTCTATTAGAACTTAGTGCAAGACATTAAATAAATAATTCAGGCAAATAATCCCAACTGTTAAATTTTGGTTAAGAAATCCGGACTTATAAATAAACAGAGTAATAATATTAGTGTTGAAAGTAATAGATCTGAAAAATGAAAGGAGAATATTATGAAATTCTTAATTAAAAAATCACCGGACGGTTTTATTAAATCAGTAAATGACGAAATCAGCTCTATTCTAAACAGAAACTTTGACAGTTTCTTTCCTGAGTATATTTATAACGAAGAAATAGATAAACTGGCAATGCCTGTTGAACTGCATGAAAAAGATAAAGAATACACTGTTAAAGCAGAGCTGCCTGGTGTTAAGAAAGAAGATTTAGATATTGATATAGACAAAAACCATATCACAATTAATGCTAAAAAAGAGGAAGAAAACAAAGAAGATACCAAAGGTTATAGAAAATCAGAATTCCGCTACGGCGAATTTTCAAGAACTGTTTACTTCCCTCAGGAAATTGATGTTGAAAAAACATCAGCAAAACTTGAACACGGTATTCTGCGTATAGAAGCACCAAAACTGGCAGCAGAAAAAGAAGGTATAAAAAAACTTACTGTTAATTAATAGAAAGGCCGGACTAAAGTCCGGCCTTTTATCATTTTGAAACCAAAAATCCATAGCGAGGATTTTTAAAAATTTCAATGCTGCTTTTTATTTCACCAAGAAATTTATATTTCAACCCTGTTCTATCAATCAGAGTTTGTTGAATTTTTGCCTCCTGCTCTCCTTGATTTACAATAAGCATTTCTTTTTTCAATATTTCACATGCGTGCTCCAATAATCTTTGAGGCATAAAATAATTTTTAGGCAGTCCCCATTGCTCCAGCGGATAAGGTGTTACAAAAGGCAGAAGCCAGATAATATAATCATATTTATCTGAAATATTCATCAAATCATCAGCATAATATCTAACACCTTCAAGATTTTTTATATAGAATTTTGCAGCTTCAAAACGCGAATATAAATTTGCATAAAGTCTGTAAGCATCAATTTCCACACCATCAAGAGTTAGATTATCACAATATTTTCTAAAAAAATCATACTCGCCTTTAACATACGCCCAATTTTTTGAACCTATATCAAGAATTTTCAAACTTCCTTCAGGCTTCGGATTCATATAGCGCGTAAGAATATCAAAAACATACGCAGCCTCGTCATTATTTACTTCACCTTTATAATTTTTTCGAGAAAACTTTGTATGTGAGCGAATATAGTAATCAACACTGTTTTTCAAATCCTTGAACATAATATTCATTAAACCATAACTGTCAAATGCTAGCAAAAATATTTTTTTGATGTTTTGATACTTAAAGGAGATAATTATGAAGATTACAAAAATACAATTAGCCGAAAATAAATACTATTATCAAAACAAAAAGAATAACAAGACAAATACAACCCAAACAATACCAATGCAGATGAATGCATATCAGGATTTCAACATTAATTTCCGCGGCCGAACACCGGAAAATTTTTACGAACAGGAATTTAATGTCCGGCATATGCCTGAAAGGATGAAAAAGTACCTTCAAGAAAATTATGAAGTAAGAAAGCACATTCCGCCGGAGCAAATTATGAATGAAAGTTTTAAGTACCTTGAAGTTACTGAAAATTTTGACGAAGTAAAAGATATTTATCCGGAATTCAGTAATTTGCATGATGCAAATCTAAAAGGCCGAACCGGAATTTTAGCAGATATTAAGCTATCACGCGAACTTTCTGACACCCCTCTTTTTAAGGACGGTTCTGACAATCTGGGTATTTACCTGCTCAGAAAAATTTATCTGGAAGGTAAAACAATAAAAGAAATCAATAAAGATTTCTACGAAAAAGATCTTAACCCTGAGTATAAAGGAGCAATAACCCAGCCGATTACTTACGGCACAACATCTGCATACGGCATTCAGTATCCCAAAACAGATTTTTGGAACTCTTTTATTGCAACAAGAGATGAGTACAAGAAGTTCTTTGTAGATTTGCCGAAACAAAATAAATCACAGTTAAAAAAAGAACTAGTAAAAAAACAACATACGACAGAACCGGAAAAAAAATATACAAGAAAATACGCTTTAAAAAAGTACCAAAAACAACTTTTGAAAGATGACATTAAAAAAAGCAAAGGTGATGTAGAGCAGCTTGAAAAAGCAATCCGCAGACGTTTTACAAAAGACGATCCGGAAGCCGCATTTATCGTAAAATATCTAAGCCCGATTATGACAATTGCGGCCGATAGAATACATCTCTCAGAAGAAGAGAAATTATTTGCCGAAACAAATAAAGACAGCGAAAACTTTTTCGCCCGTTTCTGGAAGGCTAAACCGGAGTTGCTGGAACAATACTCAACAGCAATAACCGATACCATTGAACTTTTCGAAGAAACTTATGAAAGCGGCGGTATGATTCCTATAAATAGTGAATACCAGGTTATAAAAGAAGGAGTAGAAAACACTAAGCCGATTGACTTTGTACCGCAAAGATTTGTAGAACTTCTTGATTATACCCAGACAATTGTTCCTACTCGCTTACAAAAATATGCAGAACATGAAAAACTCCAGAGCAAATGGGATGAACACTTCAAATGGCGTTACGGAGAAATAGAAGAAACCGCTCCTGCAATAATAAAGAAAAACGCAACAGAACTTCTAAAAGAAGTTGCGCAGGATAATAATGCTCAAGTCTATATGCTCAAAGGTGTTAATGGAAATGAAGTCGCAATTACCGGTAATTTGGACGAATTCTTAGGAGATTATTTAAGAAAAGAATATTTTGGCTTCCCGCCGAAATTCGTAAATATGCTTATTAATTTTACACTTAAACACCCTATGATGACAGAAAATGCAAAACTCAGCATTGCAACGCGTAATATTGCAGACAAGATTGACGACGAGCGTATACTCGAAAAACCGGCATTAGACAGTATAAATAATTTCATAAAAACTGAATTGGAACTTGAAACTGCTGCCGGAAGCATGGCTGCATTAGATGTATTTGCTTCTTATTCAGCTTCTCCGGAAAAAGTTTACCGCACACTCTATCCGCGCTGCAAAGAAGCTGACTCAAATGAATACAGCATTCAGCTCTTAAAACATAGTGAAGATGCAAAGGTTAACGAAGAACTTAACAGATTATATGACATTTATCGCAAACCTCCTACTCAATCAGAGCTAAATAAAATTAAGCTGAAAATTGTAAGCTTTATCAGAGATTTTGACAGAAGCTGCATAAAATCACCAGAATCTGCTATATATGGTATGCATGGACTTGCAAGCAACATAGAGCAAATTCAAGGATTACTCAAAAATAATAAACAAATGGTTCCTAAAATGAACAATCTTATATCTAAAATAATTTGCGACTATAAGGTATTCTACAGTAAAAGCTTACTTTTTGGACAGGAAAACAAAGCTCAATATAAAGCAAAAGCAGAAATTATATCAAGCAATGTTATCAATATATTAATAAACAAAGCTCATCAATTATAATAAAAAAGCAGGGATTGTTCCCTGCTTTTTTTATTTATTTTATTCAATTATACAGCTTTGAAAACAAGAGTTGCGTTATGACCGCCAAACCCAAAAGAATTTGAAAGTGCAGCGTTAACCTTTTTATCTCTTGCTTTGTGCGGAACATAGTCAAGATTAGCAACATGTTCATCCTGATTATCGAGATTGATTGTTGGAGGAACTTTGCCGTCAGTAATTGCTTTAACACAAACAATACCTTCAACAGCTCCTGTTGCACCCAGCATATGACCGTGCATACTCTTAGTTGAGCTTACAACTAGATTTTTATTCTGGTCTTTATCACCAAAAATCTTAGCAATTGCCTGAGATTCAGCAACATCACCCAGTCCTGTGCTTGTTCCATGCGGATTAATATAATCTATATCTTCAGGTTTAAGTCCGGCATCAGCAAGAGCTAATTCCATTGACTTAATAGCACCATTTCCCTCAGGATCAGGAGCAACCATATCATAAGCATCAGCAGATTGGCCATAACCAACAATTTCTGCATAAATGTGAGCACCGCGTTTTTTAGCGAGTTCATATTCTTCAAGAACAAGAACCCCGGCTCCTTCACCCATAACAAATCCATCTCTATCTTTGTCATAAGGTCTTGAAGCTTTTTCCGGCTCATCATTTCTTTTTGATAATGTTCTTGCAGCAGTGAAAGCACCAATACCAAGTGTAGTAATCGTAGCTTCGCATCCGCCCGCAACCATTACATCAGCATCGCCGTACTGAATTGTTCTGAAAGCATCACCAATTGAGTGAGAGCCAGTTGCACAGGCAGAAACAACTGCTTTATTAACGCCTTTATAGCCGTGTTTCATAGAAACTCTGCCGGAGGCCATATCTACAATAAGCATAGGGACGGTAAAAGGAGAGCCCTTTGTAGGTCCTTTCTGTATCATTGCCATATGATTTTTCTCAAATGTTTTAAACCCGCCAGCTGCAGAACTAACCATAACGCCAATTCTATACGGGTCAATACCGGCTTCATCCAAACCGGCATCAGCTATAGCTTCATCAGATGCAACCATTGCAAACTGAGTAAATCTGTCCATTCTGTTTGCATCTTTTGAACTCATATAGTCTTCAGGGTTAAAATCTTTATCTTTAATTTCACCAGCAATTTTTACTGTATGTTTTTCTGTATCTATAGATTCAATGAGAGAAACCCCGCTTTTTCCATTTAGCATAGAATCCCAGAATTTTTCGACACCTATACCGCATGGAGTTACGACTCCCATCCCTGTTATTACAACTCTACGTTTTGTCATATTCTTTTTCCCTTAAATAATAAATAAGAGGGCGAAAATATATAAAATCCTCACCCTCCTCATATAAATTCAAATCTTACTATGAGTGTGAATCGATGTAGTTAACTGCATCTTGAACAGTTTGAATTTTTTCAGCTTCTTCATCAGGAATTTCGCATCCGAATTCTTCTTCAAAAGCCATAACTAATTCAACTGTATCTAGAGAATCAGCACCCAAATCAGCTGTAAAGCTTGCTTCCGGAGTAACTAAAGCTTCATCGCAGCTTAATTGGTCAACTACAACTTTTTTTACTTTTTCAAATGTACTCATGTTTTTTATCCTCTTCATTATTGTGTAATACACTATTCTATTGAATTATATCATTTAAAGATATTTTTGCAATTAATTTAAGAAGTTGTTACATTTTGTTAGATTTCCACTTGTTATATTAAGTTTTGTAAACACAAATTTAAAACACCTGTATTCCAGTTGTAGTGCTTATAGGAGGAGGGAGAAAAAGGACTTGCAAGGCTTGATTATTAGGAGAAGGCAAAAGAAAATTCACAATATTTGATAAAGAAAACCGTCCATTCATCTGGGAAACCAAAACTGTTACAAGAAAAGAAAGTAGAAGTGTTTTTGGCGGCGAAAACTATACTCTAAAACAGCTAGTTACTAAAAACCCGCAATCGCCTGAACTTTAAGCGCAACGTGGCGGGTCTGAATACATAAAATAGACCGCTACAACACATTTATTCAGACCATATGGACCATAGTAAAAACAAAAAAAAGAGGCGGATATTTTCTTCGCCTCTTTTTTTGTTTATTATTTATTAACTAAATCATCAACCCGCCTGCAACTTCTATAGCCTGACCAGTTACGTAATCAGTATCAAGTGCAAGGAATTTAACAACTTTTGCAATATCTTCCGGAGTACCGAGTCTTTTCATAGGAATAGCCTTTAAGTATTCATCAATATTTGCTAAATCTTGAGTCATGGCAGTCTGGATGAAACCAGGGCATACTGCATTAACTCTGATGTTTCTTCCGCCGAATTCTTTTGCAAGAGTTTGTGTCAAACCGATAAGACCGGCTTTAGAAGCAGAATAGTTTGCCTGACCTGCATTGCCGTGACGGCCTACAATACTTGACATATTAATAATAGAACCCTGACGAGCCTTCATCATATGCTTAATTACAGCGTGAGTTACACAATAAGCACTTGTTAAGTTAATTTTGATAACTCTTTCCCATTGCTCCATATCCATTCTTACGAAAAGACCATCTTTTGTAATCCCTGCATTATTAAGCAGAATATCAATTTTTCCGTGTTCAGCAATCATTTTATCTACAGCTGCCTGAACTTGTTCGTCATTTGAAACATCGAATTGATAGAAATAAGCATTTACACCGCAAGCTTTGATTTCATCAAGAGCCGGCTGTGCTTTTTCAGCTTCGCAGATATCGTTAATAATAATGTCGCATCCTGCCTTAGCAAGTTCCAACGCACAAGCTAAACCAATACCGCGAGAGCCGCCTGTAATTAAAGCAATTTTTCTTTCTGTCATTAATCTTTCTCCTTATTTTTTCCCTTTTTTGACTGTTTGTTTTGTTCTGAAGTAATTATTTTACAGTAATTCGGGTTGTTATTTACCTCATTTACAAATGAATCAAAACCAATCCATGCTCTTGAATATTTTTCAGCAACATCTGATGGAACTAGACATTGCAGACATAAAGAAGGTGAATATTTTTCAAAAGAGCATTTTCCGCCGTCTTTACCGTATATAACATAATTCGTATTGTCTTCTGTTGCAATATTGACAGGTGTACAAGACGCAAGATTATTGTTAAATATTCTTTCTACTTCAGCCACGCTATTAACAATCTGAACTTTAGGCGCCCCTTTTTTAGTAACGTCCCTTTGGCGGCTTTCAAATTTAGCAGCAGCAAACAATTCATCTTTATGTGCACGATACTCGTAAACCAGTCTTACAAGACCTACTATTACTAGTATTATTAATAAAATATAATGTATTTTTTTCATACTAAACACCAGCCATTTGTTCTTTCAAAGCATTTACTGCTGCTTCCAGAGAAGCTTTATCATAAATATTATAAACAGAAGCTTCAGGAGCAATCTTTTTATTCAAACCAGCAAGAACTTTTCCAGGGCCGATTTCAATAAATGTATCCACACCTTCTGAAACCATTTTCTGAATTGTTTGTGTCCAGTGTACAGAAGATGAAATCTGTTTAGGCATTTTAGCTCTGAAATCTTCGCTTGAAGTTGTCATTTCAGCATCAACATTCGTAATAACCGGCATTTTTGCATCATTCAAGCTTAAATCTGAAACAAAACCTGCAAATTCACTGCCTGCATTTTCCATAAATTTTGAATGGAAAGCACCGGATACTGCAAGCGGTACAACTCTTCTTGCACCTTTTTCCAGCAGAAGTTCACCGGCTTTTTGTACGGCAGCACTGTCACCGGTTATTACAACCTGAACAGGAGAATTGTAATTTGCCACATCAACATAGCCGGTTTCAGAAGCTTCTTTTAATGCTTCTTCAACAGCACCTTCCGGAGCATTAAGAATTGCAGCCATGCTTCCGCCCTTTGTCTGTCCCATTAAGTCTGCTCGTTTTTGAATAGCTTTCAAAGTAGTTTCCAAACTCATTACACCGGCTGTATACATCGCACAGTATTCGCCTAAGCTATGACCTGCTGTATAATCAGGCGTAATGTTTAATTCTGATTTAAAAGCTTCAAGGGCTGCAATTGATGTTGTAACAATTGAAGGCTGTGTATTAACAGTCAGCTTCAATTCATCTTCCGGCCCTTCAAAACAAATTGTTGTTATACTCTTATTAAGAGTTTTATCAGCTGTATCAAAAACACTTTTGGCAGCTTCAAAGTTATCGTATAAGTCTTTTCCCATACCAACAGACTGGGAACCCTGCCCGGGAAATAAAAATGCGACTTTTTTCATATTTTATACTCCTATAAATTAAATTTTAAATCGGTACTAGCAAATACCTTCTCTTAATCTTACGATAGCACCACCCCAGGTCATACCAGCACCAAATCCGCAAAGAATTGCAGTAGAACCGAGTTTAACATTCCCTTTTTCTACGCTTTCAGCCAGAGCAAGAGGAATAGATGCTGCAGATGTATTACCGTAATATTTAATATTAGTAACTACTTTGTCATCAGAATATCCCAAACGCTCTTGTACAGCCTGAATAATTCTTATGTTTGCCTGATGCGGAATTAAATAATCAATATCTTCAGCCTTCATCCCTGCATCAGCAATTAATTGTTCTACATAATGAGGAAGAACTTTAGCAACAAAAGTATAAACACCCCTGCCATTCATTCTAATTCCCTGAGGTTTTGGTTCATACTGTTCCACTAAAGGACAGTTCTTGCCGTCAAAAGCAAGTTCAATAAGGTCACCTATGCTTCCATCAGCTTTTATATCAATTGCAATAATATCATCCACCCCGTCATCAGATGCTGTAACAACCATTGCACCGGCACCATCTCCGAACAGTATAGAAGTTCCTCTATCTTCCCAGTTAACCAGACGTGAATTATTGTCCGTTGCTACAAGAAGAATTGTTTTGTACATACCTGATGCAATATAAGCTTTAGCAATATTCAAGGCATAGATTAAACCGGTACAAGCTGCTGTAATATCAAAAGCAGGAATTTGTGTAGTTATACCAAGCCTTGTTTGTATATGACATGCTATAGCAGGATATAAATCCGGCGGAGCAGAGGATGCTGCTATAATTAAGTCCAAATCATTCGGATTAATTTTAGCCTTTTCCAGAGCTCTTTGTGCAGCTTCAAGGCCTAAATCAACAGCGTTTTGTTCACCTGATACTACGCGCCTTTCTTTAATACCTGTTCTGCTGTAAATCCATTCATCAGAAGTATCATATAATTTTGTTAAATCGTCATTAGTTATAACCGTATCTGGAATGCTGTACCCGACACCGGCAATTTTTAAAGGAATTGTATTATTTCCCATTGATTAATTACTCCTCTTACCCTATTGGGACGAAATATCCCTACGCTCCGATAGATTCGGAAATCTTTCTGTTTACGCCTGTTTCAACAGCTTCTTTAGCTACTCTTACTGCATTCTTTATAGCATAAGCCCTGCTTCTGCCGTGAGAAATTACAGTAATACCCTTAACCCCTAGAAGCAAACAGCCGCCAAATTCTTCATAATTAATTTTTTCGTAAATTCGTTTCATAAATGGTTTTGCAAGGATACCTATAAGCATTCCGAGAAAGTCTGATTTGAATTCACTTTTAATCATTTTGAACAATAATGAAGAAGTTCCTTCTGTAACTTTGAGAACAACATTCCCTGCAAAGCCGTCACAAACAACTACGTCACAAACATTGAGGAATAATTCTCTACCCTCAACATTTCCCATAAAGTTAAACTTTTCTTTTTCTTCTTCAAGAAGATTATAAGTCTGCTGAGCAAGTTCATTTCCCTTGCCGGCTTCTTCGCCGATATTAAGAACACCTACACGCGGGTTTTCAATTCCCAGAACATTTTTAGAGAATGTCTGCCCCATAATTGCAAATTGTTTAAGCATTTGAGGGGTACAGTTGCTGTTTGCACCGCCGTCAATTATAACAATAGGTTTCTTCATCGTTGGCAGAGTAACTGCAATAGCAGGTCTGTCAATTCCAGGAATTCTTCCAAGTCCGAACAAACTTGATGCCATAGCAGCACCGGTAGAGCCAGCAGCAACAAGAGCATCAGAGCTTCCTGTCGCAACTGAATTTACCGTCAATACTATTGATGAGTTTTTCTTTTTACGAATAGCCTGTCCTGGAGCTTCGCCCATTTCAATTATTTCAGACGCGTGGGTTACTTTGATGTCGAGAGATTTTACATCTACTCTCACCCTTCTTTTTCTGCCGGCCTTACCGCAATCAGATAAAAAACCTTCCTGCTGAATTACTTCAAGACAATGTTCAATTCTGTCCTGTTTTCCGACTAACTCCAACGCTACGCCGTATTCTGCTGCTGCCCATACTGCACCTGCAACAATCTCAAACGGAGCGTGGTCCCCCCCCATCGCATCTATAGCTATTCTTGTCATCTAACTCATCCCTTTATTAATTCTTTTCCAATACTAAGCTTCAGGAGTTTCTTCAGAAGCTTCTTCAACTACTTCAGCTTTTTCTTCTGCTTTTACTTCAACTTCCGGAGCTGCTTCTTCTTTCTTTGCTGATTTTTTAGCTTTTTTAACTTCTTTTACTTCTTCCTTAGCTTCCTCAACATAGCCTTCTGCTTTTTTAGAAACTACTTTACCCTTGTATGTTCCGCAAGCTGTACAAACTGTGTGAGTTAATGCTTTTGCACCGCAGTTTGGACAAGTTGTTAATTCAGGCTTTGCTGCCTTCCAGTTTGATCTTCTTTTTCCTTGAGCACTGTGCCCTGTTCTTTTCTTTGGTACTGCCATTTCTATAATGTCCTTTCTAATCTAAAATTTTATTACTATTTACTTTCGGGTTAATTATTTTTAGGATTTATTTTGATGTTTTTAAAAACATCCATTCTTTCATCGTGAACTTCCATATCTTCATCAGACACAAATAGTCCCTCATTACAATTTATACCACAAACCTTTTTATTTGGTAAAGCTAATATTACAGATTGATACAATAAGTCATAAATATCGATTTCTTTTGCACCGTTTAAATCTGTGATAAACTGGCCGGATTGGAGCTCCAGCTCCTGCGAATACTCATCATAAAGAGAGCGTTTTGCATATGTTTCATCAATATCTATATCAAAATCATAGTCGTACTTATTAAGACATCGGTCGCATTCAAGTTTTAATGAACCGGAAACTTCACCTTTGACTTCTATAAAATCTCCAAGTGATTTTATTTCAAGTTCTGCATCAACTGTGCAGTCTTCAAGTTCGCTAATTTTCCCCTCAAATTTGTATTGAATGGTTTTATCAGGCTCACGTTCTATATCTTCGATTAAAACAACCTTGTCATTATGCATACGGTTCTTCCTGTAAAACAATACCTGCTATCTGGGTTGAAACAAAACAAAGTTTCTTAATCGGCCCCATTGGCTCTTTTTCAACAAGAACAGGTGTCGGGCTTTTCATTAATTGTTTTAATTCTGCATAAACTGCCTGCGGATTTTCATAATACATTACAATTGGTGTTGCAGAACCTTTTAAAAACAATATTACTGCTTGTCTTGTTTTTTGAGGAGTATTAAATTGCTGAACCATCTTGCCTCCTTATAAGTTTTTATATAAATATATTTACCCCTGTATTATAATATAAAAAACAGAAGGGGTAAATATATATGATTGAAAACATGAGCAAGATAAACGAAGTATTGCAGCAAGGCGGCGTTATTGCGTATGTTACAGACACAGTCTGGGGGGTTGGCTGTCTTCCAGACAATGAAGAAGCAGTGAAGAAGATTTATGAGATTAAACACAGAGATGGGAAAAAACCTTTAATTCTGATGAGCGATGAAGTATATAATCTTTTTGATTACGTGCGTCAGCCTATTGAAAAGGAAGCACAAAAATTAATAAAAAAACATTTCCCGGGTGCTTTAACTCTTGTACTTGAAAAATCTGAAAAAACTCCTGCCTATATTACATCAGGTATGCAGACTGTCGGCATACGCATTCCTGACAATGAAACTTTTGCAGAAATTTGCAGAAATATTGACGGAAGAGTTCTGGCAACCACAAGCGCAAATCTTTCAGGAGAAGCTCCAGCTTTAACATATGATGAGGCTGTTAAATATATAGGCAGGAAAGTTGACCTTGTAATCCCGTCATACGGACATGAAGCTAAAGGCAAAGCTTCAACCGTTGCCGGATTTAAGGACGGGAAACCGGTAATTTTCAGACAGGGAGAAATTACACTAGACTAAGCATTGCGCTCAATTTTAGCTTCAGGAAGTTTTATCTGGTTTCCTGAGTAACTGCTCAGTGCTTTTCCAACATTACGTATAACCAGCCCTGCATCATTGACTCCGGAACTTTCTACTTTCCCTGAGTTCTGAACAGCTCCCGCACCATTTTCTTCGCAGTACTTAATATAATCATCATAAGCAATTGGAGCTTCCTCTGCTTGTTTTTTAATCATTGCATCACCGCGGCTCTGCATTTCTGCAGCCTGCTCATCGGTACTTATGCCATTCTCCTTGCAGTACTCCTGATATTCTTCCATCGTAACAACGCCGTCACCGTCAGCATCCATCTTTTCGTCATAATTCGGATCGCCCTCTTTTGCGTAAACAGCAGGCTTGCTATTTGCACTGCCTGCACCGGCAGCAGTTCCTCCTGTCATATCTGAGATATTTTGTAACAACTGCAAATTTAACGATAAACCGTCAGCCATAATTAAGTCCTCTCATCTTAGGGTATATATTATAAATTATAACCTACTTTTGACAGTTTGCAATCATGAGGTTTAAAATAGATTTATGAGAAAGTATTCCAGAACATCTGAATATTATCTTATTACAACACCTTTAAAATACTTAAGTAAGGATGAATCAGCTTATATAAATGGAATCATTATTCCTGAATAATAAAAAGGGCGGAACCTTTCAGGTTCCGCCTCGTTGTTATTTAATAAATACATTTTTGGCATTCTCCAGAGTCCTAAGTGACTTATGTTTATATTCTGCCAAAACTTTTTGCATTTTATAATTAAACTCCTTGGTGTCTTCCGGAGAAATAATTTTTTCATTTGTAAGAATAGGCTCTTCAAAAATTGCATAATCTTTTAGATTAATCTTTTTTGCCTGAAAAGATTGAGACAAAGGTAATATTCTCATCTCAAATCTCCCTCTACCTTAGCCAAAATCTCATCCAGCTTAGAAGCGTCTTTTACACCGCCCTGTGCAAAATTCGGTCTGCCGCCTCCGTTTGCACCGGTTGCTCTTGCAATTTCGCCAACAATCTTTCCGGCATTTATACCTTTTTTAACGAAACCGTCAGTTACTTTTACTATAACCATTCTTTCATTTGCAAGAACTATTATGCTCTCGCCCAATTTATTAGAAAGCATCTCTATACCGGCTTTAACAGCATCAGCATCAAGATTTTCGATTTTTGTGATAAATAATTTACCGCCTTCAATATCCTGGGCTTTAGAAACAAACGTTGCAAATTTACTTTTAGCCATTTCTGCTTTTGTTTCCTCAAGTTCTTTTTGAAGTTCTTTATTTTCTTCAAGTAATTTTTCAATTCTTGCTTCAACTTCATCAAAGTGAACTTTAAATCTTGAAGCAAGTTTATCTATTTCTGCAGATTTTGCATTCAGATAATCAATTGCAGCGTCAGCAACAACAGCTTCAATTCTTCTGGTTCCAGCAGCAATCGCACCTTCTGATACAATTTTTACAAGCCTTAAATCAGCTGTATTTGAAGCATGAGTACCTGCGCAGAATTCTTTTGAGATAACTTCTTTTTCTTCTCCGCTTTCATGGTCACAGCTGCAATCGCTGCCGCAGTTACATTTAGCTTTACCACCAATGCTCACTACACGGACAACATCTTCGTATTTTTCACCGAATAATGCTGTAGCACCGGTAAGTTTTGCCTCTTCAATCCCCATTACATCAGTATTAACAGGAAGTTTTTCACCAATCCATTTGTTCATAATATCTTCTGTCTTTTTAACTTCCTGAGGAGTCATTGCACGTGAGAAGGTAAAGTCAAATCTCATTCTATTTTCTTCAACCTGCGAACCAGCTTGTTTAACCTCATCGCCAAGCACTTTAATCAAAGCAGCCTGCAATAAGTGAGCAGATGTATGGTGAACTCTAATTTGCGCCCTTCTTGCAGTATCAATCTGAGCAAATGCGTAATCGCCAACTTTAACTTCGCCGTTAACAACCTGACATCTGTGTACAAAAAGATGGTTAACTTTAAATGTTGTTAAAACTTCTGCTTTCAGGTTTTCATTAACTATATACCCGCTGTCGCCGACCTGACCGCCGCATTCGGCATAGAATGGAGTTCTGTCAAGAACAATATCTGTATATCCTTCGCCTTCAATTGCTGCAAGGATTTTAGCCTGTGCACAGTCTACAAGATATCCTACAAACTCGGTTGAGCCAACTTCGTTTTCTACTTTTGCATACTTCATATCGCCTGTAACGGAAATCTTCTCAGCAGCAGCTTTTGCACGGTCTTTTTGTTCCTGCATTGCTTTTTTAAAGCCATTTTCATCAATGCCTAAACCATTTTCTTCCGCGATTTCTTTAGTAAGTTCAAACGGGAAGCCGTATGTATCATAGAGTTTAAAAGCGCTTTCCCCATCGATATCTTTCTTTTCGGATATAAATTCTTCAAGCATTTTGTACCCTCTATCAAGAGTTTTAGCGAATCTTTCTTCCTCTTTCTTGATTACATCAATAATTTTTGCTTTATTCTTAACTAAATCTGGATAAGCTGCGCCGTAATTATCCACAACTACATCTACGAGTTTGTACAGGAACGGAAGCTCCATTCCTAAAATCTTACCGTGGCGCAGAGCACGTCTAAGAATCATTCTCAACACATAGCTTCTGCCTTCATTGCCAGGGATTACGCCGTCTGAAATAAGAAAAGATACACATCTTGCGTGGTCTGTTATAATCCTAAGAGAAATATCTGTTTTTTCAGATTTCTTGTAAGGAACTCCGCTCATCTCAGAAACTTTATCTAAAATCGGCTTGAGCAAATCTGTTTCGAATGTTGAGGCAACTCCCTGACAAACCATTGTTATACGTTCTAATCCCATGCCGGTATCAACGTTTTTATGTTCAAGAGGAGATTGGTTGCCTTCTTCATCCTGATAAAGTTCTGTAAATACAAGGTTCCAAATTTCAACCCATCTGTCGCATTCACAGGTATCAATACCGCAGTTATCGGAACATTTATACTGTTCGCCTAAGTCATAATGTATTTCAGAACAAGGTCCGCAAGAACCGGAAGCTCCCGGAGGCCCCCAGAAGTTATCCTTTTTGCCTTTTCTTTTTATTCGTTCATCAGGAACACCGATACTTCTCCAAATATCATACGCTTCGTCATCAGTTTCAAAAATAGTTATCCAGAGTCTGTCTTTATCAAGTTTAAGTACTTCTGTTACAAATTCCCACGCCCATGGAATAACTTCTTTTTTATAGTAGTCGCCGAAAGAGAAGTTTCCAAGCATTTCAAAAAAGGTGTGATGTCTAGGAGTTCTTCCAACATTTTCAATATCAGAATCTTTTCCTCCTGCTCTTGCGCATTTCTGGCAGGAAGTCGCTCTTGCCGGATTATAAGGTGATTTTGTAATCCCTAAAAATATTGGCAGAAATTGAAGCATTCCTGCTGTAGTTAAAAGCACTGTAGGATTGTCAGGCACAAGGCTTGAGCTTTCTACAATTGTATGCTGATGCTTGTTTTTAAAATAATCTAAGTATAACTGTCTAATTTCATTTCCTTTTAGCATAATTAATTCCTCTAATTTCTATAAATTAATTATACATCAAAGGAATTTTTATATTTTCTTTTTAGCCTTCTTTTCCGTTATCTTTGCGTTCATCATCGGAAGCAAAATTCCCAGAGTCACGGCAGAATATGTAATACCCGCAGCGTGAGCGAGGTTAAGTTTCCACATATTTTTCTTAGCGAAATTGCTTCCTTTTGCAGCAATTTCATTATGTGTTTTAAGGTTCATATCTCTGAGCCAATGTTTCAAGCCTTTACCTTCTTTTGTGTAATTGAACAAATCTTTACCGTTTTTATCCAGAAGATTTGCAACACCCTTAGCAGCAAACCCTCCAAAAACTAACCAGTTTAAGAAACCTAAATAATCTCTTGTCATTGACTCTCTAAGTTCAGTTCCGTTGTCTGCAGCCATAAACCTTCCTATAATCGTTGCTGCGTAAACTGTTTTTATAGCATTTCCGCTTGTAACAGGCCCTGTAAATTCTAACTTTTTAGCAAATTGTTTGAAATTCTTTACACCCATTACGCTAAA
>OKSV01000037.1_pt1 | contig 103683 bp, 76 predicted proteins | sample 1601261 | NCBI WGS metagenome assembly OKSV01 (sample SAMEA3879560, study PRJEB24766) | human gut metagenome | biome: human-associated habitat; feature: feces | place: USA | collected 1985/1987
GCAGGAGATGCGTGTAAAAGCTCGCTGGGAGGCTTTGGATGAAGAGTCCACTCAGCTTGCTTATGCAAAGGCCTGTGGAAAGATGTATCATGCACCTGTTTTCGCTAACGGAGATACAAGAAAGCAGTTGTTAGCGAGAAGTATTTATCTGCTTTACAAGAAGGAATCCTTATGGACTCAGTCTCAAAGAATACGGGCTGAAATTCTTTTCAAGGAATATCCCGATATAAAGAAAGGATATTATCTGTCTATGCGGTTAGGCTTAATCTATCATCAGTGTAAGTTTAAGGATATTGCTTTGACAAGGCTGGCAAGGTGGTATGATGAAGTAGATAAATCAGGGTTCCTCACCTTTGGAAGGGTCGCACGTTCTATACAAACACATTATCTGGATATAATCAATTTCTTTGAAAGGAGGGCAACCAATGCAGCAGCAGAGTCATTCAATGCTAAAATCAAAGCATTTAGAGCACAGTTCAGAGGAGTAAGAGATAGAGCTTTTTTCTTATATAGACTTGCTAAATTATATGCTTAAATATAAAATCCCTCAGATTGTTACGTTGATCCCTCAAACCACCTGTATTCGCCTTAATCAGACTGTGCTAAAAGAAGAAATCCTGAATGCCAATTGCTTGACTTTCAGGATTCTCTTAAGAGCGGAAGACGGGGCTCAAACCCGCGACCCTCAGCTTGGAAGGCTAATGCTCTATCAACTGAGCTACTTCCGCAATTTTAGTGGGCAAAGATGGATTCGAACCACCGAAGGCGTAAGCCAGCAGATTTACAGTCTGCCCCATTTGGCCACTCTGGTATTTGCCCTTTTGCTGTTGAGAACTACTTTAAATCTCTCTTTAAGCAGCTTTGTTTCTCAATTGCGATGCAAAGGTACAACTATTTTTGTAAACTCCAAGCAAAATCTATCATTTTTATTGCAGTAATTGCACATTCATCACCTTTATTACCCAGCTTGCCGCCTGCGCGATCCTCCGCTTGCTCCATTGTATTGGTGGTAATTAATCCGTAAATTACTGGAACATCGCCACTTGCATTTAATTGAGTGATGCCTTGAGTTGCACCCATGCAAACGTAATCAAAATGCGGTGTTTCTCCACGAACTACGCAACCAATTGCAATTACAGCATCAACTTCGCTGTATTCTATAAGTTGATTGGCACCGAAAGTTAGTTCAAAACTTCCGGGAACGGTTTTTACCATGATATTTTCGTCTTTAGCTCCGTGTTTTTTTAAGGTGTCAACTGCTCCTTTTAAAAGAGCGCCGGTGATATTGTAATTCCATTCGGATACTACAATACCGAATTTCATATTCTCTGCACTAGGCACTGAGTTGAAATCATAATCCGAAAGGTTGTGATAAGCTGTAGCCATAATAAATTAAAGATTAAAAATTAAATAAATTGGAACGTATAAATGAAGAGCACGGATTACACGGCACTCACGGTTTTGACTTCCGTGTATATCCGTGTAATCCGTGCTCGAAATATCTTATAAATAAGGTATGAATTACTTCTTTAAGAGCTTAGCTTGTTCGATGTATTTATCAATGTCCATAGCTTGATATGAACGGAAGTATTTATCCTTAATAGAAGTATATGCTTTGATGGCATCGTCATACTTACCCTGCTTAACCAGAATTTCTCCGGCTTGCTTCAGATAGATAGGACTAAGTGTATTATTATCTGCTTCATCAGCTGCTTTCAGCAACATGGAAGATGCCTTATCGAGTTGACCGAGTTGAGCGTAGCAATTACCCATAGCGCCTTTCATTGCAGGAGCTACCATTTGGTCATCTCCGTCAAAGTTCTCCAATGCTTTTACGGCTTCATCGAATTTGCCAAGATGTGCATAGCAAAGACCAGCATATGCCTTGGCAAGATTGGCTGCATCTGTACCGCTGTATTGGTCGGCTATCTTGATGAAACCTACGTAACCGATGCTATCGCCGTTCAGGGCTTCTTCAAAAGCATCAGCTTCAAAATATTCTTGTCCTTTAAAAAGGGCTGCCTGTGCTTTTTCCTCACGAGGTGCTGCATAGAGGTTCTTGTACATTACTATACCTGCTATAATGATGATTATAGCTAAAATAGCACCGATAATTGTCTTTTTGTTTTTGATGAGAAATGCCTCTGATTGTGTAAGTGCGTCTTCCACGTTTAAGGCTTCGTTCGTCTTTTTTTGTTCTGCCATTTCTTATATATTCTTTTTGTTATTATTCATTAATAGCTAATTCGACCCGCAAAAGTAAGTTTTTTATAGCTATCAACGAAATTTAGCGGCATCTTTTTTTATTTTGTATTCCAAAACCATAGATTTATTTTGTTTTGCGTTGTCTTTCAAGATACAATGAAGATAAGTTGTACTTTGGCAGAATAAAATGAATGCATTCGTTTTATTCTGCTCCCAGTTTGTATTATCTTTGCTGGGAAAAGTAACGATAAACTGTCATATGATACTGAAACGCATATCCATACTTAATTATAAAAATCTGGAGCAGGTAGAACTTGCTTTTTCTCCGAAACTAAATACTTTCTTCGGACAGAACGGAATGGGAAAGACAAACTTGCTGGATGCTGTTTATTTTCTCTCTTTCTGCAAAAGTGCGGGGAATCCTATTGATTCGCAGAATATAAGGCATGATTCGGATTTTTTCGTTATACAAGGATTTTACGAAGCTGTGGATGGTACGCCGGAAGAAATTTATTGCGGCATGAAGCGTCGTCAGAAGAAGCAATTCAAGCGGAATAAAAAGGAGTATACACGTTTGTCCGATCATATTGGTTTCTTGCCGTTAGTGATGGTATCTCCTGCCGATTCGGTCTTGATAAGTGGAGGCAGTGATGAGCGTCGCCGCTTTATGGATGTAGTGATTTCACAGTATGACAAAGAATATTTGGATGCATTGATTCGTTATAATAAAGCATTGGCACAACGGAATACATTGCTTAAGAGTGAGATGCCGGTGGAGGAAGAGCTTTTTCTGGTATGGGAGGAGATGATGGCTCAGGCAGGTGAAGTGGTATTCCATAAGCGGGAAGAGTTTATCAGGGAATTTATTCCTATTTTCCAGTCTTTTTATTCGTTTATTTCACAGGATAAGGAGAAGGTCGGGTTAACTTATGATTCGCATGCTCGTGACGCTTCTTTGTTGGCTGTATTAAAGGAGAACCGTATGCGGGATCAGATAATGGGATTTTCTCTGCGTGGGATACATAAAGATGAACTGAATATGTTGCTGGGTGATTTCCCTATTAAACGGGAAGGCTCGCAAGGACAGAATAAAACGTATCTGGTAGCTCTAAAGCTGGCACAGTTTGACTTTCTGAAACGGACGGGTACCACAGTTCCGTTACTGCTGCTGGATGACATTTTCGATAAATTGGATGCGTCGCGTGTAGAGCAGATAATTAAACTGGTGGCAGGTGATAACTTTGGACAGATCTTTATAACAGATACCAATCGTGAACATTTGGATCGTATTCTGCATAAGGTGGGCAGTGATTATAAAATGTTCCGTGTAGAGAAAGGTAACATTTCGGAAATGGTAGAGACCCAGGTAGCGGTTGGTGAGGAAAATGAAGCATGAAACGGAATGATGCAGAACAGATAGGAAAACTGATACGAAGCTTTCTGAGGCAGGAGAGTTTGGAGTCTCCGCTGAATGAACGGCGGCTCATCAACTCGTGGGCAGAAGTTTTGGGACCGGTCATTGCTTCTTATACACGTGAACTTTATATAAAGAATCAGGTGCTGTACGTGCATCTTACTTCTGCTGCCCTTCGTCAGGAACTGATGATGGGAAGAGATTTGTTGGTACGTAATCTGAACCGGCATGTGGGGGCGCAGGTGATTACTAACATTATATTCCGGTGATATGCGTACTTGCTGTTGGCATTTTAATACATCATCTTCAATGTATCTGTGGTTTTAATCTTCAATTCCTTTAGTTCTTGTAAGGCACGTTCATAATAGATAGGAACTTCTAAATCGTTATTGTTGTGCGCATCCATACCGATAATGGCTGTGCATCCTTCATTGGCAGCAATGTGCCAGAAATTCGGGCAGGGATAGGTGTTTAACCCGTGTTCCTCATTGTATGCCACATATCCGATGTTATATTCCAACGGAATGTTAAGCCGGGCTGCGGTCCGACAGATATGTCGGCTGATTGTGGCACAGTGATGATCGAATTTGGGATAAGAGCGCATGAATAAGTCAGGGTGGGCAAGACAATTATACAGACCGCTCTCCATCCCTTCGATAGCGCTCTCTTCGTATAAGTCGAGCATATCCCGATTGTCTGTGTGATGTCCGAAATAAGGGAATTTTTCATCCGTGTGGAAATGGTGGTTGCCGAAAAGGATGTAGTTCAACTGGTACTTTTTAATCTGTTCTTTCAGCCAAGGGATATATTCGGGAAAGTATTCGCATTCCAAGCCTATTTTTATGTCGATTTGCTCCCGGTATTTTTCTCGTAAATATTGCAGGCTTTCTATATACTCCGGCAATTCCTCGGGAAGCATGCGCATATCGGCTACGTAGCTGGTACGGTACTTCCAAGGGGTATGGTCGGAGAAACCAAGTATCTGGAAACCGCCTTTGATAGCGCTGAGAACATATTCTTCATCGCTTCCGACGGCATGCATGCAACGTGTGGTATGAGTGTGGTAGTTTGTTTTCATTGTTGTGTTATGATTTCGTCCATACGGATGTCGAATGGTTCTGCCGGAACTTCTTCTACTATTTGAAACGGAAAGCAAATGCCGACTTTGTATGCGGAAGGTATGCGGGGAAGCAGCCGGTCGTAGTACCCCTTTCCTCTTCCCAGCCGGTTTCCGTCACGGTCGAATGCTACCCCCGGAACAATGACAAGGTCTATTGTGGCATAGTCGGTGAACAATGCTCCCGTAGGCTCCTCGATGCCATACGCTCCGATAGCAAGGTCGGCAGGACTTGTATATACGCGAAGTTCCAAATCGTTACCTATGACAACAGGCAGGAGTATTTTTTTCTTTGTACTCCATTTTCTGATGAAGTCATGTGTGTGTACTTCGTCCGGCAATGAGTGATATAATAATATAATGCTTGCCGCTCTAAAGACCGGATGTGCTTCGAGAGCGGCAAGTATCTCAGCAGATTGATGCGTAGTGGTAGATTTGTGAAGGGTCTTCAGTAAAGCTATACGCTTGCGCAGTTCTTTTTTCTTTTCCATTGGTATTCTCCTCTTCTTGGCCGGCTTGTAGCGGAGCTTTCGGGAAAGCTTCGCCACATTCCAGGATTTCCAACGCTTTCTTTACAGTAGCGTCACTCTCGTTGATATATCGGATATAGGCTTCTTTACCCAACGTATTGTAGATGATATTGCCGTAGAGGTTCCGTTCTAGTAATTTATAGGAACGGTGTATCAGCAGATTGCGTCTTTTCACTCCTTTGGAATCGGCAAAACGTATGAATTGCTCTACAATACCTTGGCGGCGCAGGTATTTCAGTAAATCCTGTTCATTTTCGAACGCACTCAACTTGGCACGGTTACGGTCGGTGTATTGGAAGCTGAACTGTATAATCAACCCCCTGTTGCTGACCTCTATCAGATAAGAAGATACTCCGGTTGTGTCTTGAGGTACGAATACATCGGGCATAATGCCGCCACCGCCGTAAACGGGACGTCCCAGTCCGGTGGAGTAGCGCAGGTTTTCGTCGAGTTTGATGCTGTCTTTAGAGAAGAACTCTCCATGTTCATAGCGGGTCAGCCAATCCATTTCGTATTTAGAGTCTTTCCCGCTTTCGTAGGGACGCTGGATGCAACGTCCGGATGGAGTATAGTAGCGGGCAATAGTCAGGCGAATGGCGGAACCGTCACTGAAATCAATAGGCTGTTGTACCAAGCCTTTGCCAAAAGAACGGCGTCCAACGATAGTTCCCCGGTCGTTGTCCTGAATAGCACCTGCAAAGATCTCACTGGCAGAAGCCGAACCTTCATCCACCAATACAACGAGCGGTGTCTTTTGGCAGCTACCCGTACCGTTGGCATACTCTTCCATACGCGGATATTTACGTCCTTGTGTATATACAATGAGTTTCCCTTCCGGAAGGAACTCGTTTACCATACGAGTGGCGGCTTCCATGTAACCGCCGGTATTACCACGCAGGTCGATGATGAAACCTTTACATTTTTGATGGCTTAGCTGGGCAATGGCATTCAGCAGTTCTACGTGTGAGGTACGCCCGAACTTGCTGACTTGTATGTAGCCGAAATCATCGTTGAGCATATAAGCGGCATCAATCGTGTTCTGGGGAATGTCGCCGCGTGTAATGGTGAAATCCAACAGCTCTTTTTCGGTGGCGCGCTTCACTCCTAACTTCACTTGTGTGCCTTTAGGTCCTTTCAGATTGCGCATGGCTTTTTCATTAGTCAGCCCTTTACCAACGAACAAACTGTCGTTAACCATGATAATGCGGTCACCTGCCATGAGTCCTACTTTTTCGGACGGACCGCCTTGTATTACGCTGTTCACGTGTATGGTATCTTCTTGTATGGTAAACTGGATACCGATACCGCTGAAGCTGCCTTCCAGTTCAGAATTGACTGCTTCCAATTTCTGTGCGGGAATATAAGTGGAGTGTGGGTCAAGTTCTGCCAATATCTGCGGCATTGCTTTTTCTACCAGATCGGTCATGTTGACGCTGTCCACATACTGGTCGTCTACCACCCGCAGTAACGCATTCAGCTTGTTGGACGAACCGTTGATAATTCCCAAACGGTTTCCTGCGAAATGTTTGGCATAAAAAGTTCCGATAAGTATGCCCGCTACTACACTGATTGCAATAATGAGAGGTGTGAAACGGGAAGAGTTTTTTGTACCCATAATGATATGTACTATATTTTACGATTTACTATTTGGCTGTGCACGAAGTTATCAACTCTCAATTGACATATATATTACTTCGATACCTGCACGTTTCAGCAGTTCGATGCCGTCTTCCAAACGATATTTTTCGGAGTATACGACACGCTTGATTCCTGCCTGGATGATGAGTTTGGCACATTCTATACAGGGAGAGGCCGTGACGTACATTGTGGCACCGCTGCTGCTGTTGTTGGAGCGTGCTATTTTGGTAATGGCATTGGCTTCGGCATGGAGCACATAGGGTTTGGTGAGATTGTTTTCATCTTCACATACATTCTCAAAACCGGATGGCGTGCCGTTATATCCGTCCGAGATAATCATTTTATCCTTTACGATGAGTGCACCCACCTGACGACGTTGACAGTATGAGTTTTCCGCCCATATGCTTGCCATGCGTATATAACGTTTGTCTAAGGCTTCTTGTTTACTTCTCTTGGTTTCGTCCATATTTCAGTTGTATTTAGCGGGCTGTAAATCCCATGACTTTTGTTGTATTTCCGTCTTTGAAGTAAAGAGTAATATTATGTATATCCCCTTCGTATTTGAACACATTCTGTATACCATTGATAAATACTTTAGCCAACTTGTCGCTTTCTGTACCAATAACTTTTCCTTTGATGCTTATGGTATGTTCCTTTCCGTCTATTTTCAGAACTGCATCATTGATACTCGAGTTGACGGCATGGACATTAACCGTACCGGTAACTTCTCCGTTCACTTCGGCACAGTTAAAATTAAGAGTGTAGTTTCCTTCTGCCCCGAAAGTATTGAGTTCACGGTCGATTTCTTCTTTACTTTCGTTGCTCCACAAGCCTTGATAGAATTGTTCTTTTCCTTTTTCGGTGGCGATACGAACCAATTTCCAGGTTTTGTTGTTGAAGATTTCCATTACATCATCCTCATTGTTGCAAGCGCCCAAGCCGAGAAGCATGGATGTCATCATCAGGCAACAGACTATTGTCTTTATTTTAATTTTTTCTTTCATCTTTTTATTCCGTTTCTGATTAATAGCGCATCTATGGTAGGTTCTTGTCCACGGAAACGCTTGTAGAGTGTCATGGGATGTTCCGTACCTCCTTTCGACAGGATATTCCGGCGGAAAGAGTCGGCTATTTCCGGATTGAAAATGCCGCATTGCTTGAACAGCGAGAAAGCATCCGCATCCAGCACTTCCGCCCATTTATAGCTGTAATACCCGGCAGAATATCCGCCCGCAAAAATGTGTGAGAACTGGGTGCTCATACAGGTCTCCTCTACAACAGGGAGTATTTGTGCTTTATCCCAAGCCTTCTTCTCATAAGCTTTAACATCCCCTTCGAAAGGGGTATTGCGTGTATACCATGCCATATCCAGCAATCCGAAACTTACTTGACGCAGGCAGGCATAAGCCACATTGAAATTCGATGAATCTACAATGCGCTGCACCAGTTCGTCGGGGATGAGTTCGCCGGTTTGGTAGTGGCGGGCAAAGGTGTGCAGGAACTCTTTTTCAATGGCAAAGTTTTCCATGAACTGAGAGGGCAGTTCTACAAAGTCCCAATAAACATTTGTGCCACTTAAACTTTCGTAAGTGGAGTTGGCAAATATCTCGTGCAAGCTGTGCCCGAACTCGTGCAGGAAAGTTTCCACTTCATCGAAAGTTAGTAGGGCGGGCTTGTTTTGTGTGGGTTTGGTAAAATTCATCACGATAGATACGTGCGGACGGCTGTTTTCGCCGCTTTTCTCATCTGTCCACTGCCCTTTGTAGCTCGTCATCCATGCACCGGAGCGTTTTCCGGCTCTGGGATGAAAGTCTGTATAGAGTACAGCAAGATATGTGCCGTCTTTATCAAATACTTCGTAGGCTTCCACATCCTTGTGATAAACAGGAATGCCGGGATTCTTCTTGAATGTGATGTCGTACAGCCTGCTTGCCAGTCCGAATACTCCTTCTTTAACTTTGCTTAGCTCAAAGTAGGGACGAAGCATTTCATCATTAATACTGAACTTCCGGTCTTTCAGCTTTTGGGAATAGTAACTCCAGTCCCATGGCATGAGATTGAAGCTTTCTCCTTCTTCGTTGCGTGCCAGTGCCTGCACTTCAGCATATTCTTTTTGTGCGGTGGGTGTATATGCTTCTAACAGTTGGTTCAGCAGTTTGTATACAGCGTCGCTGTTTTGTGCCATTCGTTCTTTCAGGTTGTATTCGGCAAAGTTGTCGTAGCCCAGCAGTTGGGCGATTTCCATGCGGACGTTGGCAATTTTCTTTACGATTTCCAGATTGTTGCAGGCATTGTCATGCGTGCATTTGGTATTATATGCCATGTAAAGTTCTTGGCGCAGGTCGCGGTTGTCAGCATACGTCATGAAAGGGCTGTAACTTGGGGCATGTAGGGTGAATACCCAACCTTTCACACCTTTTTCCTGCGCTGTCTCTGCGGCGGCATCAACGGCGCTTTCAGGCAGACCGGACAACTGTGACTTATTGGTCAGCACCAATTGGTAGTCGTTTGTCTCTTTCAGGGCATTTTCACTGAACTGCAGTGTCAACAAGCTTAATTCTTTGCACAATTTACGGTATTTTTCCTTGGCATCTCCTTGCAGGTTTGCTCCGTTGCGGACAAAGCCGGTGTAGATGTCTTCTAGTAGCTTGGACTGTTCCGGAGTAAGTTTATTCTTGTCTGTCAGCTCATATGCGGCTTTGATGCGGGCAAATAGCTTTTCGTTGAGGCTGATGTTGTTCTCATGTTCGCTCATTAGTGGCATGATTTCCCGGGCAAGTTCCTGCAATTCATCGCTGGTTTCGGCGCTGAGCAGATTGCCGAATACGGTAGTGACACGATGCAACAGTTCTCCGGACTTCTCGTAGGGCACTATCGTGTTTTCAAAAGTCGGAGCAGCAGGGTTATTGATGATCGCATCTATTTCTGCATTTTGCCGGCGGATGCCTTCATGTATGGCAGGTGCGTAATGTTCAGTCTTTATCAGATTGAAAGGAACAGTTCCATGTGGAGTTGAATACTTTTCAAAGAAAGGATTTGAGGCTTGTATCATAGTCATAAAACAAAGTAATATTAGTGTAAGTTTAAGTCTTGTCATATACCTATCTCTTGAAGAAAATAAATTAATTGCAAATGTGCAAAAAAAATAGGCGACTTCATAAAAGAAGCCGCCTATTTTTTATTATTTTCTAACTGTATATTAGCAGTTAACAGATGCCATGTGAGCAATCAGGTCAAGAACCTTGTTAGAATAACCGATTTCGTTGTCGTACCAAGATACAACTTTAACGAAAGTATCAGTCAAAGCGATACCTGCCTTAGCATCGAAGATAGAAGTGCGAGTGTCACCCAAGAAATCAGAAGAAACAACTGCATCTTCAGTGTAACCCAGAACACCTTTCAGTTCGCCTTCAGAAGCTTCTTTCATGGCAGCGCAGATTTCAGCGTAAGTAGCCGGTTTAGCCAAGTTAACAGTCAAGTCAACTACAGAAACGTCCAAAGTCGGAACACGCATAGACATACCAGTCAGTTTACCGTTCAAAGCCGGAATAACTTTACCTACAGCCTTAGCAGCACCAGTAGAAGAAGGAATGATGTTGCCTGCAGCAGCACGACCACCTCTCCAGTCTTTCATAGAAGGACCGTCAACTGTTTTCTGAGTAGCAGTTGTAGAGTGAACTGTAGTCATCAAACCGTCAGTGATACCCCATTTATCGTTCAATACTTTAGCGATAGGAGCCAAGCAGTTAGTAGTACAAGAAGCGTTAGATACGAATTGAGTACCCTTAACATAAGTCTTTTCGTTAACACCGCAAACGAACATCGGAGTGTCATCCTTAGAAGGAGCAGACATTACAACGTATTTTGCACCAGCTTCGATGTGAGCCTGAGCTTTTTCCTTAGTCAGGAACAAACCGGTAGATTCAACTACGTATTCAGCACCTACTTCGTTCCATTTCAGGTCAGCCGGGTTCTTTTCAGCAGTGATACGGATAGATTGACCGTTAACGATCAGTTTGCTGTTTTCAACATCAGCTTCGATAGTACCGTCGAATTGACCGTGCATAGTATCATACTTCAGCATGTAAGCCAAGTAATCTACCGGGCAAAGGTCGTTAATACCAACGATTTGAATATCGTTTCTTTTCTGAGCAGCGCGGAATACGAAACGTCCGATACGTCCGAATCCATTAATACCTACTTTAATCATTTTGTTTAAACTTTTAAGGGTTTTATAATGTTTAAAATTAAACTTTCAAACTTTTACAGCATTTCTTTTACGAATTGCGCTGCAAAAGTAAGAAAATGTTTTTATATTCGTATCCAAAATCATAATTAAATAATTGAAAAGATGGGAAAAAGTTCATTTTTACAGGAATTTAAGGCTTTTGCCATGAAAGGCAATGTGGTCGATATGGCTGTCGGTGTTATCATTGGAGGTGCGTTTGGCAAGATTGTATCTTCAGTTGTGGCTGATGTGATAATGCCTCCTTTGGGCTTGCTGATAGGCGGTGTGAATTTCACCGATTTAAAATGGGTGATGAAGCCTGCCGAAGTAGTGGACGGTAAGGAAATAGCCGCTGTAACACTGAATTACGGAAATTTCCTGCAAGCCACTTTCGACTTTCTCATTATCGCTTTTTCTATCTTTATGTTTATTAAGCTGATAACCAAGCTGACGGAAAAGAAAAAAGCGGAAACGCCTGCTGCTCCTCCTGCACCGCCCGCACCGAGTAAGGAAGAAGTGCTGTTGACGGAAATTCGTGATATATTGAAAGAAAAATAATCACGTTTTTTTATTTAATATAAGGAAATTCATATATAAATATCCTCGGAAGAGAATGAGCTCTCTTTTGGGGATATTTTTTGTTGGTTTATAACACGCTTTGATAATATACCTTAATAAAGTGAATTTGTAATATTCTGAATATTAGATAGGTCTAGAGATGTGGAAAGTGTTTTTTAGAGGTTCGTTTAATGCTCACAAAGATACAAGGTATTTTTGAAATGAACAAAATGTTTAATAAAAATATTGCTTTAGAAGTGTAATTTAGTATATAAACAGTTATGTATCAGTAGATTGTTCTTCTACGATTTATATTTATACTTCTCGTCTATTTATCTATATTTTAGCACTTTCTAATTCTGAAATATTGATGTTTTTTAAACGAACGTTTAAAAAACATCTTTTTCTTTTAATTCGTTCGTTAGCAAAGCTTTATAGACACTAAACTAAATATTCAGTTTGAAAGGGAAGAAATGTCTCGTTCAAACCGCGAAGCGCATCCTAAGCTGAAGTATTTCTCTTAATTGTAATTGTTTTAAGTGGTTGATATACAGAAATATTGGTTCGCTGCTCGTACTCGTGATAAACAAGAGTTTGCAGTTTGTAAATCCCTTGCCAAATTGAAGTCAGAGGAGCATTTGGATGTAGATTATTACCTTCCTACCCGTGTTGTGGTTTCTCAGTTGAAGTATCGGCGTAAGCGCAGTGAAGTTCCGGTCATCCGTAATCTGGTTTTTGTTCATACCACTAAGCAGACAGCCTGTGACCTTTCTAATGTTTATGGTGTTCGTCTTTTTTATATGAAGGACCTTTTTACCCGGTCCATGCTTATCGTTCCCGACAAACAGATGACGGATTTTATGTTCGTAATGGATTTGAATCCCAACGGTGTCAGTTTCGATAACGCATCCCTTACAGTTGGCGATAGGGTGCGGGTCGTCAAGGGCGATCTCAGTGGCATTGAAGGTGAAATAGCTACAGAATCCAATAAAACGTATGTCGTTATCCGTATTAAGGATATTTTGACTGCCAGCGTAAAGGTTCCCAAATCTTATCTGAAGATAATAAAATAAATATCATAAATCCTTTCATGAACGATTTAATTTCTCGTGCTCTTGGGCTTCAGTGTGCTGCTCACGAGCTGATGTATCTTGGTGTGGACGGTGAACCAATTTACTCGGATACCTTTTGCCGGCTGAATAAGGACGTCCTTGTACAATGCGACTCTCTTTTTCCCCTCCGAAGTTCCGTTCTCGAAGAAGAAGCCAATCTTTGCTTGGCACTTCTTTTGGGATATAATGCTACTATTTATGACTATGGGGATAAGGAACAGAAGAAGCAGCAGGTTTTGGAACGTGCTTGTGCTGTACTCGAGCAGCTTCCTCCGTCTTTGCTTAAAGTCCGTCTGCTCACTTATTGCTATGGCGAGGTTTATGAAGACACGTTACTTCGCAAAGCCCATGAGATAATAGAGAGCTGGGATAAGACTGCCCTTTCTGCAGAGCAGATGGAAATAATCGAAGAACTTCGGAACATAGAGGAGAATCCTTATCCTTATGAAATAATAGACTGATTTTATCCCTTGACCTAAACTATTTTGCTATCTAAACTAAGACTGTTTATTTTATGGAACCAATTGAGAAAGATGACCATTTCATCTCCGACGGAATGAATGCTTTCGAGCGTAATGTAAAGCGCATAGGCGATTGTTTGCTTGCCCTTGGTGCGCTTATTATTTTTTCTCCTTTATTTTTGATTTGTTATATTGCTGTGAAGCGCGAAGACGGCGGTCCTGCAATTTTCAAGCAGGAACGTATCGGACGGTTTGGTCGTCCTTTCAATATCTATAAATTCCGCAGCATGAAGCTGGATGCGGAAAAGTATGGTCCCGCCCTTTATGCCGGCGCGGAAGACCCACGTATGACGAAAGTCGGCAGGTTTCTTCGCGACCATCATTTGGACGAACTTCCCCAGCTTTGGAATGTATTCTGCGGTGATATGGCCTTTATAGGTCCCCGTCCCGAGCGTAAGTTTTTTATCGACCAAATCATGGAAGTTGATCCCCGTTATCGTTATTTATTCCAGATTCGTCCGGGAGTCACTTCGTATGCTACGCTCTACAATGGCTATACCGATACTTTGGAAAAAATGATTCGTCGTCTGCGTTACGATTTATTCTATCTGGAACACCGTTCATGGGGCTTTGACTTCAAGATACTTTTTATGACGTTTATGAATATAGCGTTCGGAAAGAAATTCTAATATGTATATTTTTATTGTTTAGAATACGTATATTTATGAATGGGAATTCCCGTAGTATCATTGTAAAAAAGAATATTATAGCTTCTTTTTTTTTGAAATGTATTAGTATATTAGTGTCTTTGCAGGTCGTTCCTCTGACTATTACTTATATAAACCCTACTAAATATGGTATTTGGTTGACTTTAAGTTCTATCATAGCTTGGTTGTCTTATTTTGATTTGGGATTTGCTCATGGCTTTCGCAATCGTTTTTCAGAAGCAAAAGCTAATGGAAATATTTTATTGGCAAAAGAATATGTTAGTACTACTTATGCTGTTTTATCTGTTTTATTTTTGAGCGTCTTTTTTATTGCGGTTATAATTAATCACTTTCTTGATTGGAGTTCAATTTTGAATGTTGCTACTATATACCGTTCCGAATTACATGACGTTTTTAATATATTGACTGTTTTCTTTTGTGTTAACATTGTTGCCAGTATATTTACTACGATGTTGACTGCAGATCAGAAGCCTGCACTGGCTTCATTGATACAGACAATTGGGCAAGTTTTGGCCTTTATTTGTATTTATGTTTTTACAAAAATATTTTCAGGTAGTCTTATTCTTTTAGCTTTTGCGTTTTCTGGAGTTCCTTGCATTTTATTGGTGCTGGTTTCCATTGTTATGTTCAGATACGAGAAATATAAATCTGTGTCTCCTGCTTTTCGCTTTATACGTTTTTCGTTAATAAAAAATATATTAGGACTTGGAGGGCAATTCTTTTTTATCATGCTTTCTATACTTTTTATTTTTCAGTTTACTAATATTATAATAACTCGTATTGAGGGACCCGATGTAGTAACTCAATATAACATAGCCTATAAATATTTTAATGTACTTAATATGTTTGCTCTTATAATTTTATCTCCTTTTTGGTCTGCTTTTACAGATGCTTATGTTAAGAAAGACTTTTATTGGATGAAGAATATGCTTCGGAAATTAGAGCAAATGTGGTTACTGTGTATTCCGGTATTGGTAATAATGGTTTTATGTTCGAATTTTGTGTATAAATATTGGATTGGCAGTTCTGTTTCAATTCCATTATCTTTATCTGTTTGTATGGCTTTATATATTTTATTTCAAACTGTAGGTAATATTTATATGTATCTGATAAACGGAACCGGGAAAGTGCGTTTACAATTACTTGTGTATTTGTTGATTGCTATATTTGCACTTCCGCTAATGCAGTTATCTTGTCGGTTATATGGGGTGGAAGGAGTTTTAATTGTTCCTTCTATAACTTTTGGATTGCAAGCTTTAATAGGAAAAATACAGATAACTAAAATTTTAAAAAATACAGCTAAGGGTATTTGGTTAAAATAATTATCGAATGAAACATATCGCACTCATCACCGGCATTACCGGTCAGGACGGCTCTTTCCTTGCCGAATTTCTTCTTGAAAAAGGATATGAAGTACATGGAACCATTCGTCGTTCTTCAGTAGATTATCGTGAACGTATCGCTCATCTTGAAGGTACTCCAAACTTTCATTTGCATTATGCCGATTTGGGAGATTCCATGAGTATTATGCAGATTATTGGCAAGATACGCCCAACGGAAGTCTATAATTTGGCTGCACAAAGTCATGTTCAGGTCAGTTTCGATGCGCCGGAATTTACGGCAGATGTGGATGCTACGGGTGTATTGCGTGTATTGGAAGCCATTCGTCAGAGTGGATTGACGGAAACTTGTAAGGTATACCAGGCTTCCACTTCGGAACTCTATGGCAAGGTGGAAGAAGTGCCGCAGAACGAGAACACGCCATTTCATCCTTATAGTCCGTATGCGGTGGCAAAGCTCTATGGATATTGGATTGTGAAGGAATATCGCGAGGCTTATAATATGTTCTGTTGTTCGGGTATTCTTTTCAATCATGAGAGCGAGCGCAGAGGGGAGACTTTCGTTACCCGTAAGATAACATTGGCTGCCGCACGCATAGCTCAGGGTAAGCAGGACAAACTGTATTTGGGCAATTTGTCTTCGTTGCGCGATTGGGGCTATGCTAAAGACTATGTGGAATGTATGTGGCTTATTCTGCAAAACAAGACTCCGGAAGATTTTGTGATAGCCACAGGTGAGCAACATTCGGTTCGGGAGTTTTGTCAGTTGGCTTTCCATTATGCAGGTATCGAGCTGGAGTTCCGGGGTGAAGGACTTGAAGAAAAAGGTATCGACAAGGCTACGGGACGTGTGCTGGTAGAGGTGTCGGAAGATTTCTATCGCCCTACGGATGTGGTGAACCTTTGGGGAGATCCCACTAAGGCCCGTAAGGAGCTGGGATGGAATCCGATGAAAACTTCGTTTGAAGAGTTGGTAAGTATCATGATGAAACATGATATGGAAAAGGTGGCAGTGGAGCGTGTTGCAGGACATATCCGTACCAACCTTGCGGAGTATCTGGAAAAGGGGATTGTGAAATAGGGAGCTTTTTTAAAGCTTCCTATACTCCGCCACAGCATTAAAGCAGGGGCATGCTTTCATCGGGTTTAAGTCATGATGTCCCACTACCAATATTTTCGGGAAAATCCGTTTCAGTTCACGCAGTAGGGCTGTCAATGAGGCTTTTTGTAATAGAGTACGAGTGTCGGCGGGTGTACCGCGAATGTCCAGACCGCCTTCGTAGCAGATACCTATGGAGTGGCGGTTATGGTTTTTACAATGCGCACCGATTTTTTCCAACGGGCGGCCGCAATGAATCTTTCCGTTGCGTGTCACGTAGAAATGATAGCCGATATCACTGAAACCTCGGTGGCGGATATGTTCCCGGCGGCAATCTTCGAAGCTCAGGTCCACGCCTTGAGGCGTGGCCGAGCAATGAATGATGATAAGCGTAACGGTTCTCATCGGTCTATGCAGGAGCTGAAGCCGAATACTCCCGCCAGTGCTGTAGCTACAGCTACAATAGATTTGAGAATGATGCCCCATACAGATTTAGATTTTGTGCTCATGTGATTTTAGTGTTTGACGATTAATATTTGATTTGGTATTTCTTGCTGTTGACGTTATCCCAGCGGGTTTTCTTCCTCGCCGCTATCAGGTGGTGTTCCTCCAGCCGGACCGTTGTCATCGACACTGTATTGGTAGGCTTCTTTCAGTTGCCCCTCCAGGTTGATTTGAGCATTGCTTAATTCTCCAGTGGCGCGTGCCCGGAGTTTCAGACCCTTGACATTGTTAGCGAGGGAGAATTCGGCGACAGAAGTTGCACCTTTTTTGCTGACGATGCCTACGGAGAATATGGCGAGGTCGTCCAGTTTGACGTTCTTACCATCCAGAATGAGCTCTTTGATACAGGAAATCATATCGGCCAGTACTCCTTTGATAACGCCAGCGGAGTAGGGCGTGTTGTGGTTTGCCATGTGTTTGGCAAGAGTTTCGATATTGAAGGTTTCTTCAATTACGGGGCGGGCGTACCAAAGTCCTTTCAAAGGGCTTTTCTCACCTGTCATCTGATACTTTTTGTAACGAATCATTGTTTTTTAATTTTTGAGTTCTTAAAAATCGGTTTACTATCTCTTTGTGATCACAGTGCGAAGATACGACCCTGCATAGAATGGTTTGTCACTTTCTGTACGTTAGGGTCTGTTTGCGTTCGTTATAAGCGGATATAGTTGCTTGAGTGTGAGGATATTTTCGTATCTTTGTTTTATAAGAACTAATGAACTCAAAAGATATGGAGATTTTTAAAATACGTACTTATGGGCGGACAGAACTCGCTCAACTCTATTGTCCTGCCCTTTGTCCTCAAGCCGCTTTTCGTAAACTGAACCAGTGGATAGATTTCCATCCCACCTTGCGGCATGAACTCCATGCATTGGTTCCTTCGGACAGGGTGCGGACATATACACCGGCACAGGTGCGGCTGATTGTTGAGGCACTGGGAGAGCCGGATGTTTAGTTGATGGCTGAAAGTGGGGTGTGAGAAGCCGGGGCGCGTAATGTCCGGTTTCGGAATCCTAAAGGTCAACTCTGTGATTGTAAAGGTCAACTCTGGAAATTTACAGCAGACCTTTACAGTTGTAAGACTTCTAACCCTTAGGCTTTTCCGTATATCTTCCCATAGCGTAGAGGTTAGCTTGTATCTCATCACCTGTAAGCTCCACCATCCGGTAGCCCCGTTTGCCGCCCGCACGCATGGATTCGAAACCTTCCTGTTTCAGTACCATGCCTATTTTGACGGGACTTAGTTTTTGGCGAATGCCGGAGTTGATGCGGCAAAGTATTTGGGAGTTGGTGATGAACATACATTTTTCGCCCGGCATGGGACGGCGGTAATGAGTCAATATCAGTTCCTGCTCCATACAAGGAATTTCGAAATGCCGGTTGTGCAGGTTCAGGGCTTCAATCTCATAGTTTTCCAGCCAGTAATGGTAACCTTTCTGCAGCAGAGCGTATGCTTGGGAGTAAACGCCGCTATAGTCCACCGGAAAATCATAAGGACTGTCGATATTCTCCACTTCAAAGGGTAGCCAACGGCGGTTTCCGGTAGGGTCGGCGAGGAAGTGGGTGTTGTTGCTGGTTCCGCAGAAACTGGCTATGTGATCGCGGTGCTCCTTGTAATGTGCATAGGCGGCACGCTCATTGACCGCCTTCATGGTGGTGAGTGCCTTTATTTGGTTCACTTCTTGCGTATCCATTTCGTCCAGCTCTTCCAGGCATACAATGGCAAATTCGGCAAGAGTCAGAAGGTCGTCTTTGGTGATGCGGCGGGCGTTGGATTTCAGATAGAAATAACGGCGCAGTTCGGGCGAAAGCAGATTGTTGAGCCAAGTAGTTTTATAGATACCTTGCCGACCGGTCAGTACTAATATCTCATGGTTCACCACTTCTTTGTCGAAAAGGGCAGCAACCATGCCCACCAGCCATTTTTTGAAATAGTGGGCAAAGGGAATGGTGTTGTGTCTGACGTGTACGTGGGCGGCAAGTTGTGCGATGTAATCGGTGGTTCCGTCCCAGGGTGGCAAGCTCTTAAAATATTGTTCAAAGGGGTTGAAGGTATCAACAAACTCTGATTCGAGTACTGCCCGTATATGGGAGGATTGTCCTGGTTTTACTTCTTTGCACATCCGGCACCACAATGTATTGACGTAACGGTCTGTGAGTTCTTCGTACTCTCCGCCGCTTCCGGCTGGCAGTACCTCGCACTTACCGGTTACGGTGTTCTTGCGAAAAGAGGCTTGTCCGTTGAGAAACTGCTCGATGTCCGCTACCGATGCCATGAATTCTTGCCGTTTGTCGTTGCTTTGTGCCTTGCCGAGTGGTGGAAGAGAGAGACTGCCATGTTCCTCTACGTTGAGGTAGCAGGAAGCGAAAATGCCCGCCACGTTGCCATTATAGTCGGCGAAACGCTCTGTAGCCCATTGGCTAGCCATATCCTGCGACACTCCGTAGGCGTTGAGCAGATAACCCATGCGCATGATATATTCGTTATGGTGATGTTCCGTATATTCCACACCTTCATCCGCAAGGCGACGGTAGGCAACGTCAATCACTCTTTGCAGGCGGCGGTGGTTTTTGTTTTTGGCAGATGCTGGGCTATGCTTGGGTGTAGCAGCTTCCGTATGCGAGCTGAAAGGAGTGGCTTCAGGATTGAAAAACAGATGCTCGTCGTGTGCAAGTCCGCTTAGGCGGGTGGCATTTTTGCATTTCAAGTCGCATTCAAGTCCGGTGAGACGGGTGTAGTACTCGTTAATGGCGGCAAAAGCACGGGTATGAAGCCGGTGGTTTTTCTTGCAGTCGTCGGTGAGTCCGGTATATCGGCAGAGCAACCGGATGCCATGTCCGCTGATGGTGACATATTGCAGCAAGGTGTACTTATCGGCTTTGAGCAGTTTCAAACACTGTTCCATGCGTTCGGGCGGCACATGGTCTATGTCTACCGGGCAGATTCCTGTCCACTCGCTGATGTTTACTTTCTGTTTTCCGCCTTCGAAACGTACGCTGACGGCAAAGCAGGGACAAGATGATTTTTCGCGTGCAGCGGCGGTGACTTGTTTTTGTTCTAGATAGTAGCGATGCTTTTTTGTGTGTTCGGTTACCGCCTGATTGTCACGGAGGAGGCTGATGATTGTTTTCAAGGGAACCTCTATCGGGCAGGTGTCTGCATAACCTTTAAAAAGACTGACTAAAATATTTTCCATTGTTCGTTGTCATTTATATGAATTCTAAATAATGGCTGTAAAGGTGGGGATAATAACCGGAACTTTATGGCTGCATGTTTTCCTCATGTGGAAAACACGAGACCGATATTTAACTGAAATTAACTTCACTGGTTCGAGCTGTTACGCACGACTATTTAATAATCACGTTTTAAAAACGATAAACAATGAAGCAAAATTTCGCTCCCAATGCCGAATTGGGAGAACTCCTGGCCTTGTTGCAGGAAACGGTGCATGTGTGTGGTAAGCATCTTACGGATCGTGTCATTTGTCGGTGCACCGGCATGAGTAGTAAAACTTATACTGCTTTAAAAGGGGCTCCGTTTCAAACCTCTTGCCGTATTATGCGGTGATATGTTTCTATTTGGACGAACTTATCGCCCGAGAAGATTCTGACACTCTGCATATTATACTGAAAGAACTGTATGAACGTCTCAAACTGGATTATTGCAACAGGTAGTGCCTTGACACCCTGGCATCGCTCTTGTAGAACTTTTCGTTATGTGTACGCATGAAGAATACATGTTTGAGACTTGGATAAAAGAAGCTCTCCTGCGCGCGTGAGGGAAAGTTATGCAAGTGTGGTGACAGGGTGTCACAAACTACAATTCTTTTAATATTAATTTATTGAACATCAGAAAAAAATGAAAATATCAGTAGTAACTGTTTGCTACAATGCTGCGGATACAATTGAAAAGACCATTCTGTCCGTACTTAATCAGACGTATCATGACATAGAGTATATTATTATTGACGGTGGCAGCACTGATGGCACTGTTGAAATCATTCGGAAATATGCTGACAAAATAGCATACTGGGTGAGCGAACCGGACAAGGGGATTTATGATGCGATGAACAAGGGGATAGAGGTGGCGACGGGGGAGTGGATTAATTTTATGAATGCGGGGGATAGGTTTTATAAAAGCGATGTTATAAAACTTATTTTTGATAATATGAATTGTTATGATGATGTAGATATTATTTACGGAGATAGTTTAGAGGAAGATCATTATGGTAGTATAGTTTATAAATATGCTTCTGCAGAATCAAATTTGTTAGAAAAATTTCCTATATATAGACATGGAGCTTCTTTTGTAAGAACAGAGCTTCATAAAATAAATAAGTTTGATTTATCTAAGAAAAATAATTTTAATTATGCATTAGATTATGATTGTATCTTTTCTTTGTATAATCAAGGGAGACGTTTTTGTAAAGTAGATGAAATAATATTAGTATATAGTAAAGAAGGCGTATCTGATAATCATGTAAAAAGTATAAAATATAATTTTCATATAACACATCAATATAAAAAAGTGCGTGCAGGAGAATTGTTGCATTATATGTTAAGCTTGGGAAAATATTATTTATTATCTTTTAAGATAATAAGAATTCTGCATAAAGTACTTTTTTATTTTTGTTGTTATTTGATGAACTCTGTATTTAATTATATTCCTTGTTGGTTTATAAGGCGTTTGTTTTTAAAGATTATGGGGGCATCTGTTGGGGATAATACTACAATTAATATGTCCCAGTATATATTGAATCCTAAAAATTTGAAAATAGGGGAGGGGACGCATATAAATCGGGGATGTTTGTTGGATGCAAGAGGAGGATGTTATATTGGCGATAATGTTTCAATATCTTATAGAGTTTCTTTGATGACAGGTAGTCATGATTGTAATAGTAAAGTCTTTTCGGGCGTTTATTTGCCTATTTTTATTGATGATTATGTTTGGATTGGGGTCGGAGCAATCGTATTGCAGGGAGTTAAGATAGGTAAAGGAGCTGTTATTGCGGCTGGTTCTGTTGTGACGAAAGACATTGAACCTTACTCTATTGTAGCAGGCGTCCCTGCAAAAGTAATAGGTAAAAGAAATCCTGATTTAGATTATAAATGTTTGTGGAAAATTCCTTTTGTTTAATTTGAGAACTTTTTGAGGTGGTTTCTTCTATTCTTATTTATATATTTTATTTCCTTTTATTGCTATTGATCCCTTTCTTTTTCCATAAAAAGAAGGCTGGGGCAATTTTGTTTGTTTTAATTTTTACAGCTCAGTTCAATGTAACATGCTTGATTAAACTGGGAATTACTTTTTCCTTTTTTGAAGTAGCTCTTCTAATCACCTCAATATTGATTTTTATAGAACAAGTATATAAAAAATGTTGGAGTTGCCGTATAAGTAATGTTGATATAGTCTTTTTCCTTTTTCTGATATTCTCTTTCATTAGCGTATGTATTGCCTTTTGTCGGTTATTATTTGGTGACTTACAATTAACATCGGAATATTCGACTATTCCGGGAGTCAGAAGTATTATGTCTTTGAACAAACCGTTGTTTTATTTGCTGATAATTCCTGTCAGAAATTATATTTCTTCACAGCTATCTTATGACATATATAAAGAAAAGTTCTTAAAATATTTGACTTATTCTGGGATTATACCTTCAATTGCTGTCGTTTTGCAATATCTTTCGATAGGGTTTGTTGTTGTTCATAACAATCCTTCATATTCGGAAAATGTTTTTAAAGTTGTGTCGTATATAGGATTAAGGCCGGTAGGATTGTCTAATGAGGCTGCCGGGCATTGTTATGAACTGTTCTTTTGTCTGTTGGGCTTATTTTTCAGTTACTATCAAAGAATAATATCTCGGTCAACCTTTTTACTGTTATATTCTTTGTTTTTTGTTTCCGTGATATTGTCGATATCTCGTACCGGACTTCTTTTTTTTATTGCATATTCTGCTTATGCTTATATGAAACATTCCGGAGTTTCGATGAAAGGGATTTTAGTTCTAATTTTTATGGGCAGTTTTTTTACCTTATTATTGGGGAATTTACATATAGGCGGATTTAATTTGTTTGATAGATTGTTAAGTACGACAGATGTTGAAGCAGATCTTTCTACTATTGAGAGATATGGATTGGCTCATGCTTTAGTCAATTTAGCTATTGATAAAAGTATGGTACTGGGAGTTGGAATTTATAATTACTTTTATTATCTGAAATTTTACTTACCGGATTACATGAAAGATTTGGTATATGAGCGCGGCTTTCCTCTTCCTTCTTTTAATTTTATTGTTCAATTATGGGCGGAATTTGGTTTGCCGATTTTTTTATTGTTCATGTACATGGTTGTAAAATATATCCGTAAATGTAAAAATTCTTTTATCAATGAGTGGTTTTTGTCTTTATTCTTATTTGCATTATCCTTTCAAATTCTTAATTTCTCAATCCCATTTGTAATATTATTATATCCGCAATTAAAAAAAAAGATTATTTAAATGATACCTAAAATTATTCATTTTTGTTGGCTGAGTGGTGAAAAATATCCAGAATTGGTTCAAAAGTGCATATCGAGTTGGAAAAAGACTATGCCAGACTTCCAAATAATTTGCTGGACTACTGAAAATTTCGATATAAACTCAAATACTTTTGTGAGAGAAGCGGTCGCTTGTAAGAAATGGGCTTTTGCTTCCGATTATATCAGATTGTATGCATTATATCATTATGGTGGTATTTATATAGATTCTGATGTTTTTGTGTTTAAAAGTTTTGAACCATTTCTTGCAAATCGTGCTTTTTCTTCTGTTGAATACTGTATATCTTCCAATTGCTATACCTGTAATATTGAAGCTGCTATATTGGGATCTGAAAAAGGACATCCTTGGATAAAAGACTGTTTGGAACACTATGTTAATAGGAAATTTATCTTGGATAATGGAACTTATAATCAGGTTATTATTCCTGAGATTGTTGCTGATATTACAGAAAGAAAATATGGTTTTATAAGAGAACCCAAAATGCAATTTTTGAAATCGGGTATTTGTATTTATCCCCCTCATGTGTTAGCCCATGCTTATTTGGAATATCATACATTAAAGAAAACTTACGCAATTCATTTATGTGCGGGTGGTTGGTATAATAAGAATCAATCTTTGTTAAATAGATTCTGTTCATTGTTAAGAAGGTTTTGGCATCATCCGATAAATACTTTGTGGATGCTGTATTGGAATAGATATTTCAGTAATCATATTAGTAAATTCAAATTATGATATTTTTAGCAAAGGGCACTTTTCGTTTTTGTTTGGTGTTACTTAGAGAGTTGTTACTTTCTCCTATACTGTATGTGAAAAACATACTGATACTTGAGAAGGCCGTAAAAAGAAGGGTAAGGAAACCTGTGACAACTGATACTGTGTATGTAGAGGTACATGAATGGGCTGGTTATCCGATTTCTCGTATGAAACAACTCAAAAATGGCAGAATATTTCAATGTGGGTTAGAATATCAGTTAGGCCGGTTCAATATGGCTAAACGATATTCAAAATATAAAGTAGATTTGACTGTCACAGTATCTGATATTGATAATTATCCATATGATATGAAATATTTGAAAGGTAATTGTGATAGAGTTTTGAGTGTGCCGAATATAGGTTTGGACTTTTCTGGCTATGCTTCGTTTTTTCAATTAGTAAAGGATAAGCCAAACTCTTATGTAATATTGTCTAATAGTTCTATAAATTCATCGATTGATAATTTTTTGGACGGGTATATCGAGTATTTGGAAGAAAATCCGGATGTAGGAATGTTAGGGGTATCATACTGTACAAAGATGTATCAAACTTTAATAAGGAATAATTTTACGCCTCATTTACAGAGCTTTTTCTTACTGACAACGGTTGAAGTTCTAAAAGAACTTGTTCATTTGAACGGTGATAAATTTCCGGGAATAGATATAACAAATAAGCAACTTCTGATTCGTAATGGAGAAATAAAGTTATCTCAATTAATAATGAATTTGGGGTATAAACTGGCTGTAGTACGTCCGGATAACGGTGAACCATTTAAATTTACCAATAAGAAAGCGTGGAATATATTAAAGGGAGATGTGAGGCAAACGGTTAACTGCCCTAATAGGATTACTCCTGCTATATTGAAAAATGAAAAAATTATGAAAGTTATAGGTTATGTTTCCGTAGCTAATCCTTTTGAAGATAGGAAGGCTTGGAGTGGAACAATATTTAAAATTAGAGAAGGACTTGAAAATGCAGGATATAATGTTGTATGGATACCGATAAAATTAGGTTTTCTTTATCGTTTTGCAAATATCCTTTCAAGGTTTATTTATGGAAAAGGACCGAGAGAACATGGTAATTTCTTGACGTGGATACGAGCTGTTAGTACTTCGTGGGAACTCATAGGAACGTGTGATTACCTTTTCTTTCCAGGCGATTGTCAGATAACAAAATATAGAAAAGTGGATAAACCGATAATATATTATTCTGATGCAACTTTTAAACAAATGATAGGATATTATTGGAAAGATTTATCCGGGCTTTTACTTAGAGAGGGGGATCGGAATGAACGGATTGCCAATGATAATAGCACAATTATAATAAAGTCATCCCATTGGGCTATAAATTCTGTAGTGACTGATTATCAACAAAAAACATCAAAATGCCATGTTCTGGAATTTGGTGCAAACATAGATGAAAGAGATATTGTAAAGACTGATATTTATCATGGTGGACCTGTAAATATCTTATTTTCTGGCGTTGAGTGGGAGAGAAAAGGTGCGGATATTGCCATTGATACTGTTAAGGAACTAAATAGAAAAGGAGTTGAAGCAAAGTTATTCTTGGTAGGAATAAAAGAAGAAAACATTCCGGAGAAATATAAAAATATATCTTGTGTGGATTATATTGGCTTTTTAAATAAGAATATACCTGAACAATATCAGAAATTGATAACTATAATGGGAAGGTGTAATTTGTTCCTTTTACCAACTAAAGCAGAGTGTGCGGGTATTGTTCTTTGTGAAGCCTCTGCTTTTGGGCTGCCAATATTTACATTCGATACAGGGGGGATTGGAAATTATGTAATTGATGGGATGAATGGGTATAAGTTGACTATGGATGCAGATGCTAATGCTTTTGCAACAAAGATTAAAGAGGCCATTGAGACTAATGAACTTTTAAAGCTTAGAGAAGGATGTTTAAACTTTTATGAAGAAAAACTAAATTGGAAAGCATGGGCAAATAACTTCAAGAAATTGATGAATGATGCTATGCTCTAAATAGAATTAGTAGGATTATCTTTAGAATGATTGCTTCTACAAATCTTTATGTAGCGGCTATTCATGTCACTCTGATGAAACAAAATTGATTTTGCTCGTTTCTTGCTTCTCAAATTACATTCGTAGAACTCTTTTATAGCTGGTTCATTTTCTGAATCGGTTGATTTCTTATATTCTAATTTTTCAATATCATAAATCATGATTACAGCTTCTGTTGTGACGTTTCATACCTCGTATGTAGATTTGAAACGTTTGTTGGATTGCGTGTTGCATTCTTCCATTGATATATTTTTTATTATTGATAATTCATCCAATGACAGTTTGCGTGAGTTCGCATCACTTTCGGATAAGATTGTCTACATTCATAGTGATAATTTGGGTTTTGGTAGTGGACATAATATTGCTATCCGTAGGTCGATAGAGTTGGGGGCGCAATACCATGCGGTGATAAATCCTGATATTTATTGGGAAGGAGATGTGGCAAAGTTACTTGCAGGGTTTATGGATAAGCAGGAAGATTGTGGTTTGGTGATGCCAAAGGTACTTTATCCCAACGGGGATATTCAGTATTTGTGTAAGTTGCTGCCCACACCGATGGATTTGTTCGGGAGAAGATTCATCCCTTTTAAAGCTTATCAGGAGAAACATGATGCTTGGTTTGAACTACATCGTACCGGATATGCTAAGGTGATGGAAATACCTTCTCTTTCGGGATGTTTTATGTTTATGCGGGTGGGGACGTTGAAGCAAGTGGGCGGCTTTGACGAACGTTTCTTTATGTATGCCGAAGACTTGGATTTGTGTCGCAGGATAGGGGAGGTTTCAAAGACAATCTTTTATCCTGAAGTATCAATCTATCACAAATATGAAAAAGGCTCTTATAAGAATAGAAAGTTGCTGAAATATCATATTTGTTCTGTGGTGAAGTATTTTAATAAATGGGGATGGATATTTGATAAGAAAAGAACTGTGACGAATAGAAAATGTGTGGAACAGCTTGGTATAAAGTAAGTTATAAGGAAAAGAATTATAAAGTTACTGATACCACGGTTACTTTGTTTTAGGCGCAGCCGAAATCGCTTTTTGAAGTGGTTTCGGCTGTTTTTATTCTTTAGTCCTCCAATTTGTATTTTAGCTTCTGATATTTACGGATTGTTTCCCGTTGAAGACTTTCAAGTGTACTGATCTCTATGGATAGTTGGTGGAGCTTGGGATCGGTCTCTTTGAGAATTCGTGCTGTTTTATAATCATAGATTTCCGGTACAACTTCCTGGTTTCTTTTACATTCGTCCAGTAGATAGGAAGCACAGGCTATATAATGCTCTTTGAAGGCTTTGCGCTTTTTTTCGAGCAGCGGACGGTAAGCCTTATCCTCATTGTATATGCGTTGATAGAAACCGTCCAAGGCAACTTTGCGGTCTTTTTTCTGTTCCGTATTGATGGCTCTTTTATATAAAGAATCGAGGGTGATATACTCCGGGTAGGATGTCAATAGTGCTTCAAGTTCTTTTTTAGCCTTTTCGTAGGCTAATCTCTGAGGTTCCAGTTCTTCCGGTTTTATGGTAGTGGCAAGTTGTATCAACCGGGGTTCGCGGTTGAAGTTGGTGATTTTGTAGAGTTTCTTGCAATATTCAATGTATTTTTCTGTTATTTCCCAATTGTACTGCAAAGTTTTTTCTTGCAAATCAGTCTGTATGCTTGTCAGAGCATTTTCTAATTGAGCAATTTCAATTTGTAGCGAATCTGCTTTGGAAAGGGGCTGTGCTGCTATCGGCAATAGGCAGTAAAGTGTAAGGACCGCTGATAGGATGTTTCTTTTCATGATACTTAGATATTTGGTTTAGTAACAGAGACAAATATAAATTCTTTATTTTATAAATCCAACAAATCCTTTAGTTTCTTGAAAGATAAGCGGTGCAGGTGTTTTCCGTTCTCTGTATATTGCCGTATTTTGTTTTTTGCTCTGAACAAATTTTGCCATATTTTGCTTTCTGCTCTAAACAAATTCGTATCTTTGTGCTCCAAATTACTAACACCTCTGTTTCTATGCAAGAAAAGATTATTATTCTTGATTTCGGCTCACAGACCACGCAGCTTATCGGTCGCCGTGTTCGCGAGTTGAATGTATATTGTGAAATTGTGCCTTACAACAAATTTCCTCAGGGAGATGCGAGTGTAAAAGGAGTTATTCTTTCAGGTAGTCCATTTTCCGTATATGACGAAAGTGCGTTTAAGATAGATTTAAACGAAATCCGTGGTAAATATCCTATATTGGGAATCTGCTACGGTGCACAGTTTATAGCCTATACCAACGGCGGTAAGGTTGAACCTGCGGGTAGCCGTGAATATGGACGGGCGCATTTAGCTTCTTTTGATAAAAACAATGTGCTTTTTAAGGGAGTAAAGGAAAATACTCAAGTGTGGATGAGTCATGGCGATACTATTACTGCTATTCCTGAAAGCTTCAAGACTATAGCTTCTACGGATAAAGTGAAGATTGCCGCTTATCAGGTGGAAGGAGAGAAAATGTGGGGTGTACAATTCCATCCGGAAGTATTCCATAGCGAGGACGGTACACAGATGCTGAAAAACTTTGTAGTGGAAGTCTGCGGTTGCAGGCAAGACTGGAGCGCAGCTTCGTTTATCGAAACTACGGTTGCCCAGTTGAAGGAACAATTGGGGGATGATAAAGTCGTGCTCGGTTTGAGCGGTGGCGTTGACTCTTCTGTTGCTGCTGTATTGCTGAATCGTGCTATCGGAAAGAATTTAACTTGTATTTTTGTGGATCATGGCATGCTGCGCAAAGATGAATTTAAAAATGTATTGCACGATTATGAATGTCTTGGTCTGAATGTTATCGGAGTGGATGCAAGCGCTAAATTCTTTGCGGAATTGGCAGGAGTGACCGAACCTGAAAAGAAGCGTAAGATTATAGGTAAGGGTTTCATTGATGTATTCGATGAAGAGGCTCATAAGATTAAAGATGTGAAATGGCTGGCTCAAGGAACGATCTATCCGGACTGCATCGAGTCGCTTTCTATTACCGGAACTGTAATCAAGAGTCATCATAATGTAGGTGGACTTCCTGAAAAAATGAATCTGAAATTGTGCGAACCCTTGCGACTGTTGTTTAAAGATGAGGTTCGCCGTGTAGGACGTGAGTTGGGCATGCCGGAGCATTTGATTACCCGTCATCCTTTCCCCGGTCCGGGATTGGCTGTTCGTATTTTGGGTGATATAACTCCGGAAAAGGTGAGTATCCTGCAAGATGCGGATGATATTTTTATTCAGGGATTGCGCAATTGGAAAGTGAAAGATGCCGGAGGAAATGAGACAACTCTTTATCATCAGGTATGGCAGGCAGGGGTTATTTTACTTCCTGTGCAGTCTGTAGGCGTAATGGGCGATGAACGTACATATGAACGTGCGGTCGCTTTACGTGCTGTTACTTCTACAGACGCAATGACTGCAGACTGGGCGCATTTGCCTTACGAATTTTTGGGCAAGGTTTCCAATGACATTATTAATAAGGTGAAAGGTGTAAACCGTGTAACCTATGATATATCGTCAAAACCGCCTTCCACAATTGAATGGGAGTAAAAACGGTTGCTGAAGATATATTAAAGCAAAGATTATGAAGTGAACCCCGAAAGTTATTTAATTTTCGGGGTTCATTTCATTTTAATAATCTTCTTGAAGATATTTGCATTTTATGTACTTGGTCAGTTTATCAAATTTTCAACATTAGGCAGTATGATTTCCCCGCGGTGTAATTCAACCAATCCTTTTGTTTGCATAGTATTGAGGGCTTTTGACACTCCTGTTCGGGTTTCGTTGATGATTTGAGCCAAATCCTCCATTTTTATTTTCAATATTTTTTCGCCCGACAGCCGTTCTGTATGACTGAGGATGAAATGGATAATGCGGCTTTCGGGACTATTGCCGAATACAGCCCATAAGCGGTTGTGCAGCATTTGAGTGCGGTTACTGATGATATTCATGTAATTCAAGCGGAATATTTCGTAGTTGAAGAGCTCTTTCACTACAAATGCTTTGCTGATGCTGACCGTATGCACTTCGGTTCTTGCCCGATATGTAGAAGCATAATGCGTTTTCATGCCGAATATGGAGTGAGCCTCAATCAGGAAAGGGGCTGGAAAATATTCGGTGAAGCAGTAAGAAGAATCGGCGGATGATGTGGAAGATGCAATTTCTCCTTTTAGGACGAAGACCAGTTCATGACAGGCGCCCCCCTCTTTTAAAAGAAGCTCACCTGGCTTATATTTTGTGAAGTACAATTTGACCTTTTCCAAAATACGGGTGAAGTCTTCTTGGGCAAGTCCTTGAAACAGGGGTAATTGTAATAACGTATCAAACATTGTTTCCATATCATTCTCATCTTCTGGTTTAAGAACAAAAGTAGATATAATCGAACTCTGCCGTAAACACTTGCCCTTTCTTTTTGTTTTTTTTATTATTTCTTAAACGTGCTACTCATTCACTTTTAAGAAATTTTGCGAAATACATAAAAATAGATTATTTTTGTAGAAAAAAGGAGGGACATATGTTTTCAGCATTTAATTGGCAGCAGATGACCAGTGCTTTTATCGTGCTGTTTGCCGTGATAGATATTATAGGCTCTATTCCTATTATTATCAATTTGAAAGAAAAGGGGAAAGATGTAAATGCGCTGAAAGCTACATTAATATCGTTTGCCTTGCTGATAGGATTCTTTTATGCGGGTGATATGATGCTGAAATTGTTTCATGTGGACATTGAGTCATTTGCGGTGGCCGGTGCGTTTGTTATTTTTCTGATGTCGCTGGAAATGATTCTTGATATTGAAATCTTTAAAAACCAGGGGCCGATTAAAGAAGCAACGCTGGTTCCGCTGGTCTTTCCGCTATTGGCAGGAGCGGGAGCCTTTACAACTTTACTCTCTTTGCGTGCAGAATATGCCAGTATCAATATTATCATTGCATTAGTCTTGAATATGATATGGGTATATTTTGTTGTCAGCATGACCGGGAGGGTAGAACGTTTTTTGGGTAAAGGCGGCATTTATATTATCCGTAAATTTTTTGGCATTATCCTGTTAGCAATTTCAGTGCGTTTGTTTATGGCAAATATTTCATTGCTGTTGGACAGCTTTCGTCATTAGTTCTTCTTTTCTTTTTCCTGTGTAGAAGGAATTGTAACAGCTTTCCATAAAGAAAGATATTGAAAGGCATCATAGGGCAACTTACCGTGTGTTGAAATTCCCGGTCTATCCCTGCTTCTAAGAATCCAAGCGTGGATGAAGCGAATAAATAAAGATAGTGGTATACCATCGCCAGAACTATTTGTAGCCCGTCATGCTTCCTATATTGTACAGGGATTTATCATTTTCGTACAATGCTTTGGATTATTTGCTTGAAAAGCGAAAAAAAAAAGACTTTTTATTTTGCGTGTAGGCTTTAATTCGTATTTTTGGGCATTGCTACAAGCTTTGTAGCGCATATGCCTGAAATAATTAACCTTTAAATAATGCACAACTATGAGTTATTTACGATTTGACAAGACCTTGATGGTTAATCTGCAAGAATCTTTGCCAAGGGAGATACTTCGGACTAACAAATCAGGAGCCTATCATTGTACAACGATTGTAGATTGTAACACACGCAAATATCACGGCTTGTTGGTAATTCCCGTTCCCAACCTGGATGATGAAAACCATGTGCTGCTGTCTTCTTTGGATGAAACAGTGATTCAGCACGGTGCAGAGTTTAACTTGGGATTGCACAAGTATCAGGGAAATAATTTTAGTCCGAACGGACATAAGTATATCCGTGAGTTTGATTGCGAGCATATCCCGGCAACTACTTACCGTGTGGGAGGCGTTATTCTCCGCAAAGAGAAAATTTTTGTACATCATGAGAACCGGATACTGATTCGTTACACCTTGGTCGATGCCCATTCGGCAACAACACTTCGGTTCCGTCCCTTTTTGGCATTCCGCAGCGTACGCGAATACACGCACGAAAATGCACAGGCAAGCCGTGATTACCAACCGGTGGAAAACGGTATTAAAACCTGTATGTATCCCGGTTATCCGGAACTTTATATGCAGTTGAACAAAAAGAACGAATTTCATTATCAGCCGGATTGGTATCGTGGCATTGAATACCCGAAAGAACAGGAACGCGGTTACGATTTTAATGAAGACCTGTATGTACCCGGTTATTTTGAAGTAGATATAAAGAAGGGTGAAAGTATCGTTTTCTCTGCGGGTATCTCCGAAATTTCACCGCGTAAGCTAAAGCAGACTTTTGAGGCTGAGGCAGAAGACCGTACTCCGCGTGACAGCTTTTATCACTGTTTGAAAAATTCTGCTCACCAGTTCCACAATAAACAAGGAGAAGAACATTATGTACTTGCAGGCTATCCCTGGTTTAAATGCCGTGCGCGCGACTTGTTTATCTCTTTACCGGGCTTAACTTTGGCCGTGGACGAACAAGATGAATTCGAGGATGTTATGAGAACGGCGGAAAAGGCTATCTATGCTTTCATTGAGGATAAACTGGTTGGTTATAAAATATATGAGATGGAACATCCTGACGTGCTTTTATGGGCAGTATGGGCTTTACAGCAGTATGCCAAGGATACATCGCGCGAACAATGCCGTTTGAAATACGGCAGGTTATTGGAGGATATTATGAATTATATCTGCGCTCGTAAGCATGATAATCTTTTCTTGCATGAAAACGGTTTGCTTTACGCAAATGGCAAGGAAAAGGCTGTTACCTGGATGAACTCTACGGTTAACGGGCATCCTGTAATCCCTCGCACCGGATATATTGTTGAGGTGAATTCGCTGTGGTATAATGCTTTGCGTTTTGTTTCAGACATTGTGCGTGAGGGTGGAAATGACATTCTTGCAGACAAATTGGATGCTCAGGCAGAAATAACAGGAAAATCGTTTGTGGAAGTTTTTCGTAATGAGTACGGGTATCTGTTTGATTATGTAGACGGTTATATGATGGATTGGAGCGTTCGTCCCAATATGATATTTGCTGTTGCTTTTGACTATTCTCCATTGGATAGGGCACAGAAGAAGCAGGTACTTGATATTGTGACAAAAGAATTGCTGACTCCGAAAGGTCTGCGTACATTGAGCCCTAAGAGTGGGGGATATAATCCCAATTATGTCGGTCCTCAGATTCAGAGAGATTACGCATACCACCAAGGCACAGCCTGGCCGTGGCTTATGGGCTTTTATATGGAAGCGTACCTGCGTATATATAAGATGAGTGGTATTTCGTTTGTAGAGCGGTATCTGATCGGTTTTGAAGATGAGATGACGAGCCATTGCATAGGTTCTCTGTCCGAGTTATTTGATGGAAACCCGCCGTTTAAAGGAAGAGGCGCGGTATCGTTCGCCATGAATGTGGCGGAGATTCTGCGTATCTTGAAATTGTTGTCTAAGTATAATTTATAGGAGGAGGAACGAAGATGAAAGTTTTAATGTTTGGTTGGGAATTTCCTCCCAAAATATATGGTGGCCTTGCAGTTGCATCATACGGAATCACGAAGGGTTTGAGTCAGCAGGGAGATGTGGAGACTACTTTCTGTATGCCTAAGCCTACAGGTGAAGAAGAGAAATTCTTGAATATAATCGGTATGAACCAGGTGCCTATCGTGTGGCGTGATGTTGATTACGATTATTTGAAGTCTCGTTTGTCGACAATGAGTCCGGAGCAATATTATGCTTTGCGCGACCATATTTACTCGGATTTCTCCTATATGCACGTCAATGATCTTGGCTGTATGGACTTTGCCGGCGGTTATCCCGGAAATTTGCACGAAGAAATCAATAACTTCTCGATTATAGCCGGAGTTGTGGCACGTCAACAGGAATTCGACATTATTCATGCGCACGATTGGCTGACATATCCGGCTGGTGTACATGCGAAGATGGTGAGTGGCAAACCGCTCTGTATCCATGTGCATGCAACAGATTTTGACCGTTCGCGGGGGAAGGTTAACCCCACGGTCTATTCCATGGAAAAAAACGGAATGGATTATGCCGACTGCATTATGTGTGTGTCGGAACTTACCCGTCGTACTGTTATCAACGAGTATCATCAAGATCCGAGAAAGGTATTTGCCATGCATAATGCGGTGTACCCGCTTTCGCAAGAATACCAGGATATTCCGCGTCCTGAACATTCGAAAGAGAAGGTCGTGACTTTCCTCGGACGTATCACTATGCAGAAAGGTCCGGAATATTTTGTGGAAGCTGCTGCACTGGTGTTGCAACGTACCCGCAACATCCGCTTTGTGATGGCCGGTTCGGGTGATATGCTGAATGCCATGATTAATATGGCTGCCGAACGTGGCATTGCAGACCGTTTCCATTTTCCCGGCTTTATGAAAGGTAAGCAAGTGTACGAAGTTTATAAGAATAGTGATGTATTCGTTATGCCTTCCGTTTCCGAGCCTTTCGGTATCGCCCCGTTGGAAGCCATGCAGTGCGGAACTCCCTCTATCATTTCCAAGCAGTCCGGATGTGGTGAAATCCTCGATAAGGTAATTAAGACCGATTATTGGGATATTCATGCTATGGCGGATGCCATTTATTCCATCTGTATGAATCCGTCTTTATTCCATTATCTTCAGGAAGAAGGAAAGAAAGAAGTGGACGGAATTACCTGGGAAAAGGTGGGCTTGAGAATCCGTGCTCTTTACGAGGATGTGTTAAGAAACTATGGTAAATAATAAAACAACAAATACTAATGAGAACTATCTGTCTTTATTTTGAGATACATCAAATTATACATCTGAAACGTTATCGTTTCTTTGATATTGGTACAAACCATTACTACTATGATGATTATGCCAATGAAACAAGTATTAATGAAGTTGCCGAACGTTCGTATATTCCTGCACTGAATACGCTTATTGGAATGGTGAAGGATTCGGGTGGTGCGTTTAAAGTGGCTTTATCCATCTCAGGTGTGGCATTGGAGCAACTGGAAATCCATGCACCTGCTGTAATCGACCTGTTGCACCAGCTCAATGATACGGGATGCTGTGAGTTCTTGGCTGAACCGTACTCTCATGGACTTTCTTCTTTAGCTAATGAAGATTGCTTCAAGGAAGAGGTGCTGCGTCAGAGTGCTAAAATGAAACAAATGTTTGGCAAAGCGCCCAAGGTATTCCGTAACTCCAGTCTGATTTACAATGACGAAATTGGTGCCATGGTGGCAAGTATGGGTTTTAAGGGAATGCTGACTGAAGGGGCAAAACATGTGCTTGGCTGGAAGAGTCCGCACTATGTGTACCATTGTAATATGAATCCGAACTTAAAGTTGCTGTTGCGCGATTTTAAACTGTCGGATGATATTAGTTTGCGTTTCTCGAATTCCGAGTGGAACGAATATCCGTTGTTTGCCGATAAGTATATCAGTTGGATCGATGCATTCCCGCAAGAGGAGCAGGTTATCAACATATTTATGGAGCTTTGTTCATTAGGGATGTCACAGCCTTTATCCTCCAATATTCTGGAATTCCTGAAGGCATTGCCTGCATGTGCTAAGGAAAAAGGCATTACTTTCTCAACTCCTACCGAAATTGTTACCAAGTTGAAATCCGTTTCACAATTAGACGTACCTTATCCTATGTCGTGGGTGGATGAAGAAAGAGATACAAGTTGCTGGTTGGGTAATGTAATGCAGCGTGAGGCTTTCAATAAACTGTATAGTGTGGCCGAGCGTGTACATATCTGCGATGACCGTCGCATCAAGCAGGATTGGGATTATTTGCAGGCTAGCAACAACTTCCGCTTTATGACGACCAAGAACAGTGGAGTAGGGTTGAACCGCGGTATCTATGAATCACCGTATGATGCTTTTACTAACTATATGAATATTTTGGGAGACTTTATCAAGCGTGTTGATTCTCTTTATCCGGTGGATATTGATAACGAGGAGCTGAATGCTTTGCTTACTACAATCAAGAATCAGGGGGATGAAATAGAAGAACTTCATAAAGAGTTGGAAAAAGCGCAGAAAAAGTTGGAAAAGGAAAAAGCCGCTGAGAAGAAAAAAGAACCGAAAAATACTTCTAAGCCTGCTACAAAGTCTACTGCAAAGAAAGTTACGGCAAAGAAGCCTGCTGCCAAGTCTGCCAAATAGCACTATCCGGCTTTAGATAATGTTAGTCCTCCATGCTTTATTTGAGAGTATGGAGGACTTTTTTTGTAGCTTGGATTAATTCTATTCTGCTTATGTCAGAACCTTCTCTTTCTTTAAAGTAAACTATACACAAAAATCTTCATTTATAAAAACTAAACGTCGGTTTTTATAAATGAAGATTTTTGTGTATAAAGATATAGAATCTAAGTTCCTGCTTTTTTTACTTATTGAAAGAAGTATATGTAACCTCTATTTGCAATTTGGTTCCACCCTGTTCCGGGTCTCCACCTTTCAGCTTGGCATACGTAGGCTTCAAGTCATGCTGAATACCAATTATGGAAGGAGTAGTGCTGTTTGTATCGTAGGTCACAACTACGGGGATTATTACTACTTTATCCCAATCCTTTCCTTCGCCTTCGCTCCATTCTGTTTCCCATGCAGTTTCATTCCACGATGTACCTGCCGCTTCTTTGGCTTTCTGTTTGGCGGCCTTTTTTTCATTGATGCAAGCAGAAACCAGACGGGCTATATTCATAAAGGTGTATTGGTTGGTTTCGATACTGTTGTGAGTTGCGACAAAAGAGGTTACATTGTTTGCAAGCTCATTGTTGACAAAGAAAGAATCCATGTCTTTTTCACGCAGCAACAGTACGGTTTCCGGTGCACTCATGCTGAATTTATACTTGTTACTTTCCTGATTATAGTTTGTGAAAGTCAGCTTGACGGCATTCAGTGTGTCGTTTGACAACTCTTCATGTATTTTATCATAGGGCAAGGTTGCCTCTGTAAAGATACCTGCAGGCGATTTGAGATAACTCCAACCGGTTTCATTCGCTTTCTTGATTAATTCCTCGGAGCTTTCAAACTTATTGGCTTGAATAACTTCTTTGGTGGAGGCAAACACTGTTGCCGTACTATAATATAAAGAGTCTTTACCGTCTTTTTTGATGAGCTTCACTCCTAAACTGTCTACGTAATGAAAGCGGAATTGCATTTGCAGGTCCACACGGTCAACGTATAGAATTGTTCCCTCTCCGTAATCCGTCTTAATATAGACTCCTTTCAATACATTGTCAATAAACTTCTCCGAGTTTTTGAAGAAATCGTTTTCTCCTCTTTGGTAGGCTCTGTTCAACTGCAGGAGTTCATTTCCAAACTGCTTGCTTAGAGGCAGAGTCACATTGGGATAAAAAAGACTGTTTCCATTAGAGTCGGTAGCATTTCTTACAGAGTCGGGAACAGAGGTGTCATAAGCAGTATATGCTTTGTGCAACTCAAAATAACCGGTTTCTTCAAAATGCGGCTTGTCAGTTTCATTTCCGTAATATTCTTTCGGATTAATATCGGTATAGTGCTTGTTTTCTAATCTTTTGTCCAGCTCATATACCGACATTCTGCATGGATTTAAGGAATCTCCGAACCATGAAGAGTAGTATATTGTCAACTGTGCTGAAACGACGGTATCACCCGCCATTGTTCCCACATGCTTTTCCGGGTCGTATACTGCGGGGAATTTGAAGTCATCCGTACAGTTCAGCTCAGTCAGGAAGCTGGCTTCGTAGCTTCCAAAACCTTCGGGAGCAGGATCTGTGAATTTACCTACATATCCCGTACTTGTCTTGGCATAAACTTTTTCTGCAAGGAGAGATTTGGTGGTGACATCAAAAGTCGTAGTTGTGGCTGAAATACCGTCAGAATCAGGTAACATGCTCATGCCCAATGTGCCGGTATTGTCATCGCATCCGTAGAAAGCCAGAATTGCAAAAAGCAATATCCCTAAATATTTTACTTTCATAATTCTTCGTATTGATACTTTATTTTTATTCTGCTCCCCAAACCTGGTCGTAGAAGTCGTTGCAGGCATCTGCAAAGATTTCGGGAGATTGATAGCCTAAGACAGGCTTGCCGATTTGGCGGGCATATGCTATCACTTCCTCATTCACGTGTTCGCTTTGCTGGATGACACCGTCGGAATAATCCACCGCCAGTTTGCAGAGAGCTGTATAGTCCACCGGCTCTTTCAAATCGGCAACGTCTTTCTTACTGATACCCTTCAGAAGAAGCTTGCTGGCAAAATCGGGATGGAACGGTTCCTTGAAGTCATTGTCATAAAGTGAAAAGACAACTTTTGCATCTCTGAATGACGGTTCGTCTTTATACGCTTTCTTGATATACAGCGGTGCTAATGCAGTCATCCAGCCGTGGCAGTGGATAACGTCCGGACACCAACGCAGTTTCTTGACTGTTTCCAATACACCGCGTGCATAGAAAATAGCGCGTGCATCGTTGTCTTCATATTCAACGCCGTTCTCATCAACCACTTGCAGGCGGTTCTGAAAGTAATCGTCGTTGTCGATAAAGTAAACTTGCATGCGGGCAGACTGTATGGAAGCTACTTTAATGATAAGCGGATGGTCGGTATCGTCAATGATAAGGTTCATGCCGGAGAGACGTATCACTTCGTGCAATTGGTTTCTGCGCTCGTTGATGTTTCCCCATTTGGGCATAAACGTTCTGATTTCTCTGCCTTTTTCTTGGATTGCTTGCGGCAGGTTTCTGCCAACAAGGGACATTTCGGATTCTGAAACGTAAGGGGTAATTTCTTGTGTTATAAATAAAACCTTGTTCGCTTTTGTCATAATAACGATGTTCTCAATTATTCTGCAAAGATATAAAAAAAATCGGGCAATAAAGCAAGACGAGCTCATCTATAATTCCTTATGAATTGTTAACTGTTTGTGTATCAGTAATAAAAAGGACTGGATACAGCTTTGGGTATGGAATGACTTTTGCATTAATTTATGATATTTCTTCTTTATGTGGTAAATAATAGCTTATTTTGCATCGTTTTGCGAACAACTAAGTTATTATATAACCAATAAAAATGGAAATAGTACATACTATCAAGGACTTGCAGGCCGGACTTTCGGCTATGAGAGCCCAGGGTAAGAAGGTCGGTCTGGTACCTACGATGGGGGCCTTGCATGCCGGTCATGCTTCATTGGTAAAACGTTGTGTGGCGGAGAATGATGCCGCTGTAGTAAGTGTTTTTGTAAATCCTACTCAGTTTAATGACCAAAATGATTTAATCAAATATCCCCGTACGCCGGAAGCTGATTGTCGTTTGCTGGAAGAATGTGGGGCTGCGTTTGTTTTTGCTCCGGCAGTGGAGGAGATGTATCCGGAACCGGATACGCGCCAATTCAGCTACGCACCTTTGGATACGGTAATGGAAGGAGCCTTTCGTCCGGGACACTTTAACGGTGTGTGCCAGATTGTGAGCAAGTTGTTTGATGCGGTGCAGCCGGATCGCGCCTATTTCGGAGAAAAGGACTTTCAGCAATTGGCCATTATCCGTGAAATGGTGCGTCAGATGAAGTATCCGTTGGAGATTGTAGGTTGTCCCATCGTACGTGAGGAAGACGGCTTGGCGCTGAGTAGCCGCAATGCCCGTTTGTCTGACGAGGAACGCAAAAATGCCTTGAAAATTTCGCAGACTTTATTTGAAAGTCGTACCTTTGCGGCTTCGCATACGGTTGCTGAGACACAGAAGTTTGTGGAAGATGCCATTGCAGCCGCTCCCGGCTTGCGTCTGGAATACTTTGAACTGGTGGACGGCAACACGTTGCAGAAGATTGCCGATTGGGAAGATACCTCGTATGCCGTGGGTTGCATTACGGTGTTCTGCGGAGAAGTCCGCCTGATTGACAATATCAAGTATAAGGAATAATAAACATAAAAAAGCCAATCTTATGATGATTGAAGTGTTGAAGTCTAAAATCCATTGCGCCCGTGTTACGGAAGCCAACCTCAATTATATGGGGAGCATTACGATTGACGAGGATTTGATGGATGCCGCTAACATGATTGCCGGCGAGAAGGTTTATATTGCCGACAATAATAACGGTGAACGTTTTGAAACTTACATCATTAAAGGCGAGCGTGGTTCGGGCAAAATCTGTTTGAACGGCGCGGCAGCCCGTAGGGTTCAACCGGATGACATTGTTATTATCATGTCGTATGCATTGATGGACTTTGAAGAGGCCAAGACGTTTAAGCCGACGGTGATTTTTCCCGATCCGGTGACAAACAAGGTGGTGAAATAAGTTCTGTATCAGATAGAAAGAAAAAGAAAGCGTATCGTTCATTGCGATACGCTTTCTTTCTTTTTATGGTGAAGCTCTTTAGTTCTTCAGTTGTTCATTCATCGCTGCAGCGGCTTTCCGCCCGTCGCCCATAGCGAGGATTACGGTAGCACCGCCGCGGACAATGTCGCCACCGGCATAAATGGTCGGTATGGACGACTGCATGTTGTCGTTTACGGCAATCGTACCTTTGCGCCCCAATTCAAGTCCTTTGATAGAACTCGGAACAATCGGATTAGGCGATACACCCACGCTGACAATAGCAAGGTCTATGTCAATCGTTTCGGTAGCTCCCGGAATGGGGACAGGACTGCGGCGTCCGGATGCATCGGGTTCGCCCAGTTCCATTTTTTGAAGAACCACTTGTTTTACTTTTCCTTGTTCGTCGGCAATGTATTCTATCGGGTTGTGGAGTGTCAGGAATTCCACACCTTCTTCCTTGGCATGTTTCACTTCCTCGATACGTGCGGGCATTTCTTCTTCCGAACGGCGGTAGATAATCATAGCGCGTTCGGCGCCCAGGCGGCGGGCTGTGCGGACGGAGTCCATAGCCGTGTTACCGCCACCGATAACGGCTACGCATTTACCGAAAGGCACAGGCGTATCGGAGTCCTCGCTGGCGGCGTCCATCAGGTTGACGCGCGTCAGGTATTCGTTGGACGATAGGATATTGATGGAGTTTTCGCCGGGGATGTTCATGAAGTTCGGCAGTCCGGCACCGGAAGCGACGAATATGCCTTTGAACCCTTCTTCTTCCAGTTGTTCTACGCTTAATGTCTTGCCAATGATGCAGTCCTTGATAAACTTCACACCCATTTGGGCAAGGTTCTCGATTTCTACATCCACAATCTTGTTGGGCAGACGGAACTCGGGAATACCGTATTTCAATACGCCGCCGATTTCGTGCAGTGCCTCGAATACGGTAACATCGTAACCATATTTCGCCATATCTCCAGCGAAAGACAGACCGGCGGGTCCCGAACCGATTACAGCAATCTTAATGCCGTTCTTTTCTTTGATTTCCGGCACGGAGATTTGTCCGCTTTCCCGCTCGTAATCTGCGGCGAAGCGTTCCAGATAACCGATGGCAACCGGCTTTTCGTTCATCTTCAAATGGATACACTTGGATTCGCATTGTTTTTCCTGCGGGCACACACGACCGCAAACAGCGGGCAATGCGCTGGTTTCTTTCAATGTTTTGGCTGCTTCCAGAAACTCGCCGCGTTCTATATTCTTGATGAAACGGGGTATGTCTATACCTACGGGGCAACCCTCCATGCACCCCGGATTGGCGCAGTCCAAACAGCGTTTGGCCTCTGTCAAAGCCTGTTCCTCGGTCAATCCCCGGTTCACTTCTTCCTTGCGGCTGTGTGAACGGTATTCCGCATCCAACTCGTTCATCTCCACGCGGGGAATGGCAGTACGCTCTTTGGCTTTCATGGATTTGCGCAGCTCTTGGCGCCAAGCGGCATTGCGGCTTTTTTCATCTTCTGCCTGAGTGTTCTCGCCGGTTGCCTGACAAGTTTGCGGTTCTTCCAGTTTATGCATTTCTTCGCGTTCGATATTTTTGAATGCACCCATGCGTTTCAGCATTTCGTCGAAATCTACCTGGTGACCGTCAAATTCGGGACCGTCTACGCATACAAATTTGGTTTTACCGCCGATGGTGATACGGCAGGCGCCGCACATTCCGGTTCCGTCTACCATGATGGTATTCAAAGATACATCGGTGGGTATTTCGTATTTCTTCGTCAGCAAACAAACGAATTTCATCATAATGGCCGGGCCGATACAGAAGCATTTGTTTACTTTCTCGCGTTTGATAACATCTTCCACACCTTCCGTAACCAAACCTTTACGGCCGTATGAACCGTCGTCCGTCATGATAATAACCTCGTCGGAACTTTCGCGCATCTCTTTTTCAAGGATAATCAGTTCTTTGGTGCGTCCTGCCAGCACTGTAATCACACGGTTACCGGCAGCTTTCAATGCCTGCACGATGGGGAGCATCGGGGCTACACCCACACCGCCACCGGCGCAAACAACAGTTCCGAAGTTCTCGATATGGGTGGCTTGTCCCAGCGGACCGACAACATCGGTTATATAATCACCTTCATTCAGCTCACACAAGCGGGTAGATGAGAGACCTACTTCCTGTACAACCAAAGTGATAGTTCCCTTTACAGGGTCGGCAGAGGCAATGGTCAGCGGCATGCGCTCGCCTTTTTCGCCTACACGTACTATTACAAAGTGTCCTGCCTTGCGCGATTTAGCAATTAACGGTGCTTCAATTACTAATTTGAAGACCTTTTCAGAGAAATGTTCTTTGCTAATGATTTTATTCATTATCTTATAATTTTGTTGGTGTAATTACGCGATTTCTTTCAGAATGATAGATTATGCAAAGATACGGGTTATTTGTTAATAACAAAGAATGTGTAGGGGAAAAAAGAGGCAGAGGGAGGGGATGAAAGGGTTTTGAGGATAGAGAATGACCTTTTAAAGGAAGAGGGACTTGCGGAGTGAGGGGCAATTATGAGGATATGTCAAAATACACTTGACGATTTCTTTTAGGCACGGATTACGCGGAAAACACGGACTTCACAGATTTTCTTGATTTTTTTCTGTGAAATCCGTGTTTTCCGCGTAATCCGTGCCTAAAAAAGGAAATAAATAGTAAGCGGATTTTAGTTTTGATACACATTCTTGTAAGATATAAGGCTTTCAGCCTTCTGCTCTGTATGAAAGGTGCGTCAGAATAATAGGAATTTTATATTCTGACGCACCTTTTATTATTTTGAATGAGGAAATGATGTTTCCTTAGTCAATCATCTCAAATCCTGTATACGGAACCAGTGCTTTCGGAATGCGGATACCTTCCGGTGTCTGGTTGTTTTCCAATAGCGCTGCTACGATACGCGGCAATGCCAATGCAGAACCGTTCAATGTATGGCAAAGCTCTGTTTTCTTTTCCGCTGTACGGTAGCGGCATTTCAGGCGGTTGGCCTGATAAGTGTCGAAGTTGGATACCGAACTTACTTCCAGCCAGCGTTTCTGTGCTTCGGAGTACACCTCAAAGTCGAAGCAAAGGGCAGCTGTAAAACTCATGTCGCCACCACACAGACGCAGGATGCGATAAGGCAGTTCCAGTTTCTGGAGCAATCCTTCCACATGGTCCAACATCTCTTGGTGAGACTCTTTGGAATGTTCCGGCTTGTCGATGCGCACCAATTCTACTTTGGAGAATTCGTGCAGACGGTTCAAGCCGCGTACGTCTTTACCGTATGAGCCTGCTTCGCGACGGAAACATTGTGTATAAGCGCAGTTTTTGATAGGAAGCTGCTTCTCGTCAAGAATTACATCGCGATAGATATTCGTTACGGGAACTTCGGCAGTCGGAATCAGATACAAATCGTCCACTTCGCAATGGTACATCTGACCCTCTTTGTCGGGTAACTGGCCGGTACCGTAACCGGAAGCCGCATTGACCACTGTCGGCGGCATTATTTCCGTATAGCCCGATTTGCGTGCCTCGTCCAGGAAGAAGTTAATGAGCGCGCGTTGGAGCTGTGCGCCTTTTCCTTTATATACAGGAAAGCCCGCACCCGTGATTTTAACACCCAGGTCAAAGTCTATCAGGTCGTATTTCTTGGCCAGTTCCCAGTGTGGAAGCGCATCTTTGGGAAGCTCGGTTTCCATACCGCCCATTTTTTCAACCACATTGTCGTCGGCGCCTACACCTTCGGGTACACTGTCGTAAGGAACATTGGGAATTGTATAGAGCAGGTTCTGCAGGTCGGTTGCAGCTTGGTCCATTTCTTCCTGCAATGCCTTGTTGGCTTCTTTCAATTCGGCTACACGGTTTTTGGCAGTCTCTGCCTCGTCTTTCTTGCCCTCTTTCATCAGCATTCCGATAGATTTGGACAGGGAATTGACTTCCGACAGGTTCTTATCTAAGATTGTTTGGGTATTGCGTCGTTTGTTGTTGGTTTCCAGCACTTGCTCAATGGTTTCTTTGGCGTTTTTGAAGTGCTTTTTCTCCAGTCCGCGGATTACCGCGTCGGTATTGTCTGTAATTTGTTTAATGGTAAGCATATCTTATACTTGTTTTTATGATATTCCGGATTTGTGAGGGCAAAGATAGTGCAAATCAAAAGTATTACAAAAAAGAAACTTGCTTATTTTTGCGCTTAAAAAGAAAGGGATGCAATCTGTCTGATTGCATCCCTTCGCTTTATTTTTTGTCCGGAAACTTATGCTTCTGCATTTTCGGCAGGAATAACAGAAACGAATCTTCTGTCTTCTCTACCTACTTTGAATTGTACAGTTCCGTCTACCAAGGCGAAAAGAGTGTGGTCTTTACCCATGCCGATGTTGTTACCCGGATGGAATTCAGTACCTCTTTGACGAACGATGATGTTACCTGCCTTGCAAGCTTCGCCACCAAATATCTTAACGCCTAATCTCTTGCTCTGTGATTCGCGGCCGTTCTTAGAACTACCGACACCTTTTTTATGTGCCATTTCTTCTTACTGTTTTAATTTGATTAAGCTACTACTTCCTTAATTGTTAACTCTGTGAATTGCTGACGGTGACCGTTCAGTTTGCGATAGCCTTTTCTTCTTTTCTTGTGGAAAACAAGAACCTTGTCGCCTTTTACCAAACCGGAAACAACTTCGCAAACTACCTTTGCGCCTTCTACTGTGGGAGCACCTACAGTGATGTTGCCGTCTTTGTCTACCAAAAGAACTTTCTCGAATTCTACTGTTGCACCGGCTTCAGCGTTTTGCATGTGGTGTACAAACAGTTTCTTGCCAGCTTCTGCTTTGAATTGCTGGCCGTTGATTTCTACAATTGCGTACATTTCTTATATATAATGTATAAGTTAGCTCCGTCGGGTGGCCTCTAATCACTTAGAATACACTTAATTAAACCCGGTGCGGAATAATCGGGCACAAAATTACCTCTTTTATTTGGAACGGACAAATCTTTCTTTCTCTTTTTTTAGACAATTAATATTTCGTGCTTAAACAAATGCTTCTCCATAAGCCGGGATGTTCCGGGAGTGCCGTTAAGCGGTGGAGATGCGAAGGCTTATTCGTTCCATCGTGGAGAACATTCTGTTCCACCGTGGAGGAAATTTTGTTCCACCATGGCAGAACAAAACTTTCCCCATAGCAGAACGATTTAATTGTGGCAAGGTATTTCCTTAAGCATTATATAAGGATGAGAAAGCAAAAGAGAGCGGCGAATGCAGCAAAGAGGAGCAGCAGAAGCGCAATGCGACGTACACTGATGTTCCTTGGGGATGCAGCGGCGGGCAATGGTTCCCGTTCTAACAATTCTTCCAGGCTGCTCATTATTTTCTTGTGCGGGTATTTCTTCAGTTCTTCGGCGGTGGTCATGCCGTGCGTGATACCTGCAAAATCCACTCCGGCTTTTTGTGCGGTTTCTGCATCTACCGTACTGTCGCCGATGTATAGTGTTTCGGCCTTGGTGGCGTGGAGTTGCCTGATGGCAAGCAACAGACCTTCCGGCGACGGTTTGGGCGTTTGCACATCTTCTCCGCCGACGATGATGTCAAAAAAGTCTTCGGGAAAATGCTGGTCCAGCAGCTCCTTGATGCGGTAACGGAATTTGGTGGATATAATTCCGATGCGGGCGCCTGAATCTTTCAAGGCTGCCAGTACCGACTTGGTTTCAAGGAAAAGCACGGTATTGACGGTCATGTGCGTATCTGCCTCTTTTATATATTCTTTTTTGAACTCAGCCAACTGGCGGGTATCGGTTACGCCGGAAAGAATGGAAAAAGATTCTTCCAGCGTTTTGCCGATGGTGCGTTTAATGTCGTTGTCGGTCGGGCGGGTATAGCCGTGGCGGTTCAGCACGTTGCGGAAACAGGTGACGATGCCGCGTGAAGAATCGGCAAGCGTGTAATCGAAGTCAAAGAGGTAAGTTGTATAGTTCATTTGTTTTTTTACGCAAACATAAATAAAAAACATGAGTTCCGAATGCTTTATCTTGTAGAAAACTTTCTTTATCCGTTTTTGGGGTACGGACGAAAAAATATGCAAAAAGTGTGAAAACATACATGTTTTTTCTTATATTTGTATTCGGACATACTTATGGAAATAAGTGTTATTTCATGTTGAGTTGTTTTAATAGGCAGTTTGAATATGTTAACCGTATCATATTATGAAAATATTGAGATCCATTTGTACAGTCTTGCCTGTCCTGTTGCTATCCTCTTGTATGCAGCGGGACGCTTTGAAAGTCGCAGACGAATGTTATGCAGACTATGTAAATCCGTTTATCGGTACAGATTTTACCGGGAATACATATCCCGGTGCACAGGTTCCCTTCGGCATGGTGCAACTCAGTCCCGACAACGGGCTTCCCGGTTGGGACCGCATTTCGGGATATTTTTATCCCGACAGTACGATTGCCGGTTTCAGTCACACCCATCTTTCGGGTACAGGGGCGGGCGATTTGTATGACATTTCCTTCATGCCGGTAACTCTTCCTTATAAGGAGGCTGAAGAACCGTTGGGCATCCATTCCCGGTTCTCGCATGCCGATGAGTCCGCAAGCGCAGGTTACTATCGCGTGCTCCTGAAAGATTACGATATCAACGTAGAGCTTACCGCAACCGAGCGTTGCGGCATTCAGCGCTATACCTTTCCCCAGGCTGATGCAGCCGTTATCCTGAATTTGAGGAAAGCCATGAACTGGGACTTTACGAAAGATTCTTATGTAGAGAAAGTGGATTCCGTTACTATTCAGGGCTATCGTTTTTCTGACGGATGGGCGCGCGGTCAGCGCATCTTTTTCCGTACACGCTTTTCCCGCCCCTTTGAGACGATGCGGCTGGATTCGGCAGCAGTCCTGAAAGATGGAAAAAGAATCGGGACTTCGGTCATGGCACGTTTTGACTTTAAGACAACAAAGGGAGAACAGCTCCTTGTGAGCACGGCCATTTCGGGGGTAAGCATGGAAGGGGCAGCACGTAATCTGGCGGCGGAAGTACCTGATGATGATTTCGATAAATACCTTGCTGCCGCACGCAAAAACTGGAACAGGCATTTGTCACGGATAGAAATCGAGTGCGGCAATCGTGATGAAAAGGTGAAGTTTTACACGGCCCTTTACCACTCGATGCTGGCTCCTACCATCTATGCCGATGTGGACGGTTCTTATTACGGGCCCGACAGGCAGGTACATAAAGCCGACGGATGGACGAATTACAGCACTTTCTCCTTATGGGATACGTACCGTGCCTCTCATCCGCTTTATACTTATATAGAGCCGGCGCGTGTGAACGACATGGTGAAATCCTTCCTTGCCTTTTATGAGCAGAACGGTCGCCTGCCGGTATGGAATTTTTATGGCAGCGAAACGGATATGATGATAGGCTATCACTCCGTACCGGTCATTGTGGATGCCTGTCTGAAAGGTATAGGGGATTTTGATGCTAAGAAGGCTTTGGAGGCTTGCGTGGCTACAGCCAATATGGATGATTATCGGGGCATCGGCCTTTATAAGAAGCATGGATATGTGCCTTACAACGTGACGGATAGCTATAATGCAGAGAACTGGTCGCTCTCCAAAACCCTGGAGTATGCTTACGATGATTACTGTATAGCCCTCTTGGCCGAGAAGCTGGGTGAGCGGCAGGTAGCGGATGAATTCTACAAACGTTCGCAGAATTATAAGAATGTATATAATCCGCAGACATCTTTCATGCAGCCGCGTGATGACAAGGGAGCTTTTATAGACGGTTTCTCGCCGGATGATTATACGCCGCATATTTGCGAAAGCAACGGTTGGCAGTATTTCTGGTCGGTGCAGCAGGATATTGACGGGCTGATAGCCCTGACCGGCGGGAAGGAACGCTTTGCGCAGAAGCTTGACAGTATGTTCACGTACCGCCCTGCCGATGATGAGGAGCTTCCTATTTTCAGTACCGGTATGATAGGGCAGTATGCGCATGGCAATGAACCGAGCCATCATGTTATTTATCTGTTCAACAAAGTGGGGCAACCCTGGAAAACCCAGAAGTATGCGTCGGAGGTGATGCGTGAGCTGTATAGGAATACGCCCGCTGGCTTGTGCGGTAATGAGGATTGCGGGCAAATGTCTGCCTGGTATGTATTCAGCGCCATGGGATTCTATCCTGTAAATCCGGTTGGCGGTGAGTATGAAATAGGTACGCCGCTGTATCCGGAGGTAAGGATGCGGTTGTCCAATGGCAAAACCTTTACGGCTCTTGCTCATGGGGTGAGCGGGAAGAATAGGTATGTCCGGTCGGTGAAGCTCGACGGAAAGCCTTATGACAAAAGTTATATTACGCATGAGCAGATAATGAACGGCAGTATTCTGGAGTTCGAAATGGGAAGTGAACCCGGAAAAGCATGGTATTGAGCTTACCTTGAAATAATATATGGAAGATGAGTTTGACATAGTGTACAGGCAACTTTTCCGGAAATACTATGCGAATCTGCTGTTTTATGCAACGCGCATGGTAGGGGAGGAAGATGCCGAGGATGTGGTGCAGGAAGTGTTTGTGGAGCTCTGGCACAGAAAAGACAGTGTGACAGTGGGCGAGCAGATACAAGCTTTTCTGTACCGGGCGGTTTATACCCGTGCACTGAATGTGTTGAAACATCGCGACATCAAGAACAGCTATGAAGCAGCCATGCAGGAAGTGTACAATAAACGCGCCCTGTTTTACCAGCCGGATGATAACGATGTGCTGAAACGGATAGAAGACCGGGAATTAAGGAAGCATATCATCAGCGCCATCGACGAATTGCCGGAAAAATGCAAGCTGGTATTTAAGCTCAGCTACTTGCACAATATGAAGAATAAGGATATTGCCGAAGCCATGGATGTATCGCTCCGTACGGTAGAGGCTCATATGTATAAGGCATTGAAATTTTTGCGTAGCCGGCTGGAAGGGTATATCCGGAACAAATAGCTGTAAGGTTTTGATTGTAAGATAAATATTTTTTGTAGAAAAAAAAGTGTTTGCTCGCGTAAGTGTTTTCCATAGGTGTGGTTGTTATATTATCGTAGTGAAAAAATCTAATATAAAGTAATTAGTTTAATCTTAAAAGAGACAAGTATGAAAAACAAGTATTTGTGCAATTTTCAGAAACTGCTTCGTGCATTTCTTATTTTTGCCATGTTTGCAACCTCTTCTCAGATTGCGGCAGCTCAACTGAATGTTGCTTTGTCAAATGCCCGTTTAGGGACTATGATAAAGCAGATCAAGGCGCAGTCCAAGTACCAATTTTTTTATGATGACAATCTGGCTTCCATTCCTGTACATGCAGTGAATTTGAAGAATGCTTCGTTGGAAACCGTTTTGGACAAGGCGCTCGAGGGAAAGGGTGTCAGCTATCGTATTGAAGACGGCGTGGTGTATCTTTCTAAAAAAGAAACGCGGACGGCAGTTGCCCAGGTAGCCCAGCAGGCAACTCACAAGGTAACGGGAACCGTTACGGATACTACGGGCGAACCGTTGATTGGCGTAAGTATTCAGGAAGTGGGGACTTCCAACGGTGCGATTACGGATATTGACGGTAATTATACGCTGAATGTTTCGGCTCCGTCGGCCAAATTACGTTTCTCTTACATTGGCTATGAAGCGGTAGACATTGATGTAAACGGACAAGCCGCCATTAATGTAACGATGAAAGACGACTCGCAGTTATTGCAGGAGGTTGTGGTTACTGCCCTCGGTATCAAGCGCGAGAAGAAGATGCTGGGTTATGCGGTTCAGGAACTGAAGAGCGATGAACTGAATAAAACCGGCGACCCGTCGGTAACCAGCGCACTGCAAGGTAAGGTGGCAGGTCTTCAAATGAACACCTCGGCTACCGGCTTGGGCGGTTCTACCAAAATCACCATCCGCGGTAACTCTTCCTTGAGCGACAACAACCAGCCGTTGTGGATTGTAGACGGTGTGCCGTTCAGCGATAACAATAACAGCGATGCTTCCTTCTATGGTGGTGTAGACCGTGGTGGCGCAGCACTCGACATTAATCCGGATGACATTGAAAGTATTTCCGTGTTGAAAGGACCTAATGCGGCAGCTCTTTACGGATCGCGTGCCGGTAACGGTGTTATCCTTGTTACAACCAAGAAAGGTTCCAAGAAAACCGGTTTCGGTGTGCGTTATAACGGTAATTTCACTTGGAGCAGTGTAGCGGAAACGCTGGAACAGCAAACCCGTTACGGACAAGGACAAATCGGTGCGAATGGCGGTGCTGAATATACTACATCGGCATCGGGCAGCTGGGGACCTGTTCTTGACGGCAGCCAGCAAAAGGCTTGGAACGGTGAGACATACGCTTACTCCAAGTATGGCAATAAACTGGAGGATTATTTCGATACCGGTTTCTCTCAAAATCATAACGTATCTGTGAGCAACGGTACGGAAACTTCTCATTATCGTGCTTCTGTCGGTATTTCGGACAGCAAGGGCGTATTCCCCAATGAAAAACTGAATCGTGTGAATATCGACCTTAATGCCGGTACGGAACTGAATAAGTGGATGTCTATGGACGGTAAAATCTCTTTGAGCCCACGAAGGCAACAGACCGTCCGGAGTATGGTAACTACGGTGCAATCAACCAGTTGATGGGTATTCCTCATAATGTCCGTCTGGACGATTTGAAACAATATTCTACGGAGAACCGTGTACACAGTAACTGGTATGGTCCTACAGCCGGCATCCGTAATCCTTATTATGTACTGAACCAACGTCACAACAGCGACGAGCGCTGGCGTGCTTTCGGTTATTATGGAGCTAAAATCAATTTTACCGATTGGTTGCATCTTTCAGCCAAATATGCGTTCGACTACTATCGTACCCGTGTGGAGAATACCAATGGCGGTGACGGTATCAGCGGAGAATCTTTCCCCAGCCAGATTAAGGATGACAAGATGGATCGCGGTGAAGAGAACTTCTTTGAAAGCAATGCCGAATTTGTATTGATGGGCGATCGCCAGTTGACTGATAACTTCCGTCTGGGCTTTACTGCCGGCGCCAACTTCATGTATCAGAAATTCGAGAACCTTACTGCCGGTGTGGGTAATATGCACACTAAAGGATTGTGGATGTTCAATGCTTCCAATCTGCTTCGTACCGCTGCTAATGTGGAACGTGAACGTGCCATGAATTCCGTATTCGGTTCGGTACAGATGTCATGGAAGGAATATCTGTCACTCGATATTACGGCCCGTAACGACTGGTCGTCTACTTTGCCAAAGGCACATAACTCGTTCTTCTATCCCAGCGCCAACTTGAGTTTTGTTATCTCCGACTTTATGAAGAGCATCGACAAGCCGTTGCCGTCGTGGGTTACCTTTGCCAAGTTGCGTCTTTCTGCTGCTCAGGTGGGTAAGGATACGGAACCCTATCAGTTGATAAATACCTATGGTTATAAGTTCGACAACGGTATTCTGGTTCCGGATAAGAGCAATGTGAAGATGAATGACAATCTGAAACCGGAAATCGCTACCTCTTACGAGGCTGGTCTTGATATGAAATTCTTTAATAACCGTTTGGGTTTTGACTTCACTTACTATTATAGCAAGACTAAGAACCAGATTATGAAAGTGCCCGCAGCGGCTCCCTGGAGTGGCGGACAATGGGTAAATGCCGGTTTGATTACCAATCAGGGTGTGGAGTTGATGCTTTATTCTACAATTGTGGATACCAAAGACTTTACGTTCGATTTGAATGTGAATATTGCTCATAACGTATCTAAGGTGAAAGAATTGGCACCGGATGCTAATGTGAACTACCTGTTCTTTAACGGTGACAACAACTTCCCCGTTAACGTAGGTGCACGTGCCGGAGAAAAACTGGGTGAAATCTATGCTCAGAAACTGTACAAACGCGATGACAGCGGTAATATCATTATCGGTGAGAACGGTTTGCCTCAGACAATCAACGATGAGAAGGAACGCGTAAACAATCCTATCGGTAATATTCAGCCTGATTTGACTATGTCCGTATCTCCTACCTTTACTTATAAGGGAATTACCTTGTCGGCAATGTTCGATATGAAATTCGGTGGCGACATCCTTTCTTATTCCGAGATGGTGGCGGCCAGTAACGGTTTGGCAAAGCGTACCGAGAATCGCGGTGAGAAGGATAATTATATGATGGTGTTCCCCGGTGTAACCGAAAGCGGACAACCCAATACTACTAAGATTACGGCAAGCCAGTATTACGGTGCGTTGTTGGCGGAAGATTTCTTGTACGATGCTTCATTCATCAAATTGAAAGAGTTGTCAATCGGTTACAATTTCCCGACTAAACTGTTGAAAAAGACTCCGATTCAGTCGCTCAGCGTATCATTCGTGGCACGTAACCTTTGTTACCTGCTGAAACATACACCGGGTACAAGTCCGGAGGGCGGTTATGATACAACCATGTTCTCACAGGCCATCGACTATGCGGCACTGCCTTATACCCGTACATTCGGTCTGTCTGTCAGCTTAGGTTTTTAAACTTGATAATGCAGTAGGAAACTTAAAAACTCAAATATTAAAATTATATGAAACTTAATTTATATAAATCCGTTGCTCTCTGCTCATTGCTGGCATTGGCCGGATGCCATGATTTTGAAGAAATGAATACCAATCCGAACGCACCTGTCTATGACCCGTCGGTTATGGATTGCGGTCCGGAGGGTATTGATATCGATTATACCATTTCGGAGAGCGCTTTGGAAAGTCTGAAGGCAACAGAAAGTGCGTTAGGCTCTATTTTCTTCAACTTTACTTATGAAGGTCTGTATAACGATTACCAGACTGCTACCAATCTGACGCATGATGTCTATGCGGCATATAATGGCTCGAACGGTTTCTTGAACAATTCACCGGCGTATGCTTATAATGACGGTTGGTCTGCTGCCCGTTGGAAGCATTTTTATGACGACCGTACGATTGCCGAGTACAGCCAGCTTATCAAGACTTTCTGGTTCTGCAACAAGGAGTATTATCACAATGCGTTCTATATAACCCGTATCTATTACGCTTTCCTGCTTTCGGCACAAACCGATACGTATGGTGATATTCCTATCCAGTATTATGTGAAAGGTGCGATGCCGCCTACGGAAAATGTTACTTATACTCCGCAGAAAGAAGTGTATGACATTATCTTTAAATTGCTCGACCAAGCCATTACGGGATTGCATAATCCGCCTGCTGTAGATCAATACTCTTTCAGTGCTGAGGACGACCGCATCTATGGAGGTAAGGTAGAGCCGTGGATTCGTTTCGCCAATACCTTGCGCTTACGTCTGGCTTTACGTGTAAGCAATGTTGCTCCGGAAGTTGCTCGGGAGCAAGGAGAAAAAGCTTTGTCAGATCCTTCGGGCTTGATGAAAGGCCAGGAAGATAATATGAAACTGATTCCTAAACGTCAGTGGATAACCGGTGGCAATGAGAATATCTTTGCATTGATGTTCAGTTGGGGTGCAAGTTGCGTTTTACCGAAAGAGATGGAGTGGGCTTATAAAAATCAGGCTCTTAAAGAGGGTGTAGATGCCAATGGCAGTGGCTTTGTTGAAAAGGTTGCCCGAAATGCAGATGAGGAAGGTACTATCTTTGGATTGGACGCTACCAAGTATAATGAAAAAGAAGCGAATTGCTATTTGGATCCCCGTTGCAAGATACTGTTCTTCCGTCCTTCACCCTATGATCCGGGAATCAAGGATGATTATAAAGCAGAGGACCCCAATGCTGAATACGGCGGATACAGAAATGGGGCAAAAGAAGTCGGTTCTAAGTACACAGTGAAGTATTCACCTATGAAGACTAATCTGAAGAGCGATGAAATGCTTCCCGATTGTTGGTGGAATCAGGCTCGTGAAATTGTTTGGCTCGGTTACTCTGAATCTCTTTTCCTGAAAGCTGAGGCTGCATTGCGTGGTTGGGGCAATGAAACAGGAGCTACAGTTGCCGAAAGATTGTATGAAGATGGTGTACGTGCTTCTATGGACTATTATGGTATTGCTTCAGATAAAGCAGACGAATATATCAGCCATTTGAAAGGTAAAGAGGCTTTCGGAGCAGGTGGTTCAAGAGAAGAACAACTGGAACAAATCATTACACAAAAATGGTTGGCTGTTTATCCTAACGGTAACGAAGGTTGGGCTGAGGTTCGCCGCACAGATTATCCCCGTTATTTGTTGCTGCCGCGTTATGGCAACAACTCAAGCGGTGAGGTGGAGAATACCAAACTGATTAAGCGTGTAAGCTATCCGAACAGTGAATCCAGAAATCCGAACAAGCCTGCTTATACGCAAGGTACTAAAGTATGGTGGGATGTGGCAGATACGATGGATGAAACCGGTAAATGGAAAACACCGGATAACTTCAGATAATCCGTTTTAAGTTATGATAGGAAAACGGTGCATTGCCGTTTTCCTATATGGAAAACTAACCTAAGTATGATTGCGGATATCTCTCTTAGGTTAGTTTTTGTTTTTAATCTAAATGAATAATAATATATGAGATATATGAAAATAGGAACGCTTATATCGGCAGGTGTTTTAATGCTGTCATCAATGTTATTGAATTCCGGTTGCTCCGAAGCGGGTAATGGCAGAAAACAGACTACGGAAAATCCCGGAGCGATTTTCGGGGAAGTGAAGTCTGCCGCCGGTGCCAAAATGTTGACTCCCATTGCGCTCAGAGGAGATAAAAAAGCTACGGGACATTTGTTTTTTGAATTGAGTGAACCGGCAGAACAGGAGGTTGCCGTTACTTTCAAACTGGATTCCAGGATATTGGATGCTTATAACCAGTTGAATGGTACGGGGTATACGATGTATCCGGCAGACAAACTGTTGCTGGAAAACAATGGCAACGTGGTTGTTGAAGCCGGTAAAAGTAAGTCTGCCACACTTGCACTGGATATACTGCCGGGTGGAACGGAAGGGGCTACCTATGCTGTGGCTGTATCGGCGGTAGCTACTGCGGGAACGGAAAAACATACGGACAACAAGGCCTTTATTTATTTGGTAAAACCGCTTGCAGCCATGCCGGAAGTCAATGCGGGACGCAAGGTAAAGAATTTATGTTATGTGGAAGTCAATCGTGAAAGTATGTTGAATGCGGGTGAGTACACGATGAAGAACGATAAGTCTCCTTTCTTTGACATAGCCAGTGTATTTGCAGCCAATATCCGTTTGAGCGCGGATGATGTTCCTTATGTTTCGTGTAACGAGCAAACCAGATTTGTACTTGATAATATCGAGCAGACTGTACGCCCGTTACAGGCAAAAGGTATAAGAGTTCATCTCTCCATCTTGGGAGACCACACTGCTGCCGGTATGCGTAGTCTTTCGAAAGATGCCGCCCGCGCCTTTGCAAAGGATTTGAAAGCGTATATCGATATTTATGGATTTGACGGCATAGACTTTGATGATGAGTATTCCACCTATGCCACCGACCAGGCTGTGGAGCCCTATATTCCTTCGGATGCAGTAGCTCCAAGTATTGAAGAATGTACTTCGCAGCGTTATGCCGATTTGGTGTATGAAAGCCGTAAGTTAATGCCGGACAAGACAATAGGAATTTATTGGTATGCGGGATACGACTATCCGGTCGGTACGGTAGAAGGAAAAACAGTGGATGAATTGATCGACTATTCCATTTACGGATATTACGGTAAGTGGAAGGCCATTCCTGCCGATACGGTAAGCATAGCCAAACAATGCCCGTATGCTATTGAAGTCACCACAGCCAGAGGAGATGTAAAGATAGATGATGACTGCTTGAAAAACATCCGTCAGAACGGTTGGGGCTATTTTGCTGTTTACGATTTGAACAATGAACGTTCGTATGAAAAAGAATTCAGCCGTATATCCCGATTGTTGTACGACGATGAAGTAGAGTGGAGCGGAAAGCAGTATGAACGTACCGGGTGGTAACCGAAAGGTTGCCACTCCGATGTGCAAATAGGCATTTTCTCTTTAATTATCGGTCGGATTAGTAAGTGTTTTTAAAGATAGGATTGTTCTAATATTGTAACATGAACAGGAAAATGGGCAAATTGGATGAAAAAATAATAGTAAAGTTTTTAGCGGGTGAATGTTCGGAAGAGGAACTTCGCTCGTTGAATGTCTGGTTGGAGGAGTCGGAAGAGAATGCTCATGAATTATTTACATTAGAGGAACTGTACCATTTGGGAAAATCCGATGCGGTTTCTGAGGAAGCACTCCTTGCGAAGGCTGAAAAACAATTGTCGCAAAGGCTCGGAGAGGAGCGGAAGCGTAAGTTGAAGCGTACACTGTTTCACCGGTGGATGCAATATGCAGCTATTGCAGTAGGTGCTTTTTTTATAGGAGGTATGGGCTACTGGTTCTATCAGGCGGGTAGCCGTAGTTCCGAATCTTTGGTCACTGTTACGGCCAATGAAACCATAAAGGAGCTGATGCTTCCGGATGGAACCAAAGTATGGTTGAATAAAAACACGATTTTGCAGTATCCCTGTAATTTTGAAGGTGGCGAGAGACATGTGTATCTGAACGGAGAAGGTTTCTTTGATGTGAAGAGAAATACAGCCAAGCCTTTTATCGTACAAAGCCATGCCTTGCAAGTGAGGGTATTGGGAACAACCTTTAATTTGAAGTCCGGGGAAAACGGACAAAGGGCGGTAGCCACCTTATTGAAAGGTGAGGTAGAAGTAAAGGGCAATCATGGTGAAGGCATGATAGTGCTTTCGCCGGGGCAACAGGCCGAATTGGACGGAATGACCCGACGACTGACGGTAAAACCTGCAGAACCGGGTATAGAGGGCTGGCATGATACGGCATTCGACTTAAATCAGACGGACATACGCACGCTTTGCAAGATATTGGAGAGAGCCTATAACGTGAAAATCATTATAGCACCGGATGTGGACATTGAAAGAACATATTCCGGACCGTTGAAGAAGAAAGAAAACGTAGCTGCCACATTGGATTTGATAAAGAATTCCATCGGTATCAAATACAAGGTAATAGGCGAAAACGTTTTTATATCTTCTTCCAAATCCAAATAGAACAGGCTTGTTTTGTTTATTGATAATCTGAAATTCAAATATTATGAAAAAACTTTTATTGGCATTTGCCTTTTTATGCTGTTTTACGAGCATAAAGGCTAAGGATTGGGTACAGTATGTAAATCCTTTGGTGGGCACTCAGTCCACATTCGAGCTTTCTACCGGAAACACCTATCCCGCCATTGCGCGTCCGTGGGGAATGAATTTTTGGACACCGCAAACCGGAAAAATGGGGGATGGCTGGCAATATGTCTATACGGCCAATAAAATCCGAGGCTTCAAGCAGACGCACCAGCCCAGTCCATGGATAAACGATTACGGGCAATTCTCCATTATGCCTGTTACCGGGCAACCTGTTTTCGATGAGGACAAACGTGCAAGCTGGTTCTCGCATAAAGGTGAGATTGCGTTGCCGCATTATTATAAGGTATATCTGGCGGAGCACGATGTGGTGACGGAGTTTACTCCTACCGAACGTGCCGTGCTGTTCCGTTTCACATTTCCGGAAAATGAACATTCTTATGTCGTGGTAGATGCTTTCGACCGCGGTTCCTATATCAGGATTGTACCGGAAAAGAACCGGATCATCGGATATTCCACCCGTAACAGCGGCGGTGTACCGCAGAATTTCAGAAACTACTTTATTGTAGAGTTCGACAAACCTTTTACATATACCGCTTCTGTTAAAGACAGTGTAATTCAGGAATCGCAGAAAGAGCAGCAAGCTGCCCATGCAGGTGCGATTATCGGATTTAAGACGAAGAAAGGCGAGATTGTGCATGCACGTGTTGCTTCTTCTTTTGTCAGCTACGAACAGGCTGAGCGGAACTTGCTCGAATTGGGTGCGGACAGTTTTGACACGCTGGTGCAGAAAGGACGTGATGCTTGGAACAATGTGTTGGGCAAGATTGAAGTGGAGGGCGGAAACCTCGACCAATACCGCACTTTCTATTCCTGCCTGTACCGCTCGCTGCTTTTCCCCCGTGCTTTTTACGAGTTGGACAAGCAGGGTGCTCCCATTCACTACAGCCCCTATAATGGGGAAGTGCTTCCCGGCTATATGTACACCGATACGGGTTTCTGGGATACATTCCGTTGTCTGTTTCCTTTCCTTAATCTGATGTATCCGTCGGTAAACAGGGAAATTCAGGAGGGACTTGTCAATGCTTACAAGGAAAGTGGTTTCTTTCCCGAATGGGCGAGTCCGGGACACCGTGGCTGCATGATCGGCAATAATTCGGCTTCCGTTTTGGTCGATGCCTATTTGAAGGGTGTTAAGGTAGAAGATGTAAAGACTATGTATGAAGGGCTGCTTTACGGGACGGAGCATGTACATCCGGAAATATCATCTACCGGACGTTTGGGCTATGAATATTACAACAAGTTGGGATATGTTCCTTATGATGTGAAGATTAACGAGAATGCTGCCCGTACGCTGGAATATGCTTATGACGACTGGTGCATCTATAAGCTTGCCAAAGCTTTGAACCGTCCGAAAAAGGAGCAGGAGTTGTTTGCAAAGCGTGCCATGAACTATCGTAATATTTTTGATAAGGAAAGTCTGTTGATGCGCGGGCGTAATAAAGACGGTAAGTTCCAGACACCGTTCTCACCGTTGAAGTGGGGGGATGCCTTTACCGAAGGAAACAGTTGGCACTACTCCTGGTCGGTATTCCACGACCCGCAAGGATTGGTCGATCTGATGGGGGGCGAAAAGGTATTTGCCAATATGCTCGATTCCGTATTCATTGTTCCGCCTGTATTCGATGATAGCTACTACGGACAAGTCATCCATGAAATACGCGAAATGACTGTAATGAATATGGGCAATTACGCACATGGCAACCAGCCTATACAGCACATGATTTATCTCTATAACTATATCGGACAACCCTGGAAAGCGCAATATTGGCTGCGTCAGGTGATGAACCGCATGTACACACCCGGTCCGGACGGTTATTGCGGGGATGAAGACAATGGGCAGACTTCGGCATGGTATGTATTCTCCGCATTGGGTTTCTATCCGGTTTGTCCGGGTACGGACGAATATGTATTGGGCGCTCCCTTGTTCAAGAAAGCCGTTCTGCATTTTGAAAACGGAAACTCGCTGACGATCGATGCCGGAAACAACAGTGCGCAGAATGTCTATATACAGTCTCTTCAGGTCGACGGAAATGAATATACCAAAAACTACCTGCGTCACGAAGACTTGCTGAAAGGCGGTACGCTGAAATTCGAAATGGGCGATAAGCCCAACCTGCAGCGAGGTGTCCGTGCGGAAGATTATCCGTATTCGTTTTCTAAGGAAAAGCGTAGGTAGCTGCATGTTTTTTGTACCATTACACAGTAAAAAATTACCGGAAAAACATGAAAACAATATTATGGACTGTCAGTCTGCTGCTTGTAATATGCGGATGTACTCCCAAACCGACAGAAGTCGTTTCGCCTGATGGTCATATCCGCCTTCAGTTCGCATTGGATGACCACAACCGCATGACCTATCGGATAGACGTGGATGATACGGCTTTTGTAGCCCCTTCTGCTTTGGGATTCCTTGCCGGAAAGGGTGTGAATCTTTCGGAAGGTATGAAGGTTGTCGGTACGGAGTTTTCCGCTGCGGACGAGACATGGACACAACCTTGGGGAGAGAATAAGAGTATCCGTAACCATTATAATGAAATGGCGGTTTGTCTGTCTGATGAGGCGGATACGAAACTGACCCTTCGTTTTCGGGTATTTGACGACGGAGTCGGTTTCCGGTACGAGTATGAAGTTGCCGGAGTAGACAGCATCTTTGTTACGGACGAACTTACCTCTTTCAATATGGCGCAGGATGGAATTTCCTGGTCTATTCCTGCCAACTACGAAACATATGAGTTGTTATATCGTACACAGCCGCTCAGCAAGACTGATAACGCAAACACTCCGATGACCTTTAAGGTAGGTAAGACTTACGCCAGTATTCACGAAGCCGCATTGACGGACTTTCCTGAAATGACTTTGCAAAATACCGGCGGCTGCGGATTCAAATCCGAGTTGGCTCCATGGCCCGACGGCATTAAGGCTAAGATAGAAGGCGGCAGTTTCAATACGCCCTGGCGTACTGTACAGATAGCTTCGAAAGCTGTGGGACTGATAAATTCAGCACTTATCCTGAACTTAAACGAACCCTGCGTTTTGGAGTCTACCGACTGGATTCGCCCGATGAAGTATGTAGGTATATGGTGGGGCATGCATCTGGGTGTGGAGAGCTGGGTGATAAACGACCGCCACGGCGCCACTACCGAAAATGCAAAACGTTATATTGATTTTGCCGCAGCCAACAACATCGAAGCCGTTATGTTCGAAGGCTGGAATGAAGGTTGGGAGAACTGGGGCGGAACGCAGAACTTCGATTATACCAAACCGTATGCCGATTTCGATATAAAGGAAATAGCAGCTTATGCCCGGAAGAAGGGTGTTGAGATTATCGGTCATCATGAAACGGGAGGAAATATCTGTAATTACGAAAATCAGTTGGATAAGGCTTATGAATGGTATGCCGATTTGGGTATCCATAGCGTAAAGACCGGGTATGCCGGTGGTCTTCCCAACGGTCACAACCACCACGGACAGTTCAATGTGCGGCATTATCGCAATGTCGTGAAAACGGCTGCCAAGTATCGTACTACCCTCGATGTGCATGAGCCGATAAAGGATACCGGTATACGTCGTACCTATCCCAACATGATGACCCGCGAAGGCGCCCGCGGCATGGAGTGGAATGCCTGGAGCGAAGGTAATCCGCCGGAACATCATGTGATGTTGCCGTTTACCCGTTTGCTGGGTGGTCCGATGGACTATACGCCGGGTATCTTTGATGTGCTGTACAAGCGTGCCAAAAACAATCCCGACCGGAAAAAGTGGAATATGAAAGACAGTAAGGATTGCCGTATCAATACCACGCTTGCCAAGCAGATAGCCAATTGGGTGATACTTTACTCTCCTTTGCAGATGGCTGCCGACATGATTGAAAACTATGAAGGCCATCCCGCTTTCCGTTTCTTCCGTGATTTTGATGCAGACTGTGACTGGTCGGAGGCGCTTGCCGGCGAACCGGGTGAATACGTGGCAATAGTACGTAAGGCAAAAGATAAATATTTTCTGGGGGCGGCAACCGATGAAGAGGCGCGCAGCATAGATGTGAAACTGGATTTTCTGGAAAAAGGAAAAACTTATGCCGCCGTTATCTATGCCGACGGAAAAGATGCCGATTGGGAGACCAATCCGGAATCTTACGAAATCATAGAGAAACAGGTGACGTCCGATGATACCCTGACCATTGTCATGGCAAAAGGTGGGGGACAGGCTGTCAGCTTTATGCCGATTTGATAATCCTAATATAATACCAAAGAATATGAAAACAAACTTGAAATCTAATTCCATATTGCTGGGCGGACTCCTGTTGCTGGGTACTGTCTTTAGCTGTACGCAGGCAGAGCAGGACTATGCCTCTTATGTAAATCCCTTTATCGGGACAGGCGGACATGGACATACATATCCGGGTGCGGTTGTTCCGAACGGGATGATTCAACCCAGTCCCGATACACGCATCTACGAATGGGACGCTTGTTCCGGATACTATTACGAGGATACTACCATCAACGGTTTCTCGCATACCCATGTTAGCGGAACAGGATGTGCGGACTACGGTGATGTACTGCTGATGCCCACTGTAGGGAAACAGGAGTATCATCCGATGGGGGCGAAGAGTCAGCAAATGGCGTACTGTTCGGCTTTCTCGCACGATAATGAAGTGGCGCAACCCGGATATTATTCCGTCTTGCTGGAACGCTATAACGTAAAGGCGGAACTCACTGCGACAAAGCGTGCCGCCATTCACCGTTATACCTTTCCGGAAGCCGAAGATGCCGGTTTCATTCTGGACTTTGATTACAGTATCGAGCGTCAGACAAATGAGGAAATGAAAATAGAAGTAATCAGTGATACCGAAATCCGCGGACATAAAAAAACGGTATATTGGGCATTCGACCAGTATATCAACTTCTATGCCAAGTTTTCCAAGCCGTTTACCTATACATTGGTGACGGATTCTGTGGCATTGGAAGAAGGCGGTCCGCTTTTGCCCACCGCTAAAGTTCTGTTGCAGTTCCCTACGGCACAGAATGAAGAGGTATTGGTGAAAGTAGGTGTTTCGGCTGTCGATATGGACGGAGCGCGTAAGAATGTGGAGGCCGAAATACCCGGATGGGATTTTGACGGAGTGCGGAGTGCAGCACGTCAGGCATGGAATGACTATCTGTCCAAAATAGATATCCGTACGCAGAATGCCGACCAGCGCACGATGTTTTATACAGCCCTTTATCACACCGGTTTGCAGCCCAATCTCTTTACGGATGCCGACGGACGTTATTTCGGTATGGATTTGAAACCGCATCAGGGCAGTGTGGACGAACCTGTGTACACGATATTCTCCTTGTGGGATACTTTCCGTGCTTATCATCCTTTGATGACAATTATAGATCCTGAACTGAATGAAGCCTTTATCCGCTCTTTGATCCAGAAAGAGAAAGAAGGCGGTGTATTCCCGATGTGGGAACTTGCCGGCAACTATACGGGAACGATGATTGGTTACCATGCAGCTTCTCTGATTGCCGACTCTTACGTCAAAGGATATCGTAATTTTGATGTGAAGGAAGCCTACCGTGCCTGTCTCCGCACGGCGGAATACGATACGACGGGCATTATTACTCACCCCCGCGTATTGCCGCATTTGATGCCGCAGGCCAAATACTGGAAGAATAAAATAGGCTATGTTCCCTGTGACAAAGACAATGAGTCGGTAGCCAAGGCGTTGGAATATGCTTATGACGACTGGTGCATCTCACAGTTGGCTGAAGCAATGGGCGATGAGCCGAACCGGACTAAGTACGCGGCTTTTGCAGAGGGCTATAAGGTATATTTCGATCCGTCTACCCGTTTTATGCGCGGGCTCGACAGCGAGGGCAATTGGCGTACGCCTTTCAATCCTCGTGCTTCCACTCACCGCAACGATGATTACTGTGAAGGCACTGCCTGGCAATGGACTTGGTTCGTACCGCACGATGTAGATGGTCTGGTGGAACTCATGGGTGGCCGTGACGCATTCATCGGTAAGCTCGATTCTCTGTTCGTGGCAGATTCTTCCTTGGAGGGCGAGTCGGTATCGGTAGATATTTCCGGACTGATAGGACAGTATGCGCACGGTAACGAGCCGAGCCACCATATTGCTCACCTTTATAACTATGTGGGACAGCCGTACAAGACACAGGCGTTGGTGGACAGTGTGCTGCATACGCTTTACTTCAACGAGCCCAATGGCCTTTCCGGCAATGAAGACTGCGGACAGATGTCGGCATGGTACGTGCTTAATGCTATGGGATTCTACCAGGTTTGCCCCGGAAAACCGGTGTATTCCATCGGGCGTCCGCTGTTTGATGAGGCCGCCATCCGTTTGCAGAATGGCAACACCTTTACCATTATAGCCCATAATAACAGTCGTGATAATAAGTATGTCCGGAAAATTATCCTGAACGGGGAAGAACTTGCCGCTCCTTTCTTCAACCATCAAGACATCGTAAACGGCGGTACGCTGGAGCTGACTATGGGAGCGGAGCCGCTGATGCCGGATAATGAGTTACGGAAATAGAAAGTACCGATAGCAACGAAACATATATGAGCCGGAATTATCATAATCCGATATCTTGGATTCCAACCGTTTATTTCGCCATGGGGCTTCCCTTTGTGGTGCTGAACATGGTTTCCGTACTTATGTTCAAGGGGCTGGGAGTGGGTGATGCCCAAATAGCTTTGTGGACCTCACTGATAATGCTTCCCTGGACGTTGAAGTTTCTTTGGAGTCCTTTTCTCGAGATGTTCAAGACGAAGAAATTCTTCGTGGTACTGACGCAGTTGGTTACGGGAGCGGGGTTCGCACTGGTCGCCTTTGCACTGAACCTTCCGTTCTTTTTTGCTCTTTCCATTTTTTTGCTGGCGGTTATCGCTTTCAGCGGCGCTACGCACGATGTGGCAACGGACGGCGTGTACATGTCCGAGCTGAATAAGCAGGAACAGGCAAAGTACATCGGCTGGCAGGGAGCTTTCTATAACATCGCCAAGATTGTGGCGTCCGGCGGTTTGGTATGGCTGGCTGGGTGGCTGCTGAAATACTTCGGCGGAGTGCCCGGTGCCACGGATGCAGTGCGTCATGAGGCAACTGTCCAGGCTTGGATGTGTGTAATGCTGGTAATGGCTGCCGTGATGATATTGCTGGCAATATACCATTGGCGTATGCTGCCTTCGGGCGGTGCTGCGGCTGCCGAAACCAAGTCGGCGGGCGAAACGCTGGAGAAGTTGCGGAGCGTAATCTGGGATTTTTTTCAGAAACGTCATATAGGGTATTATATTGCCTTTATCATTCTCTATCGCCTTGCCGAGGGTTTCGTCATGAAGATTGTTCCCCTTTTCTTGAAGGCGGAACGTTCGGCAGGCGGCTTGGGACTGAATGAGCAGGAGATAGGGTTGTATTACGGCACTTACGGAGCTGCCGCCTTTGTGTTGGGCTCTTTGCTGGCCGGTTATTACATATCGCACCGCGGACTGCGGAAAACGCTGTTCTCCCTGTGCTGCATCTTTAACCTGCCTTTTGTGGCATATACCCTGTTGGCGATATATCAGCCGGAGAGCGGCATGCTGATTGGCAGTGCCATCGTGCTGGAGTATTTCGGTTACGGCTTCGGCTTTGTGGGGCTTTCGCTGTTTATGATGCAACAGGTAGCTCCGGGCAAGCACCAGATGGCGCACTATGCCTTCGCTTCCGGTATCATGAATCTGGGTGTGATGCTTCCGGGAACAATCAGCGGATACGTGAGCGATTTTCTGGGGTATGAAAATTTCTTCATCTTCACCCTGTTCGCCACTATTCCGGCATTCCTCATTACCTGGTTCGTACCGTTTACGTATGCCGATGAGGTAAAAGGCGGAGCGGCCGCATAGTCGGTGGAAAAACATTGGCGGGACGTGTTCCGGATAGTGGTTTCGATTGATGCCGGCTTTCCGTACATTCCCGGTTCCTGTGACAGATTATATAAGTAATTATAGATAGATTTAATTTCGTGTTATTACATAGAAAATGAAATGAGTATGAGTAGCAAAGTTATTATTCCTTGGGAAGAACGTCCGGCAGGATGCAAGGACGTATTATGGCGCAGTGTGGCAAACCCCATTATTCCGCGTGATTTGCTTCCCACTTCCAACAGTATTTTCAACAGTGCGGTAGTACCTTTCGGCGACGGGTTTGCAGGAGTATTCCGTTGCGACGATACTAACCGTCGCATGCGGCTGCACGTAGGGTTCAGTAAAGATGCCATAAACTGGAACATCAAGGAAGAGCCGTTGAAGTTCCAATGCGATGATGAGGAAATCGGCACATGGGTGTATGGCTATGACCCGCGCGTGTGCTTTATCGAAGACCGCTATTATGTTACCTGGTGCAACGGCTATCACGGTCCTACTATCGGTGTGGCCTATACGTTCGATTTCGAGACGTTCCACCAGTTGGAAAACGCTTTTATTCCTTTCAACCGTAACGGAGTACTTTTCCCGCGCAAGATAAACGGTCGTTTTGCCATGTTGAGCCGTCCGAGCGACAATGGGCATACTCCCTTTGGAGATATTTTCTACAGTGAGTCGCCCGATATGGAGTTTTGGGGACGCCACCGCCACGTGATGTCACCTGCCGCTTTTGAGGTAAGTGCATGGCAATGCACCAAAATCGGTGCAGGTCCTATCCCTGTCGAGACTCCCGAGGGCTGGCTGCTGATTTATCACGGCGTGCTGCATTCCTGCAACGGTTATGTTTACAGTTTCGGTTCTGCTCTGCTCGATTTGGACGAACCGTGGAAGGTAAAGTTCCGCTCAGGGCCTTATCTGCTTGCCCCGCGCGAACCGTACGAATGTATGGGCGATGTTCCTAATGTATGTTTCCCGTGCGCCGCTTTGCACGACAATGAAACGGGCAGGATTGCCATATACTATGGCTGTGCCGATACCGTAACCGGACTGGCATTCGGCTATATTCCCGAAATTATAGAATTTACCAAACGTACAAGCATCATCTGATGTACATAAACTTTTGAGAACCATGAAACGAGCATTCCTTTCCGGCGTATTTGCCTTTGTTCTGCTGGCTGTGTCTCCGGCTGCGGAGAAAAGTTTTTCTCCTGTAGACTATGTGAATCCCTTTATCGGTACGACTAACTTCGGCACAACCAATCCGGGAGCTGTCTGCCCCAACGGGATGATGTCTGTTGTTCCTTTCAACGTGATGGGGTCGGCGGACAACAAATACGATAAGGATGCCCGTTGGTGGTCCACTCCCTATGAGTATCACAACTGCTTCTTTACCGGGTATTCGCATGTCAATCTCAGTGGAGTGGGATGTCCCGAACTTGGTTCGTTGCTGCTGATGCCCACTACGGGCGAGCTTTCCGTAGACTACAAGGAGTATGGCAGCCGTTATGAAGACGAACAGGCCTCTCCGGGGTATTACACTAATTTCCTTACCCGTTATAATGTAAAGACCGAAGTGACTGCCACGCCGCGCACCGGTGTGGCGCGCTTCACTTTTCCAAAAGGCCGGAGTCATATTCTGCTGAACTTGGGAGAGGGACTGACCAATGAAACCGGAGCTTTCCTGCGGCAAACCGGCGAGTGTGAATTTGAGGGGATGAAGTTGCTCGGTACTTTCTGCTACAATCCGCAGGCGGTATTTCCTATTTACTTCGTGATGCGTGTCAACAAAACTCCCCTCAAAACCGGTTATTGGAAAAAACAGCGCCCCATGACAGGCGTGGAGGCCGAATGGGATCCGGACAACGGTAAGTATAAATTGTATACCGGTTATCGCAAGGAGCTGGCGGGCGATGATATCGGCGCTTTTCTGACATTCGATACCGGGGAGAGCGAGCAGATAGAGGTGCAGATGGGTGTTTCTTTCGTCAGTATCGAGAATGCCCGTCTCAATCTGGACAAAGAGCAGTCCGGCAAGGACTTCGACAAGGTATTGGCGGAAAGCCGTAAACGCTGGCACGACGATTTGTCGCGTATCATTGTGGAAGGCGGGACGGACGAGCAGAAGATTGTTTTCTATACGGCGCTTTATCATGCGCTGATACATCCCAACCTTTTGCAGGACGTCAACGGGCAATATCCGGCAATGGAAAGCGACCGGATTCTTACGGCAAAGGGCGACCGGTATACCGTATTCTCCCTTTGGGATACTTACCGTAATGTGCATCAGCTTCTTACGCTGGTATATCCCGAACGGCAACTGCAAATGGTGCGTTCCATGCTCGACATGTACCGTGAGCATGGCTGGTTGCCCAAGTGGGAACTCTATGGACGCGAGACATTGACGATGGAGGGCGACCCTTCTATACCGGTCATTGTGGATACCTGGCTGAAAGGTTTGCGCGGCTTCGATGTGGAGCTGGCTTATGAGGCGATGCGTAAAGGGGCTGTATTGCCGGGAGCGGAAAATCTCCTGCGGCCGGATAATGACGATTATCTTTCATTGGGGTATGTACCTTTGCGCGAGCAGTACGATAACTCCGTATCGCATGCTTTGGAGTACTACATAGCCGATAACGCCCTTTCGCGCATGGCAGAGGCGCTTGCCAAGGATGCCGAGGTGAAAGGACAGAAGGAAAAAGCACGCCGCTACAAGGAGGATGCCCGTCTTTTCTATAACCGTTCTTTGGGATATAAGCATTATTACAGCAAGGAGTACGGCACATTCCGTCCTATCTTGCCGAACGGTGAGTTTTATGCTCCGTTTGACCCGAGGCAGGGCGAAAACTTTGAACCTAATCCAGGCTTTCATGAGGGGTGTGCATGGAACTATACTTTCTATGTTCCCCACGATGTAAAGGGGCTGGCGCAACTTATGGGCGGGAAGAAGGTTTTCGTAGACAAGTTGCAACGTGTTTTCGATGAGGGGCTTTACGACCCTGCCAATGAGCCGGACATCGCTTATGCGCATCTGTTCTCTTATTTCAAGGGAGAGGAGTGGCGTACCCAGAAGGAGTTACACCGTCTTTTGCAGAAGTATTTCAAGAATGCCCCCGATGGTATTCCCGGCAATGATGATACCGGAACGATGTCTGCATGGGCCATCTTCAATATGATGGGCTTCTATCCGGATTGTCCGGGCGAACCGTCTTACACGCTTTCCACACCGGTGTTCGACAAAGTGACCATCCGTCTTGATGCCGAAGTGTGGGGACGTGGGCAGTTGGTGATAGAGACGGAGCGTCCTTCGGACGATTCGCTTTATATCCGTGAAATGGAGTTAGGAGGAAAAAGACTGTCACATTTCCGAATCAGCCACCAAGAGCTGGTAGAGGGTGGAAAGTTACGGTTTGTGTTACGTTGACGAATCGGATGATACGTAACCGGATTTCACAGATTTACTTTATTCTTCTTCTTCTGTGAAATCCGTGTAATCCGTGCCTAAAGGACACAAATAATAAGTGAACTTTCCTTTAGGCATACCCTTTTTTTAATGTTGGATGGAGTCTTATTTCACTCTTCCGCCGCAGAGCCAGTGCTTTGTATAGTAATCTTCCTTGAGGCTGCTCACGATGACTCCTTGTCCGGTACTGGCATGAACGAACTTGCCGTCTTTCAGGTAGATGCCTACATGTGCCACTTTCTTGCGTGACGCCCGGCTGGTAAAGAATACCAAGTCGCCTTCGCGCAGGTTGCGGCGGGCTATCCTGTTGCTTTCTTTCAACTGGCCGTCCGTGCTGCGCGACAGGCGTATGCGGTAGGTTTTCTTATAAAGTTGGGATACCAGGCCGGAACAGTCCGTTCCATGTTTACTGTCGCCGCCGGCACGGTAGGGAGTGCCTATCCACTCGGCGGCATTGACGTACAGCTTGTGGTTGTCTGTCAGTCCGATATCCATACCCAGGCGTACAGAGGCTTGTGCCAATGCTTTATAGTCGAGACGGGGAGCGGCGGTATGGCAGGAACTTAAACAGAATATTAACCCGGTCAAGGCAATTATACAGGAAAAGGAGTGTTTCATATTTATTCCTCTGTAAGTGTTTCTTCTTCAGTATTAGTTTCAGCTTCGATGTTTTCTTCGACACTGACATTGAAATAAGCTTCCAATTCTTTTTCGGCTGAATTGTTTTCGTTCTGTATATCACGGATAATGACTCCGTGTTCCAACAGGGCGATGCGCGGACATACATCTACCGTATGATTGAGGTTGTGGCTGGAAATGATGACGGTTGCTTTGTGTTCCTCGTTATATTTTTTCAGCAGTTGTTTAATGATGGACTGCGAACTGGGGTCGAGGAAGTTGAAAGGTTCGTCAAGTATCAGTAGTTGCGGATGATGCAGCATGGCGGAGATGATGCCTATCTTTTGCTTGTTTCCGGCGGAGAAGTTGCGTATGAATTTCTTTTGTCCCATGACTTCACCGTTCATGAAACGCTCGAAAGGAGCGATGCGTCCGTCTACTTCTTCTTTTTTAAGTCCGTACATCTTGCCGATGAAGTAGAAGTATTCTTCCGGCGTGAGGTAGTCTATCAGGAAACCGTCGTCTATGAAAGCGCCGGTAAAGTTTTTCCAGTCTTCGCTTTTGCATACGTCTATATCATTGATGGTGACCTTTCCGCGGTCGGCTTGCAGCAAATCCAATATCAACCGGAAAAGGGTGGTCTTCCCGGCTCCGTTGTTTCCTACCAAGCCCAGCATATCACCTTGATTGATGAGGTAGTTGTCAATATTTACGGCGGTCTTTTCGCCGAACTTCTTTTGCAAATTACTTATCTGAATCATAGCCATAAATCTTAAATTGTAAATCTTACTGTCTGCTGTCTCTAAATCCTTCCATGTTCTTATAGCGCCGCTTCATAAAGCGGTGGTATACATTCTTCAACCAGAAGCGGGACGTCAATATAAAACCCGCACCGATGGCAATCAATATCCAGGCTGTAACTGTGGGGCCGAAAAAGGTTGTCAGCATAAAATTCATAAGCAGAGGTACGCCGAATGCTGCTCCGGAAATCAGATTCTGCAATCCGGTTCCCATGTTCTGGCGGTTGGTCATTTTGGCGTTCAAATCCACTGTCCTGTTATTGTATACGGCCAATTGGAACAGGCAGAAATATACACAGCCTGCAACAAATACAGCCCAACCGATGCAGCTCAGTACAGCCAGTTTGCCGGTTGCCATAGCCGGTATCATCAGGAACAGGGGGATGAGTATGGCGATGCTGTACAGAATATATTTGGCACGCAGCAGTGTGTAGATTGACTCCTTGCGGCTCATCAGCCCGTCGATGTAGTTGCCTTCGTAACTCATCAGGCTTGATAAAAACAGAATGCCGAAAATCACAAAGTTGTAAACCAGGATAAAGCTTTTCATACCTTGCCCGTCGTATGCCTCGGTGAAGCTCAGAATGCAGGTAAATGAAATCACTACTAGGAATACAGTGCGCAGGGCTGTCTTGCAGACTTTATTGCGCAATAACATTTTCAGTTCCAGCCGCATGTATTCGCCAATCTCTCCGTAGCGGTCCAGGAATTTGTATTCGGATACATGCTTTACCTTGGTGTCTTCTACTTTATTGATTTCATTATAAATCAATTTTATCATCAGTCCGCGATTGATGAACCACAGCACTACGATAGCTGCAAATACTCCGGTGAAGGTGAGAAGATGTCCGAGGATAAAGCCTTCTCCTAAGTCGACGGACCAGTCGAATAGCGGACTGTTGTCCGGTATGAACATTCCGGCAGCGATACTCCCGTATGCCAGTATAGGCAGGATTATCCACCAGACGCGTTCGTTCATCAATGTCCGGCATAGCAGGAACCAGTAATTGTTGAGCACCATCAATAACCATATTCCGATACTATAGGTCAGTACACCCGTTATGCCGTAAAATCTGGTGATGCTGATGATGGCGAACGGAACGAAGAAGAACAGCCATATCAGGTTGAAGCCGTTCAATCCGGAACGTATCAGCAGGGAGTCGATAAGACGGTTGCGTTTTACCGGTAACAGCAGATAGGGCTTTACCTCTTGGGCAGGCGTTTTCTGAAATGGAAAACGCATCAGGAAATCCAGGCAGAGGATAAATATGAGCCCGCTGTTCAGGACATGATATGCTTCGGTTGCCCCGTCGTTGAAAGCAAAGGCGAAACTCGTTCCGAAGAATACCAGATAACCGGCCCAGAATACAGCCATGAAGTACATCCAGAATTTTCCGAATTTATTCTTCTCGTACATCGGGTTTCGCTTGGCTGCCAACTTTCCGTGCTTGCGTAATTCTATAAAGAGGTTCATAATGGATAGATGGTTAATGTATATGAAAAAGGCTGCGCTGCTTCACGAACAACGCAGCCTTTTGAAAACTGTGACTTTGGTTGTGAGTTGAAAAATCAGACTGCTGATAGTACGGTTTGTAAAGAGCTACTTTACGGCTCTAAAGGTCAACTCTACAACGCTAAAGGTCTACTTTACGACTCCTGATGCAGACCCCCTATTTCTTTTCGGGGCTGATCATTGAAACGGTGATTTGGTTCTTCTGCTTCAGGAGTTCGTTGGCAAATTTCTGGATATCTTTTGCTGTGATTCCATTGACAATCTGCTCGTAATCCTTTATCGGATTGATACCGGTATAGAGATATTCGTCTATGCTGTTCAGCCAGTAACCGTTTTCTTTCAGATTTTCGTTATGCTTCTTCAGCATGTACTCTTTCACTTTGTTCAGGCTGGCTTCATCGGGACCGTTTTTGGCGAAAGCTTCCGCTTCGGCATAGATAATCTTCATCAGTTTGTCCTGCTTGTCGGGAGCTGTATTGAAGAAGATTTGCAGAACGGCTCTTTCCGTAGGATATTTAACAAGCTGTCCCATAGGATATACACCATAAGTACCACCTTCATCTTCACGTACTTTCTCCGTATAGATTAAGTTCAGGAGCTGGTCGGTCATACTCATGAGAATATCGTTGCGGAGCGTGTATGCGCAAGTACCGCTGTAAGAGATGAAGTTATTAACCTTCGGAGTCTCTTGCTGACGGATAAACTCGTTCTTATAGATTCCTTTGCGCATTTCGATGTGGTTGTCCTTGAATGTTTCTTTGCGATTGATAGAGGGTAATGCACCCAGATAAGATTCAATCAGAGGTTTCACGGCTTCCACATCGACGTTTCCTACTAAAATAAAGGTAAAGTCGCTGGCGTCCTTGAAACGGTCCTGATACATGGAAAGAATCTTGTCATAATCCATCTTGTCTACCATGTCGGCTTTCATTCTCAGAGTTCTGGGGTGCTTCATGTAAAGAGTGGACGTGATGGAGTCGCTGAACGAAGAATTCGGGTTCAGGTCCATGTTCTGCAATTCGGCCTTGCTGCGGTTTTTATAAGATGCAAAAGCATTGTCGTCACGTCTTGGAGCTGTGAAAGTCAGATAGGTGAGCTGCATCATTGTCTCAAAGTCTTTGGGTGAGCAACTGCCCGTTACGGCTTCTGTCTTATCGCCGATTCCGTAGTTTACGGAAGCTTTTTTACCGGCCAGCACTTTTTCCAGTTCAATAGCGCTGAAATTGCCAAGACCGCCTAATGCTACTGCATCCAATCCGTTGATATTGATGATTTCCGAGTCGGGGAAGAGTGAGCTACCACCCATACTTACACCTTTCATACGAATTTCATCGGCTTTGAAATCTGTCTTTTTGATGATAACCTTAACTCCGTTGGACAGTGTCAGCATAGTAGTTCCGAAGATATCGTCTTTCTTTTCAGATACGATTTTACCGCCTTTCGGGGCTTCTTTCATCAAGGGCTCGTTGGAAACTTTATCTACATACGGAGTAAGTTTCTCTGATTTTACCGCTTTCAGAAGGTTCTTGATAGCATCCTCTGTAGGGAGCTTTAAGCCTTCTTTCTCAGGACCGAACAGGGCTACCACCTGGTTGCTGTCTGTCACCATTTGCTGCATCATCTGATTCAGGGCGGTTACGGGAATAGCCGGTGCTATCTGGTTGATGATGGTATATTCGTTGGCAATGCCCGGGATAGGTTCGTTGTCGAGGAAGTGACGGACATATTCCTTTACATAGCTTTCATTCTTACGCTTGTCGCGTTCCTGGAAAGCCGATTCCAGATGGCGCAGATATTCTGCACGGGCACGGCTGTACTCGGTTTCGGTAAAGCCGAATTGGCGTGCCCGCTCAATTTCGCGGAGGACGGTTGAGATACCGTTTTCAATGGCATCTTCCTTGCAGACTACAATTCCGGTAAAAGCATCCTTGGTCTTGGCTACGAAGAAGTCATCGTCATAGGTTGCGGCATAGATATAAGGCGGGTTAGCTGCCTGGAGCAATTCGTTCAGACGTGCATTCAACATATTGGTAATCAGTGTTGCTGCATAGTCTTGCATCAGATAACCCACGTTGCTTTTCTCCTCTCTGGGAGTTGTTTCGTGCTTATTGAAGATAAAGGTTTGCACATAAGGCTGTTCCTTGTCACGTGCAACCAATATGATAGGTTCTTTATTATCGTTTACCGGGTAGTATTCGCGTTTGGCACCATTGGGCTGGGCGGGAATATCTGCAAACATCTTCTTAATCAGGGCTTCAGTGGCATCTACGTCAACGTCACCTACCACCATGATACCTTGTAAGTCGGGACGGTACCATTTTTCATAGTAGTCTCGTAAAGTCTGAGGCTTGAAGTTCATTACAACGTCCATGGTTCCGATAGGGAAGCAGTTGGCGTATTTTGTTCCGGCAAACATGGCGGGAAGCATTTTCTCCTGAAAGCGTTGCATGGCACTCATGCGGGTACGCCATTCTTCATTGATAACGCCACGTTCCTTGTCTATTTCTTTGGGATCCAGAGTAAGGTCGTTGCTCCAGTCGTGAAGAATCAGCAGACAAGAGTCGATAGCACCCGGAGTATTGACCGGTACATTGGAAATGTTATAAACCGTTTCGTCTATGGACGTGTAGGCATTCAGGTTTTCACCGAATTTCACGCCGATACGTTCCAGGTATTGTATCAGGGACTTTCCGGGGAAGTGAGTCGTTCCGTTGAAACACATGTGTTCCAGGAAGTGGGCAAGACCGCGCTGGTTGTCCTCTTCTTGTATGGAGCCTACTTTTTGGGCAATGTAGAAGTCGGCGCGGTTAGCCGGAAGACTGTTTTTACGGATGTAATAGGTCAACCCGTTGTCCAGCTTACCGATACGTACATCCTGATCGATAGGAATAGGCGGCAGTTGTTGCGCAGATACTTGTTGGAAGTTGCAGCATACGATTAATGCGGCAATCCATAAGTTACGTAATAAATGTTTCATCATTATTTGATTTTAAAATGTTTTTGCCTTATCTGTCGAAGTGATAAATAATAAATCACAAAAGAGTCTTGTTTTTTTATTTGATTGCTTCCCGGATACGTACTAATCTGGTTAAAAGTCCTTCCAGTAAATCCAGTTTCAGCATGTTGGCACCGTCACTTTTGGCTACGGCAGGATTTTCGTGTGTTTCGATGAACAAACCGTCTGCGCCTACTGCGATGCCTGCCTTTGCTATGGTTTCAATCAGTTGAGGCATACCGCCTGTAACGCCGCTGGTTTGGTTGGGTTGTTGCAGGGAGTGGGTGACGTCCAGTATGACGGGGAAGCCGAAGGTTTGCATTTCCGGTATTCCGCGATAGTCTACTACGAGGTCTTGATAGCCGAAGGTTGTCCCGCGTTCGGTAATCATCACGTTCTTATTGCCGGCTTCCACCACTTTGTCTGCTGCGAATTGCATGGCAAGCGGAGAGAGGAACTGTCCTTTCTTTATATTGACGGTCTTGCCGGTCTTGGCTGCGGCTACCAGCAGGTCGGTTTGTCTGCAAAGGAAAGCAGGGATTTGCAGAATATCTACATATTCGGCTGCCATGGCAGCTTCTTCGGCGGCATGGATGTCTGTTACGGTGGGTACTCCGAATGTGTCGTGCACTTTTTTTAGGATTTTCAGGGCTTTTTCGTCACCTATACCCATGAAAGAGTCCAGACGCGAGCGGTTGGCTTTACGGTACGAGCCTTTGAATACGTAAGGAATCTGCAGTTTGTCGGTAATAGCTACTACGCGTTCGGCAATGCGCATTGCCATATCTTCTCCTTCAATAACACAAGGACCTGCCAGCAGAAAGAAGTTTCCGGCAGGATTATTTTTCAGTTCAATCATACGTTTTTTTGAATTATGAGTTATGGATTACGAGCTATGAAAAGTTCATATCTCAGTTGGGTATAATCAATGTTATCGCTTCGTGCAGCACACCGATGTCCAATGGAAAATGCCGGTCGAGGATACGTCCGTCCAAATCGACGGAAGCATTTTGTGCACGTAATACCTTTATCTTTTGGGTACGGTAGGGTTTTACCACTTTATGGTTTAGAATCCGTCCTTCCATCAACATCCATATTCCCGAAAAGAGTTGCAACAGTTCGGGGCGGTAGATAACCGATACATCCAGCCAGCCATTGTAAGGTACTGCACTGGGTGCCTGTCCGTATCCCCATGCACTGCCTATGCACACCGTCATAATGCGCCCGCGTATATGCTCGCCGTTTATTTTAAGGTGCATACGATATAATTTCCGCTCAAAAATCAAGGAGATGAATGCCATAAAATAAGAAAGGAACTTTACCCCCCAGAAGCGCTTGCATTGGTCGGTGATTTTTACAATGCGGGCTCCAAGACCGATATTGATGGCATTCAGGAAATAGCGGGTCATGTGTTTTTGGCCGTCATAGTAATAACATGTGCCGACATCTATTTTACGGCGGCGGTTATTTATGATACAATCTACGGCTTCCTTGTATTCCGAACTCATTTCCCAATATTTGGCAAAGTCATTGCCGATGCCATTGGGGATAATGCCGATAGCGATGTTCTCTTTATCTTCCGCGTTGGAAAGCATTATGCCGTTGATTGCATCGTTCAGTGCACCGTCACCTCCTACAACGATAATGGTGCGGTAACCGTTGTTGGCAAGTATGCCTGCCAGACGTTCTACGGATCCGAACCCTTCGGACTGCACATAATCGTAAGACACGCCTTTGCTGTCCATATATGCTTTAATCTCTTTCCACCGTTTCTGCACTTTGCGCGTTCCGGCTTTGGGGTTATAGATTACGCCCCATTTATCGGGTTCTACACTCATATATCCGTTTCTTTCAATCGGTCCAACATTTTCATAAATCTGCCGCTTAAGCGGTGTTGCCGTCAAAGATACTAAATCTCTTTGAGTTTTGACTTTACAAAAGCTATCTTTTCTTCCATGGGCCACCGGGCGTCCATCCAATGGATAGTAAAGCCTCGTCTTTCCATCCCCCGGAACCAGGTCATCTGGCGTTTGGCAAATTGGTGGATGGCTATTTCCAGTTGGCTGAACATTTCATCATAGGTCAGCTTGCCAATGACGTAAAGTGTCAGATACTTGTATTCCAGTCCGTAGTAAATGAGGTCGTCGGGACAAATGCCTGAATCTATCAGCCGGCGTACTTCATCTACCATTCCTTCGTCCAGTCGTTGGCGCAGGCGACGGGTAATTTTCTCACGCCGAAGTTCCCGGTCTATGTCTACGCCGATGATGAGGCTGTTCAGTTGTGGGAATGAGCGTGCGTCTATCGGAGTATGAGCATAATATTCTTCGATTTCAATGGCTCGGATGGCCCGTTTCACCGTATCCACATCCGTTGTATTGTGCAGGCTCTTATAGGTTTGCAATATTTCGGTAAGCTCTTCCAGTGATTTATTTGCCAGGCGGTTGCGCAATTCCGGATTCTCGGGTACAGGCAGTAGTTTGTATCCCTTGAGTACGGATTCCAAATACATTCCCGTTCCGCCGCATACAATGGGCAGGCAGCCTTTTTGTTTAATGCTTTCATAGGCGGTTAGGAAATCGCGTTGGTATTCAAATACATTGTATTTATATCCCGGGTCGGCTATATCAATAAGGTGGTAAGGTACTTGTCTTCCGTTTACAATGTAGTCGGCCAGGTCTTTTCCTGTACCGAGATCCATGCTCCGGTATATTTGCCGGGAGTCGGCACTGATGATTTCCGTATTGAGTTCTGCTGCCAACGCGGCGGCAAATGGAGTTTTGCCGGATGCTGTAGGGCCTAATATGGCGATTAAATCATAGTCAGGCATATACTAAGTATTTGTAATTCGTTTACAAAGATAATGCAATTTGCGGGTAGATAAAAAGAACCGGTTCATTTTATTCTATGAGGATATAATTTCTCTTTACATTTAAAGCGTGTATCTGAAAAAGGAAGTAAAAAAAACGTCCTTCTTCTTAAAAGGTGTTATAAAACATATCTTTTCCTTTGGATAATTTGCAGATTTAGCAAATGTCCGTATCTTTGCAATGTGTTTTTCATAGTATTAGATTTAAGGTTAACAAAGGTTGGAGTACAGCGGTACTCCTTTTTTTTGCTCTATACTTTCCTTTTCTTGCTGCATATTTTTATAGGACTATTACGGTAATATAAAATCTATCTTTATTCTTTAATATATTGATATATAGAAGATTAATTGAGTGTATGTTACATGTATGATAAAGAATGTAACATATAAAAAAAATATGTAATGTCATCAAAAAAACATGTTATACGATTTTCAGAATCACATGTGTGTCTTTTGTACATTTGTTGCGGAAAAGCCGGAAATATAAAACTACTCATATTAAATATGCAAATATGAAGAACTCTTTATCTTTCGTGTGCCTTAAAAATATTAATAACTATAAAATCGAGTATTGATGAATAAAAGATCTTTTTTTGCAATTTTATCGGCCTTATTAGTCTCTGCCGGTATATTGGGAAGTTTTTCTTCTTGCAATTTGTCCAAAGCAAATGGAAATTTACCTGCTGTAAAGGATTCTACAGCCCTTTTTGATTATTTTACTTATAAAGGTGATGATGATTTTTACAAGGAAAATCCACTGCCTGATGATGAGTCGTTTTATAATCCTATTTTGCCTGGTTGGTATTCAGATCCTAGTATATGTACAAATGGAGAAGGAGACTATTTCTTAGTGACTTCTACTTTTACTTATTTTCCAGGTGTACCTATCTTTCATAGTAGGGATTTAGTAAATTGGAAACAGGTAGGACATGTTCTTAGCCGTCCTTCCCAATTGGTTAATATGAAAGGACAGCATGTGAGTGGGGGAATTTTTGCACCGGCTATTTCATATAATCCTCACAATAAGACTTATTATATGGTAACCACTAATGTGGGAGCGGGTAATTTCTTTGTGAAAACTCAGGATCCTTTTGGAGAATGGTCTGATCCTATTATGTTGCCTGAAGTGGGCGGTATAGATCCGTCTTTCTTCTTTGACGAAGACGGAAAAGCTTATATTGTAAATAATGATGATGCTCCGGATTATAAACCAGAGTATAGCGGGCATCGTACAATTCGCATACAAGAGTTTGATGTAAAGTCAGATAAAACGATTGGACCTCGCAAAATTCTGGTAAACAAAGGTGTGCATCCGGAAGAAAAACCTATCTGGATAGAAGGTCCCCATATGTATAAGATTAATGGGAAATATTTCCTCATGGATGCGGAAGGTGGTACGAGTACCTGGCATTCTGAAGTTATTTTCCGCAGTGATTCTCCGATGGGAACTTTTACGCCTTGGACGAAAAATCCAATATTAACACAACGCCATCTTAGTGCTGAACGTCCTAATCCGATTACTTGTGCCGGTCATGCTGATTTGATACAAACCAAAGAAGGCGATTGGTGGGCTGTGTTTTTGGCATGCCGTCCTATAAATAATAAGTTTGAAAATTTAGGGCGTGAAACATTTTTAATGCCAGTAAGGTGGAGCGAAGATGGTTTTCCTTATATGACGCAAGAAAATGAAATAGTTCCTCTGATTCTAAAACGAACAGGCGTAAAGCGTGATGCTAGTGTGACATTTGGTAACTTCGAAGAATTTGAAGATTTTGATAACACTTCTTTGGGAATGCAGTGGATGACATTGCGTGCTCCTGCTACTGAATTGTATTCTTTATCTGATGCTCCGGGCTTTTTGACTTTGAAGTGTGCCGCTGTCAGTGCTACTGAAAAGGACACTCCTGCTTTTGTTTGCCGTCGTATGCAGCATCATAAATTCGAATCTACTACCCGTATGTTGTTTAATCCTTCCAATGAAAAGGAAGAGGCTGGTATGTTATTGTTTAAAGATGAAAAGCATCAATATTTACTTGCTGTAAATAAGCAAGGAGAAAATAAATCTGTTTTTCTAAAACGAATAGGTGAGTCTGAACAAGTCTTGGCTTCTGATACAATATCTGAAAAAACAAAAGAAATTTATTTGAAAGTAATATCTCAAGGTACTCATTATGATTTTTATTATTCTTTAAAAGGAGAGAAAGATTGGACTTTGCTCTGTAAAGATGTCGATGCAAGCTATCTTTCCACAGCTACAGCTGGTGGATTTACGGGTAGTGTGATAGGGCTGTATGCTGTTTGTAAGTGATATTTATTGTTGCATGTAACATGAAGAATAATTTCTGTTACATGCAACAAATCCTATGTAACGTTTGTATGGATATGTGGAACACTTTCACAATTATTTTTTTATATATTTAAAATATATTTACGCGGTGAAATCAATCATGTTAACTGTTAGCGTTTATTAATCTTATACTAATAAAAATGAAATGTATGTATGATGATAGCTAAGGCTATTAAAGAATGACTGATGATTAGAGAACAATGTAGTTAATTAACATCTTAAACTAATGGTAATGAAAAATGTAGTAAAAAAAAATCAAAAGATTCCTTACCTCTTTTTACTCATGCTGTTCTGTTGCCTGATGGCATCGGCACAAAGTGGGATAACGGTAAGGGGAACTGTTTTTGACAATAATGGTGAGACGGTCATTGGTGCCTCAGTGGTATTAAAAGGTAATAATTCAATAGGTACGATTTCAGATATAGATGGTAATTTTATGTTGACTGTGCCCAATGAAAACCCTACTCTTATTGTTTCATTTGTGGGAATGAAGACCAAAGAAGTAAAAGCGACTTCAAAAGGTTTGATCAAAATAACTTTGGAAGATGATTCTCAACAGTTAGAAGAGGTGGTGGTAGTCGGGTATGGTCAGCAAAAGAAAGCATCGGTAGTTGGTGCTATAACCCAAACGACAGGTAAAGTTTTGGAACGGGCAGCTGGTGTTTCAGATATAGGTGCTGCTTTGACAGGTAACTTGCCTGGTGTTGTTACTACTCAAGGTACGGGTATGCCTGGCGAAGAAGAACCGAAGATAACTATTCGTGGTGCAAGCTCATGGAATAACAATGAAGATCCATTGGTATTAGTGGATGGTATTGAGCGTCCTATGAGTTCTGTAGATATTAGTTCTGTACAATCTATTTCTGTATTGAAAGATGCTTCAGCGACTGCAGTCTATGGTGTAAAAGGTGCTAATGGTGTAATTCTTGTAACAACGAAACGTGGTACGGAGGGTAGTGCGAAAATAGATGTAGGTTTTAATGCTACTTTGAAATCTCCTTCAAAATTGCCTAATAAGTATGACTCCTATGATGCATTGATGTTCCGTAATACGGCTATTGAACATGAGTTGGCTTTGCGACCTGATTCATGGGAATATATTCGTCCTCAATCTTTTATTGAAAACTATCGTAATCAGACTACTATTGAACAGAGAGAACGTTATCCTAACGTTGATTGGCAAAAAGCTTTGTTTAAAGATAATACAATGTCTTATAATGCTAATATAAATATTAGTGGTGGTACGAAATTTGTAAAATATTTTGCTTCTGCCGATTATGTGCATGAAGGAGACCTTTTTAGAACTTATGATAACGGGCGTGGTTATAACTCTGGTTATGGATATGACCGTATCAATGTGCGCAGTAATTTAGATTTTAATATTACAAAAACTACTGTATTAAAAGTGAATTTGGCAGGCTCTAATGCCATTCGTAAGGCTCCATGGAGCAATACAGGAAATTCTGAATGGCAAATTGGTCAGCAATGGTCAGGTGCATACAATATTGCTCCAGATGTGTTTCTACCGCAATATTCTGATGGTAGTTGGGGTATGTATCCACTTGTGTCCAATACAACTAACTCAGCGGAAAATATTTCTTTAGGGGGTACGATGCAGGTAACAACAACTCGTATTAATACAGATTTTACATTGGAACAAGATTTAAAGTTTATAACCAAAGGACTTTCAGCTCGGGCTACTGTTTCTTGGGATAATGTTTTTGTTGAAAACAATCGTGGTATCAATGATTTGTATAATAGTGCACAACATAAGTGGATAGATCCAGATACAGGTCAGGAACGGTATGAACAATCCTATGATACCAATAATGGTTTCGATTGGACTCAAGGAGTAAATTGGAGTACTTCTCCTGGTGCTGTAGATAACAGCCAGACAGTTCGTAACCTTTATTATCAAGCACAATTGAATTGGGTACGTAGTTTTGGGAAACATAATGTGACAGCCATGGGGTTGTTCAGCCGTCAGGAAAATGCAAGGGGAAGCGTGATGCCTACCTATCGTGAAGATTGGGCATTCCGTACTACTTATAATTACGCTGATCGTTATTTTATTGAGTATAACGGTGCATATAACGGTTCTGAGAAATTCAGTCCGGAAAATCGTTTCGCTTTTTTCAATTCCGGAGCTATTGGTTGGATGATCAGTGAAGAACCTTTCATGAAATTCTTCCGGGAAAAGAAAATTGTAGATATGTTGAAAGTACGTGCTTCTTATGGTGAAATTGGTTCTGACCAATTGGGACCCGATCCTTTTGATTCTAGTCGTCGCTGGCTCTATATGAATCAGTGGGCTTATGGCGGACATACTACGATGGACCTTAATCAGACGCAAAGTATTTATACATGGTATCGCGAGTCTGCTATTGGAAATAAAGATATTCAATGGGAAGTTGTGAAAAAGTTGAATGTAGGTATAGACTATTCATTTCTTGAAGGCTTGTTTGCTGGTAGTGTGGAATTTTTCCGAGATGTACGTTCTAATATTTTTGTTTATGGTGGTGATCGTTCTATTCCTTCTTATTTTGGTGGAACACCTCCATCTGTTAATAAAGGTAAAATTCGTACAAGCGGATATGAATTGGAGTTACGTATCAATAAGACGTTTGCTAATGATTTGCGTGTTTGGGGTAACTTCAGTATGACTCATGCAAGAAATAAGGTCCTTGTGAAAGATGACCAAGCTTTACGTCCCGGATATCAGAAAGCTGCTGGACATGCTGTAAATCAATATACCTCTTATATTGATGCAGGTTTTATTCAGAGTTATGACCAATTGTTTGGCGCTCCAGCTCATGATGCCAATGATTCTCAAAAATTAGTAGGAGATTATTACATTGTCGATTTCAATGGTGATGGTATTGTAGATAACAAAGACCAAGCACCTTATGGTTATACAAATTCGCCAGAGAATACGTTTAATGCAACAGTGGGATTTGAGTGGAAAGGATTCAGTGCATTTGCACAATTCTACGGTGTAACTAATGTAACTCGTGATGTTGCCCTTAATAGTTTTGGCAGTAAATTAAATACTGTATTTGATAATGGTACATGGTGGTCAAAAGCTACTCCCAATGCAGATGTAGTTGTACCTCGTTGGAATTCTACACCAAGTTACAATGATGGAACTCAATTCTTATATGACGGCTCCTATATTCGTCTAAAAAATGTTGAATTAGCTTATACTTGGAATAAAGGATGGATCAAAAAACTTGGATTAGGCAGTTTAAAGATTTATGTCAATGGTAATAATCTTTGGTTATGGACACGTATGCCCGACGACCGTGAAGCAAATCTTTCAGGAGCTGGTTATTTAGGTGCTTATCCTACGGTGAAACGTTATAACTTTGGTATTAAATTCACATTATAATAGTGTACAAGATGAAATATAATACATATAAAACTCTGTTTTATGCAGGTCTTTTGTCTTTTTCAGTAGGATTCTGCATGACATCTTGCGAAGATTATTTGGACAAGAGTCCAGAATCGACGGTATCTGAAGAAGATGCGTTCAAGAACTTTCGTAATTTTCAAGGGTTCATAGAAGAAATATACAATTGCATACCTGATAAAGAAAAGTGTAATTATTGTACATCCTGGAATTGGGGTGATGATGAACTTTTCAATTCTATGGGGGATGGACATATGACGCATCAAGCCGATTTAGGTAATTTCCGGGCTTGGCAAAGCAATGGTCAGTGTTGGTTATACAGGGATTCTAGTAATCCTGCTTCTACCAATGCGTTTGACCATTCTTTGTGGCCACACTCTTGGTATTGCATTCGTAAAGCTAATGTAGGTCTTGCTAATTTGGATAAAATGGTAGGTACGCAAGAGGAAAAAGACATGATTGCCGGTCAACTTTATTTTTTCCGTGCATGGTGGCATTTCGAATTGATGACTTATTGGGGTGGTCTGCCTTATGTTGATCAGGTTCTTGATGCTACACAAGAACTGAATTTACCTCGCCTGAGTTATCAGGAATGTGCTGATAAAGCTGCTGCTGATTTTCGTCGTGCTGCTGATTTGCTTCCTATTGATTGGGACAAGACGTCTATCGGTAAAGCTACGGAAGGCAAGAATCAGTTGCGTGTTAATAAAATCATGGCATTAGGATATCTTGGTAAAAACTATTTGTGGGCAGGAAGCCCTTTAATGAAGAATGGTGCACAACTTGGAGGCGCTAATGCTTACAATTATGATGAAGAATATTGTAAAAAAGCAGCACAAGCATTCGGTGAGTTACTTACTTTGGTAGAGGGAGGACAGACTCAATATGCGCTTGCTGAGTTTAAGTATAAGAATGTTTATAACCATGAGAAGGCAAGTGACGCTAAGACTTGCTATTCCGATATTTTTTATACCCGTCGCCAAGGCTGGTTGATGCCCGGTTCAGTTGAGGCTATATTCCGTGGTCCTTCTGGTAGTGATGGTAATGCTAATAACAGTAATTGGAATATGACGAAAATATGGGGACCGAAGGTCGCAGGGCTTGTTTCTCATGATAAGATTATTCATTTGCCTACTGCTAATCTTGTGGAAATGTATGGTATGGCAAATGGGCTTCCTATTGATGACCCGAACTCTGGATTTGATGAGAGATACCCGTTTAAGGATAGAGATCCGCGTTTTTATCATGATATTGTATTTGATGGCTTCCACTTTGTTTTGGCTGAGGATAAATTATCTGATGCGCAAAAACCTTATGCTTATTGTGATCTTTCTACTGGTGCAGATATGCGTTCTGCAGATCTCGGTAGTCGTACAGGTTATTTCTTCCAGAAACTTGTTCCTCATACTTGTAATGAGGGTGATAAGGAATATGATTGGGGTAGTAACTTACATACTTATTTACCGTATATGCGTTTGGCGGATATTTATTTAATGTACGCTGAAAGTTGTGCTGCTGTCGGTGGTGCATCTTTCAAATCGGAGAACTGTTCACTAACCGCTCTTGATGCAATTAATAAGATTCGCACTCGCTGTGGTGCAAAAGGCGTTCATACTTCTTATATAGCAGATAATAAGAAGTTTATGGATGAAATACGTCGTGAACGTGCTGTGGAACTATCTATGGAAGGTTTTCGTTTCAATGATCTTCAGCGTTGGTTGTTACTTACAGAAGCTCCTTATACAGAGAAATATTCTGTAGAATTCGATCGCGTAGAAAGCCCTGAATTTTATAAGACAAACGATCCTGCGAATGCGGAAGTTGCAAACTATCGCCATGAATTGATTGTAAAGCGTGTGTTTGGTACGAAGCATTATTGGTTCCCCTTGCCCGATGACGATGTGTATCTTTATCCTGAATTCGGACAGAATCCCGGTTGGTAATCGTGGAAAGCTACAAAGTATGTTTAACAATAAATGAATAAACAATGAAATATATACAAGCAAGATTCATTCTCTGTGCTATGCTGGCCACTTCTTCGGTGCTTGCCAGTGCTCAGGTTGCAGATTGGAATGAAACCGATTCATTGGCAAACAAAAAAGACCAAATGGTACAGGTAGCTTTTCGTAAGGTATCCCAAAAAGACCTTTTGGGTGGTGTCTCTGTTGTTAATGTAGAGAAACTTACGAAAAAAAATTATAACACCTATAGTTTAGATAATATGCAAGGCTATGTCGGTGGTTGGAATGGTAATTCGCTGTGGGGAATGGATGGCGATAATGCTGGTTACTTAGTTTTAGTTGATGGTGTGCCTCGTGACGCAGATAATGTAATGCCTTCTGAGATAGCCCAGATTTCCTTTCTGAAAGGTGCACAAGCTGTGGTTCTCTACGGTAGTAAAGCTGCTAAAGGTGCGATTGTGATTACTACTAAACGTGGTAATGTAGAGGGGTTAAATGTTAGTGTTAGAGCTAATACAGGATTTCATGTGGCTAAGGCATATCCTGAATATTTGGGTTCTGCCGAATATATGACCCTTTATAATGAAGCTCTTTTGAATGATGATCCTACTGCAAAGCCTCTTTATACAGCAGAGCAAATCTATAATCATGGTTCTGGATTGAATCCTTATCGTTATCCTAATATCAATTATTATTCTTCGGATTATGTAAAGAAGGCGTATAATCGTTCGGAAGTAACGGCTGAAATTACTGGTGGTGGAAAACGCGCGCGTTTCTACAGCAATGTGAGCTATTATCGTAATGGCGATTTTCTTGATTTTGGTGAAGCTAAGAATAATATGACGGACCGTTTCAACGTACGTGGTAATGTGGATGTGGATATCAATAGTTTTATAAGTGCTTATATTAATGCGAATGCTACATTTTATAATTCGAAAAATGCGAAGGGGGACTATTGGAATGCTGCAGCAACAGTACGTCCTAACTTCCCGCAAAATGCAGCTCCACTTATTCCTTTAGACATGATTGATCCTAATGCTTCAGCTGTATGGGAACTGTTAAGTACTACTTCCAATATTATTGATGGTAAGTATTTCTTATCCGGTAGTCAAGCAAATTCTACAAATGCATTTGCTGATAGTTATGCAGCAGGAAGTAGTAAATGGACAAGTCGTCAATTTCAATTTGATACAGGGGTAAATATTAATTTGGACAAAGTGCTGAAAGGTCTTTCTTTTAATGCAATGTTTGCAGTAGATTATGCAACTTCTTATTCAACCTCTTTTGATAATAACTATGCAGTGTTCATCCCTACTTGGGCTAACTACGGTGGAAAAGATGTTATTGTAGCGCTGACTAAAGAAGGAAATGATGAAAAACCGGGTACCCAAAATGTTGGTGGAAGTTTTGATGAGCAAACGATTGCATTTTCCGGACAATTCAATTATCAGAATACATTTAAAAAGTGTCATAATGTATCGGCTATGCTTATTGCTAACGGCTATCAGCAAACAATCTCTGCTCAATATCATCGTATCAGTAATGCTAATTTGGCATTGCAGTTAGGTTATAACTATCAGCAGCGTTATTATGCTGATTTTGGTGCCGCGTTGATTCATTCAGCTAAACTAGCTAAAGGGCATCGTCAGGCTCTTTCTCCTTCGTTAACATTGGGCTGGCGTTTAAGTGGGGAAAACTTCTTGAAAGATTCTCCTGTTGTTGATGATTTGCTATTCAGTGTGTCTGGTAGCATTCTTAATCAGGATATTGATTTGGTAATGGGAGATAAGGAATTTTACCTTTATGAATCAGTATGGACGCAGAATGATGGCTACTCATGGTATGATGGTCCGGCTGGTAAGTATACTATTTCTACTAGAGGGCAGAATAATGACCTTTCATTCATAAAACGTAAAGAGTTTTCAGCGAACCTTAAGACGTCACTGTGGAATAGATTAATAACAGCAGATGCTTCATTTTTCATTAACTCTACTGAAGGATATTTGATTAATCAGCCCACTTTCTTCCCATCGCATCTTAATACAGGTTATCCGGCTGCATCGTTCATGGCAGTTATGAATTATAATAATAATCGCCGTATGGGTTTTGATTTTAGCGTGAATGCTAACAAGAATTTTGGGGAATTTGATTTGTCACTTGGTGTGTCAGGAACATATTATGATACCAAAATAACTAAACGTGATGAAATTTATGATGATGCTTATCGATATCGTAAGGGTAAACCAGTTGATGGCGTTTGGGGACTTCAAAGTGCAGGATTATTTCAAAGTGAGGAAGAGATAAAAAATAGTCCGGAACAAAAGCTGGGTAGCACAGTTCGACCTGGTGATATAAAATATGTAGACCAGAACGGAGATGATGTAATTGACGAGAAAGATGAAATTTATTTAGGTAAAGGAGGATGGTATGGATCGCCTTTCACGCTCGGCATTAACTTTACGGCTAAGTGGAAAAACTTTACGTTTTTTGCATTGGGTACAGGAGGATTCGGTGCTTATGGCATGAAAAATAATTCTTACTATTGGGTAGATGGAGATGATAAATATTCTGCTATCGTTCGTAATCGCTGGACTGAAGAGACAGCAGCTACTGCAACTTATCCACGCTTATCAGCTAAAAGTTCAAGTAATAACTTCCGTTCTTCAGACTATTGGTTGTATAAAACCAATCGTTTTGATTTGGCAAAAGTACAGATTACCTATGATTTACCTAAACGGGTATTGCGCAATACTTTCCTTCGTGAATTTTCTGCTTATGTAAGTGGAGCAAATCTGCTTACAATCTCAAAAGAGCGCAAACATATGGAGATGAACGTGGGGAGTGCACCGCAAACCAGATTCTATAATATTGGTGTAAAAGCAGTATTTTAATTAAAAAATAGAACAAATGAAACTAAGAAATATCATATTATCTACAGTTCTACTAGCTACATTTTCCGCTTGTGAGGATCTTTTTGAACCTGCTAAGGAGAACAATCGTGGTGTTGAGGAAATGCTTACAGATCCCAATTATGCAGTAGGTCTATTGGGATATGGTTATGCTATGTTGCCATACGAAAATACTAGTGTAAGTGATGTTGCTACAGATGATGCAGTAACCAATGATAAGGAAAGTAATTATTCCAAAATGGCTCTTGGCTCATGGGCATCAAACAACAATCCTATGGAACAGTGGCAAGCTCGTAAAGCCGCCATACAATATCTGAATACATTTTTGAGCATTGTTGATCAGGTGAGTTGGGCAAAAAATGAGGTGACCAATAAAATGTTTATTGATAAACTCAGTGGAGAAGCTTATGGACTTCGTGCACTTAATTATTACTATTTGCTAATGGCTCATGGTGGCTGGACAGAAGATGGTAAGTTATTAGGTGTACCAATGCTTCTTGAACCGGAAAGTACTACTTCTGATTTCAATCAAGCACGTGCTCCTTTCAGTGAGTGTGTACAGCAGATTTTTGAAGATTTGGAATTGGCATCCGAATTATTACCGCTAGATTATGAGAATATTGATAGTGATGCTGAAGTGCCTGCTAAATATAAAGAGATAGGTGCTCAGTTGGGAAACTATAATCTTGTTTTTGGTACTTATCAACGCGGTCGCCTTACAATGAGAATTGTTGAAGCTATTAAGGCGCAAGTAGCGTTACTTGCTGCTAGTCCTGCGTACAGAGAAGGTTCAGAAGTTACTTCAGAAACGGCTGCAAATTATGCAGCGGCAGTGTTGAACCGTATTGGCGGTGTAACAGGGCTTGATCCTAAAGGTCATACTTGGTATATGAATACGGAAGAACTTGACAATTTAGGTTCGGGTGAAGTTTCTGCTGAAATTCTTTGGAGAGGGAATAAAAGCATTGGAACGGAAGATTGGGATATGGGAATAAAGCAGGAAAAAGATAATTTCCCACCTACATTTTATGGTAGCGGACGTATCAATCCTACCCAAAACTTAGTAGATGCTTTCCCTATGGCCAATGGTTATCCTATCGCTGATAAGGCTAATAGCGGTTATTCGGAAAACGCTCCTTACACAGGTCGTGACCCTCGTTTGGAGAAATATATTTTGTTTAATGGTGCTGAATTTAAGGATAAGACTATTATTACAGGTCTTTATCCTGATGAGGATAATAAACAAGATAATGGTTTGAATCAATTGAATACCTCCACACGTACGGGTTATTATATGCGTAAGTTGTTACGTGAGGATTGTAACGCTAACCCGAATTCGCTGAATGCTAAGTATCATATTCCGGTTCGTATTCGTTATACGGAGATATTTCTTGCTTATGCCGAGGCTGCTAATGATGCTTGGGGACCGACAGGCAAGGGCGGTAATGCCTATAGTGCCTATGATGTGATAAAAGCAATTCGTGTCCGCGGTGGAGTGGAAACTGATAATGGAGATGCTTATTTGGAAAGTGTCAAAGGGGACAAAGACAAAATGGCCCAGCTCATTCGTAACGAACGTCGTATAGAACTTTGTTTTGAAAATAAACGTTTCTGGGACATTCGCCGTTGGAAAATGCCTTTGGACGAGAAAGCTAAAGGTATGCAGATAGAAAAAGCAGGTGAGAGTCTGAATTATAAGGTGATTGAAGTAGAAAACAGAAACTATAAAGATTATATGTACTACGGCCCTATTCCTTATAGTGAGATGTTGAAATGGAGTAATCTGCAACAAAATAAGGGATGGTAATCTCATAATTATAAAATGCAAAAAAGAATATGGAAATGAAATTATATAAATTGTTATCTACAATGGCCTTAGGAGGCTTGACATTTGCTTTTGCTTCATGTGAGAATGCAGATAAATCTTTTCCCGATTATGAGGGGGGGACCTCTGTGTATTTTGCCTATCAGTATCCGATACGTACAATAGTGCTCGGTAATGATGAAATAGTAGACAATTCTCTTGACCGTCAGCATAAGTGTGCCATTTATGCCACGATGGGAGGTGCATACGGAGGTAGAGATATTACTATAGATATTGCTGTGGACAATACACTTTGCGACAATCTCTTTTTTGAAGATGGGACACCGGTATTGCCTATGCCTTCCACCTATTACACACTAGCTGGAGATAAAATTTCTTACAATGGTGAACATTGGGGAAATGTAGAGGTACAACTCACTGATGCATTTTTTGCTGATGAAAAAGCATTAGGATGTAATTATGTTATTCCTGTGGTGATGAAAGGACAGACTGGTGCCGACCGAATTTTAACAGGCACTCCTCTGATTGAAGGCGATAAACCGGTGCGTACTAATTCTGATTATTGGAGTGTGTTGCCAAAGGATTATGTTCTCTATTGTGTAAAATATATGAACCCATGGCATGCTTCTTATTTGCGTCGTGGAATAGACAAAATTACAGAAAATGGAACGGTTACAACCTCTGAACGTCATGCTCAGTCTGTGGAAAAGGATGAAGTTTGTGGTATTACTACCCGTTCGTTAAACACAGCTGTTTTTCCTATTAGTACGACTTCTACTAATGGTACAACAGTGAACTGTGATTTGCTATTGACTTTCAATGATGATAACGAATGTACCATAACTTCGGGAACTACAGGAGTTTCGGCAACAGGCTCTGGAAAGTTTGTAGAAGATGGAGAGAAAAATTCTTGGGGAAATAAGGACCGGGATGCTATCTATCTCGAATACGATGTGGATTTCGGATTTAAACAAATTGCTACAAAAGATACGTTGGTGTTGCAAACACGCGGAACTAATAAGTTGGAGGTATTTGCTCCCAAGTATAAAGCTAATTAAATTTTGGAGATATGATTATGAAAAATAGCATAAATAAATATTTCGGTTTGGCTTTGTTGTTTATTTCAGCCTCCTGTGCCGACGATAAATTCGTCGATTTTAAGACGGAGAAACCAGAGAGCATAGCCCAATATGAGTATCTTAATGCGTATGACGCATTGAAAACATATATAGACCGTAGTACTCATCCTAACTTTAAGTTGGGAGTAGGGGTCGCAGCTAATGATTTTCTGAAAGGAGAAATGGTTCGTAGCGTAGCTGTTGCTAATTTTGATGAAGTAGTAGCAGGTAATGCTATGAAGTATGCATCCATTGTGGCAGATGATGGAAGTATGGATTTCGGTACAGTAACGAAGTTTGTAGAGGCGGCAAAAACTTCTGGGTTGACAGTTTATGGGCATACACTTTGCTGGCATTCACAGCAGAATAATAAGTGGCTGAATAGTTTGATTGCTAATAAGCCTAAGCCTGTTGATCCTTCTTCTGTAAATCGGGTGTTGCATATTGTAGCTGGTGAGCCCAAAGACAATGTGTGGGACTGGGAGATCTATTATGACTTAGATAACGTATTGGAAATAGGTAAACAATATACTCTTACTTTACGGATAAAGGGATCTAATCCTGGTGCATTTTCTTTTTGGCCGGGGATGAAAGATGGTTCCAATACCCATTATGGTTTTCCTGAATGTACTTCTGGTGAGGGCTGGATTGATAATACGATTGTTTTTACACCGACAAGCTCTATAGACCGATTAAGATTTTGTTTCGGTAAGTTAGGAGGGGATTTGTATTTTGATGACGTAGTGCTAAAAGCTGATGGCTCTGAAGCTAATCTTTTGGTAAATTCTTCTTTTGATGAAGATGATATTTCTCATTGGACAACAGTAAGTTGGATGGGCTTATCTTATGGTGTTGAAGAATTAGGAGAGTCTGGTTCTACTGTCTGGTTTGAAAGTATAATTACTAATGGTGATGCTGAAGGTGAAGATGTTTCTTGTTTCTATGCAACAGAAGATGGAAAAGGTGGACCATATGCTGCTCCGATAGGAGAAACTGGTACAGGTGCTGATGGCGTAGGACGTGCTTTTATTGTAAAGTCTGCTGATAATCCAGCTGAAGATCATAGCACTCAGTTCTTTGTTAAAGCAAATACTGTTTTAAAAGAAGGTGATATTTGTAAACTTTCATTTAAGTATAAGGCTGATAAAGCAGCCGGTTCAGATTCTCAGACACACAAGAAACCGGGAGAGTATATATTCTATGATGCAGGAGTTTCGGTTAATTTTACTACTCAATGGCAAAAATTTGAAAAGGAATTTACGGTTACAGAACAAATGGTAACTAATGAAGGTGTTCAGCCTTTCCAAACAATAGCATGGAATTTAGCCAAGTTTAAAGAGGCTAATACTTACTATTTTGATGATATTGAATTTGGTATTCAAAAGAAAGCTGAGGGTATTCCTTTGACTCCTGAAGAAAAGAAAGAAGTACTCACCAACGAGCTTGAGCGTTGGATAAAAGGCATGATGGAAGCTTGCGGAGGCTCTGTAACTGCATGGGATGTTGTGAATGAACCTATTTCAGGAGGTGGTGATGATGGTAATGGTAATTATGCTCTTCAATCAGCTACTAATCCGGATGATAATGGAGTAGGGGGACAGAACTTCTACTGGCAAGACTTTTTGGGCGATGATTATGTTCGTATTCCAATTAAGTTTGCCCGCAAATATTTTGCAGAAAATGGTGGTAATTCTGGAGATTTGAAACTCTTCATCAATGACTATAATTTGGAATCTTGGTGGGATAACAATAAAAAAGTAAAAAGTTTGATTAATTGGATTAAACGTTGGGAATCTGATGGTGAAACAAAGATTGACGGTATCGGTACACAGATGCATGTTAGTTATATTTTGAATGAGGCTGATCAGAAGAAACAGGAAGAATCTATTGTCAATATGTTTGAGTTATTGGCTGCAAGTGGTAAGTTGATTAAGATTACAGAATTAGATATGGGTATTGTGGAAAAAGCATTTGGAGAAGGTATCAAAACTGAATTGGTTACTTTTGAACAATATCAGAAAATGTCTGATTTTTACAAATTCATTATTCAGAAGTATTTTGAAATCATTCCGGTAGCGCAGCAGTATGGAATTACACAATGGGCTGCTACGGACAGTCCTGCAGATTCAGGTTGGAGAAAGGGACAACCTATCGGTCTTTGGGATTTGAACTATAATCGTAAACATACCTATGCTGGTTTTGCCGATGGCTTAGCTGGTAAATAATAGCATCTTATAGAAATAGGCGACGGAATTCGCAGAGCGAAATCGTCGCCTTTATAGCCTTTTGTCCGTTATTGGAAATTAGGTTAGTTAATTCAGTAAGATAATTGACAACCATGAAAAATATAGTAAATCTGCTTTTATTTTTGTTCGTATTTCTCTCGGCTTGTTCCGATGATTCGATACTAGAGGAGTTGAAACCGGAACCACCGAAATCGGATGTGGAAGAACCGAAACCCGATGATGATTCGGAAAATAGTGGAGATAATCAGAACAGTGTGTTACCCATTTTGAATGTGGTAGGTCGTTACCTGAAAAATGAAAAGGGAGAAATCATTAATCTGCATGGTTTCACGCAGACTTACAGTCCTTTCTTTAATAATAATGCTTGGAATGATTATGATGTGCAGGGCTGTCTCAATTATAATAAGAGTATGGTGGACGGAATTTTGGCTGCTGGATGGAAGTTTAATTTTGTTCGAATGCATCTTGATCCTTATTGGAGCGATGATCCTACTATGCAGTCTGTACGGTATGAGGGACACGAGCGCTTCTCCGAAACTCGTTTCCGGAAGTATCTTGATGAATTGTTTGTACCGATGGCGGAATATTTTATGTCCAAGGGCATGTACGTAGTGATGCGTCCGCCGGGTGTATGCCCCAACGAAGCACCCTATCAGGGGATTGAGTTAGGAGACTCTTATCAGCAGTTCTTGCTCAAAGTATGGGATATTGTTTCGCAACATCCTAAATTGAAAAACAATACTGGTGTAATGTTCGAACTTGCCAATGAACCTGTTAAGATAAAAGGCACGGACGGTACTTATGGCAGTACGGACGATGGGCATTTTCAGAATCTTCAACTCTATTTCCAAGCTATAGTAGATAAGATACGTGCTAATTGTCGTAATATTATCTGGGTACCGGGATTGTCCTATCAGTCGTCTTATGCCGGTTATGCTAAGCATCGTATTCAAGGTGAGAATATTGGTTTTGCCGTACATTGTTATCCCGGTTGGTATGGCAGTGATGCCGAGGAAGATAGTAGCGAAGGCATAGGTTCTTCTACTGGTGGAGGTTATGAAAGCTTCCAACGCGGTTGGGATGCTCAAGTAGGACCGGTGGCCGCTTTTGCTCCCATCATGGTGACCGAAATAGACTGGGCGCCCAAAAAGTACAATGCTACTTGGGGAAAGAGCATAACGGGAGTGGCAGGAGGAGAGGGCTTTGGGGCCAACTTCAAATATATTGCCGATAATTCAGGTAATGTATCCTGGCTTTTTTTTACCACGAGGTCACATGAATTGGCAGCTTTTAAAGATATACCGGGCACTTCCGGCAATTATACGTTTCTCAATGATCCCGAGGCTTGTCCGTGGGCTATGTACCATTGGTTTAAAGAGTATGCCGATGGTGTGGTGGTGAATGGTGCACCTGTAAGATTGGAACTTATGGGGCAAGAGGATACTTTGAACCTGCCGATGGGTGGGGTAAATTATCTTAAAGTACGTGCTGTTTATTCCGACGGCTCTACACGAATGGTTACAGCAGACGCTGAAATCAGCAGTTCTAACCCTTCAGTGCTGGCTGTGGAACGGGCGGGTAAACTGGTAGGAGTTACTCCGGGAAATGCAACTGTGACAATAAACTATCAGCATCCTGTGACGAGAGTTTCCAGTACACTGGCACTTGTAGTTACGGTTCTCCATCCTTTTTCATTGACGAAAGAAGCTTTTAATCCTTCTATCTGGGAAAAGGGCAGTTTTGATGAAAACACCCGTACGTTGATAACCGGACGATATGGTTTTGGTGGCTGGCAATTCTCTTCTGGACTGAATCTTTCTGCTTATCGCACGATTACTGTGGAATTGGGCAATGATAATACGAGCAGTGTCTCTTTTCGTATTTTTGACAAAAATAATTATTGGACGGAACCCGCAGCCTATGATTTCGGTTCATCACGAAAAGTTATAGTAGACCTGCAAAACATGAAAGACAAGAACGGAACAAGGATTGATCCTTCTCATTTATACATTGTCGGGTTTTGGTCTACTGGCAATAAGCCGATTATTATAAATCGGATAAATTTGGAATGATGTCCAGTTGCAATGACTGAAACATCTATTTTTTAATAATTAATAAACAAAAATTGACATGAAAAACAAAAATATACTGCTTGTATGTCTAACTGCACTGATTTTGGCTGCTTGTGGTACTCAAACAACTACAAAAAAGATACTTCCCTGAAAGATGTACTGGGTGATAAATTTCTAATCGGAGTTGCGCAGAACACAAGGCAATCGTCAGGTGTAGATACAGCTTCTGTAAAAATAGTGAAGCAGCACTTTAATGCTGTTGTTGCAGAAAACTGCATGAAGCACGCAATTATTCATCCTGAAGAAGACCGTTATGATTTTGGCCAGGCAGATGAATTTGTGAAATTCGGTGAAGATAAAATGGAATGTATATTACCGGACACTGCCTTATTGGGCATTCACAACTTGCACAGTGGTTCTGCGTAGACAAGGATGGTAAGAATGTTTCACCCGAAATTTTGCAACAACGGATGAAAAATCATATTAATGAAGTGTACTCGTAGACCAGCTGATCCATTGGTCTGTTAAAGTCGTTCTTTCGCGGGAAGGTACTGAACTGGAAGAATATTTGGTGTAGAATCCTCAGATACAATATATAATACGTGGCTGGGGCGTTGTTTCATTGTATTCTTAATGGGGGGAGGCTTCGATGGAGAGTTTAGAGAGATGATTAATGTAAATGTAACACAAAGGAGTCCGTAATACAAAGCTGATAACACTCAAAACGTAAGATTGCCCCCCCTAAAGTAATGAAGAACCTTATGGGATAAACTAAACTTTTAGACAGTAGAATATAAATTTATAGAAATTGCATAAGAACTGTATACTTTTCTGAAATATGTAACATAAGCAAAAGAATCTGCAACAAATTTTGGAAAAGAAATTAGCGAAAGATGTTTTCCTTTGTAATATTGTTAAACCAGCTTCGCAATATAGCAATGAAAAGGATTATCACATTATTTGGCGCTTTTGCATTACTAACGAATCTTAATTCGTTCTCTTATGCACAAGCTCTTGAAGATTTCAAACCTTCAAGTGTAAACCAATTAGGGAAAGCGTACCCTCAGGTTAATTCCGAAGGGAGGGTACGTGCCCAACTTTATGCACCGGAAGCCAAAAAAGTACAGCTTGATATTGGTGGTGTAAAATATGACATGATAAAAAATGAGCAAGGATTTTGGACGGGAGAATCAGAACGTCAGCAAGAGGGTTTTCATTATTATCAGTTGAATGTGGATGGGGCATCTGTTCCAGATCCGGGTACGAAATATTTTTATGGTGCGGGGCGTTGGGGGAGTGGAATTGAAATTCCGGCACATGATGAGGATTTTTATGCTTTGAAAGATGTACCTCATGGTTTGGTGAGCGAATTGAACTACTATTCTAAAATTACACAGTCGTGGAGACGTTGTTTCGTGTATACACCAGCTGGATATGAAGTCAATACGGAGAGGTGTTATCCGGTGCTTTATCTTCAGCATGGCAGTTTTGAGGATGAAACGGGTTGGGGCAGTCAGGGTAAAGCGAATTTGATATTGGATAATCTGATTGCTGCGAAGAAAGCAGTCCCGATGCTGATTGTCATGGATAATGGTTATGCAACCAGGCCGAGCGAACAAACTCCTTTCCAGACAACGGTATTTGAGGAAGTGCTGATGCAAGAGGTCATACCAATGATTGATGAGAAGTTCCGTACATTGCCTAATCGTGAGAGCCGGGCTATTGCTGGTTTATCAATGGGGGCAAATCAGACAATGCGTATTGCCATGAATCATCCGGAGGCTTTTGCCTATTATGGTGGTTTTAGCGGTACATCCAACTATCCGAGTACGGAACCTTTGGATGCTGATACTTTTTTAGGTGGAAAATTTAAAGATGGGAAAGCGATAAACAGGCAATTCAAGTCTTTCTTTCTGGGTTTGGGGACTTCCGAGCCGGCTCCTTTTCCCGGTGTTGTAAAAGCTTTCAGGCAAATGTTGGATAAACAGGGGATTAAATATACCTATTATGAATCTCCTGAAACTGCACATGAGTGGCTGACTTGGCGCAGGGCGTTGCATCAGTACGCACAATTGCTATTTCAATAAGAATTTATATAAAGACGATAATTACATGTAGTTTAATACAAATATGAGAAAACAAAAAACTCTTTTACTTTTATGTAACTTGTTTTGTTGCATACTATTACCGCTGTCGGCGCAAAAGCCTGCAACTAATCCTGTGATTTATGCTGATGCACCAGATATGTCAATGCTGCGTGTGGGGGATACTTATTACATGAGCAGCACTACGATGCATATGTCTCCGGGAGTTCCTATTATGAAATCAAATGACTTGGTGAATTGGAAATTGGTGAATTATGCTTACGATACGCTTGCCAATATACCTACCATGAACTTGGATGACGGGAAAAATACTTATGGGCGTGGGTCGTGGGCGAGTTGTCTTCGCTATCACGAGGGAGTGTATTATCTCTCCACTTTCGCTCAGACTACGGGCAAGACATATTTTTATACCACTAAAAATCTTGAAAAAGGTCCCTGGAAGTGCACGGAATTCTCTCCCGCTTATCATGATCATTCTTTTTTCTTTGATGAGGACGGGCATATCTACATGATATATGGTAATGGGAAACTCTTTTTGGCGGAGCTGAAACCGGATCTTTCAGGTGTAAAGCCGGGTACGGAGAGGGTGCTGATAGAGAATGCCAGTGCGCCGGCCGGAGATAATATCATGCTGGGTGCTGAAGGTTCACAACTTTTCAAGGTAAAAGGGAAGTATTATCTTTTTAATATCACTTGGCCACGTGGCGGAGTGCGTACTGTGATTGTGCATCGTGCTGATAAGATAACTGGACCTTATGAAGGACGTGTTGTTTTTCAGGATCGTGGAATTGCACAAGGTGGGCTGGTGGATACACCGGATGGACGCTGGTTTGCTTATCTGTTTGAGGATTGCGGTGCGGTAGGTCGTATTCCTTATCTTGTTCCGGTTGAGTGGAAAGATGGATGGCCTGTTTTGGGTGTGGATGGACGTGCTCCTGCTAAGTTGGAACTGCCCGATAGCCGCGGACTCATTCCAGGTATTGTTGCTTCTGATGACTTCAATCGGAAGAAAGGAGAACGTACCTTGCCGTTGGTATGGCAATGGAATCACAATCCGGACAATTCTCTTTGGTCGCTTTCTGCCCGCAAAGGGTATTTGCGGTTGACAACAGGGCGGGTGGAAACATCTTTTACACAAGCTAAGAATATGCTGACACAACGTACTATTGGTCCTGTTTGTACAGGTTCAGTCAGTATGGATGTTTCAGGGATGAAAGAGGGAGACTTTGCGGGACTGTCTCTTTTCCAGCGTAAATATGGTCAGGTGGGTGTTAAGGTTATTGATGGAAAGAAATATATTGTAATGGTGAATGGTGAGAATGAGAAACCTATGGAGATAGAAAAAGTGCCATTGGAGCAGTCGGTGATTTACTTTAAGGCAGAATGCGACTTCAGGAACAGAGCTGATAAAGGCTATTTCTATTACAGTTTGGATGGTATTCGTTGGAAGGCTATCGGCAACGTCTTGAAGATGCAATATACCATGCCGCACTTCATGGGCTATCGGTTTGCTTTGTTCAATTACGCTACCAAGGAGACGGAAGGATACGTTGATTTTGATTATTTTAAGATAGAAGATAAGATTTCCGATTGTCGTTGGGCAGATGTCTGTTATGCGGATGACGAACTGGAAGGTCACAAGTTGGATATTTACTTGCCTGATACGGGTAAGTCATCTCATAAGGTGGTGGTACTTATTTATGGCAGTGCTTGGTTTGCTAATAATATGAAACAGAATGCCTTTCAGGTTTTTGGTAGGTCGTTGCTTGATAAAGGTTTTGCAGTGGTTTCCATTAATCACCGTTCAAGCAGGGATGCTAAGTTCCCTGCACAGATTAATGATGTGAAGGCTGCTATTCGTTTCATTCGTGCTAATGCTGCCAAGTATAAGTTGGATACATCCTTTATTGGAATTACCGGCTTTTCATCGGGGGGACATTTAGCGTCTTTGGCGGGGACAACCAATGGTGTGAAATCTTATACTATAGGGGATAAAACGGTGGATTTGGAAGGTAATGTAGGGGAGTATTTTTCTTTTAGCAGCCGGGTGGATGCGGTCGTTGATTGGTTCGGACCGATAGATATGACACGGATGGAGAACTGTAATACCACTAAAGGGGCTAATTCTCCTGAAGCAGCTTTGATAGGTGGGATACCCGCTGATAATTTGGATATGTTGGCTCTTCTAAATCCCATTACTTATATAGATAAAAACGATCCTAAATTTATTGTTATTCATGGTGAAGCGGACACTGTAGTTCCCAATTGTCAAAGTATCTTTTTCTCTGAGGCTCTGAAGGCACAGGGACGTTTGGAAGAATTTGTTTCGGTTCCTGGCGGACAACATGGTCCTGTCACTTTCAATGAAAATACTTTCAAGAAAATGACAGACTTCTTTGCGAAAGAGGCCGGAATGTAGAGAATTTTAAACTGGATAAGGCCGATAAAATGTGATGACATTAAATGACTGCCGCATGATAGTTGGTATTTAGCTGTCATGCGGCAGCATATTTATCGGTGCAAGAGATAATTACAACTTAACCTTTATTCTTTTGCCTGTATAAGTTACAGTTTTACTGTTACCGTCTATGGTTTTCACTATGAATTGACGTTTTTGCAGCATGCCGTTGTATTCTCCTTTTCGTGCACCGATTGTAAGAATTCTACTGGCATTATCCCAATTCATTGGGATTTCGGTATAGGCTCCATTTTCGTAATTATAATTATCTCCTTCATCTTCATAAAGGGTGAAACTACCGTTATTGCCAGGGTATATGCATAAGGTTAGATTGTCCCATTTTTTTTCACTTGTGTATTGTACTTCCGGTCCATATGGAACGATACTGCCGGCACGTACAAAGAGGGGGATGCGATTGAGTGTCGTGGAAACGGTAAGTTTCTGTCCGCCTTCTATGGCTTCATTGGTCCAATAGTTATACCATCGGGTATCAGCTGGTAGATAGACTTCCATACTTTTAGTTTGAGTGAAGTCGGTAAGTACCGGTGCTTTTGCTGTTTCTTTGTTATTACGGTCCCAGCCTTCATTTTCCTTTAATTTTTTTTGGTGTACTTCCGGAGTGTACTGTGCGTGAAGCACTGGTGCTACCAGAAATGCTTTGCCGAACATATATGCATTGTTTATATTCCATGTTTGTTTGTCACCAAGAAAATCCATGAAGAGTGCACGCATGAAAGTGGAGCGGTTGTGTGTTACATCCCAGGAAGTGGAATAGATGTAAGGCAGCAGAGTGTATCGTAGTTTGACAGCATCAACCAAGGCGTCATAAACAGGTTCACCTTTTTTACCATACCAATAAAATTCGCGAGGTACATCAGCGCCATGACTGCGCATCATTGGACAGAAAACACCAAATTGTAACCAGCGGACGTAAAGTTCCTGATACATTGGATTACGTGTAGCGCTATTGTCTCCCCAACTGGTATTGTATGAACCGGCAAAGAAGCCACCAAGGTCTGAGTTCCAGTGCGGCATGCCGGTCAGTGAGAAGTTTAATCCTGCTGTTATTTGCTTGCGGAACATATCCCAAGAGGATTGGACATCACCAGACCAAACATTGGAACCGTAACGTTGCTGCCCTAAGAAACCGGAGCGGGTCAGGATGATGACACGTTTATCTTGTGTTAGAGCACGTTGATGATCGTATACACCACCTACGCTGACGAGTGGATAGGCATTGCGTACACTGCGATAAGAGCCAAGACTGGTTTGGCGGTCAAAATCGCTTTCCTTGTGGTTAAAATGATCTGGCTCTGTCGAGTCCATCCACCAACCATCCATGCCGAGCTGGAATATTCCTTTATTGAGATGTTCCCAATAAATATCACGGGCTTTGGGGCTGTAAGCATCATATACACGTACTCCGGAGGGATATTCCATATTAGGCGGCCAACCGTCAACACCGGATTGCGGCCAGGTTTCGATGTCGAAGAGCAATCCCTCTTTATCCAAAGCTCTGTAAGGTTTGGTAGCAGGACCGAATGAGGACCATATGGAAATCATCATGCGGGCATTCAGAGCATGTACTTCGTCAATCATATCTTTGGGACGGCTGAAAGTAGGGTTCTGGAAATCCATGGCATTCCAGAGGTAGTTATGTCCCCAGTATTGCCAGTCTTGAATGATACAATCCAAAGGAATCCCCAACTCGCGATACTTTTTCACTACTCCTACTGTTTCTTCCTGACTTTTATATCGTTCTTTACTCTGCATGAAGCCATAACTCCACAAAGGCATCATTGGTACATCACCAGTCAGTGCACGTACTTCGGCTATAACTCCATCAGCAGAACCACCATACATAAAGTAATAGTCTATGCAATCGCCGATTTCGGAACGGAAGGAGGTTTCCTGTTCGTTGTCGGTATATGTAGTACCTGAGTAGTTATCCCAAAACACTCCGTAGCCTTTGGTGGACTGGAAGAAAGGAGAAACGTCTTCCACATTGCCCTGAACCAGATGCTTGGTTATGTCACGTTGCATCATCTGCCCATTTTGCAATTGTCCGAGTCCGTAAAGACCTTCTTCTTTGCTTGTTGTGAAGCCTTGATAAACGCTATAGGTGGAGCGTCCGGCATCGTTAATAGGAGTAAAAGCCTTGACATTCTCTTGTTCAATGAGTAATGTGTCACCGTTAGGTTTTGCATAAGTAATAATACCTGTTTGGGGATTAAGAGTCACTGTCAGTGTTTGGCTTGTCATGACAATACAGCCATTTCCGGGAGTAGTAATTTTAATACCGGAGTTTTGGGGGTGGGCAATAACGGAAAGACTTTCTTTTTTAACGCTTTTGCCTTGGGGTGTTTTTAAAACACGAAGGGTATTGGGACCGAACCATTGAATTTCTATATCGGTTTGTTTTCCGGAAATGGCAGTTTTAATACCCGATGAGGTTTTCTGGAATTCTTGTGCCCATGTCCATGACGTGAGCAGGCATAAAGCCATAATGATAATGCTTCTTCTCATATTGATAATATGTTATATGTTTATATTATTTAAACTTGTACAGATTGGGTTGGGATAGTTCTTATTGTGTGTTATACCTTTTTTGAGGTGTGGTTACCTGGTCGGATATTAGAAACAATATTCCGGTAATTCCTACTTTTGCATTTTTCATGATACTTTGTTTTTATGTTTGAATAATACTGCAAAAGTAGGCTGAAACTATTTGGAAGATGATTACAAATGTTGCGGAAAGCAACACTCTCGTTGAAAAACAGGGTGGTTTATCGGTTTTTCCACTGATTTATGTATTGGGAAGGTCGCATGCCAAATTCTTCCTGAAAACATTTACTTAGATAACTGGAAGTGTTGAATCCAACAAGGTCGGCAACTTCGGCAACAGTGTAGCCTTCTTTCAGGAGTTGGGCTGCACGTTTTAGGCGGATGGATCGGATGAAATTAGTAGGTGTTTTTCCTACCACTGAAATAAGCCTTCGATATAACCCGGTACGGTCCATTCCCATATCACGACTCAATACTTCCACTGAATATTCGGGATTGTCAAGATTTTGTTCTATATATTGCAGTACTTTGCGAAGAAAGGTTTCATCGGCAAGAAGGTGTGTCAAAATGCACACCTTCATTATTTTACGTACAAAGCCCCGACTTTCACAAGCTGGGGCTTTGTTATTACCTAAAGATTCTGTATCTTTAGGCATAAGAATTTCACTATGACAAAGATACATTTTCGTCCTTACATTCCCAACCAAACCGTTCTTTTTCCTCAAAGAATTGATGAGGATATTGCAGAAAAC
>OKSV01000128.1_pt1 | contig 57426 bp, 98 predicted proteins | sample 1601261 | NCBI WGS metagenome assembly OKSV01 (sample SAMEA3879560, study PRJEB24766) | human gut metagenome | biome: human-associated habitat; feature: feces | place: USA | collected 1985/1987
CTGTAGGCTAATGGGCCGCTATGTGCGGCTGCGCTCTGCGAATCGTGGCTACGGCAGCAGTGCCTTCAGCGTGGACTCCAGCGGCAACGTCAACAACTGGTACGCGATCAACGCGTATCGCTGCGCCCCGGATTGGACGGCAGCACGCCCACAAAATCCCCTGCATAGCAGAGGCCGGGCAAAAACTGCCGTGCAAGGAGCCGAGTGCCATGTCTGTCCTCTGGCAGACGAACAATATCAGCCGGACGTGGCCACCCTGCGGGGTGTTGACCGCTATCACCCGGCAGATCCTTGCGAGGAGAGCTGAAAAAATCAGTGCAAGAAGAAGAAATAATAATCGGGTTCGATGCCCTGTATAATTCCGAGGGCAAGTGCGCCAAAGGCGTGTGCCGCAAGGCAAGCGTTGGACGGTTTCACCTGTTTCGGATGGACGAGATCCTGAAACTCCAAAAGGAGCTCGCGACAGGTACATACAAGGCACGGCCAACAATCAAAGTTAGAATCACCTATCCCAAGCCCCGCACAGCGGTTGCGAATGGCTTTCGGGATAGGGTATACCAGCGCTCTCTCAACGACAATGCTGTTTATCCAGCAATGACACGGAGCTTCATCCGGCAAAACGCGGCCTGTCAGACCGGCAAAGGTACCGACTGGGCGCGCAAGCAGGTCAAGCTCATGATGGAGCGCGAATACCGGCAGCACGGCGCTGATGGCTATGTGCTGTTGGTAGATATCCGGCACTATTACGACACGATGCCCCATGACGTGGCAAACCGCTGCTTTGAGCGGCATCTGCCGCCAAGTGTGCATAACCGCGTGCGTGAGGTGCTGGATCGTCAATATACCGGCGAGGCCGGTTATAATCCGGGCAGCCAGATGGTGCAGCTTGCCGGGATCTCGGTGCCCGACCCCATAGATCACTACATCAAGGAGCGCCTGCGGGCGAAAAAGTACGTCCGTTTTATGGATGATAGCCTCATCATCCACCACGACAAGGCACGGCTTGAGGAGTGGCGGGAGGCGATCCGCGCCCGGTACGCTGCCGATGGCATGGAGCTGCACCCGACCAAGACCAAGATCGTCAGGCTAAAGGATGGATTCCGTTTTCTAGGTTTCATCTACCGCTTGACCCCGGCGGGCAAGGTCGTTATGACCGTTGACCCGCAGAATGTCAAGGCCGAGCGCAAGCGCCTGTTTCGGCTTGCCCAGCTCATCAAGGCAGGAGAGAAACCGGCATCTGCCCTGTATGAGCAGTATGGATCATGGAAAGCCCATGCCGCTAAAGGCAACTCGCAGCAGCTGCTGCAGCGCATGGATCAATACGTTAAAACTCTGCTGGAGGGGATAACTACATGAAAATTGTTCACAACACTGGCGACATCAAGACCGCCGCCGAAAACGAAAACCGGGACGCGGATTTGGCACAGATCGCGTCTATGGTGGACTTCCTGTGCATTCTGGCCGATGTGCCCATTGAGGACGAGGCTGCAGACAAGGAGGGCATGAGCCATGAGTGATAAGCACAGCGCGATCTTCGGCAAAGCGAAAGACGAGTACGAGGCGGGCCGCTGGTCTAAGGCCATGCTGCGCATCCTTGTGCAGCGCAAGCCCCAGCGCCTGACCGCAGAAGAGTATGAAGAGATTACCGGCGAAAAGTATTAAGGAGCAGAGTATGAGACCTATCATGGACGTTTCCCGCTGGCAGGGTAACATCGACTGGGACAATGTCAAGGCAAGCGGCCTTGTCTCCGGCGTGATGCTGCGGGCGCTGGGCAACAGCGCGAAAGACGCGCCCAGCAAGCCGTACATCGACCCCACCTTTGAGCGCAACTACCGCGAGTGCCAGCGGCTGGGCATCCCCTGTGGCGTGTACTACTACTGCAAGGCGGTCAACACGGAAGAAGCTGACGCAGAACTTGCCCTGCTGCGCAAGGTGCTGACCGGCAAGACAGTGCAGCTGCCGGTGGCGGTGGACATTGAGGACAAGTATGTGCAAGCTCCGCTGGACAAGCAGACCCTGACGAACATTGCCGCTCATGCGCTGGGCACGGTGGAGCGCTGGGGCTTTTACGCCATGCTATACACCGGGCTGTACTTTGGCCGTGATAACATGTACATGACCGGCGCGGCGCTCAAGCCGTATGACGTGTGGCTTGCAGCCTACCGCAGCAAAAAGCCCGCGCCGGAATGGAAATTCGGGCTGTGGCAGTACACCAGCAAGGGCAAGATTCCCGGTGTTGTGGACGCGATCCCGGGCAAGATTTCCGGCGTGGACTTGTCTGTGCCCTACAAGGACTATGCCAAAATCATTGCAAAGAAGGGTCTGACCCGTCTCCGGGAGGGCAAATGACCGAAAAAGAAGCTTTGCTGTGGGTGCTGGGCATCTTGGGCAGCCTATGCGCTGCTGCCATCACGATCGACAAGGTGCTGGAAATCATCCATAAGTACATCAAGAAGGCACAGGAGCCGGACAACGCGCAGAACAAGCGGCTGGATGAGCTGGACAAGCGCGTCGGCACCTTGGAACAGGGGCAGCTCCAGCATACACAAGCCCTTGCAAGAGACCTCCGGCGATTTGACGGCATTGACGAAGAAATGCGACTTGTCCTCGTTGGCGTGCAAAACCTTTTGGATGCGCAACTATCCGGCAACAACCGGGAAGGTATGCAAAAAAGCAAGACCGACATTAACAATTATCTGCTGAAAGGAGTAACCAATCATGGAAGCAATCCTTAACACCATTCTCACCCCGCTGCCCGCGTGGCTGGCGCTTGCGCTCATCGTTGTGGGCGCTGTGTCGCTTGTGCTGGGGCTTATCCGTCTGGGCTACGGCGCAGCGGTCAGGACGCTGGTGCTCAACCTCATTGACCAAGCAGAGCGAGAGATTCAGGGCACCAAGCGCGGCGCAGAGCGCAAGGCGTGGTGCGTCAAGATGCTGCGCCACTATCTGGACAACAGTCGGTGGGGCAAGCTGGTCAGCTGGGCAATCACCGAGGAGACCATGAGCAAGATCATTCAGTTTTTCTTTGACCGGGCAAGAGCAGCCCTGCAAAAGCAGTAAGGAGGATATCATGGCAAGCACTACATACCGCCATCTCGGTGACGTCACCGAGATGTTCGCCGCACAAGAGCAATTTCGTGACATCACGAAATTGGTGACAAAACGTCACCAGTTTGCCAGCATTGGCAATATGGTGCGCAACGCTGGACAGCTGCCGCAGCCCTTCTGGCTCGGGGTTGGCCGTGGCGGCGGCTCGCGTAGTCTTTCCGCCAGCGTTGCAAGGGCTTGATGCGGAACAGATAAAAGCTGTGATAAAACGTGCGCCGCTTGGGAGGTATGACCGGAAAATCGCCCGGTTGCGGTACGTTGACCAGCTATGCCAAGTTGATATTGCAGCGCGTGTGCCGTATTGTCGGACATCAATCGGCAATAGGCTGAAAATTATTGATAAAATGCTGGATGTGTGATATCATCATCTTAATTTGGTGCAATTTCTCACGAAACGCATTGAAGCGGCAGGCTTTCGGGCCTGCCGCTTTTCTTTTTGTGCGGTTCCGCTCTTGATTTTTTGTCTTATTTGCACTAGTTTTGTCGAAACTCTTGTCTTGCAAGTCAAAACGTGATATTTTATTTTTGCTTCCAATGTGAAGCCCTTAACAGTTAAGCGCTCATGCGGATTTTTCCGTGTGGGCGCTTTTCTTTTTTGTCCTTCGTTGTACCTTCGTTGTCTTTCGGTTTCTGCCGATGCGGTACACTAGAAACACAAGGAGGGATGTATTATGAGCTATTATCCGACACCCGGAGCACCTTACGTTCCACAGCAGCCTGTCAATCCTTACGGCGGCATGGGCACAGTTGGGCTTGCCACTCCCCTGCCAAACACGCAGATGCAACAGGCGCAGCCGCAGCGTCCGCAGCCGATGAATGGGCAGCAGCCTGTTCAGCAGTCGGCACAAGATGGCGGCTGGCTGCTTGGCAGACCTGTTTCCAGCAGGGAGGAATTTCTGGCAATTCCATCTGATCTGTACGGAAGATGGACGTATTGCCCGGATTTGCGTAGTGGGGTCATCTACTGCAAACGTCTGAACCCAAACACTTGTGAATCTGACGTGTTAGAGTTTTACAGCCCGGAAGCATGGCGGCAAATGCAGGCGCAACAGGCGCAGCAGACCGCTGCACCGACACAGCAGTATGTGCCTGTTGAGCAGTACGATGCCATCGTGCGCCGGCTGGATGAGCTGGAAAAATGGCAGAAGAGCTTCTCGAAGCCCTCTGCCGCAGCGAAGAAAGGAGAATAAGCGATGCCCTCTCCGTTTGATATGATTACTCACAGCCCTATCATGCAGCTTGCAAATCTGGCTCGTGCCGGACAAAACCCGATGGGGCTTATCCAGCAGTTGGGTGGGCAGAGCGCCCCCATTATGCAGGGCTTGAACCTGATTCAGGGCAAAAACGAAGCGCAACTCAGGACGATGGCGCAGAACCTCGCCAAAGAGCGTGGCATCGACCTGAACCAACTGGCAAGCGCCCTGAATCTGACGCTGCCCCGATAAAGCATCCCTCTAAGCGAAACGCTTCTCAGTTTTGCGGACTTGACAAAAACCGCTTTTGTTTGGCTTCGCCCATCGCATACGGCGATGGGATGGCATAACGCAAAACGAAAGGAGTTTTTTTATGGACGATTTTGCAACTGGCTATCTGGCTGGGCAGGATGGCGGCAATAACAACGGCGGATTCTTCGGCAACGAGGGTCTTTGGGCTGTTATTATCCTCGCCATTATCTTCGGCTGGGGCACAAACGGCTATGGCCGGAACGGTGGTGACAACGGCATGAACGCCTACATCCCCTATCTGGTCGGCACTGGCGCAACTGGTCAGGGCGGTGCAGACACCCGCGCGGCTCTGTCTGAGGGCTTCTACCAGCAGGACACCTCCCGCTCTCTGGCGGGCATCCAGAGCGGTATCTGCTCTCTGGGCTATGACCAGCTGGCGCAGATGAACGGCGTCAACACCAACATCGCGAACGGCTTTGCAGGCGTGAACAGTGCCATCTGTCAGCTTGGCTACCAGAACGCACAGCTGGTGAACGGCCTGGAACGCAGCGTGTCCAACGGCGACAATGCCATCAGCCTTGCTATCATGCAGGAAGGCAACGCACGGCAGGCGGGTCAGACCGCTCTTGCCACGCAGCTGGCATCTTGCTGCTGCGAGAACAAGCAGCTGATCGGCGACCTGAAGTACACCATCGCAACGGAAGACTGTGCCACCCGGCAGGCCATCGCAGACAATGCCCGCGCCATCGTGGACAACTGCAACGCCAACTTCCGCAGCATGATGGACTACTTCACGCAGGACAAGATCGCAACTCTGACCGCTGAGAACCAGAACCTCAAGTTTGCCGCTTCTCAGGATCGGCAGAATGCGCTTCTGACCACCGTGATGTCCCAGCAGACTGATACCATCCTGAATCGGGTCAATCCTCGTCCGATTCCCGCTTATCAGGTGGCAAACCCCAACGTGAGCGTGAACTGCTGCGGCTGCTGCTAACCAACACACTCCCCGATAATACCGGGTGAACCATCGGGGCAGGGGGAAAACACCTCTGCCCCTGATTTTTTAGGAGGAAAACATTATGGCTTGCAAAACAAGCTGCAAACTCTGCCCGCATCTGGTCTTGAGCCAGTCGGTGACGTTCGCCAATGATACGCTGACCATCAATATCCCTGCTGGCTCATACCAGAACGGAGAGAAGTATTGCATCGTGGTTGCCCAGAGCATCCCGGACACGACCACCATCAACGCCCCTGTTGTCATTACCATCGGCGCAGGAACTACCGCATACCCTCTGACCGACTGCAACTGCGCTCAGGCGACCGCTGAGAGCATCCACACTCGCACTCGCTATGCTACCCGCGTTGCAACGTCTGCGACCGGCACCGGTACGTTCAAGTATCTTGGCTGCTTCTGCCGTTCCCACGCCGGTGCGCCCGCGTCCATTTCTTGAGGAGGTGTAGATTATGGGCAAAAACAATTTCCGCCGCATGATGATGCTCCGTGACCACGAAAAAGACCGTGAGCCGGAGCGCGACCGCCTTGAGGAAGAGCGTGACCGCAGGGAGCGCGAGATGGAACGGCGTCTGCGTAAGCTGGAAGGCGGCAACGACCGCTATCCCTATTATCCGCAGGAAGAGAACCGCTACATCGCCCCCTACCCTATCCCCCGCTACCCTGACGTAGAGTATGGGCGCAAGATGCCGCAAATCGGCTTCTCGCAGAACGGCGACTGGGACAAGCAGTCTGGGCAGTACGAACGTGGCGGTGCTGACAGCCGCTCCATCAAGATGCCACGCCAGCACCTCACCCACGATGAAGCGGAGGAATGGTGCGATAGCATGGTGAACGCTGACGGCACAAAGGGCTGTCACTGGACGTTGGAACAGACACAGGACGTTGCCAAACAGCGTAATATAAACTGTGACCCAAACGATTTCTGGGCTGTTATGAACATGATGTACTCGGATTATTGTCAGGTCGCAAAGCGTCAGTCCGTTGACACTCCTGGCTTCTACGCTGACATGGCAAAGGCGTTCCTTGAGGATGCAGATGCCGCAGATGGCAAGGCATATCTCTACTGGGATTGCATTGCTGATAAGTAAAACGAACCCCTGTGTAGCCTTGATTGGTTGCACAGGGGTTCGTTTTGTTATTCATCAAAAATATTTTCGACTGGCGCAAATGTGATGCTTTCCATTCCGAACTTGCACATCGGGCAAATCCAAACATAGCTTCCATCCATGAATTTTCTGTCCATGAATTTTTCTTCTATCTTCATGTCTTTACCTTTTACCCAAGCAACCGTTCCGCAATGTTGACATCTAAAGCCAACCGCAAATTTTTCTTTTTCTCTGCAAGTCAAGCTTTCGAGTGAAGCTTTATCGTTCATGTTCTTCCTTTCTCCCCTGTGCGGTCATTGTGACTACACAGGGGTTTATTGTTATCTCCAAATCATAAAGCACTTATTGTCTACGCAATCTTGAAGAATTTCTTTGAAGTCCTTGAACTTTGCAGGATTTTCTCTGCCCACATATCCGTAAATAATGCTATCGTCATAATCACCTATAACTTTCAAGATTTGCTTGCAGGCACCGTATCTGATTTTTCCGTCACAGTCCGATTGATAAAGGAAATCTGCAATTTTGATTGGAAGTTCCTTGCTTTCAACCAATCGCTCTGTTTCGTCATTGTACGATTCAAGAGCGTGTTCTTTTTCGGGAGATGGTATGTCGAAAATGTCATCAAGCTTTTTATAGTGTTCTCCGACTTCCGAACTAACAAGTTCTGCAACTTTCGTTCTCAACTTGAAAAAACCGAAATAGCCCACATCTATTTCACGCCCAGTCTTTTTGCATTTGATTGTTACGCCCATTCGTTAATCCTCCAAGAAATCCTCCAACTCAATCTTCCCCTCTGCCGCTGCAACTGCCAGAGCGTACACGAACTGCCCAATCGTCATTCCGTGCCGTCTGGCTTCACGGTTGATGTACTTGCGTTCTTCCTCGCTCATAAGAATGGTAATACGCTTTGAACGCTTGCCATCACCGCTTGCAACGCCCTGATGCGATTCCGGCATCGGGATTTTTTTCTTTGTCAAACCGGCTTCAGCTAGTGCGCCGGGAACATCGCCTTGTTCGATAAGGCGTTGAACTTCCTTCGCCTGTTTCAGCTTCTTCGGCTTGCTTTCGCTTACTACGGCATTGTTTGGCTGTGTTTCGCTGTCTTTGGCTTGCTTCGGCTTAATACTGCTTAACTGTGCTTCATTAGGCTGTACATGGCTGTCTGCGGCTTCACTGGGCTTAATCGGTGCTTGTTCGGCTTCGTTCGGCTTTGCTTGGCTTACTTCTTCTTCCTTTGGCTCACTTCGGCTTAATGGCTGTTCCAAAAAAATAGGCTGAAAATCAAACCCGCCAAGCAAACCTGTTGATTTTTTGCTGGTTGATTTCATTCTGTGTCAGCCTCCTCATAATCCGAATCTTCAAAGGACGGAGCTTCTGGTAACGGCATCCAATGCGTCGCTCCAAGATTATTACACCAATCTGTTTTCCAAATAGGTTTTCCACCGTCTTCTGGATAGAAGTAACACTGTGCAATATCTGTTCCTGTCAACGGCGATGCAACGAGGACAGGATTGCTTTCAAGTTCTCCGTTTATATCCACCATTTCGGGGTAGTGGTCGCTCACTTTAATCCATTCCTTGCTCCATAACCATTTTTCCTTGAAATACTGTACATCCTTCTTATACTGCTCTTTATCAGTGTCGCCACTTCTGTACCAATCACAGCTATGCAAAACACAAAGCAAATCGTACAGAAGCATACTTAAATCTTTGTCTCCAAGCGGATTTTCTTTTCGTGCAATAATCGAAAGCTCTTTTACACGTTCATCTGCAAGGTTATAATCTGGGTAGCAGTGCTGATAAATAGCATTTGCAAGGCTGTCATTTTGATAATCCCAATGTCCACCGCTCATTTTTCTTCTCCTTTTACAATAATCTCTGCCAACGCCTTGAAATCCTCTGCGCTGGTGCTCTTTGCCGTGTCACCGCTAAACAGGCTGTGCCGCTCTGCCTGCGCCTTACGAACGCCCATAGACGGTCTAATCTTCACGTCCAGAAGGGTTGTCCCCATGTTCTGTGCAATCACAGGAAGCTGCTCAACGACCTCTTTGGACAAGTTCTCACGGCTCTTGTACTGGTTCAGGAGCAATCCTTCAATCTTCAAAGTCGGATTGAAGTATCTGCGAACATCGCCGATGGTCTGCGAAAGCTGGCTCAAACCAGCCAGTGCGTAACGGTCTGCTGTGATGGGAACGATGATGCTGTTGGCGGCGATCAGTGCGTTCACAAGCGCAAGACCAAGCTGCGGGGGAGTGTCCAGCACAATGTAATCATACTGCTCAGACACGCTTTCAAGGGCTTCTCGTAGCCGGAAGTTCTTGCCCATGTCCCGGACAAGCTGCTCGTCAATGTCCTTCAATGCGTTGTCGGACGGAAGAATGTCGCCAGCTTCGCAGTGCTGGATTCCTTCCTCTACCGTTCCTTGCCGGGTCATCACATCAAACAGGGTGCATACGTCCTCTGTCTGTGCGCCGTAGGTGTCCGTTGCGTTGCACTGGGCATCGCAATCCACCAGCAGGACTTTCTTGCTAAGCAACTGCAACGCACCAGCCAGACAGGTGCTTGCGGTGGTTTTTCCTGTGCCGCCCTTCTGGTTGGCAACAGCTATGATTTTTGCCATTTTTATTCTCCCCAGTCTATAAAATATCCGTTGTAAACGAACTCTTTCGCTGCTTTACCAGCTTCGATCAAAGCTTTCCCGGCTTCAATCGCTTCGTCAGGCGTTAGTTCGCTATAGCTTTTCTGCGGCAAAACCCTTACAGAAGCCTGATTTCCATGATGATTGAACTGAAACTGATAATCAAACTTCTTTTCAAGGTCAAGTTCTGCTTTATTCAGAACGGAGTAGGGAATTTTTGCCATTTTATCACTCTTTCTTTATTCTTTCGGTGGTTCTGGTAACGGCATCCAATGCGTCACCCCGTTTAGTGTTTCTCTTTCGCCAAATTTATCGATATAATTTGTTTTCCATGAATCTGAGCAAATTCTTCCATCACTTAGATAGGCTATTTTTTTGCAGTTTCCGTCTAGCACAAGAACATCGATTAATTTTTCTGGTAAACGGTCTTTTACATTTATCCATCTTGCAATACTAAGATCATCGACTTCTCGAACTTTATTTAACCTACTTCGTAATGTTCTGTATGATGTTTCTTTGTTGTCATAGACTTTATCGACACCAATCATCGGCTCATACATTCCGCAGCGAATCCATTCTTGCTGATAAAATTCATCTGCGTCAATCAGTCTCATGCCTTCTCCTTTCTGCTTAATGTGCTACATCTGGCTGCTCTTGCAAGGCTTCAATGGAATAGAACGCTGGCATATACCTGTCTACGATACCCGCCTTGTCCACGCTTCTAATCAGATAACCAACAGGTCTGTCCGGGAACGGAGACCTGTCCAAAGACAAGATGTCATTGTATGCAGCCTTCACCGTGTCGTAGACAGCTTCTCTGCGTCTTGGCAGCTTGATTTCAGGATGCTCTTTCTTCATCCACTTCTCAACTACCTTCGCCACGTCAATGCAGTCCTGCTTTTCCAGTCCGTCACACACAGACCAGTCGAAATCCTCATATCCGCTTCTGCGGGGCTTTCTGGCGGCTTTTTGAGGTTCGGTCAACACTTCGCTTGCCTGTGCTTCAATCAACGTCTCAGACGCTTTAATTTTTGGTTTAAACTTGACTGCCACAGCCTTTCGTGCCACAAGGACTGGTTCGTAGGTCACAACAATGTCAGACACAGCATTGATTTCATCCACCGCAACGTCAAGCACTCGCTTGCGAAGGTTCTTGTAAACGTCATAGCTGGCTTCCATCGCACCGAGCTGCTCTCTCAACTTCTTCAGACTGATTTCATGCGGTTTGTTGTCCATATTCAACCAGTCCCGAAGAATCGAGTAAAGCAAGATGCTATACTGTGACTTCATCCGTGACGTGTAACGCAGCCGATACCGAACATATCCGCTTTCGGCTATGTCAAAGAAGATAGGGCGCAGGTCAGGGTTGCAGGTGATTGCTACAACGTAAGACCTTGTTTCGGGCACATAGTCCAGTTTTGCCCTCGTAAACAAGACAAAGCTTTCAAACGTGCCTTTCTCCTTGTCAATTGGAATCGACACCGTATTGCCAAGAAAGTGCTTGATCTGCGGCTCAATCCTTCTTGCATCAAGGCTTTTCAGCCCAAGAAGCTCCCTATATTCCGCCAAAGTGAACTCCACACGGCTGCTGCTTGGGTCTCTCGGATTTATTCTTGATAGGTAAACCTCCAACAGCCGAAGTTCTCCTGCGGTGTAGTCCCTGAACTTCGCCCAAACAAGGGACTTGCTTTTCTCGACAAGGTTATTGTCTGATATTTTTGGCATCTGCTCACTTCCTTTAATGGTCTGAAAACAGTATACCACAAGTAGGGGGACGTGTCAACTATTTTCGTCCCCCATGACTTGTCTTTTTGTCCCCCATATCCTCGTCATTTTGTCCCCCATGACTTGTCAAAAAGTCCCCCATGCTTTGTCATTTCGTCCCCCATCTACATATTATATATTAAACAAGAAATAAACAAGAGGTTAAATATCATCGTTAAATAGTCGATGACGATAATTTTCAACAATTTCTTTATTTTTCCATTCCAGTTTGTTGATAATTCAAGCTGTCAATTGCTGAATAAGACTGTATCGGCGATGAAGCAACCTTCCATTATCCGTGTCAAACGTGGACAGATTGTGGATAGGTGTACAAAAAGTGGATGAGAAAACTTTTAATTCAATGCTATGGGGGACAGATTGACAAGCCGACAAATCGCAAGCAATAGATTAACGATAATACGTTATTTATTCCGCGCGAATGTTGTCGATTTACAGCCTATGGGGGACGGATTGACAAGGTAAAGGTATACCTAATCTGCATGAAACGTGTACAAAAAGTGGATGAACGAGGACAAAATGTTCCGCAAAAACTGCGATAATTCGACAATCAGCGCAAAATGTTTTCTTCGTTGATGGTATACGAATCGTTTCGCTTCATGGCCGCAGCTTCCCCACAGTCCTGTGCCTGATATAAAATCTGCATATTGGGTTGTGTTCCGTCTGGGTCTGGGTCAGTTTTGGTTGCCTGCGCCATTTCATAATGACCTGTGACGGTGCGGCAGACGGACACACGATCACGCAAAGTCGTGTGAAGGTTTGCTACCATTTCGCACAGAACGGCAAGGTAATCTGAGCCGTGATTGCCATAGATCAGATAGCACAGCAGGTCGATTTCTTGCGAATGGGCTTCTTTGATATGCTCTATCAGCGTATCTCTCTTTCTCTCGGTACTGGCATCGCCAGCCAGACTTTCCAATAATCCGGGATGCAAACAAGTGTCTATGTACGGCTTGACCGCAACACCGCAGCACACGAACCACTTTATGATAGTAGAAGCATCTGGAGTCATTGTCCCTTGCTCATAACGAAAAATGGATGTCCGGCCTACACCCATTTTGTCCGCAAGCTTCTGTTGGCTAAGTCCGGATTCTGCTCTTGCCATCTCTAACGCTTTTGCCACTCGTATCCTATAATCATCCATAAATACCCCTCTTTCGACAAAATGATACAAATGTAAAGGAATTTAACTGATATATTGTTCAAAATGTGAAACAATAATTGAAAAAAGTCGCTATTTCATTGAAACAGCGAGATGTGATATAACTGTATTGTCAAAAAATTCCAAAGAGGAGTGGAACAAAAATGAAAGAAACTGTAATCTGGAACCATGAACGTATGCCGATCATCGACGGAATGCCTGCCAGTGTTCCCGATGGGAAGCCGCACACACCTGAACCGTGGGAGGAAAGCTAATGAACCGAACCGTAGATGCTCTGATTGTCCCATACGCTCGCAGACGGACGCTGGAGCTTGTCCTGAGCCTTTCTGGGTACGAGGCTGATAAAGATGCTTACCTCGAAGCAAAAGGCGTTCTGGAACGCGCCATAGCCGCCTTAGACGATGGGCGCGACCCGGCAGACAACATCGAACGCATTGACGGACAGCTCGTAGAGCTGTGATTGGAGGAAAGATGGATAGGCGTTGCCCCTTTTGACTTGAACACTCGTGGCTTCCCTGATGTGAAGTAATGGATGTGAAGAAAACGTTCGATTTTTACAAAGTTGTTCAAAAGACATTGACTTAACAACTAGAAGATGTATAATCGTATCAAATGAACATCTGCATTTACCGATCGGGAGGATATGCCACAATGAGTGAACAGGAAAGAGCCAAGATTGACCGATTTATTGCATGGCTGCTGGAACACCCTGAGAAGATTCCGGCGGCAAAAGAAGCAATAACCAATGCATGACAAAACCCCTTGCGCATAAGGCTACCGAAAGCCCGGCGCAAGGGGTTTTATTTGTACCGGGTCAATCCTTACAGACTTTCATCAGTTTTAAGAACCGGCTAGAATCGGAATTTACAGTTTCGCTTCCGTGATGCCCATCTTCATACGTCACATAAAATGTGACGCTGGTTTTAGATTTTGCGGATGCTGCACCGTAAACAGCACCGGGCAATCCAGCAATTGAACTGCCAATGGCAGTACGGATGGCAGCACTCCCTGCCTTTTTGCTAGTGTTGGAAACAATAATTTTTGCTTTTACAGGGTTATGCGCAGCCCTGATTTCTTCTCTTTCCTGCGCCGCTTCCATTTCTGCTTGAACTTTTTGTGCTTCTTTTTTGGCTTTTCTTTCTGCTTTTGTGCCAAAGCAGGCCTGCCACTTGTAACAGCAAAGAACAATTCCAGCAATACCAACAATAGCACTGGGTGTCCCATGCAGGCTGCAAGAAAAAACAAGCAGTCCAATGCCGCCAAAGAAAACTGCCTTATCTAAGCCCGTTCCTTTCATTGGCATCCCCTTCACATCGTTTTAATAAGCTTCATCAAAGCTTCACGCTTTTCTTTCGGCATCTCTACTAGCTTCTGCTCAATCCATTTAATATCCGCGTCAACTTCAATTTGCGGCTGCTGGGGCGGGTTTTCTTTTTGGTTGCCAGTCAGTTCTTCAACTGTAACGCCTAGCGCGTTGGCTACTGGCGAAAGCATTTCATCTGGAAAATCCCTGTCGGTAGTAAGCATTTGAGAGATATAACCTCTGCTTTTTCCGATTTCTCTGCACACAAAGGATATATTGACACCCTTGTCGGCAGCGATTCTTTTGGCTCGCTCCACATTGCGCATAGAAAAAGACCTCTCTTTTTGTGCAAATAGCCAAATGTTCACAAAATTGAAAATTGACTATTGAAAAATAGCCACTTGGCTAGTATAATATGAAGCATAGGGCAAACAAAAACTAAGACCCCTGACAAATCTATCGGGAAGTCGCTAGAAAATGTTCACTTTGTACTTCGCAACTACATAGTAGCATATTTTCTAGTAAAATGCAAGCCCAGAAAGGAGAATGGCTAGTGAATCTTTCTAAAATCGACGAGTTTCGCAAGTTACATGGTCTGTCTCGTACTGACTTGGAAGTAGCCGCTGGTTTAAGCAACGGCGCACTGGGCAAGTGGGAACGCTCCGCAAATGGGCCGAGCATTCGACAGCTTGTGAAAGTTGCTGATTACTTCCGTGTGTCGGTAGACGCTTTACTTGTGAGGGACAAGCAGTAAGTCATAAGAAAGGATTAAAAATGAACGACATTATTTTATCCATGCAAAATGGCGAGCCTGTGGTTTCCAGCCGTCAGATTGCAGATAGCTTCGAGAAGCGTCATGACCATGTGATGCGTGACATCGAAGACATTATGAGGGGTCTCCCCAAAAATGGGGACACCCCCATGTTCTACAAGACCGAGTACGTCCATGAGCAGAACGGCCAGAGCTACCCCATGTATCTGATGAACCGTGACGGCTTCACCCTGCTGGCTATGGGTTTCACCGGAAAGGCTGCTCTCGAATGGAAACTGAAGTACATTGCAGCGTTCAACGAAATGGAAAAGAAGCTGGCTGAAAAACCGCAGCTTACCCGCTCGCAGCTCCTTGCAACTGCACTGATCGCAGCGCATGAGGAGCTGGAAGAGAAGGACAAGCAGATTGCAGAACTTACGCCGAAGGGCGTTTTTGCTGACGCGGTGAGCGCTAGCAAAAAGAGCATTTTGGTTGGCGAAATGGCAAAGTTGCTGTCTCAGAACGGCATTAACATCGGTCAGAACCGCTTGTTTGACTGGCTACGCCGGAATGGCTATCTCATCAAAGACCCGAAACGTAGCGATTACAACTTGCCGACGCAGCGGAGTATGGAGATGGGGCTGTTTGAAATCAAAGAAACCACGATTCAGCACAGCGACCACATTTCTATCAACCGCACTCCAAAGATTTCCGGTCGTGGCCAAGTCTACTTCGTAAACCTCTTCTTGAAAGCAAAGAAAACCCAGAAAGCGGAGGACTGAACATGGAACAGATCATCACCTTAAAGGTAGACCTTGAGCACCCTGATGAAGCCAAGTTTGCCATTGACGCTGCGGTTGAGGCCTACGAGGAAAGCAAAAAGTGCTGGGATGCCTTTGAAATCAACAAAGCCAAAAGCAAAGCACGAGCCATTATGTACAACCTGTGCAGTGAAGGTTACAGTATGATATGGACGGTCACGGATGGCGCTGTCGGACTGACGATCTGGAAAAGCTTTAAGGAGCCTTGTGTCGGCCAGTGCTATATGCCCAAAGAAAGCCTGTACGACATCTGGGTTGAAAAGCTGGTTGCGCTGTGCGTTGCAACAGGTCAGAAAGTCCCGAAGTTCATCACAGATAAGGCTGGTGAGTGTTGGTGATGGAATTTCGTAAAGCTCAAAGCAGCAAGCGCAGACTGAAGCTTGCAATGGCTGCTGGCGTGTCCAAAAACGATGCCAACAAGGTGCTGTGGATGGAGAAATCCATCAACCAGTGCTTTGAACGGCACAATCGGGAAGCCAGACTGAAAGAGGAGATGCAGCGTGGAAGAAAAGTACTGTGAGCGCTGCGGCTTGTATCTTGGCGTGGTCAGACCGACAAGAAAGTATTGTTCAGAATGCAAGCGCAAAGTCGATAAAGAGCGTGACAGAAAGCGCAAGAAGGCCGGGGTTACATTCAAGCCCCGTAAGGCGTTCTGCGCATACTGCGGAAAGCCGATGCTGAAAAAAGTAGCATCGCAGAAGTACCACAATGGATGCGCCAAGAAAGCCTATAACGCAAAGGCGAACCTAAACGCGAAGGCAACGTACAAAATCAAACAGCAAGAAAAGAAGAAGCCGGAAAAGACCTTTCCATCCATCGGAGAAGTACAAGCCCTTGCGGACAAGCTGGGCAAGCATTACGGCGAGGTGTCACAAATGCTCGCAACAGGGGAGCTTACCTATGAACGGTAGATACTACGGAAAGCGGGAAATCCGCTGGCACAGCCGGGAGAAAGACCGACTGGAACACATACATAATAGAAAGGAAAAAGATGAAAGCACTGGTAGAAATCGTCCTGATTTGGGGAATCGTCTTAGCACTGGTTCTAGCAGAGTTCCTGCTGAACTTCTGGTTGATTCACCGAATTGACCTTTTGGTTGGCGTAGATGCAACGCGGGCAATCATCGCGGTTGGCGCTCTGATGGCAACCATCTGGATTTTCGGGCATTCAGTGAAAAGCTAAGGAGAGAATAGATGGCACTGAAAGCAGCGCTTAAAAAGCGAAACATGAGCGCTCTTGAGCTTATTCACAGGAGCGGGTTGTCCGAGCAAACAGTTTACAATATCACCAGTCCGAACAAAGAACCGTACAAGACTGGTGTTAAAACTGAAACACTTGCAAAGATAGCGCAGGTTCTGAACGCAACAATCGTGATAAACGAAAGCAAACCGTTTATGTTTGACATCATTTTGAACTAAGGAGAACCAATGAAAACTTTGAAAGGTATGGTGCTTTCCATGCTCGGTCTGGTCGCGGCTATCGCAGCAGTCGGTTGTGGCGATGCAATTCAAGGATGCCAGACCACAGCGCAGATGCTTGGCTGGGTGTTCGTATCCTGTGGGCTTCTCGCAACGGCTATCTTGCTGTATGCGTTGGCAGTTAGCGGGGAGATGGACGAACGCAGCGAGCAAGAATGCCGAAAAATCAAGCGTGTTGCCCACCACACCAGCGAGTGGAGGGATACACAATGAAATGCCCGATGTGCGGTAGCGACAACATTACAACGGTTGACAGTCGGTCTGACCACGATAGCATCGTTCGCAGGAAAAAGTGCCTTGTCTGTAACCACCGGTGGTCTACCATCGAAATTGACAAAGACCAGTGGTACAGTGCGTTGCAAATCAAAGAAGAACGTAAGAGAGGGAGACCAAAAGATGATTAACCTTGACAGATTCGGAGGAATAAACGAGCCGGAGGACGGCGTGTATTTCCTGACCCGTGAGCAGGAAGCAGAAGCAAAAGAAGCTGACCGGCTGGCTGAGATTAAGGACTTGCAGTCTGAAATTGACGACAGGGAAGCGGAGCTGAAAGACCTCCGTGCGCAGTTGGCACAACTGATGGCTGGCTGATTTTGTACAGCCATATTAAGCCAAAGTAAGAACAATAAAGCCTAATGAAGCCGAAGAAAGGAAAGAAAATGGGCAAATACAAGAAAGAAATCAAGCACTGCGAAAAGTGCAATAAGCCGTTTTCAGTGTTTCCGAACAGCACCGAAACTCTTTGCGCAAACTGCAAAAGGAACAACTTAGAAGAAACGCTCCGCAGGAACGGTCACGCACCGCAGCATACGCTTGTTAGGAGTCCTTATGACGAAATCAAAGAAGCGTTTGCTGTCGAAGATGCCGCAAGAAGAGCTTCCTGGGACTGGGACACGAGCATAGAGAAAACGTGCCGTGACTGCGGCAAAATGTTCGAGATTACTCGTGCAGAACGCATTTTCTTCGAATCGCATAACATGGCATTGCCTAAGCGTTGCCCGGCTTGCCGTAAAGCGAGAAAAGAAGCGAGGAAGGAGAACAACTGATGGACAACAGCAAAATCCATGAAGCTCTGATGGCTGTTCAGTCAGAGTTGAAAGCCCCCAAGGGGCAGATGAACAAATTCGGTGGATACAAGTACCGCTCGTGCGAGGACATTCTCGAAGCGGTCAAGCCCATCTTGAAAGCGCATAGCCTTGTGCTGCGGCTTTCCGACAAGCCTGTTATCGTTGATAGCTGGCATTATATCGAAGCCACTGCAACGGTTGAATCACAGGATGGTGCCACCTACACGGTGACTGCATACGCTCGTGAGCCTGAGTTTAAGAAGGGCATGGACGATTCGCAGATTACCGGCACTGCAAGTAGTTACGCCAGAAAGTACGCCTTGAACGGTCTGTTCTGCATTGACGATACGAAGGACGCTGACACGGACGAGTACCAGAAGCAGACCGCAAGCAGGGCAAACAAGCCTGCGCAGAAGCAAACGGAAGCGGAAACCATCCCCCCATGCGCTTGCTGCGGAAAGCAGTTGCAGCCTATTCAGTATAACAACCGCACCGTCACTCCGCTGGAAACTGCAAGAAGCACGAAGAAACGCTTTGGACGCGTCCTGTGTTGGGAATGCGCTCAGAAACAGCCGAAGGAGGGCTAAACAATGCTCAACTCTATCGCAATTCAGGGGCGTCTGGTTCACACGCCCGAAGCTAAGGTCACGAAGTCTGGAAAGGATGTTTGCACGTTCAGCATTGCCTGCGACCGTCAGAGTGGCGGCCAGAAAGAAACCGACTTCTTCAACTGCACCGCATTTGGCAATACGGCACTGTTCGTTTCCAAGTGGTTCCAGAAGGGCAGCTTGATTCTGGTGACTGGTAGCATCCAGACCCGGAAATATATCGACAAGCAGGGAAACAATCGCACCGCAACGGAAATCATGGCGAACAAGGTTGACTTCTGCGGTGGCAAGTCTGACAGCAAACCCGCCGATCGGGCGCAGGATGCACCGCAGAACTACTCTCAGGGCAACACGGATGACTTCTCTGTGATTGACGACAGTTCTGATCTCCCTTTTAACTAACGGTTACGCTACCGGGACAAAAGGCGAACCGCCTACCTTATATAAGAGCTGCGCTATCTGGCTGGACGGGCGTTTGGAAAAATGAAGCACTTGGGCGACATCACAAAGATTCACGGAGACCAGATAGAGCCTGTGGATTGCATCACGTTCGGAAGCCCGTGTCAGGATTTGTCCATTGCTGGATGCAGGGCTGGACTTGCTGGAGAACGCTCCGGGTTGTTCATGGAAGCGGTTCGAATCATAAAAGAAATGAGGAAAGCGACAAATGGACTGTATCCAACTTTCGCTATTTGGGAAAACGTGCCAGGAGCGTTCAGCTCCAACGGAGGAGAAGATTTCAGGGCCGTGCTGGAAGAACTTGCCCGCGTGGAACAACCAGACGCTTCAATTCCTAGACCTCCGAGGGGTGGCAGATGGAGCAAAGCCGGAGCAATCGCCGGAAACGGATGGTCTCTGGCTTGGCGACAGCTCGATGCTCAATATTGGGGAGTTCCCCAACGCCGAAAGAGAATCGCTCTTGTCGTGGATTTTGGAGGACAACGTGCCGCAGAAATACTATTTGAGCGCACGAGCCTGTCAGGGAATCCTTGTGAGAGCATCCCGGCGTGGAAAACCTTTGCCCGAACTCCTGAAGCAAGCGTTGCTGGATATGATCGAATGGTGGAATCCGGGAACTCTATCACAGGTGATGCAGAAAGTGAAGGAACAGGAAGGTCTGGAGGAAAAGGAACTGGACGAGTATTGGAATCAGACCATCGAGAGACTTCGACTCGATGCACAGAACCCGCAGCCTACACTCTAAAAATCCGTTCTGGATGTGAGGGTGGCGGTAAAGGCGCTCTAGTTCAAACTGAATTGAGCGCAACGATTTCTACGTTGCAAGACCAGACGTTGTTTCAGCCTGTTGTTTATGATGCTCGTGGAAACGGCGATGGAAAAATCGTACCGACCATTACAGGCGACCACGAAAACAGAATCACAGATTACACGGCCATTGCAATCGAACGCAAGACCTTCAACGAACAGTCGTTCAGCCACTACAAGGAAAGCGACAAATGCTCAACCTTGAAAGCGAAAGCAGGGAACATCGGCAATGGCAGCGAGTGCCTGATTGCAGAGAAAGCCATCCGCTGGATTGTTCGCCGCTTGACCCCTGTTGAATGTGAACGACTACAAGGCTACCCGGACGGATACACCGACATTGGTGACTGGACGGATAGCAAAGGAAAGAAGCACAAATACGCTGACAGCCCACGGTACAAGGCTCTAGGCAACTCAATCGCTTTGCCGCAGTGGTTTTGGTTGGTGCAGAAGATGCGCCCTTACCTAAAAGAAAAGCCTACACTGGGTAGCCTATTCGATGGTCTGGGTGGTTTCCCTCTGGTCTGGCAAAGAGCATACGGAGATGGAACCGCACGGTGGGCAAGCGAAGTCGATAACTTTTGCATTGCGATTACGAGAAAGAGGTTTCCTGATGTGGAAGAAAGTTGATGGCTTTCCAAATTATGAAGTAAGCGATATCGGAGAAATCAAAAACACTAAGACAGGGAAAGTTTTGGCTCCTAAAAAATCTAAAGATGGATATTTAAGAGTGACATTGTCCGATAACGGATTTCAGAAAACAACTGGGATTCATAGGCTTGTTGCGATTGCGTTTATCCAAAATCCAGAAAACAAGGCTACCGTAAATCATAAAAATGAAATAAAAAATGATAATAGAGCCGAAAACTTAGAGTGGGCAACAAATGCAGAACAGAATGCTTACGGGACAAGAACGATAAGAGCAATGGCTCACACAGACTGGAAGAAACGAACGTCAAAAATGAACTACAAAGAAATCTCTAAAAAACATGACTATTCAAGTTCAAGAATGTGTGGCAGAAAAGCAGTTGATGTTTATAAGAATGGCATATTTATAAAAAGATGCAAATCGCAGAAAGATGCGTCGAAAGAAACTGGCGTAAGCGTATCGCAAATTAGTTGTTGTGCAAAAGGGCAGAAGAAAAGCTGTAAGGGATACGAATTTCAGAGGATTGAAGAGTTCCCGATGGCTGTAACAAAAAGGAGATTTGGCGAAGAATGATTACCTGTTGTCTCAATTGCACATCACGCCACCAAGCCTGCCACGACACTTGCGAGAAGTACAAGGCAGAGAAGAAAGACTTCGAGGAGCGCAAAGCGTTCGTGTATGAGCTGAACCACAGCCAGAGCGTGTACCACCGTGATTATGAGGACAAACACCGGGAAAAAGGCAAGAAACGGTTTCTCGGAAGTGAATTTAGAGGTGAACGAGGATGAGAAACCCGTCGAAGAAAACGATGAAACACATCGCATCCGTCTTAGATAGCCATTGCAGGTTCGATTCGGATAAACGGATTTTAGTTCCGTTTGAAAGTAGCCCGCTTTCTTGCATTTGGTATGGGTTCAAGCCACATAGTGGCAAGAAAGTGGTTGGCTATATCCTGAAAGACGGTTACAAGTATCCGTGCGAAAAATCTATTATCCGAAACGGATTGATGGTGGAAATCAAATACCCGGAACAGATTTTCGCGCCCAGAGCATCATCCCTTGAGCTGGCAAAACAGATGACAGAAAGAATGATTAAGAGAGGAATGCTTTATGTTTATCCATACACATGGAAAAGAAAACGATGGACGGGTTGATTTATGAACACCGGCAAGCAGTTTGAAGCAGACTTCAAAGCATCCGTCCCGTCCGATGCGTGGTGCTACAGATTGAAAGACAGCGCTGCCACCTACTACGGCGGCAACGAGAACCTGTCGTTTTCCATCGACAACATCTGCGACTTCCTTGTGTACCGATACCCGATGAACCACCTGTTTGAACTGAAAACCATCGAAACGCCCTCTATCCCTCTGGAAAAGGTGTTTGGCAAGTACGACAAGGCAAAGTGCAAATACCGCAAGGAAAAGCACATCACTGATATGGTGGAAGCGATGGGGTACAGCGGTCAGACCGCCCATGTGATAATCAATTACAGGGCGGTCAACCGCACCTTTGCAATCCCTGCCAGCAAGGTTCTGGCGTTCCGTTACAACGAGAGCCGGAAGAGCATCCCTTGGCAGTGGGCAGAGCAAGAAGGGATAGAGGTCAAAGCAAAAAGGCTGCGTGTCCATTGGCGGTATGACGTGGATGAGCTGTTAAAGAGATTGGAGAAAGAACATGGCATTGATATGTAATAGGTGTGGTGAAACATTTACACTTGAGGAATATAACAAAATGAAGAACAAACTTGAAGTTCGGCCAATAATCGGTGGAGAAGAAGGATGGAGCGTTCTTCTATGCCCCTCTTGTATGAAAAAGCTAAACGAATGGCTGAAAGGAGAACAAAAGTGAGCAAGAAGGTTTCAGACATCCTGCCCAAGACGGAAATCTTGGCACAGTTGGCAGAAGAAGCATCCGAACTGGCACAGGCTGCGTTGAAGCTGCGCCGGGCGCTGGATGGAACGAACCCGACACCGAAGAGCGTTGAGGAGTGCAAAAATGCGTTTGAAGAGGAATATGCGGATGTGATTGTTTGCATCTCTGCACTGGACTGCTCGCCTGAATGGTATGAAGATGTTACAGCGATGATTCATGCAAAAAGCACCCGCTGGCTATCTCGCCTTGAAGCAAAGGAGAATAAAAATGGCTGAATATCATGTTGGATGCGGACTATTCGGAACCATCTATGCCGGAACTATGATGAAGCAGCGGAAAGATGGATTGCAGTTATGGAGAAGCAAGTCTGATGTGACCGATGAAGCAGTTTCCGCTGTTCTGTCTCATTTTATTACTGAAATGGAGCATTCAGACAAAACGAAGCTCGAAAAGATGTGGGGCGTTATTGGAAACAAGAAGCTAAAAGTCACATTCGAGCTTTCCGTCAATAAGGAGCAGTCAGATGAATAAGTGTAGAAACCGCCCCTCGAATGGCAAACAGGCAATGTCAACCAACCTCCGCAAAATCGCACGGAAGAATCAGTTGTACGGCTTCCGCATGGCTTTGGATGGAATTTCCGCCACATGGGGCGCACTGATCCAGAATCTTCGGTGCGATGCAGACCTGACCGATGAACAGGTGCAGAAAATCATCCGTATTGGTGACAGGTACTGGGAGATGGTCGGCAAATTCAAAGAAGAGGACATGACCCCTGACGAGTTTGCAGATTACATCACAGCAAAGTCGGAGCAGGTCGAAAAAGAGCTGAGAGAAAGGTGGAGCTGATGGATAAGGAACAACTTGCCATCGCACGGTTGCAGGACGCTGCAAGGCTATCCGAGCATCGTTACAAGAAACCGCTCATGGTCACATACTCTGGCGGCAAGGATTCACAGGTGCTTGTGGCTCTGGCTGAACGTGCAGGAATCAACTTTGAGGTGGTCAACAGCCACACAACAGCAGATGCGCCGGAGACGGTCTATTTCATCCGTGAGCAGTTCAAGGCGATGGAAGAACGTGGAATAAAATGCTCCATCGTCATGCCGCGATACAAGGACAAGCCTGTGTCCATGTGGACACTGATTCCGCAAAAGCTGATGCCGCCGACAAGACTTGTACGCTATTGCTGTGCCGTTCTCAAAGAAAATACTGGCCGCGATAGATTTATCGCTACCGGCGTTCGCTGGGCTGAATCAACAAACAGAAAGAAAAACCGTGGAACGATGGAGTTTAGCCATCGTGACAAGGAGAAGCGCATCATCCTCATGGGTGACAATGACGAGAAACGGCAACTGTTCGAGACCTGCAACCTTAAGGGCAAGATGACCGTCAATCCTATCGTGGACTGGTCTGACGATGACGTGTGGGACTACACGCACAGCGAACACCTGCCTGTCAATCCACTGTATTGCGAATGGCAGAAGCGTGTTGGCTGCATCGGCTGTCCTATGGCCGGTAGGGGGGGCAGACAGCGTGAGTTTATGCGCTGGCCTGCTTACGAAAAAATGTACATCTCGGCGTTTGGGCGAATGCTTGATGTCAGAAAAGAAAAAGGTTTACCGTGCGATTGGCAGACCGGCATGGACGTTTTTCGCTGGTGGATGGAAGATGACAACATCAGCGGTCAGTTGAGCATGGACGATTTTATGGAGGATAACAATGTTTGAATTTGCAACTCGCTGGCTGGTCTGCCTAGTCCTGCTGGCGGTGGTAGTTCAGTCCGAACGGACGATCAAAGGCATGGTAGACAACCTGTTTGAAAAACGTCAGGCAATGCTCGTCTGGCTGTTCATCAACGTGTGTCTGGTCGTGTGTACGGCTGTTGTGATGGGGTGGAAATGATGATTCAGGATATCAACATGGTAGGGCGTGAAAGGCTGGCTTTTCTGTATGGTCTTTATAGTGGCTGTGCGAAATCCGAAACTGAGCTTAATATCAAAGGCATTTATCAGAAAATGGCTTCCGAGTTAGCTTGGTGTTTGGGATTCAACGAGAACGACAGCAAATGTTATGAGATGAACGGAGAATAACCAATGGATAACGAGCTTTACTGCCCGATGAAGATGACAAGCAATCCGCTTGGTCGGTGCGTATGCGAGAAGGAAAAGTGTGCATGGTGGAGACAGTTGGACAACTGCTGTTCCGTCTGGCAGATTGCATGGAAGCTGGACAGCATCGAAACGAAGATGAAGAGGTGAGAGTTTGAACGAGTGGATTAGCGTAAACGATTCGCAACCGAAAAAAGATGGAATCTACTTTGTTGTATATAAGTTTTTGGATTTGAACGATTGCGTTTCAACAAGAGAATTTAGAGACGGTAAGTGGATAGAAGAGGTTGGACGTGAAGAGGTCAGGTTCTGGATGCAGATTCCAAAACTGCCAAAGGAGGTCTGATGCATGGCAACACCCCCGAAGCGTGGTCGTGGCAGACCGCCGCTGACCGAAGCTGAAAAGAAAAAGCGCGAGAAGCGGGCGCAAAAGGCGAAAGAAGAAGCCGCTGCGAAGCGTGAAAAAGAGCGAGAGAAGAAGAAACAACAGATGCTTAACAAGAGAAAGTCTATCCGCTCACAGGTGAGTAAAAAGGTGAAAGAACAACAGGAGTTAGCAATCACAAGGTCTAAGATGCTGAATACAGGCGATTTGCAATCGAGAATCGGTGATGAAGAGGACAAGAAGGTCATCGGCATGATTGCAGCCAAGTACTTTGGCGACCTTCCGAGCGTGGACATGAACAACCCGATTGAAGTTCAGCAGCGTCTTGACTTCTTCTTTGACGCTTGCATCGAAGCAAGAATCTCCCCTGTGGTGGAATGGATTGCACTGGTGCTGGGTATCGAATGGGTGAGCCTGAAGCAGATTATGGCAGGCAAACGCCGTGACGACAGCTTGCAGCAGAAGTACATCCTCAAGCTGATTCTGCAAATGCAGTCCATGTGGGCGTACAACGGTATGTATGGTCAGGAGAACCCGGCAGAGTGGATTTTCCGAGCCAAGAACTACTTTGGTATGCGTGACAATGTGGAAGTTACCGTTGCACCGCCTGAACAACCGTTGGGAGATGCCCAGAGCGCAGAACAGCTCGCCCAGAAGTACCAGACGGCTTTGCCGAAGGGGATTGACGTGGAGTACAGAGAGGTGACGGAGGAGTGAAAGAACTCATTGCTTTCTTTTTATTATCTTGGGCGGTCGCCTTTTTGATTATCAACAATTTTAACGATAAGGAGTAAAACATGAAAAAAGTAGCAACTATTATTTCTTCTGTGGTAGCAGCATTTTTTGCTGCAGTGGTTCTTTTGCTGTGTTTGGAGAGAGTGCCTGTTGGTTATGTTGGAGTTGTTTATTCGGCACGAGGCGTTGAACAGAACACCTTGTCGCAGGGCTGGCACTTTCTTTCTCCCATGAAGCACGTTAGCAAGTTCCCTATCAGCCAGCAGCAACTTATTTTTTCGGACGACCCGGCAGATTACAACGCAAAAGAACACGCAGACTGGCATATTGATGCTCCTGCAAGCGGTGGAATGGTTGGAGTAAACCTTACAGTAAATTATAACTTCATTCCAGACCGTGTTGTTGAACTCTACAGCCGTTTTAACGGAATGGATGGCGAAACGCTTGTGGAAAGCCGCATCCAGAACAGCATTATCGCCTACGTTAAGGAGGTAACGCCCCAGTTTTCTGTAATGGATATTTATTCTGAAAAGAAAACGGAAGTAAACAACGCAATCACAAATTATTTGAATGAAAAGCTTACTAATGAATACGGAATCAACGTTTCAAGTGCCCTCGTGATTGACGTAGAGCTGGATGAAACCCTGACCGAAAAGATTAGAGCGAAAGAACAGGCAAAGCAGGATGCTGAAATCGCTGAGCTGAACAAGCAGACTGCTCTTGCACAGGCTGAGACGGACAAGGTGAAGGCTCAGACGGAAGCTGATGTGAAAGTGATCGAAGCACAGGCAGAAGCAGAATCGAATCGTATCGTGTCGGAATCCATCACTCCAGAACTGATTCAGATGAAAGAAGCTGAAGCCAGACTGAAGCATGGATGGGTTACTGTCAATGGAGCAGATACAGTCGTAACAAAAGCTGATTGACTGGGAACATAATCCTTGCAAAATCAAAGACTGGAAAGCTTACAAAGAAATCCTGTTCAAGGATGTTGGGGAGGATGACTAATGCAAACTGACAGAGGAATCTACCACAAGCGAGTATGCGACCGCTGCGGAGCAGTTCTTGGCGGCAGGATGATGAACCCTGACGAATACTTCAAGAACTGGGCGTGGCGCAGGGACACAGGCGACCTTTGCCCGGAGTGCTATGCAGAGTATAAGCGAGTGATCGGGCGGTTCAACAGGAGAAAGAGAAGGTAGAGATAATGGACATTTACTGCACCACCGAACATTGCTCTTGCATGGGCATCAAGCAGTTCTCCGCTGGCAAAGCTATCCGATGCACAGCAGAATCCTGTGAAAACAAATCTGAGCCGTCCTGTGGCTCTTGCAAATGGTACGCAGAGCCAGAGGGCGTATGTGTAAACGACCGGTCAGAACACGTTGCAGACTTCGTGTGGGACGAACGTGGATGCAAGGAATGGGAGAAGAAAGATGAGCGGAAGCAATGTAATCAGGCTGGGCAATGGCATTCTACTGGACAGCAAAGGGAAACTTTTATGCCAAACTGTGGACAAGTCCTGCTCAAACTGTAAATGGCACGACAGATTCTCGTGGGTCTGTTACAACGGTCTGTCTGAGTGCCGGGCTGATTTTACAGACCCGGACGATGTGTGCAAGGAATGGGAGATGAGAAAATGAGCTACGATATTTATTCGTGCGACCCAGTAACGCATGAACCGCTCAAAGCGGATAGTGCGCATTTTATCGCAGGTGGTATGCGCGCTATGGGCGGCACAAAAGAACTGTGGCTCAACGTCACCTATAATTACGGTCAATTCTATTATCGGCCGGAAGTGTTTGGTGAGGGCGGCATCCGCTCTATCTATGGCAAAACAGGCGCAGAAAGCATCCCGATGCTTGAAAAAGCTATTTCTGCGCTAGGTGACGATGTGGACGATAGCGATTACTGGCACGCCACAGAGGGCAACGCAAAACGTGCCCTGTACGGTTTGTTAGCGTTTGCAAAAATGCGTCCTGACGGTGTGTGGGATGGGGATTGAAAGGAGAAAGAGCAATGGCTAACACCCTTTGGCATCCTGCAAGCGAACCACCACGAGAGCGGACGCAGCCTTTGTTGCTTGCAACTAAGACAACGTGGCGTGATAAAGATGGAAAAATGTTGCAAGGAATCTCACCGACAGCGTACTTTCTTGGCTGTTACGCAGACGGTCAGTTCTGGGATGAGATAGGCGAGAGATTGCCGAAAGATGTGACGGTGACGCATTGGATGGCGTTTCCGATGGTATGAGGTGATAGCATGGGAAGCAAGATTGTTTGGCATTCTCTTAAAAAAGAAGGATACCCGCCACTGTTTGACAATGGGAATGGTTACTTCTCATCCAAAAGGCTTTTGTTGTCTGGGCAGTATTTCGATTTTTTCAAAGGGGCAATAAACAGAGGTGTATCGTGCGGAGGGCTTGTAAAAGACCTTCGACATGGAATGCCAGAATTTGATTGGATGGACGATAATGGATACTGTTTACATCATTCGAAAATTGAATATTGGGCGTACATGCCAGAACCGCCTGTAGAGGAATAAATATGACAAGAAGAACATTTATTAAAAAGCTTATAGGACTTGGCTACTCCAATAAAAGAGCAAGGAGTATTTGTTATTGGCATATCAAGAATAGAAGAGCCATCGAATCTAACAAAACGCAATACATGCTTAAAAAATGGAAATCTCAAGGATATGACGAACCTATTGATTTGAAATCTTATAAAGAGTTTTATGAATCGATAAAAAAGTATGGAACCGTAGTAAAATAATGTAGGCGATGAACATGAATAATTATGTATGGCACTCTACAAAAGACTGTATGCCCCCTTCATACGCTTCCAAACTAATTCTTATGGTGAGCAATATTTGCCCAAGAAAAAATGAATATGGGCGATACATGATATTTGGATATTACACTCCAGCGTATGGAATAAATACATGGGCAGATGAATGGCACGATAAATTAAACCCAAACAATTACATTGTGACACATTGGATGTTTGCACCTGATATGCCGGAGGAACAAATATGACGAACAAGAAGTTTGGCATCATCGTTATTGACTTGAGCCTTTTTGATTTCGGGCCGAAGCCGCCTTGTGGGTATATCAAGGCGAAGCATATTCGCCCAGATTACGGCAAAGGCACAAGGCCTGTCAAGGCACATAAACGAATCACGAGAACAAGAGAGGGATTTAGAAAATGACAGAACTTAAGAGATGCCCGTTCTGCGGTGCAAAGCCGCCCAAAATAGAATTGATTCGTCCGTTTGGATACGGTATGACTTATTTTGTGATGTGCAATAATTGTGGAGTTGCGACATCTGATGCGATTAGTGAAGAAAAAGCCATCGAAGCGTGGAACAAACGCTACAAAGAGGATTGAACATGGACAAAAAACGAGACAGCTTTACGTTCCAACGATATTACTTTGAAGCAATCTCCACACTCAAAAGTAAAGAGAAACTGGAACTGTACGATGCAATCTGTGGATACGTTTTTGAAGAAAAAGACGCAGCTTTGAACTCAAAAAAAGCAGAATCTTGTTTCATTTTGATTAAGCATCTGCTCGATGAACAGTGGAAAAGAAGCGATATTGCGTCAAAAGGATGGTCTACACGAAAGTCAGCTCATCCTCATGTCATAAATGAGATGAAGGTCAACTCATCTATGAGTTCAAAGTCAGATGACAATGAACTCATTGTATCAACTGACAGTCAGACGAACGTCAAGACCCTGCCGGAGAGTGCAGTCAAGAAGAAACCTGACATCTTCTCCGACTTTGCTCATGGCGATAAAGCCCTGTTGGAATCCCTGCGAGAGTTCGCACAAATGCGTACAAGAATCAAAAAGCCTATGACAGACCGGGCAAAACAGATGCTCTGCAACAAGCTGGAAAAGTTTGATCGGAACGACTGGAAAGCCATTCTCGACCAGAGCATCTATGCCGGATGGCAGGACATTTACGCATTGAAACAGGATGAACAGTACGAGCAAAGTACGGAGATGGAGTTTCCTAGACTATGACAATGGACGTTCAAACGGTATTTATTGGTGCGCTGATGCTCTGCAAGCCGGGCGTTGTGGATGAAATCATACCAGATCTTGAACTTGACTTGTTCAGACCTGAGCTGAGAGACGCTTTTGCGGCTGTTCAGGGCTATTGGACGGCTAGGGGTAAGATAGATATAGTCGAGATAAACACGCAGCATCCAGACGTAGCGCAGACGCTCTTGGCATGTGTACAGACCTGCGAATCGGAGTGTGTACGCATTGACAGGGAGCAGATGCAGCGTTGGGCACAGCTTATCAGAGAACAAGCTGCACTCACTCGTGTGCAAGGTCTGGCATTTCAGATGACCAGTGAGCTTACCGACTATTCTGATCTATCAGACATTTACCAGCAGATGGGCGAAGCGATGAGCCTGAAAGCTGAGGAAGAAGATGCGTGGACATACGAGGATGTGTTGAACGACTATGTGCTTCACATGGACGAGAAGCCTGTGTATATCAAGACAGGCCTAGAGCGTCTGGATGAAGCGTTGCACATCTCACCGGGTGATTTTATTATCATCGGCGGCAGACCGTCTGCGGGCAAGACAGCCCTGTCCTTGCAAATAGCAGCAAGCATGGCAAAGCAGGACTACACCGTGTACTATTTCAGCTTAGAAACCAGCAAACGCAAGCTGGGCGCACGTCTGATGGCTAATCAAATATACTGCCCTCTGGACACGGTGAAAAATAAGGCGGTTAGCTTGAGTGAGATTGATGGACAGGCAAAGAACATGAAGATGCCCTTATATATCCGCTCCGCTGCCGGGAAGAACGTAGCGTGGATGAAGGCTCAGGCTCTCCGTAAAAAGGCTCAGGTCATCTTCGTAGACTATCTTCAACTCATCCACGAAACGGGCGCAAAGGACAGATATGCCGCAATTACAGCCATATCCATTGCCTTGCACGAACTGGCACAGACCACAGGCATTGTCGTGGTGGCACTGGCACAGCTTAATCGAAACCCATCCAAGCCCGGAGCAACGCCTACTAACTCCGACTTACGAGAGAGCGGACAGATTGAACAGGACGCTGATGCAATCATCCTTCTGTCCGGCGATAATCCCGACAAGTACCTGTTCCGGCTGAGCAAGAACAAGGAAGGCGAGATAGGCGACCTTCCCATTACGTTTAACAAGCAGATTCAACGGTTCCAAGAGTATACTTGGATGGATTGAAAGGAGAACGAAAAGATGACGCAGAATCGATACAAAAAGCTGTTAATGTCCATTGGCCTGCAACGCAATGAAGCTGATTTTGCCGTAAGACTTTTTATCGGGGCTCATCGGGGCGATGAAAGACGCCATACAAACATCTTCCAGACGTACGATGGGCTTTGGGAGACATTTCAGTGGGTTATGAGAACACCTGTTGACCAGCTTCCAAAAATCACTCTGGTTGAAGAATGAACGCAATACAACGAACCGCCAAGAGCTGTTCTGTCAACTTATGACAGGATGGCTTTTTCTTGTTTCGCTTAAACACCGAGAGAAAGCCTGTTTTAAGGCGTTTTAGGTGCTGGACGATAACTTTATCGACTTCATCACAAAAACGCGCCACAGACGCTCGTAGGCGGCTCTACGTTGATGCTGATGGCATATTTCAGACTAGACCATGCAATCAGACCGATGTAGAAGCGGGGAAAATGGCTTTTCAGTGTCAGACGTGAAAGTTATCGGGTCAAGCGGAAAAATGCGGCAGACAGGATCTTGCACGCCTTTCCCGCAATGATAACAGCCAGATGGGCGGATGCCAGCGACCATCCAGCCAATCGCAGTGCTGATTGAGACAAAAAACGCTTCGACGATCACTCTCGGAAATGTCTTTCAAATTTTTGTCCCCTTTCCCCCTTGTTTCCTCTTCCCCCCTTTTGTCCCCCTCTTTCCCCTACAACCCCTATTACCCCCTATAATCCCCCTAACATCTTCCGTGCTCTCCCTTTCCCTCCCCGTGTGTTTAGCGCGTCTGCGGGCGTTATATGCGCGAGCGCGCGCGTTGGCGGAGCCGGGTGTGCCAAGATAGTTCAAAAGTGAATAAATAACAGTTATGCGAAATTGCAAACTGGTTCTTTCTCCCTACAACCCTCTATCTCCAAAGCTATACCGTTAGCCAGCAGAGCAGACCGTAGGCGAGAGGTGGCGTGAGGTTCGGGCTGGTGGATGGTCTGCGACTATTTCAGACATGGAAAATTGACTTCATTTTGTGGTGGGTTGAATATGTACAAATGTTGCATAGCTGTATGAGTGGGTGATTACAGATTGAAAGCAACTGGCCAGCAGGAGCAGTTTGCTTTATTACTTAAAGATATTGAGGTGTTTAACTTGCAACTATTCCTAGCAGAATACTATGAATTGATTAGGATAATAGTATATTACTGGGAATTAAATCGAGCAGGAACGAACCGAATCGGATGATACGACTATTTCAGCAGAATAATAGTTAAAAAGATTGAGTAATTGGCTGCGACTATTATAATAAGTACGATGGTTAAAGATTTTGAGGTAATGCTAATGGGATTAAAATTGACAGGTGTCAAGACACATATTGATTTTGGGAGATGTCTGACTACTTAGCGACTATCGCACCTCTCTTTCTCTAAAAGGCAAACGACTATTTCACACAAAAAACACACGACTACTTGACGATTCTTCGCAAGAAAACGCTATGACTATTACTCTGCGACTATCAACGGACTACTCGTTACTATACGATATATAGGACTTTCAAAAGCTAGTCGTCTGACGACTTTACGACTATTCCACGACTATCTGTAGGGAGAAACTACGACTATTGGCTACGACTATTCCAGCCGGAATGCTGCGACTATTGCTGACCTCTATTAGCTATCGGGCGAAAGCCCGAAAAGAGCTGCGGCGGTAGCCGCCAATGGTTCCGCGCTGCCGTGCCAGGCTAATGCCAGGCTAACCCCATGCCAGGTGTGGGAAGCATCGAGACCCCGCCGGGCTGGCATGGTCTGCGATATGCTGCACTGTCTGGCATGGATCCATAACAGGGGCGCAGCGGTGCGCCCTTATATACCTTATTATAATAGGTCATCTGCGCTGAGCTGTCCAGCGTCCGGCGTGGCGGTGGTGTCTATTATCGGCGCAGGCCGTCCGGGTGCTGTGATACGCTCCAACGTGGCACAGGCGGTATTATAGCCGCTTGTGTTGGTCTGGTATCGTGGGCGGTTGAACTGGTGCAATCGCATGGAAACCCCCTGTAAAGCCCTGTGCGCTGTTTTACGGCGTGGGCGGTATAACTGCACTGACGGCACAAAACGCGCTGTAAACGCTTGCGTGTGGCTGTATTGTAGCAGGGCAAAATAAAAGCCCGGCCATTTCTGACCGGGTGAAATGCTTCTTATTTAGACGCCTTAAACAGCGCAGAGAAAAACCAGAAAAAGAACAGAACACAGGATAATATCACTTGCCGCACCCCCTCATACCACGCTAAACCGCTTGTAACTGGTTTTGCTGCTACACTCTGCGTATACGTCCGGGTGTAGCGTCTTGAGTAGCTTGCTATCGAGTCGGACGCTCTGCACGTCCTTATAAATGGCCTTTGCAGTGCCCTGCACCATTTCAGGCGCGCCGTGCATCATACTAATTATATCCGTCTTGATAGCGTCGTTCATCGCTTCAAGCTCTTCTATTAAGCGTTTGTTTTCCCTATACTCGTTTACTCTTTTTTCGAAATCAGACATTTTTTCAGCCCTCCAAAATCCCTTTATTAGTGAATAGCGTCCTCAAGTTGCGTTTTTCGTATTCTCTCCAATTTTCGCCGATTGCAAGCGCTGAGTTTTGCGCCCAAAACGGGACGCCTGCCCGGTCAAGCTGACCGAATAAAAAATGAATCGTTTTGTCAGCCTTGTCTAAAAACCCGATGTCATCCGGGTCTTTTTCCCTGCAATATGAGATTTCAGCCATCCAATATACAAGGGATTCTAACAGACCGTATGCTTTTTTATTTGCTGTGTATGTCATTTTTTAGCCCTCCATCAATTTTCATTGTTCTTTCTCCTTAACTGTTAAAAATAGCGATCATAACCAGCGCGCCGGATATCATGCCGCCGATGTACCAGAGGGCGGCCCATTGGGTAAAGTCAAGTGCAATCATACGTTGCACACCTCCCGAACAAATTCCACCTGCAAGTTGTGCAGGCGCTCTTCCAGCTCTTCAACGTTCCACAAATCCCGGCGCATTTCCCGCGCCCGCTTTTCGTAGCGGCTGACCGTTTCCCAATCGGGCTTGACGTTTCCAAAGGGGCGGTACCCGGTGCAGATTGCAACGCCTGAGGTGATAGGGTAAATATCTGCGTTCCACCCGTACGCACCGGCGGTGTAGGCTGCGGGGTCGTCCATGCACAGCATATTCTGTGCATCGCAATAGCTTACTTGAATAATGGTCGGATACTGGGATTTGATATCCCGCATGGTTCTTTTTGCTTTCATGGTTTTGCCCTCCTGTTTTGTGGTGGTGTGGTGGTGTACATCCTCTGTACATTTACTATTATACACGATTAAACGTACAAGTCAATAGTATATTCAAGATTAAACGTACAAGCATATAAAAACGTTGCACATGCAACATACAAGCGCACACCCTCCAGCGTCCCAGCGTGTCCAGCGTTTGGGCGTGTGCGCCTTCCTTGCCTTGCGTGGTCTGCCTTGCTGCCTGTGATGTGCAGGCCGTCCGGGTGCGCTGGAGTGGGCAAGGGTCACCGGCGGGGCATATAGCCGCCGCCCAGCCCCTCCCGGTCAGTCCCGTCACCACCGAAAAAATAAAAAAGACCCACCCCACCTTCACAAAACGAAACCCATCCGATTGTGCAAGTCTCCAAAAATTCCAAAAAATACAAAAAGACCCATTTCGGAGCCTAGATTGTGGTATAATCAGCTAAAGGCTATGTGCCAAAGAAAGGAAGAATCGAAAATGAGAAAGAGAATCGTTGCGGCAGTCCTTATGGCTATCTTGGCTTGCATTATGTTGGTTGGCTGCGATAGCGGAGACTTTGCGCCTGAAATCAGCGAGGATGCTTATAAGGCGCAGTGCCGGCAGATGGATTACAAGGAACTGTTCCGCTATCCCGATAAGTACAAAGGAACTAAGGTTATGGTCAAGGTCAGGGTTGCACAGATTGTAAGCGCAAACTTCTTCGGCAGCATGAAAGCATGGAGAGCCTACACCGATAACAGCGGATACGGATTCTATGCAGATGATGAGTATTATATGCTGGACAAGCGTGGCAGTTCCGCCGTAAAGATTTTGACTGATGATATTGTCGTTGTCTACGGTGAGTTCACCGGTCTTGAAGAAGTAACAAGAGCGTTGACTGGCACGACCGATGAACTCCCGCGCATAGAAGTGAAGTACGCAGACCTCGCAAAATAATCCACAACAAGAAAAGCCAGCGGCTAGATGCTCTCTAACCACTGGCTTTTCTTATAGGCTGTTATGTATTATGCGGACTGCTTTTCTTCCTTGACCTCAAACTTCACGTTTGTGGCCGCTGCCAGACGGCGCACGGAGTTGATGAACGCGGATTCCATTTTCTTGTCTTTGCTGTCGAAGATGATGTCAACAGCGTTGATTTTCCGCACAAAAGTTTTGCTCATGCCTTTAGATGCGGCATCCTTCTTGCGGTTATCCAAACGGCGGCGAACATCGAAGCCGTTCTCTTTCATTTCATCGTAGACTTCATTCCATACGTCTGCGTATGCCGTACCACCTCCACGCTTAGTTGCAATGGCATTCAACGTGCGCTGACAGACCTTTCGTGCATCGTCCTTGACGCTGAGGGTCATGATCGAGCACATATTGTTGAAACTGGATTCAATGGCATCCACACGCTTTTCGGTTTCTGCGCTTCGTGCAGCCTGCTCGTTCACGGCCTGAACCATCATGTTCAAAATCTGCAAGCTGCTCGGCTGCCCGATCGGATAATGTGATACGTTCTTCTCAAGGTCAATCAGCTTCTGGCGAATCTCCATGCCCTCAGGTGTCCGCTGAATCATCGCAATGTGCTTTGCCATGTCCAGAGTGATGACGTGTTCAATGCGTTCACCGGGCATTTCTGTCCCATCTTGACGCTTCGGCTTTTTCCGAAGCGTGTAATAATCCGCATCTTCGCTAAATCCGTAGCCGATCATGCGTTGCATCCAGTCGGTGTACTTGTCTTTGATTTTGAGCCGTTCGTGTAATTCCCGACCCAGCACAACCTTTTCGCCAGTGTCGGTGTCGTACACAGGGATAACATCTTCGGAGAAGATTCGGATGGTTTCAAGATTATTATTCATAGAAATTTAGCCTTTCTATCTTGCGAGAGCAGGCCATCTCTGGTATAATAACCCAAAGAGGGTCTATACTCTCTGAGTGTTTCATAAGACGTTCGCTGTGGTCGGCAAACTTTAGCGAGCGTCTTATTCTTTTTCATCATCAGGCATGGGGTACTTTTCAAGGTAGGCATCGCGGACGGCCTGTGACAGCGATACGCGGCACTTCTTGCAGTGCTCCACCAGCAACTCATACTGACGATCAGTGAAGCCAACGGCTACCTGATGGCGGTATGCTTCGATGTAAGGGCTTCTTGCCATGTTCTTATCTCCTTTCTTTGAGGTGCATTAAGTGTAATCGCAAAATGTAGTAAAGTCAAGCGGAAATAGACCAACGAAACACTACATTTAGTGTTCGTTCATCTTGACAAACTACTTTCTACGTTTTGCACAAAACTCAGCCTTTGTTTTTGGCTGCTCCGGCTTCGTACCCTGCCCGGTAGTTCAGTTCGGACAGCTTACCCAGTGCTTCTGCGTACTCCCTGTCCTCGCTGGTCGGCTCTTTGCCGTGTGCGAGGGTTTTCAGAAATTCTTCGGTTTTCGTAGGAAAGTTCATGTTTTTTGCTCCTTTCTATTGCAGAAGCGGTCTGCTTCTGCTATAATAATTGGCAGAAACCGAGACTGCGCCCTTGGTTGCGCAGCTTCTGTTTTGTGGTGGAATAGGTCATCAGTGCAACTTTGGTCGGTATGCTGACGGCCTATTTTTTATGCCACAAAGGATAAATCTGCCATTGTTGGCTGATTCATCGTGTGTTCTGCTGTCTTAGATTATAGACGCTTGGTATATAGTTGTCAACAGCCCAATTTGTATAATTTGCATCAGATATATCTGATTTTTACTCATTATAACGTAAATTTACGTTATTTGATAGTACTCCCGTAAACGGATTAGTTTACCCTAGTGATAGTAACTCAAAAGATATTTTTCGATAATTCGTAAGGCTACTATTCAAGTATACAGTTTGTAAATCAACGAAAAAGTTTACAGCCGTTTGACCACCCTATTGATAGTAAAAATTTAAAAATACGCAAACTTTCTCTTGACGATTAAACGTACATGATGTATAATGGGGTCAAGAAAGAGAGCTGGTAAAAATGAAAAATGTGGCTGCGTATGTCAGAGTTTCCACAGATGGGCAATGTGGCGAAGATAAATTCGGAATGGAAGCCCAGAAAGAGCAAATCGAAGAATACTGCCGCAAGAATGATATGAATATCATCAAGTGGTTTACTGATGCTGGCGAATCTGGTGCAAAAGAAAGGCCAGGATTTGACAGTATCGTGTATGGCGATGTTTCCAATCCTCCGTATGAAGCGGTTGTTGTTGCAAAAAGCGATCGAGTTGCAAGAGACATCAATGTTTATTATTATTACAAGATGCTTCTGCTTAAAAAAGAGATTTCTCTTATTAGCGTTGCGGAAGATTTTGGGAAAATGGGAGTTTTTTCTACAATGCTTGAAGCGTTTACACTTTGCTGCGCTCAAATGGAGCGTGAGAACATCACGAAAAGAACTTCTAGCGGCAGAGCCATTAAGGCTGCAAGCGGTGGATATAGCGGAGGCAAGGCTCCGATGGGGTATGAGGTTAAGGACGGGGAACTTTCAATTAAAGAAGATGAAGCAATAATTGTTCGGCGTGTTTTTGAATTGCGTGATGCTGGCAATACAATTCGTGGCGTAGCGGACAAATTGAATGAAGAAGGCTACTGCGGCAGAAATGGAAAGCCGTTTACCTCTAGCACAATTCAATCCATTCTTGGGAACAGAAAGACCTATGAAGGCTACTACCGTTACGGCAAAAGCGATGAATGGGTTAAAGGAAAGCAAGAGCCTATTTTGTAAAAGATACGGAGGGCATTTTCATGATTGAAAAGAAAGTTGAAGAATCAACTGCTTGCAATGCGTTTATGAAGAACGCAACTGCTGTAATTCTTGAGTATGTGCTTGAAGTTGGAATTGATAAGGCTGTAAAAGATTGCGTTAAAGATAGCGAAATCGTTCATTGTTTTCCCCATCTTGAATCCTACGCAAAGGAACACGGATTTATGTGACCCGCCAGACATGGTATGGATTGCTGAACAGAACAGGTGAAAGGAGCAAGAGCCTATGGATAAGTGGAACAACAGAAACTCGTATGATTGGCTTGCAGGAGCAGTCGTTGGGCTGCTTACCGGGTTCTTCATCGTAGCTGTGGTTGCGAGGTGCGTTCTGTAATATTTTCAGTTGACGTTGTTCGCAACCTAGAATAAAACAGAATGAGAAAGGAAAAGCGACATGAAAACCGTAAAATTGTCTGAGCAGAGTTTGAAACTCATTGAAACGTTGTGCGATTACACCGACAAGCCTGATATTCTCAACGCTGTCGCAGACGCCTTGTACTACGATGCGGATGAGTTGAAACGCAGGCTCAATCAGCTTGCGGAAGAAGTCAAATAAACCGCACATTCTATCCGTTAAAACGAATTTTAGCAAACAATCTTCCGAAACAGCATTATAAAAACCGAATATTTGATTTTTGTGCAGTTGTAGGCACTCTTTACATTTTCAGGTAGGGGGTGCCTATTTTTTTATGCAGCCAAAGCAGTGTATCGCCATCATCGACAGCATCAAAGCGTATGCAAAACAGAACCCGACCGAAGCACAGGTCTATGAGGACTGGTTTCAGGCGGTGGTGAACCTTAGAGACGCTTTGCCGCAAGACAAGCGGTTCGATGCCTACAAATACTCTGGTGAGCTGCGCTCTGTCTGTGCAGCCATGATGGGCAAGATGAAAACAGGCGAGGACGTGGCGAAGGTCTATGACATTATCAGCCGGACGTACCTGTTTGAAGCAAAGGATGTGTTTGACAGCTATTGCATCTACCTTGAATGGAACCGTGCGCCGGAGAAGAAGTTCTATCAGCCACGAAGAAAGGTGTTAAGAACCGTTGCGAACGCCCTGCAAGACCTTGCAGATGACAGGCTGGACTTGCTGGCAATCTCGATGCCCCCCGGCTGTGGTAAGACGGCTCTAGCTATTTTTTATCTGACATGGCTTGCGGGAAGAAACCCTGACGAACCGATGCTTACAGGTTCTCACTCGAACAGCTTTGTTCGTGGCGTTTATGACGAGTGCTTGCGTATATTCGACAAGGACGGAGAATATCTGTGGAATGATGTTTTCCCGGACGTTACTGTGTCGAACACCAATGCGAAGGACTGCCGCATTGACTTAGGCAAGAGAAAGCGTTTTGAAACGCTTGAATTTACGTCTATTGGCACTGGTAATGCTGGTTTGTACCGAGCATCTACGCTTCTCTACTGTGATGACCTTGTGTCCGGTATCGAAGTTGCACTTTCCAAACCCCGCCTTGATAAGCTGTGGGAAACGTACACTACCGACCTTAGACAGCGTAAAATCGGCAACAAGTGCAAGGAACTGCATATTGCTACACGCTGGTCTGTCCATGATGTTATCGGCAGATTGGAGCAAAACTACGGAGATTCCGACAGGAACAGATTCATTGTTATGCCAGCAATGGACGAGAAGGACGAATCGAACTTTGATTATGACTACGGCGTGGGATATAGCACAGAAACGCTCCGCAAGCAGCGTGAAGTCATGGATGAAATGAGCTGGAAAGCACTGTACATGAACCAGCCTGTTGAGCGTGAAGGTCTGCTGTTCCCTGCCGATGAACTGCGGTATTTCAACGGCGTTCTGCCTGATGGAGAGCCTGATCGTAAGCTCATGGTCATGGATATTGCATGGGGCGGCGGTGACTTCACGGCCTGTCCTATTGCCTATGTGTACGGAGATGCCGTGTTCATTCCTGACCTTGTGTTTAACAACGGCGATAAAACCGTGACCAGGCCGGAAGTCGTAGGAAAAATCATCCAGCACAAAATCAACGTGGTGCGTGGCGAAGCCAACAACGGCGGCGATGAATATTGTGACGTGGTGGACAGTCAGCTCCGGCAGCAGGGTTATCACTGCTCTGTCCGTAGCCAGCGTGCGCCAAGTGGCCAAAGCAAGCTGTCCAGAATCATCCAGTATGCGCCGGACATCAAACGGTTCTATTTCCTTGACGAGAAGCACCAGTCGAAAGAGTACAAGGCGTTCATGGAACAGGTCACGATGTTTACGCAGCTTGGCAAAGTTCCGCACGATGATGCACCGGACAGTCTGGCACAGCTTGCCGATGAATTGTACAACGGAATCAGTAAAATTGAGCCTGTCAAGAGGCCTTTTTGATTAAAAACACAATATATTGTGTTCGCTGGGTCTATTTATTTGATTTCACCACTTGACAAGGCTTATAATGTACGCAGGAAGTTTTGCAGCTTCCCTTAAAGGAATAGCTTGCACGCGGGGTTTTGTCATTTTACTCGCGTGCGTGTCAACAAGCATATTCCTCCTTTCACCGGTGGAGGTTTTCTCACTCTTTCGCCTTCACCGGGCTTTATATGTTGCGTTTCCAATTGTTTGGGGAATGCCAGTCTGTCTCCCCCATGGCTGGCAAGCAACGGTTCGATTCCGTTACGCAGCACAACCAACTACCTAGCTTTGCATGGCTTTATTCTCCAAAACCTCCATCGCTATTCCCGGCTCTCAATGTAATGTTTAGGCATGACATTGCAAAGAGCAGCAGTTAACCAATCAAGCCGGGTTTCTATGTTGCATTAGCTCAGTCAGGCTAGAGCATCCGGCTCATAACCGGACATACATTGGTTCAAATCCATTATGCAGCACCAAAATTGCAGCTTACCCGTTTTACGTCTGTCCGACAACTGAATGTAAAGGCTGCAATGGTTTTCTTCGGGCGAAGAATAGCACGGCTGGAAGTGCGAACAGTTTCCCAGTAGCTTCTGACAGGTCTGTGCTCAACAGCCTGTTTCCATAAATCCAACGAAAGGAGCACAGATGGTAGCAAAAGTAAGATGCAAGCGCCCTCGAAAAGACGCAAACGGCAATCCGTGTGATTGCGGACGTTATCTTGGCGAAGTGGAAGGTAAGTTCTCCCTTCTGTGCCCTCTTTGCCATTGGATTACAATTGGAGATTCCAACCTTCCAAAAGATACATGGGTCTCCGTGCCAAAGTTTAAGAACTGAATAGCTTTTGAAGCGCAGTTGTAAGCGTAGCGAGATAGACCTTAACAGGTTTGTCTTGCTGCGCTTTTTATTTTGCCGGAAAGGAGGAACGCATGGCTGAGTATCAGATAGTTGTTGACGGCTTTTTAAATAATCCACTGACCGGGCGTAGACCGATTGAAACGCCGGAGACGGAAATCAATCGGGCGAACGTGCTGAAAGTGGTCATGGGCAAGGCGGAGCCTATTCATCTGCTGAACAAGAACGAAATTCGCTTTTTGCACAACTACTACTTGGGTAGTCAGCCTGTCCTCCACCGCACGAAGGAATACCACGCTGAAATCACCAATCGCATTGTAGAGAACCATGCCAACGAGTGCGTGGGCTTCTACACAGGCTACATGAGCGGCACTCCTTGCTCTTATGTGCGGTCTGAAACGGCAACTGGTGACGGTGAGGAAATCGCCCGCCTTTCCAACGCCTTGCAGTATGAGGGCAAGGATGCGCTTGATCGGCGGCTCTGGCAGTGGATGTTGGAGTGCGGGCAGGGATACCGCATTGTTCTCCCTGACAAGGGGTACAACGGCAACTACCCGGACGAAACGCCCCTGCTGGTGGACGTTCCAGACCCGGATATGGCGTATGTGATTTACAACTCCGGCATCGGCCACAAGCCCATCGCCAACGTGCTGCACATCCCACGCAATTATCAGAACGAACTGAACGACCTGATTTGCGTGTATACGCCAAACCAGTACTTTGAAATCGACAACGGCAAGGTCACAAAAACAGAAAACCATTCTCTCGGAATGCTGCCGATGGTCGAATACAAGCTGAACCCGGAGCGGATGGGTCTGTTTGAACCGGCTATCCCTGTGTTGGATGCCATCAACGACCTTGAAAGCAACCGTTTGGACGGTGTGGCACAGTTCATCCAGTCCATCATGGTGTTTACCAACTGCCTTGTTGACGAGGATGCGTTAAACAAGGTGAAGGAATTGGGCGCAATGTGCCTGAAATCCACCGCTGGTCTGCCCGCTTCTGTTTCTCAGATTGCAAATGAGCTTGACCAGCAGCAGAGCCAGACCTTGCTTGATTCCATGTTGAACGTGTATCGCAGTCTGACTGCTATGCCTAGTGCCACTGGCAGCGAGAACTCAACGTCTGACAACGTGGGTGCGGTCATCGTCCGTAATGGTTGGAATCACACAGAAGCAAGGGCACAGCAGTACGAGAATATGTTCAAGTATGCTGAACGTCAGAGCCTGTCTGTGATGCTGAAAATCCTGCGTGACACGGCTGGTTCTAAGCTGATGGCAAGTGACATCAACATCAAACTGCCACGCCGTCAGTACGATAACCAGCAGAGCAAGGTTCAGATTTTCGCACAGATGATTCAGCAGCCGATTGACCCGCAGTTGGCGTTCACTACACCCGGTCTGTTCCCTGACCCGCAGGCTGCTTACGAAATGAGCAAGCCATTCCTGATTGCCGCTGGCAAGCTGGGCGAGGATAGGAAAGCCCCGAAGCCACAGAAACAAATGGCAGACCATATTGTTGGTGTCAACAATATGGTCAATGAACAGGCTGACGCAAAGAACGGAGGAGAAAAATGAATTTTGCAAGTGCTTTGTTTGCTCTTAAACGAGGACGCAAAATTAAGCGTCATCATTGGACTGGTTATTGGTGCTTGGGGTCTAAAGATTCTAAGAAACCTTATGTCGAGATGCACTGCTACGATGGCAAGATTGTAAATCTTGCTGATTCAGAAGACATTCTGTACACCATGGAAAATATGGCGTGTGACGACTGGGAAATCGTTGATGAGCGGATAGAGAAAAAAGATAATGCGTGATTTTTGGAAACAGTTGTTTTGCAAACATGACTATACGCTTTCTCGTTGGCATTGGACGCACGGCATCAACGGAAACGAACCACGAGAAATGGAGTGCGAGTATATCTGCACGAAATGTGGGAAATTCAAATGGACACACCCTGACCGAAATTCGGCGCGAGAAAAATCTATTTTGGACAGTGGCATTGAACCGTACAAGAGAATTTATCCAAAGGAATAAAGAATCACCCCGAATTTTCGGGCTGATATATTCCGGCAGGGAAGCCGGGATACAAATTTCGCAGCGTTGCAGGGAAGCAACGATAAAAAAACGCAGGAGGAAATTAACGATATGAACTACAAAGCGTTACTTGGTGATGCCTACAAAGAGGGCATGACCGCCGATGAAATCATTTCTGCGCTTGAAAAGGTTGCAGACCCTAACGCAGAGGTCGAGAAGCTGCGCAACGCCGTGACGAAAGCCAATGGCGAAGCTGCGGAGTACAAGAAGCAGCTCAAGGCAAAGCGTACCGATGACGAGAATGCCGCACAGGAACAGGCTGACAAGCTTGCAGAGATGCAGAAGCAGATTGAAGCCCTGACTGCCGACAAAGAGAACCTTGTCAAGGAAAAGACCCTTGCATCTTACCGTGAGAAGTTCGTTGCACAGGGTTATGACGCTGAACTTGCCAACAAGGCTGCATCTGCACTGGCTGACGGTGACATGGACAAGGTGTTTAAGTTCCAGTCGGAGTTTATGACTGCCCACGACACCGCATACAAGGCTTCTCTGCTGAAGGATATGCCCACACCTCCGGGTGCGGATGGCAATGGTGACGGCGCAGATAGCGCAGGTGTTTCTTTTGCCAAACGCTTTGCGAAGGAACGCGCAGACGCAAACAAGGCATCGAGTGACGCAATGACTGCTTTCCATTAAGGAGGAAAACATGAAGTACACCAATACTCCGGTATCGGCTCCTGAAAGCACTATTCTGGCTGCTGATACCTACGTTGCCATTCCCTTTACCGTCAAGGAAACCAATGCTGTTCCAGCTGGTTATCCTATGGCAAAGACTGGTCTGAAAGCTGGTGCCACTACTGGCACCAGCGCTACCGATGCGGCTACCGATGCCATTGGCATTCTGCTGCACACTGTTGACCCTGCCGTCAACCCCAATGGCGCACTGCTGATTCAGGGCGTTATTGATGTGGACAAGGCAAAGCTGTCTGGCTTTACCTATTCTGCAAACGATATTGCCGCTCTGAAAAAGGCTGTTCCCGCCGTTTTCTGCCGTACCGATGTTGGCGCAAAGAGCGAGTAAGGAGGACTAAATTATGGCACTGAATCTGAATGAAATCTTCTCCCCTGCTGCGATTGCCGCCTACTGGACGAATGACCCGACCAATGCGCAGCCCTATGCTTCTGATGCTCTGTTCCCTGCCCGTAAGAAGGTCAGCATGGAACTGAAGTGGCTGCGTGGTCACAAGGGCGTTGGCGTTTCGCTGAAGCCTAGCGTGTTCGACACTAAGGCTACGTTCCGTACTCGTCAGGGCATCAAGATGACCGAGACCAGTATGCCGTTCTTCCGTGAGGGCACTCACATTGACGAGGAAGACCGCCGCAAGATTATCTCTGTTCTGGCTACCAATCAGGAGTTTGCGGCAGACGTTATCAATCGTGTCTACGATGATACCGCACAGCTTATTACCGGGGCTCGCATTGTGCCTGAGCGAATGGTGTGGCAGCTTCTGGCTCCTAAGACTGGCAAGCCCGGCATCTCCATCGAATCCAACGGTGTGAGTTACGTCTACGATTACGACCCTGACGGCACTTGGCAGCAGTCCAATTACAAGGCTCTGGCTACCAAGGAGAAGTGGGATGCTCCTACCACCGCAACCCCCATCGCCACGATGACCACTGCCGCAAACACCGTGCTGGCAAACACTGGTGAGATTATCACCGATGCCTACATGAACACCAACACTTTCCACAAGATGATTGCTGCGGATGAAATCAAGAACCGGTTCCTGACGGTTATGAAGACCGCCACCGCTGTGCTGGTTGATTCCGAAGCACGTTCTGTTGTCGAAAGCGCATCTGGCATCCGCATTCACCTGTACGACAAGATGTACAAGCCGGAGGAAACCGCTGCTGCCGAAAAGTATCTGCCTGATGGTTATGTCGTTCTGGCTCCTTCTGGCTCTCTGGGCAATATGTACTATGTTGCCACCCCTGAGGAAGCCGACCTGATGGCTGGCATCTCTAACGCACAGGTTTCCGTTGTGAACACTGGCGTTGCTGTTACCACCGAGCAGACCGTGCATCCTGTCAACACCAACATCTACGTCTCTGAAATCGTCCTGCCGTCCTTTGAGCGCATGGACGCTGTGTACTGCATCAAGGCTTACTAAGGCGAAAGGAGGAAAGCAGCATGGGAGACCAGTATTCCGAAGCGGCAGTCAAGCTGGGGCAATACATCGCCCCTGCACTTGACCGTGAAATCACGGACGAAGACTACCCACTCTTCGACCTGCTGCTTGATTTCGCCAAAGACAAGATATTTGCACAGGGCTACCCTTTCGGCAACAGACCGGAAGAGCTGCCCTCGCAGTATCAGTCGTTGCAGATACGCATTGCAGCGGAACTGTACAACCACATCGGCGCAAACGGACAGACGAGCTATACCAACAATGGTATCACTCGTGTGTGGGAAAGCTCCGATGTGGCGCAGTCCCTGCTAAATGAAGTGGTTCCGAGAGTAGGTGTTATCGGCTGATGTTCAATGGAAGCCCGCTGGATAAACGCCCGCTGTGGTATTCAAACCCAGTTGGCAAGAAAACGCCTGTCGTGGACGAGTGGGGAAACGAGACTGGCGAATCCGCATACGAATCGTGGAGCGACCCCGCAAAGCTGATGCTGAACGTCAGCCCCCCTACTGGTTCTGCGGAAGCAAACCCTTTCGGCGCGTTCACGGATTACAGCTACATTGTCAGCTCGTCTAGCAGGAAGCACAACACACCGCTTTATGAAGGCACACACGTCTGGTTTCAGACAGACGTTTCCAAGCCCTTCAATTACATCGTGGCCAAGGTCGCAGAGCATATTACCGACACGAAGTATGCGCTGAAAGAGGTGGCTGCAAGTGAAAATTAAAGTGAGGTTGAGCGATGCCGGACTTAAACAGGCTGAGGAAGATATTCGCAAATACAAGACCACCCTGAACCAAAAAGCACAATTGTTTGCAAGAGCGCTTGCCGATAAAGGTCTTGCTGTTGCAACAATCCGTTTTGCCAATGCCCAATATGCTGGCAAAAACGATGTTAAGTGCGAAGTTAGCCAAAATGGCACTTCTTGCACCATCCTAGCGGAGGGGCAGGCGGTTGCTCACATTGAGTTCGGCACAGGTGTTATACATCAGGGCTGGGGCGCTACCGGAACAGTCGGCCCGCTCCCTTTGCCTGATAACATTGGTGAACATGGCACATACGGCAAAGAAAACGGCAAGCACAAGCGCTGGTACTACTACGGTGAATCTGGCAATGCCGGTACGCCTGTCAAGGAAGTAGACGGCAAGGGTCAGCTGAACTACACCAGTGGTAATGATGCAGCTATGGCTATGTGGGGAGCTGTTGAGGAAATGGCTTCTCAGGTCGAAGCAACGTGGAGGGAGGTTTGGAATAGTTGATTGATTATTTCAACTCTATCTACACGGCTGTTGCCAAGGAACTGCGAAAGCAAGTGCCCGGTATCTTAGTCACTAGCGAAATTGATGACCGACCTGTTAAGAGGTTTCCGTGTGTGCAGATAGAGGAAAACAACAATTTGCCTGTACATATTGATTCTGCTGGTCACAGCAAGTACGCTGCTGTTTCCCTGCGCGTGCGGGTCTACTCCAATAAGAACACCGGACGCATTGCAGAAGCACGTTCCATCGTTGGAATCGTGGATTCTGTTCTTGAACCGCTTAAATTTTATCGCAAATCGTTTGCCCCGTTGAATGGGCTGTACAACAATTCCGTCTATCGGATTGATTGCAGCTATGGGGCAACAATCGGAGAGGACGGAATGATTTACCGAAACTAAGGAGGTAAACATTCTATGAGTACTGCTATCTCCGGTCTGAACACTACCCTTTACTGTGGCGAAAGCGCAACCACTTTGACGAAGCTGTGCGACATCAAGGATGTGCCCGACCTGATCTCCGACCCGAACCTTCTGGATGCAACTACCCTGTCTGATGGTATGCAGAAGCAGATTTTTGGCATCGTTCAGGCTGACACCAAAGCCTTTACCGCCAACTACAACAAGACCGACTACGCTGCTGTCAAGGCTGCTGGTTATGACGATACCTCTGAGAGCAACGTGGACAAGTACTACGCCCTGAAGATGCAGGACGGCTCCGGCTTTACTTGGCAGGGTATGCACCAGGTCGGTCTGTCTGGCTTTGGTGTGGATGAGGTCGTGGAAATGACCATCAATTGCATCTTCCACTCCACCCCGAAGTTCAGCGAGAGCCTGACCGTTAATGGCGGCTAAACTGCAAAAATCGAATCAATCAAACCGGGCAGAACTGAACAACGGATTTGGTTCTGCCCCTATTTATAAAGGAGAGCATTTATTATGGCTGCTAAGGTTATCAACTTTCATTCCCCCGATGGCAAGAACACTTATGAACTGACCTTCACCCGCGAGAGCGCCGAAGCCACTGAACGCAACGGCTTCCAGATCTACGAGTTCTCTAACGGCATCAACCCTGTTAAGAACACTAAGGCTCTGTTCTACGGCGCATTCATTGCTCGCAACAAGGGCATCAAGCGCAATGCGGTTGACGATATGCTTGACCACATCGAGGACAAGGAAGGTCTGATTGCTGCCCTGATGGAGATGTACGCGAATTCTATCAAGGCTCTGATTGCCACCGATGAAGAGGACAAGACCGCAAAAAACGCAACGTGGGAGATTGTGTAACCTCACAGTCTCAAGAACCGGACAGCAATACAGAGCCATTCTCTGTATCTAAGCTGTTCCATGATGTAGAAGCCTATTACATTTCCATTGGCATGACCTATGACCAGTTTTGGCGTGATGACGTCTGGCTGGCAAAGGTTTACCGGGACGCGGAAGAACTACGCGCCCGCAGAGCCAATGTTGAAGCGTGGAGAAATGGTTTCTATACGGCATCTGCGCTTTCCTCTACGGTTGGCAATATGTTCCGCAAGAAAGGGTCTAGTCCCATCAAGTACATGGATAGACCGATTCCTCTTACCCAGAAAGAGCAGGACGAATACGAATACCAACGCGCACTGGAAGCGCAGGAACGCATCAAGAGGGCGATGTTCTCTATGATGAATCAGAAGGACGGTGGTAGCAATGGCTAATGTTGATATTACAAGCTTATCCGTAGAAATTTCTGCGGAATCTCAGGGCGCAGAGCTTAGCATTGACAAACTTACCACTGCTATTTCCAAACTGCGCACAAAAGGTAGCATTGGCAAGGTATGTTCTAGCCTTGACACTTTAACAAAGTCTATCTCTGCGTTGAAGTCCGCTTCGTCTGGTATGGACGGACTTAGTAGAATCAATGATTTTATGGACAGGATTTCCAACGTGAACCTGTCTGAAAGCGCAAAAGGCATCCGTTCTGTTGCCAGTGCATTAACTAGAATTTCTTCAGTCGATTTGAAAGGCATTGACTTTTCTGGACTGAAAGGCAAAATGAATAGCCTACAAAACGGCTTATCCCCGCTTTCCAAAGTTGATGCGTCTGGCCTTAGAAGTGTAAGCAGCGCCCTTAATTCCATTGCAAAAATTCCAGATTTTAGTAGCAAACTGAATTCAAAGACACTGGATGATTTTGCCACTTCTTGCAAGAAAATCACAGATGCCCTTGACCCGCTTGCTTCCAAAATCGAAACAGTAGGAAATTCGTTTGCGAAGTTACCTACCAACATCCAAAAGGTCATTGCGGCAACGGACGGTGCTACAAAATCAAGCAGTAAATCTGCAAAAAGCTATTTGAGCCTTTCCAACCAGCTGAATGGGTTCATGCGGTCTGCGGCAAAGCTGATATCGTTAAAGGCCATTGCAACCTATCTTGGCAATGCAGCGGAGAAGTTCAATAGCTATTATGAAGCCGCAAACCTGTTTGGCGTGTCCATGAAGGGGCTGACCGGCGAAGCAAGCACGTTCATCAACAAGATGGAGACCCTGCTTGGCATCGACCCAACCGAAGCCATGAACAACATGGCGACGATTCAGGGTCTGACTACTTCGTTTGGTCTGACTAGCGACAAAGCGTATGTGCTGTCAAAAAACCTAACTCAGCTTGGCTACGACCTAGCTTCTTTGAAGAATATCCCGGTTGCGGAATCCTTTACAAAGATTCAGGCAGCTATCTCCGGCGAATTGGAACCGATTCGCCGTCTGGGTGTTGACCTGTCGCAGGCTCGGTTGCAGCAGGAACTGCTTAATCTTGGTTATTCGCAGAGCGTTTCTACTCTGTCTCAGGCTGATAAGGCTGTTCTGCGGTACATTGCCATCATGAAGCAGACCACCGATGCACAGGGTGATTTTGCCCGCACTTTGTCCAGCCCTGCCAATATGATTCGCATTTTGCAGGCACAGCTGAACAGTCTGGCTCGTGCTGTTGGTTCTTTGCTCTACCCCGCCCTGAAATCTATCCTTCCCCCGCTGATCGCAGCCGTTGAACTAGTCAAAGAGCTTGTGACCGGCATCGCATCGTTAATGGGCGTCAATGTGGAGTTCCCAGACTTTAGCAGCGCAAGCGATGCTGTTGGTGGCGTCACGGATGCGATGGACAATACCACCAAAGCGACTGGCAAAGCTGCAAAGGCGTTCAAGAACTACATCATGGGATTTGATGAACTGAACGTCATCCAGAAGGACAGTGGCTCTTCCGGCGGTTCAGGTTCCGGTGCTGGCGCTACTGGAAACCTCTTAGGCGATGTAGACTTGTCCGGCTACGATATGTTCAAGAACTACGTTGGTTCTTCCGTTGATGAAATCAAAGCAAAACTTAAAAAACTGCTTCCGCTCATCTCTGGAATTGCAGCTGGGTTCGCGACATGGGCAATTAGCAACTCAGTTCTTACCGCTCTTGAGAAAATCAAAGGCGAAGGTTCTTTGATCGAAGCAGTCTTGAAGCTCTGGAAAAACCCGATAATGGCAGCTGCGGTTGCCGTTGGCATTATCGTTGCAAGGTTTGTAAGCCTTTATCAGAATAGTGAGAAATTCCGAAAAGGTCTTGAGCGTGTAAGGGCGCTTGTCTACCTCGCAGCGGAAGGATTCAAACAGGGTTGGAACATATCACTTACCGATGGGAAACTCGGAGAATCCATTGAATACCTGAAAGAATCTCTTTCCAATCTTGGGCAATCTATCTTGAATTTGCTCCCCGAAAGCTGGCAGGAAGGAATCACCTCTGCGTTTAATACCGTTTCAAAGGTTGTAAAGAAGCTTGACCTTGACGTTTGGGATTTAGTTACAACGCTTGCTGGCATCGGACTTATTGTATCCGGTCATCCTGTTGCGGGTCTTGCTGTTATAGGATTTGAAGCTATTTCCGTAGCTGTTCGCGGGCTTGGAAGTGAAAATCAGAAAACTGCCTTTGGAATGGAAACCGACTGGTTCAATTCCTTCAAGTCCATTGGCGAAAGCGTTGCAAACTTTGCGGCTGCTGCCGTTACCGCGATTGGGAACATCATTAACGATATTGCAATCTTTGTTGGTTGGATTAAAAACGGAGTTTCCGAAACAGACCGCTTGGATTTGCAGATGAATGGCAACTTCATTGAAAACTTTGTAATGGGCATTGCCCAAACAATCCACAATATAGGCGTTTTTGTTGGGTGGATTACAAGTGGCGTTGATGAAGCTGACCGGTTGGCAATTGCAGCGAACGGAAATTTTGCAGAAAAGTTCATCCTTCTGATTGCTGACGTTATCAACGGAATTAAAGAAGCCGTGAAGTGGTTCGGAACCCTGATTGAAAAAATCTCGAAGTTCAACCCTGTTAGCGTTGGCAAAAACATCATAGATGGCATCGCAAAAGGCATCGTTGGCAAAAAGAGCGCTGCGGACGATGCCGTCAAGGCTGTAACGGACGGAATCCAAGAAGAAGCACAGACTGAACTTGGCATCCACTCCCCTTCCAAAGTTTTCAAGGGCTACGGTGGTTACATCGTAGAAGGTCTTGCCAATGGTATCTCCGCTGCCAAAGACCTTGCGGTGAACGCTATCCAGTCCGTGTCTGATGCAGTAAAGACCATCGGTTCTCAGCTGGCAGATGAGAACTACGGATTGGGCAATGGCTCTATCAGCCTGTCCATTGACGCAAGCGGCAAGTCCATGATGGAAACAGCAAACGCGCTGAAACGTTCTGTGCGCACCACCAATGATAGTTTTGGTGGCTGGTTTAAGAAGATGAAAACCGACTTGGGCGATTTCACGGAGGGCATCAACGCGGTTACTAAGGCGGGCAAAGACATTTCCAATGGATTCAAATCCTCCATTGACGCGCTTACCGCTGCATCGAAGTCTATCCTGAACACGCATGATGGCTTTGTGAGCGCGGTCTCTGATATACGGTCTTTTGTGAAAAAGAGCGTTGCAGAGATTGAAAACGAGTACCAGTATAACGGCTTCTTTGGTGCCGCCGGTCTTGCCATCCAAAAGGCGTTTGAGGGCGTGTACCTTGTTTTTGACAAGGTTTCCACTGCTATCAAGAACGTGTCCGACACCATTGACAGCGTGAAGAACGTTATTACCACCTTTAATAACCTGAAAACCAAAGTTGGTGAGGTTATCGACCAAGTTCCCGCCTTGAAACAGGCGTATGGTGGGCTGAAATCCTTCTTCAGCGATTTGTTTGACAAAGACAGTGGAATCGGGAAATTTTTCTCTGACAGTTGGGATTCCATCTTGAAAGGCACAAAAGGCTTTTTGAACCAGCTTGGAATTGACTTTTCTGATGCTTGGGAATCTCTCGGCATCAAAAAAGGCGTAAAGACCCTTACGGACTTTATCTTTAAAGCTTTCGACACTAACTGGGGAGACATCCTTAAATCTGGCTTGAATTTTCTGAAACAGTTTGGCTCTAACTTAGGCATCGGCTCTGGGAATGGCTCTGGTGGCAGTTCTGGTTCTGGTAGTGGTTCTGGCTCGGGTGGGGACGCTTTGAAGTGGGGCAAGACCTTGCTCAACGGAGGAATAGCAATATTTAAAGCGGTCACCGGTGACATTCCGGGTGCGATTCTTTCCGCTCTTGGCGCTGTCGGCAACGTTGCTGGCGATATTTTCGGATGGGTCGGAGATGCTGTCGGCGGTGCCGTTAGCTGGGTCGGCGATGCCATAGGCGGCGTAGTTGATTTTGTTAAAGGCATTTTCGGCTTTGCAAGCGGTGGTTTCCCCGATGCCGGGCAGCTGTTCATCGCCCGAGAAGCCGGTGCAGAGATGGTCGGTTCTATGGGCGGGCACACGGCAGTTGCCAACAATGACCAAATCGTTGAGGGCATCCGCGAAGGTGTTGAAGCTGCAATGGAGCGTCAGAACCAGCTTCTGCGCCGTCAGAACGAGCTGTTGCAGGCTCTGCTTGAGAAGGAAGGGAGCGCAGAGGTCAACGTGTCCAGCTTCTATCAGGCAGTGAACAGAACGAACCAGCGCAACGGCAAAACAATTATCCCGGTAGGTACTTAAAGGAGGGGCATTTATGGAACTTGACCAGTACAATCCGATTCGGAGCGTGGATGGGCAGTATCTTAAATGCCCCTCTTCTTATCAGTGGCGGTTACAGGACATTTCAGCATCCGATGCCGGACGCACAGAGGATAACAAGATGGACAAGAAACGTCTTGGACAGTGCGTCAAGCTGGAACTGGAATGGAAGTACACCACCATTCAAGAAGCCGCTGTTATTCTGAAAGCGTTCAACCCGGAATACATCAACGTCACCTACCTTGACGCAATGGCTGGCGATTGGAAAACCAGCGAGTTCTACGTTGGTGACCGTGCTGTTCCTATGTACAATTCGCGGATGAATCGCTGGGAAGGGATATCTTTTAACATTATCGAAAGGGCTGCACACTGATGGTCAATGTATCGCAAGATATCATAAAATCCTTCAACGAGGGCAACAAACAGACTGCTCTTATTGAGGTTACTGCTGGCAGCAAGACGTTCACCATCACCGATGCAGATATCATTCAGGGCGGGTTGAAGATTGACCGGTACTGCGTGACAAACAGCAAAATCGAGGTCGGCTCTGCGGTTGCGTCTGAACTGTCCTTGAAGCTGCGAAACTACGATGGCAGGTTCAACGATGTTTCCTTCGAGGGCGCTGTCCTGAACGTTAAAATCGGCATCAAACTGTCCAGCGTCCTTGAGGGCGCAATGCTTGGCAAGGGCATTCTTGGACGTATGATTCTTGGCTCTGCATCTTCCGATCAAGACCTTGCGTATGTTCCCTGTGGTTTGTTCATTGTAGACACGCCACCCAGAAAGCTAAGCACTATAAGCATCTCTGCATTGGACTACATGGTCTTGTTTGACCGTGAAGTGAACGTTTCCGCGCTCTCCTTTCCTATCCATGTTGACGCACTTATTCAGAAAATCTGCTCCATCTGCAATGTCACGCTTGCAACAGACGTTTCGGCGCTGCCAAACCACTATTTCAGCATCGGCGGTCTGCCGGATACTAACCAGAAACTGACATACCGGCAGCTCTTGCAATGGTGTGCGCAGCTTACCGGCACTTGCGCGTTCATGGATGGCAGCGGACGGCTTGTGCTGAAATGGTATGAGCAGACTGGCGTGACCATTACCGCAAGTGAGCGTTATTCCAGCGATATGTTGGAGAACGACATCACCGTTACCGGCTTCACCTGTGACGATGGCAAGGGCAACACATACCTGTCCGGCACAGCAGATTACACGCTTGATCTAAGTGATTGCGGTTTCCTGACCAACGCCTACGAGGGCGTTTTGAAGGAACTGCAAGCTGCACGCGGCGGGTTTGCCTACCGCCCATACAGCGCCACTATCAAGTCTGCGCCGTATTTGTTCCCGCTTGACATGATACGCTACAAGGACAAAGACGGCGTTGTGCATGATACTATTGTCACCAACGTTACGCTTGCTTTGAACTGCAACACAGCAATTTCCGGCGCTGGCGAAACGGTCACAAGTTCTTCTTACGCGCAGTCTACAAGCGGCGTTACAAGCCAACAGGCGGCAACGGACAGGGCAAACCTCGAAAAGATAAATCAGACCGCTACACAGACGAACCAGACCAAGAACGACTTGACGCAGTTCAAGACGCAATATTCTTCTGATTTCGAAAAGACGCAAGCTGCAATTGAATCCCGCGTCACAAAGGAAACGTACCAAACTGACATGGCTGGCGTTTCTACGCGTATCGGTGCAGCGGAAACAAAGATTTCTCAGAACGCTGATGCTATTACTTTGCGCGCAACAAAAGAAGAGCTTGCGACCGCAAAGTCTGACGCAATTGACAGCGCCGCTGCGGATGCCACAAGCAAAGCAACAGCAGCCGAAAGCAATGCAAAGTCTTACGCGGACGCGCAACTGAAAGTTACCAACGAAAAGATTGAAACAAAGGTTTCCAAAGGCGATATCGCTTCCACGATAAATCAGACTGCACAGTCTGTGCAAATCGAAGCGTCCAAAATCAACCTGAAGGGCGCGGTAACGACTGAGGACATTTCCGCTGATGGTCTGAATGCAAAGGTCATTCAAGCCGGAACGATTACCGCAACGGAAATCAAAGCGGATACGATCACAGCGGGAAATCTTGCTTATGGACAAATTATGGTTAAAATTTGGGAAAATGCAAGTCCTAATTCAGAGTTTAATGCTCAAACAATCAAACTTGATTCCAAAGCTTGGTCTCAAATTATGTTTATCTTTGTTGGTGCAAAATCAGAAATCGGCGCTACAACTGGTTCCGAAATTAAAATGCCTTACGTTACATCCATAATTCCCTGCCCCTACACAGAAGATTCAACTTCAAATGATGCACTTTATAGCGTTTCTATTGTTGGCCCTGTAAGTCCTGTTGGAATTATAACTTATCCAAATACAACCCCTTTTATTGCAAGAAGGAATTTTACGGCTTGGAATTTTTTAGGCAAAGAGCTTTGGTTTGAATTTCGGGATGCTTCTCTTCTTTTGGCTAATATGTCAACCAGTAGTATTCTCGATATTTCAAGCGGCAAAAAATATGGCAACCGTCTTGTTAATGAGTATATGATTCCAATTGCAGCTTATGGTATTAAATGAGGTGACGTTTTATGATTGCACTAAACGTTGACAAAAAAACAAACCGTGTTCTTAGTGCTTCGCTTCTCTTTAACGGTGCGTCCATGCCGGGAAGCGTAGAGGTTGAAGCGCTACCGGATGGAAACCTTTACGATTATCTGTATGTTAACGGAGAGTTCGTCTACTCACCGATTGAAAAACAAGAAGAGGAGGTAACTTATCAATGAGCTATCAAAAGCAGAACTTTGCAAACGGTGAAGTGCTTTCCGCTTCGCAGCTGAACCACATCGAGGACGGAATTGTTGACCTTGAATCTGCTGTCAATGAAAACAAAGGCGTTGTCGATAACATCATCGACCCCACCCTCTCCCTCTCCGGCAAGGCGGCGGATGCAAAGGCTGTCGGTGATGCGGTTCAGGGCGTAAGGGATGACCTTGCATCGGAGATTTCCCGCGCGGAAACAGCGGAAAAGGCCAACGCCGACAACATCGCGGCTGAGGTCGAGCGCGCACAAGCCGCCGAAAGTGCCCTATCCACTAAAATCACGGAGGAGACGGAGCGGGCAAAGGCGGCAGAACAGGCGAACGCGGACGGAATTGCCGCTGAAGCGTCCCGCGCCAAGGGCGAAGAGCAGCGCTTGGATACGCGCACCGCAGCCCTCGAATCTTGCGGATTTGTCGTTGTAGACGGCAAAATCTGCGTGAAATATGTCAAACGCTGAAAGGAGCAAAACACATGACTGATAACACTGAGACTGTAGCTGCAGCGGCAACTCTCGTAACCGAGCCTCCCTATCTGGACAAGACCGCAAAAGACAATGGCAAAAAGCTTGACCAGATGACCGCTGCCCTGCTGGGTATGTCCAGCTCGCTGGGCGTGATCGCGCGGGCACAGACCAGCGTGGTGGAGGAGATGGACTATAGCGGCATCAAGGCGGTTGTGGCTGCCGGTAACGCACCGGCGGTTTTCCCGGTCGGCACGCAGCTGGTCAACACCTACACCGGCAAGGACGGCAAAGTCTACGACTGCCCGTGGGACGTGGTAAAAGCGGATGATATCGCCGAGGGCGAGACCGGCACCACCGCACCCGCAATGGTACTGCAGATGCACTACGCGTCTCTGGAAGATATCCAGTTTTCTGCATATCAGGCCTTCTACGTTGTGCCGGAGGCCGGTCTGGTGGCTGGCACCTACAACATCATTTTTGATTTTACCTATGGCACAAACGTCATAAACGGCGGTGCCTATAATTTTACCTTGACCAAAAATGCCCCCGCAGGTGCACGCATGACCGGCTTCTATAAAGCACCGGACGTTGCACCTGCCAATTGGAAGGTTTACGTCTACAAGGATCAGTATAAGTCCGAGCTGCTGGAGACCTGCAACGTCTCTGCTGGCGTCGATGGCATAAATCTTGGTTCCTTCCTTGCAAAGCCCAACGGCAAACTGAACGGCTTGCATTCGGTTGCCTACGGCGATAACCGGTGGTATAAGTCCGCATACCGCCAGTACCTCAACAGCGATGCACCCGCTGGTGCGTGGTGGCAGCCGCAAGATGAATGGGACATGAAGCCCGATCAGGCGGACACCGTGCCCGGCTTCCTTGCTGGCTTCTCGGATGACTTCAAGAACGCGCTGACCCGCGTGAAGGTCGTGACCTACGGCAACACCGTCACCGATGACGGCAGCGCTGTGGTGACCTATGACAAAATCTTCCTGCCCTCGCTGGAGGAGATCTACTGTTCTCCGCAGGTCAGTGGCGAGGGTACATACTGGCCGTACTGGAAGGAGCGCACCGGCGCAAAGACCCCGCAGGCTCTGTGGCAGACCTACCCGCTGCGTATCACCCGCGACCTTGCACAGCGCACTGTGGGCCGCTATGTGCGGCTGCGCTCTGCGAATCGTGGCTACGGCGGCAATGCCTTCATCGTGCACTCCAGCGGCCACGTCAACGGCTGGGGCGCGATCGGCGCGGATCGCTGCGCCCCGGCTTGCAAAATGACCAATCTTGTTAAATAATCACCGGGCAATCCCTTGCCCGGTGAGAAAGTGAGTGCTATCCCATGGCAATGCGCAAAGACCAGATACCGGACAATAAATTCACGCTGCCGCTTGACGCGCGTGAGCTGGCACTGTATACCAGACAGATCACCAAAAACGCGAAAGTGTTTGACCTCGAAATTGACGCAAGCCTTCCCGGTCAACTGCGCGCTACGGCAGACCGGATATTTTTTGATATCTTCGGAGCAAACGACCTCCGGCTGGACAAGCCGAACGAAAGAGAGGAGCGCTTTAAGCTTCAAAGGCACGCCGTCCGGCTGTGCACCGTCCTTTTGGCGGAGATAGACATGGCAAAAGCCAGCTACCACCTTTCTGGCAAACGGTGCTCTTTCTGGGGCAACACTGTGCGCGATATCCGGCAGCGTTGCCGGGACTGGCACGAGAGTGATGCAAAGCGTGCAAAAGCGCTTTGACATAAAAATGGCTGTAGGCTAATGGGCCGCTATGTGCGGCTGCGCTCTGCGAATCGTGGCTACGGC